>Ga0123337_10001646_pt1 | contig 27912 bp, 26 predicted proteins | sample frozenSSSSmetaG_FD_89792 | JGI IMG/M metagenome (GOLD analysis project Ga0123337, IMG submission 89792) | Glacier valley bacterial and archeal communities from Borup Fiord, Nunavut, Canada, to study Microbial Dark Matter (Phase II) -... | ecosystem: Environmental > Aquatic > Freshwater > Ice >...
GGCCACAAACACCGTGCCTGTCAATCCGTCTGCCGCCAGAGAACTCATGACCCCACGCACCCGCCGCATCCTCGAGTTCGTCCTCGATAACCTCGTCTGGTTCATGCTGCTGGTCGTTCTGGCCGCGTTCTCGGCCTTCGTGCCCAACTACTTCCAGCCCGCCATCTTCGCCAACATCATCGAGGCGTCCTCGGTGCTCGGTGTCATGTCGATCGGCCTCGCCCTCGTCATCATCGCCGGCCACATGGACCTCTCGGTCGAAAGCGTCGCCGGGCTCAGCGCCATGGCCGTCGGTATCGTCTTCTGCACCTCGGGCATCGGGCGGGGCGTCACGCTGACCCCCGAGTGGCTGGCCGTGCCGGTGTCGCTGCTGCTGAGTCTCGCTGTCGGCGCCGCGGTCGGCCTGTTCAATGGCTTTCTCATCGTCAAGGTGAAGATGAACGCCTTCATCGTCACCCTCGCCAGCTACATCTGGGTGCGCGGCCTCGTCCTCGCCATTTCGGGCGGCGCCTCGGCGCAGGGCCTCGCGCCGGCCATCCGCTGGTTCGCCATCCAGCGGCTGCTCGGCCTGCCGCTCACCGCCTGGATCGCCATTTCCTGCTTCGCCGTCTTCTCGTTCATCATGGCGAAAACAAAGTTCGGCCGCCACCTGCTGATGATCGGCGGCAACGAGAACGCCACCTTCCGCGCCGGTATCAAGGTCAACCGCATCCTGATCATCGCCTTCATGCTGGCTGGGGCCATCGCCGCGCTCGCCGGCTGGCTGCTCGCCATCCGCACCTCCGGCGCTACCGCCAACCTCGGCACCGGCCTGCTGTTCAACGCCTTCGCCGCCGTGGTTATTGGTGGCGTCAGCCTCAAGGGCGGCGTCGGCGCCCTGCCGGGCGTCTATGCCGGCGTGCTGCTGCTCTCCTCGATCAACACCGCCATCAACCTGATGGGCCTGCCGCCCACCTCGACCCAGGTGATCCACGGCCTGCTGGTCCTCGCCGCCGTCCTGCTCGACACCTTCAAGCAAACCCTGCGGCAGCGCCTGGCCTAACCGAGGCATAGTCTCTCCGTGGTCCTCCCCTGCGAAGCGGGGGAGGGGGACCGGCGTAGCCGGTGGAGGGGGCGACTACACGCACGGACTTACCTAGAACGACCTCACCATGAACACCGTGTGCTCCGGCAGGCTCGCATCCTCGAGCCGCGAAAACCCCAGCGTCCGATAGAACGCCAGCGCCCCGTCATTGCTCGGGCTCACCTGCAGGTGCATGCCACTTATCCCCGCGGCGGCAAATCGCTCCATCATCAGCCGCAACCCGCGTGAGCCGACCTTCCGGCCCCGTACCTCCTCCAGCAGGTCGATATGCCCGTGCGCCGGATAATCGTGCAGCACCTCCGGATAAACGAACTCGGGGTGATGGATCGCATGCCGCGCCCAGTCGCTCCCGCTCCATCGGCTCTCGTCCGGCCCCGGATCGCGCAACCGCTTCGCCAATGGCGGAAACCACTCCCGCCCCACCCGCGCGTAGAACAGCTCGCTGTTCGGCGTACCGAGAATGTAGCCACACACCCTGTCCGGCCCCTGCACCACGAAAGCGAACTCGGGCGAGTACACCTGGTAGGGCACCGCATAGATCAACCCGAGCAGGTCCGGGTCATCTTCCCGCGCCGTCGCGTCCTTGCCGGAATCACCCGTCAGCAGGCAGACGCGGTTCAGCGCGGCATAGTCCGCCCACTGCGCCTTGCGCAGCACATAGCCATCGCCGAAATCCAGTTCCAACGCCGCGTCCCACCTCAGATGAAGTGCCGGTACCGTCCGCTGCCATCGCGCGGCAGCAACTCCTGCACCGCCACCGTAAACCCGCGCCGGTAGAAGTTGTAGATGCGTTCCTTGTCGGGAAACTCCGTCCCCGCCGCCGGCCCCTCGGCCAGCCAGTCGAGATAGGCGACAAGGTGCGTCACCTCCTCGCGCGCTTCCCACAGGTAGGGATGAAAGGCATAGAACAGGTCACGGTTTTCGAGCTCGGTCATCCGCTCGAACAGTCCCCGGATACGGTCGCGCAGGCCGACAATCGCCCGATGCCCGTCCTGCCACTGCGACGCCTCGACATCCGGCCGCTCCGAACTCAACAGCCGGCGCGTCGTCTGCAGCAGCGCCTCCACCTCCGGCCCTTGCCGGAACGGCTGGTAGTTGAGCTCGACGAGCAGGCGGATTTCCTCCGTCGTCAGCGTCTCCAACGGCTCCTTGAAGGCCAGTTTGAACCGCCTCTGCCACGCCCGCAGCGCCGCCTGCAGCGCCTCGCTCTCGACATCCACGCCGCGCGCGAACGCCCCGGTGGTGTGCACCGGCACGAAATTCGCCTCGAACTCGTTGTTGGGGTTGGTGATCAGCCCGTCGATCAGCCCGAGAATCTCCGCCTTCCGCCCGCCCAGCGGCCCGGCCATCACCCGGCGGATGTCGTAGTCGTTGGCGTGGAAATTCTCCCAGATCACCGGCTTCCGCCGCAGCACCCGGCCAATCTCGCGCAGGCTCTCCGCCGAGATGCACTTGGAAACGATATCCGGCCCGGTCCAGAACACCCCGATCTCAGGGTCGAGCCCCTCGCCGATCGTGTTGAGATAGGGCGAGCCCGGCACATCGTGCCCCGCAAACGCCGCGCAGTACTCGGTCGGGCAGAACAGCAGCACCGCCCCTTCGACCTGCGCCTTCAGGTACTCGAACGCCGAGTTTGCGAAATACACCTGCGCCGCCGCGAAGCTGTCGAACGCCTGCTCGTCCGCCGCCGCCATCGTCCGCGGGATGTCGTCGAACAGCAGCGCGAAGTGCCGCACGCCGAGGACCAGGAGCTGGTCGAGCCGGCGCTTCAGCGCCTCGAGGTCGCTTGCGTCCGGATAGACGACGTCAAGACATGGGGCGATCGCCACCATGAAATTGAGCCTTCGCGCACGGGCCGCTTCGACCAGCTCCTGGAGTTCTGCGGCCTCGGCCGCGTTGTAGGTTTCGCGCCAGCGGGCGCGGATCTTGATGTCGTCCTTGGGGCCGTAGACGAAACTGTTCATCCCCGCCCCAGCGATCCAGTCGAGCATTTCGAGCCGCTGCCGGTGCGTCCAGGCACGGCCGTAAAACCCCTCGATCACCCCGGTCAGCAGCGGCTTCGAGGTCACCACGCTACCCAGTTCCCGGTCGTCGCCGGCCTCGAACGTCGTGTCCATCGACCAGCCGGCGAGCCCGGGCGGCAGGGAGGATGCAATCGGCTGGTCACGTATGTTGGGCATCGGTCAATCCATGGCCGTCGCCGTCAACCCGGCGATCACGTGCTTCTGCAGGATGAAGTAGAGGATCAGGATCGGCACCGTGGTGATCGCCAGCGCCGCGAACACTAGCGAATAATCGGTGCTGTGGTAGCCCGAGAACCGCACCAGCCCCACCGGCAGCGTCCGCTGCGCGTCGTCGGTGATGAACAGCAGCGCGAACAGCAGCTCGTTCCACACCGCGATGGTGTTGAGCACGATCATCGTCAGCATCGCAGGCCACACCATCGGCACCGACACGTGCCAGAAGATCTGCCAGGTATTGGCGCCATCGAGGCGCGCCGCCTCCTCCATCTCCGGCCGCACCGCACTGAAATAGGCGCGCATCAGGAACACCGTCAGCGCCAGCTGCCAGGCGGCGCACGGCAGGATCAGCGCCCATGGCGTGTTGAGCAGGTGCATGTCGCGCAGCTGCGTGAACAGCGCGATCGCCACCGACGGCGGCGGGATCAACAGACCGATCAGCAACAGCCGGTACATCAGCCGCCGACCCGGAAACTCCAGCCGGGTGAAGGCGAACGCAGCGGCCGTCGCCAGCACCACGCACATCCCCACCGCCATCGTCGTGATGAAGATCGAGTTGAGGTACAGCGTACCAAGCCCGCCGACCTGCCACGCCTCGACCAGGTTGCCCCACAGCCACTCCTTGGGCAGCGCGAACGGCGTGCGGAAGATTTCCCGGTTCGATTTGAACGCCGAATAGGTCATCCAGATCGCGGGGTAGAACATGGCTAGCACGACCACCGCGGCGACGCCGAACTGCAGCCACTCCGCGGTGCTGCGGGGCCGTTCAGTAGCGCGTGACATTGGAGCGCTCCGACAGCCGGATGTAGATGATCGAGATCAGCGACACGACCAGCGTCAGGATCACCGTCAGCGCCACGCCATAGCCGATCTGGTCCTGATCGAAGGCCTGCTTGATGATCCAGGTCGCCGGCACCTCGGTGGCGCCGAACGGCTGGCCGTTGCTCATGGTGAAAAACAGGTCAAACCCGGCAAAGCCGCCCGTCACCGCCAGCAGCACGCACACGAGGATGTTCTGCTTCAGCATCGGCAGCGTGATGGCGAAAAACTGCTGCACCACGTTGGCCCCATCGAGCCGCGCCGCCTCATAGATGTTTTTCGGAATGCGCCGCAGCGCCGCAAAGAAGATCACCATGTAGAACCCGGCATATTTCCAGCCCGACACCATGCAGATGAACAGCAGCGCCGTCTCCGGCTGGCTCATCCACGGCTGCGCCCAGTCGCTCAGCCCGATCGATTTCAGCACCGAGTTCAGCAGTCCGGTGCGGTAGTCGAGCACGAACGTCCACAAGACGCCCGCCGCCGACATCGACAGCACCACCGGCGAAAAGAACATGCCGCGCATCAGCGAGAAGCCGCCCCGGTCCGAGTTCAGCAGCACCGCCATCACCAGCCCGAAGCTGACCTCGAAGATCAGCGTGGCGAGGATGTAGATCACCACGTGCACGTAGGAGAGCAGGTAGGTCGTGTCGGTCAGGGCGCGGATGAAGTTGGTGAGGCCGGCCCAGCGCGGCTCGCTGAACCCGTCCCAGAAGGTGAAGGCGTAGTAGACCGACGCCCCCAGCGGCCACAGCACGAACGTGCCGAACAGAAGCATCGCCGGCGCCGCAAACCAGAGGTTGGCGGCGCCGGAACTGATGGGGGCAGCGCGGTCTTCCAAGGCCACGTGCCGGACTTACTGCTTGCCCATGGCGGTGACGGTTTCGTCGAGCCAGATCAGCGCGTCCTTCGAGCTTTTCTCGCCATCGGCGGCGAGCGCGGCGGCCTGGTAGAAGGCCTCGGCGACCGGCACCGGGTACTTGTTGTCCGGCGGCGGCACGATGGCAGGGGCGCCGCTCATCAGCGCCAGCATCGCCTGGGTCTGCTCATCGAGCTTGGCCTTCTCGCTCACTCCGGCCACCGGGCTCATCTGGCCGCTCTCGGCCCAGGTGATCTGGCTGGCTTCCGAGGTCAGGTACTTGAGGAACTTGATCGCCTCGGCCGGATGCTGCGCGTTCTTGTGCACCACGAGACCGGTAATGGTGCCGATCACGCTGTTGGCCAGCGGATGGCTCGGATCGATGACCGGCGTGTTGAACTGCGAGTACTCGAACCCCTCCTCGGCGAGGTTCGACGTCTCCGACACCAGCCACGAGCCGATCGGGTGCATCACCGCACCTTCCTGGAAGAACGTCGCCATGGCCGGATCGGCGCCGAGCGACTGCATGTCCTTGTTGAAGGCGCCCACATCGTGCAGTTGCACCAGAAGGTCGAGGGCCTTCTCGAAGCCGGGCGTATTGAACGGCCCTTCCTGCTTGAAGGCCGCCACATATTCCTCCGGCGGCACCACCATGGCGGCGATATGGCCGGCCCAGTTGCCGAGCGGCCAGAATTCGTTATTGCCCTCGACGATCGGCGTCTCTCCGGCCTCGGCCAGCGTCTTCGACAGCGCCACGAACTCCTCCCAGGTCTTGGGCGGCGTCAGGTTGTGCTCGGCGAAGATTTTCTTGTTGTACCAGATGGTGTTGGTCAGATCGAGCGACAGCGGCACGAGGTACGGCTTGCCATCCACCATGGTGCCGGCCCCATCGGTCCATACCGATGGCGCAAAGCTCGCCTTCCAGCCGTCGGCCGCCATCGCGTCGGTGAGGTCGTAGGCATAGCCCGCCTCGACATCGCGCTGCACCCTGAGCCCGGCCCAGTCGAAGAAGATGTCGGGGACCTCGTTGCTCTTCAGCTGGGTGATCAGGCCCTGGTTCGAATACTGGTCGTCGTCGAACACGATCTGCTTGATCTTGATGTCGGGGTTCGCCGCCTCGAAGCCGGCAATGATCGCATCGAGCGCCTCGCGGCTCGAACCGCCGGTGATCGAGTGGGTGAACCGCACCTCGGTCTGCGCCATCGCGACAGTGGTCGACATCAAGAGCGCCACGGCCGTTGCCGCCAGCGAGAACTTCAAAGCCTGCATGCCTTGCACCCCTTGTTTCATGCGAACCCGCGCCGACTGCGCGCTTCGCCTACTGGTACGTTATTGGTTTGGAGAAGTTTGTCCAGAGCGCGATTGTCACAATACCGGACCCCAAACCGGGCCTGCGCGATGCCTCTTGAATTGTCAGGGGGCTTGCCATCTTCAGGCCAAAATCATACCGGTTAGAGAAAGCCTGTAGCGGAAAGGCAGGAAACCCGTGGAATTCTATAGCGCCTTGCGGGACCGGATGGAGCGTCAGCACGGGCCTTTGGGCGAGCGTCTGCGCAACGCGCTGGCTGCCGTTATCGAGGGCGGAGCCATCGTTCCGGGCGAATCACTTCCCTCCGAGCGCGAGATGGCCGAGCAGCTCGACGTCTCCCGTTCCACTCTCCGTCAGGGCCTGAAGGAACTGGCGCAGATGGGCCTCGTCACCACCCGGCCGGGTGCCGGCACGGTGGTAACCGGTCGCATACCAAAGGCGCTGTCGCGCCTCTCCGGCTTCACCGAGGACATGCGCCTGCGCGGCCTGCTCGCCAGCTCCAGGGTGGTCGAGTGTTCCATCGCGCCGATCTCACCCGATGACGCCTTCCGCACCGGCCTGCCGCTCGGCACCCCGATGATGACGCTGGTCCGCCTCCGCATGGCCGGGGGCGAGGCGCTGTCCTACGAGCGCGCCATGGTGCCGGTCGAAACCGTCGGCCCCACCTATGACGGCTCGGGCTCGCTCTACGAGCGCATGGATGAGCGCAACGCCCGCCCCCGCCGCATCCTGCAGAGCCTGCAGGCCATCGAGGCGCCGAGCGACATCGCCGGCCACCTCGGCGTCCGTGAAGGCGCCGCCGTGCTCGAGATCACCCAGCTCGGCTACGGCGAGAACGGCTCGGTGGTGGAAGACGCGGTCAGCTGGTACCGCGGCGACCGCTACAAGTATGTCGGCGAGATCCGGGGCTGACATGCAGGCGCTCCGCACCCGCTACCGCGACCACGTGGTCGGCATCATCGATGCCGTGATCGGCACGCAGGCCGCCTCGCTCGACGCCGCCCGCGACGCCCTCGCCGAGGCGCTCGGCGGCAACCACCTGCTCTATGTCGCCGGCTCAGGCCATTCGCACCTGCTCGCCGAGGAGGTGTTCTACCGTGCCGGCGGCATCGCCCAGGCGCAGGCCATCCTCGATCCCGACCTGATGCTGCATTTGGGCGCCGAGCGCTCCACCCTGCTCGAGCGCGAGGAGGGCCGCGCCGAGCGCGTGCTCGCCGACTATCCGGTCGGCCCGGGCGACATCGTCGTCGTCGCCTCGAACTCCGGCCGCAACGCCTATCCAATCGAGATGGCGCTCGCCTGCAAGGCCCGCGGCGCCACCACCATCGCGCTCACCTCGCTGCGTCACGCCACGCGGACCACCTCGCGCCACGGCTCGGGCAAGCTGCTCTACGAGGTCACCGACCTGGTGCTCGACAATGGCGGCGAATACGGCGACGCCTCGCTCGATATCGCCGGCCGCGACGTCCGCATGGGCCCCACGTCCACCCTGGTCGGCGTCTTCATCCTCAACACCCTCCTCGCCGAAGCGGTGAACCAGCTCGCCAGCCGCGGCATCGAGATCGACGTCTACCAGAGCGCCAACAAGCAGGGCGCCGAACACGACGCCGAAGCCATGATCGTCAAATGGCGGCCAAGGATTCGCGGGCTTTAATTCAAGCGGCCGCCCCACGCACCAACTCCGCTCCGCCTACTTCGCCAGCCGCGCAACTTTGGCCATCAGACCGGCTCTCCCAGTTCCTGCAATCTTGCTTCGATATCGCGCTGCTGCTCAGCCGACAGCGCCATCAGTGGCGGCCGCAGCCGGTTCCAGCCGGCATCGCCGTCGCGCCGCGCCAACAGCGCCTTGATCGCCGGCAGTTGCGTCCCATAGGCCATCGACACCGCGCGCCAGCCCTCGAGCCGCGCCTGCGCCCTCGCCACATCGGCAGCCCGCGCCGGATCGTTCCAGCCGTCGAACACCACGCGCAGTTCCGGTGCGCAGAGGTTCGACACGGCGGTGATGCACCCTGCCCCGCCCGCCTGCAGCACCTGGTTCAGCAGCGGGTCGGACCCGACCAGCACGGCGAAATTCCCACCCAGCCCGCAATAGCCGATGGTGTTCTCGAGCTTGCCGGTACTGTCCTTGATCCCGATCACCGTATCGGGGAAGGCCGCGATCAGCCGCGCCACGAGGTCGAGGCTCAGCGGCACGCCCGATTGCTGCGGGATGTTGTAGAGCACCACCTTGAGCCGGCTGTCCCCGATACCCTCGATGATCCGCGCATAGGCCGCGAACACCCCGTCATCGCTGACGTTCTTGTAGTAGAACGGCGGCAGCATCACCACGCGCGTTACCCCGAGACTCAGCGCGTGCTGCGTCAGCTCGATCGTCTCGGACATCGCCGCGACACCGACCCCCGGCGCCAGTTGCTCCGCCGTCACCCCGCCCGCGATCACCCCCTCGAGGATGGACTTCCGCTCGCCGACCGAGAACGAATTCGCCTCGCCCGTCGTGCCGAGCAGCGCAATGCCATCGCAGCCATTGTCGAGCAGCCAGCGACACTGCCGGTCGAGCGTCGCCCGGTCCGGATTCAAGTCCGCGTCGAGCGGTGTCGCCACCGCCGACCAGACGCCGCTGATCGCAAATCCCATCAGTCATCTCCCTCTGGTGGATAGCGGTGTTCTCCTCCCCGCCAGTCCGAAACCGTATAGCAACCATCCCCCGCCGGCCGGATATTCGCTGCCATGATCGGCGCCTTGCCATGCCCACCCGGAATGTCGAGCACATAGGTCGGCTGCGCCAACCCCGAGATGCGCCCGCGCAACCCCGCGACCAGCTTCTGCCCCACCTTGATCGGCACCCGGAAATGCGACGTCCCCGGCGCGAGGTCCGGATGATGCAGGTAATAGGGCCGTACCCGCGTCTCGACGAACCCCCGCATCAATGCCGCCAGCGTATCGGGATCGTCGTTGACCCCGGCTAGCAGCACCGTCTGGCTCAGCAGCACGATGCCGGCATCGACCATCCGCCCGATCGCCGCCCGCGCCGCGTCCGTCAGTTCGCGCGGATGGTTGGCATGCACCGCGAGGTACACCGCCTTGCCCGAGGCCTTCAGCGCCGCGACCAGCTTCTCGTCCACCCGCTCCGGCTCCACCACCGGCACGCGCGTGTGGAACCGCACCACCTTCACATGCGGAATATCGCTGAGCCGCGCCATCATCTCGCCCAGCCGCCGCGCCGACAGCACCAGCGGATCGCCGCCAGTGAGGATCACCTCCCACACCTCGGCATGCTCGCCAATATAGCCGATGGCTGCATCCATCTGTTCCGGCGTCAGCGTACCGAGCCCCTCCGGCCCCACCATCTCGCGCCGGAAGCAGAACCGGCAATAGACCGGGCAGACATGCACGGCCTTCAGCAGCACCCGGTCGGGATAGCGGTGCACGATCCCCTCGACCGGCGAATGCGTCAAATCCCCGATCGGGTCGGCCCGCTCCTCCGGCGTCACCGTCAGCTCGGCGAGGTCGGGCACGAACTGCCGCGCGATTGGATCGTTCGGGTCGTCGCGGTCGATCAGTCCCGCCACCGCCGGCGTGATCGCCACGGCGTAGCGCTCGGCCACGCGCTGCAGTTCAGGCAGGCGCGAAGCCGGCACCAGCCCCGCGTCCACCAGCTCCGCCGGCGTGCGGATGGATCGATCCTGATTCATCGCTCGCCTCCCGCCACCGGGACCCAGAGCACGTCCTCGATCCGCGGCGCCCCGGTCGCCAGCATCACCAGCCGGTCGAACCCGAGCGCCACCCCCGAGGTTTCCGGCATCAGCGGCAGCGCCGCAAGGAGCTCGTCGTCGATCGGGTAGCGCTCGCCATAAAGCCGCGCCTTCTCCTCCATCTCGATCTCGAACCGCCGCCGCTGCTCGGGCGCATCGGTCAACTCGCCGAACCCGTTCGCCAGCTCCACGCCGCACGCGTAAAGCTCGAACCGCTCCGACACCCGCCGGTCATCCGCCGCCCGTCGCGCCAGGGCCGCCTCCGCCGCCGGATAGCGGTCGAGGATCGTCAATTGCCCGATCCCTAGCCCCGGCTCGACCATCTCGACGAGGATCCGGCTGAACAGGTACGACCAGGTGAATTCCGCCGGCACCACCAGGCCCGCCGTCCGCATCAGCCCTGCCAGCGCCTCTGCGTCGGTGTTGCCCTCCGCGTCCATCGTTGCGAACAGGTCGATGTCGGCATACTCGCGAAACGCATCCACCACGCTGAGCCGCTGTGGCTCGAGCCGCGGGTTGCAGGAGCGGCCGCGGTAGCGGAGGTTCGCCGCGCCAATGACCCTGGCCGCCATCCGGCACAGCGCCACGCAGTCGCCGATCACCGCCTCGTAGCTCTCCCCCGCCCGATACCACTCGAGCATGGTGAACTCGGGATGGTGCAGCGCGCTGCGCTCGCGGTTGCGCCACACATGCCCGATCGACGCGATCCGCCGCTCGCCTGCCGCCAGCAGCTTCTTCATCGAAAACTCGGGCGAGGTATGGAGGTACATTGTCTCCCCGGCCCCATCGTTGCCGATCATCGTCGTCGCGAAGGCATGCAGGTGCGTCTCGTTGCCGGGCGATCGCTGCAGCCCCGGCGGATCAACCATCAGGAAATCGTGGTCGGCAAAATACGTCCGCGCCCCAAGGTCGATGCGGTTGCGCCCCAACAGGATCGGCCGTCGGTCCGCATACCGCTGAGGGCTCCACCACGGCGATACAGGGTCATTGGTCACGTGAGGCGGCTCTTTCGGGCAACGGGACTGGCAGTTTGGCAGGAAATAGGGTATCGGGCCGCACCCGAACACTAAGTCAGCGCGTCCGCCGGCCTCCGTTGCCGCTCTCTAGGCCGCCGCCAACCGTTGAACAAGGAAGAAATATGGTCAAGGTCATCGCCTCGTCCCTGCGCAAAGGCAATGTCGTCGAGCACGACGACGGCAAGCTTTACATCGTCCTGGTCGCCGAGAACATCCACCCGGGCAAGGGCAACTCGGTGACCAAGGTCGACATGCGCCGCATCCTGGACGGTGTGAAGGTCGCGGCCAGCTGGCGCACCGTCGAAATGGTCGAAAAGGCCGATGTCGACGAGCGGGCCTACAACTTCCTTTACAACGACGCCGAGGGCTACCACTTCATGGAGCCCACCAACTTCGAGCAGATCGCCGTCTCCGAGGACGTCGTCGGCGACGCGGCGGCCTACCTCGTCGATGGCATGGAAGTCTACATCAAGACCTTCGAGGGCGCCTCGCTCTCGATCGAACTGCCGCAGCGCGTCACCCTCGAGATCGTCGAGACCGAACCCGTCGTGAAGGGCCAGACCGCCTCGTCCTCGTTCAAGCCGGCCATCCTCAACAACGGCATCAAGACCATGGTCCCGCCCCATATCGGCGTCGGCACCCGCGTCGTCGTGATGACCGAAGACGGCTCCTACGTCGAACGCGCCAAGGACTGACCGCCGGAGTTGACGGGCGGCACAATCGCCGCTCCCCTCACCGGCTGTATGCCTGGCAAGACACGGCGGCATTCCCTTCTCCTCTTGCGGGAGAAGGTGCCCGACGGGCGGATGAGGGGTCGGCGCGCAGCGCCGCTACTCCTCCACTACCCCCCTCACCGCCCGTTGATCCGCGGCAAACGCTCCCGCTACGCACCACCTGCGTCCCCATAGAGCAGGCACTACCGGCGCGCATCGACGCCCGCGTTGTGAACGTGCTCGGCCGCGATTGTTCGCAATTTCCAAACGATCCGTCCGTTCTCACCCCCTATCGTTCAGGCCGCTTCGCCTCTATCTCAATGGCAACGAACGACAGGAGGCACTCATGGCCCTCGAACTCAAAGGCATCCACCACCTCACCGCCATCACGGCGCAGGCGGCAAAAAACGTCGATTTCTACACCCGCGTCCTCGGCATGCGGCTCATCAAGAAGACCGTGAACCAGGACGACGTCAGCGCCTACCACCTGTTCTACGGCGATGGCATCGCCTCCCCCGGCGCCGACCTGACCTTCTTCGATTGGCCCGCCGCCCCGAACAAGCGTGGCAACCACGAAGTCGGCCGCACCGGCCTCCGCGTCCGCTCCGAGGCCGATCTGCTGTGGTGGAAGGAGCACCTCCCCGAACACGACGTCGCTTCGGGCAATATCAAGGAGCGCGCCGGCCACCTGTCGCTCGAGTTCGAGGACCCCGAGGGCCAGCGCTTCCGCCTCGTCGCCGACCCCGACGCCGGCGAATCCCACCCCTGGGCGAAAAGCCCGATCCCCGCCGAGCACCAGATCCTCGGCCTCGGTCCCATCACCCTGTCGGTTCCGGACCTCGGCCGCACCGCCCGCATCCTCACCGAGGTGATGAACATGCGCGAAGTCCGCACCTACCCGGCGCGCGAAAAGAGCGGCGAGATCCACGTTTTCGAAATGGGCGAAGGCGGTGCCGCTGCCGAGCTCCATGTCGAGGTGAACCCCGGCCTGCCCCAGTCCCGCCAGGGCGCCGGCGGCGTCCATCACGTCGCCTTCCGCACCCCCGACAAGGAGGAGTTCGACCACTGGGTCCGCCGCGCCACCGCCGCCGGGCTGCGCAGTTCGGGCGAGGTCGAGCGCTTTTATTTCAAGTCGCTCTACTTCCGCGAACCCAACGGCATCCTGTTCGAAATCGCCACCGACGGCCCCGGCTTCACGGCCGACGAGCCCCTGGAAACTCTCGGCGAACGCCTGTCGCTCCCGCCCTTCCTCGAAGCCCGCCGCGCCGAAATCGAATCCGGCCTGAAGCCGCTCTGAAGAACGAAAGCGAGCGCGGCCCCGTCAGCATGGGGACCGCGCTCTGAGCGCCGTGGGGGGCTAGCGGCGCTGTTCAGTTGGCGGGAACCACCTCCGGCACTGGCACCGGTATGGCTTCGACATCCTCGACCGGCGCCGCGTTGACCACGTTGGGCCGCAGCACCGCCGCCATGTCGATCATGCCCATGAACTCGGCGCGGTAGCCGGCCTCGTCCTCGCCGCGGGCGCCCTGCGCCAGCTTGCGGATATCGGCCCAGCTCATCTCGCCGTAGTTGCTGCCCTTGAGCTTCTGCCCGAACGCCGCCACCGCCACCGCGAACCGCGAGTCCGCGTTCGCCTTGTCGAGGCTGTCGACCGCCTGGTCCCTGCCGATCGGCACTTCGATCAGCTTCGATGTGTCCTCGTTCGGCAGCTTGTAGCGCAGCTTGAGGAACCCGAACTCCGTCGCCGCCGAAGCATCCGGCGTGGCCGCGGCAGCGTCGGTCTCATAACGCAGCGGATCGTTCAGCTCCGCCCCCGACCCCACCGGCGTGATCTCGTAGAGCGCCGTCACCGTCGTGCCCGCTCCAACATCGCCGGCATCGACCTTGTCGTTGTTAAAATCCTCGCGGTTGAGCGCCCGGGTCTCGTAGCCGATCAGCCGGTACTCGCTGACCACCGCCGGATTGAACTCCACCTGGATTTTCACGTCCTTGGCGATCGTATCGAGCGTCCCGCCGGCATCCGCCACCAGCACCTTCTGGGCTTCCTTGAAGCTGTCGATGTAGCTGGCATTGCCGTTGCCGTTCTGGGCCAGCGCCTGCATCGTGTCGTCGCCGAGATTGCCCTGGCCGAAGCCCAGCACCGACAGGAACACGCCGCTCTCGCGCTTGCCCTTGATGTAGGTCTTCAGCTCCTCCGGGTCATCGATGCCGACGTTGAAGTCGCCATCGGTCGCGAGGATCACCCGGTTCACCCCATCGGCCACCTTGTGCTGCTCGGCCAGCTGGTAGGCGAGCTCGATGCCCGCCGCCCCCGCCGTCGAACCACCGGCCGCAAGGTTGTCGAGCGCCGCGAGGATCTTGGTCTTGTCCGAACCCTTGGTCGGCTCCAGCACCACCCCGGCCGATCCGGCATAGGCGACGATCGACACCGTGTCGTTCTCCCCCAGTTGGTCCACAAGCAGCCCGAAGGCCCGCTTCAAGAGCGGCAGCTTGTCCGGCTCATCCATCGACCCCGACGTATCGATCAGGAACGTCAGGTTCGACGCCTTGTCCTCCGTCACCGGCGGCACATAGCCCTTGATGCCGATCTGCACGATCTGCGTCTTGCCGTTCCACGGCGTCGGATACACCGATACCGTCGGCTTGAATGGCGTCGCCGCGTCCGTCGCTGCCGGATAGTCGTAGCTGAAATAGTTGACCAGCTCCTCGATCCGGACCGCATCGGGCTCCGGCACCCACCCATCGGTCAGCGCCCGCCGCACATAGGAATAAGCCGCCGTGTCGACATCGATCGAGAATGTCGAAACCGGCTCGCTCTTGACGATCTTCACCGGGCTCTCGGCGAACTTCGAAAACTCATCGCCCGACGGATCGGTCGGCATCGCCATCATCGGCTCGGCCGGCGCCGCGAACGACTCCATCTCCATCATCGGCTGCACGCCAGCCGTCATCGGCTGCGCCACAGTGCCCGGCGCAATCATCTGCCGCATCAACGGCTTTCCCGCCGCATCGGCATCAGCAAATGGCGCGGCCTCGGCCATCGGCGTCGGCGATGCTACCGCCAGATCGGCCTCGCCTTCCTCGACAGGCGCGTCGGCGGTGCTGCCTGCCAACCGGTTGTCCAGGCTGTCTGCCGCAATCTCGGCATCTGCCTTCGGCGTTTCCACCGACGCGGTACCGTTGGCCAGCACCTCGACCTTCTTCTCCTCGGTCGCAACCTTGGCTGCTTCGCCCCCCAGCGGTGTCGGCTCAACCTGCATCGGCACCGTCACCGGCGGCACGCCAACCGGCGTGATCGCTGTGGAGGTGTAGAGCTGATAGCCTAGGGGCAGGAGCAGCAGCGCAACCGCTGCAGTGCCCAGCCCGTAAGTCAGACGGTTATCCATCGTCCAGTTCCTTCTCGCATTGGCGAAGACGGAACTGAGACGACTGATCAGCGGATTTCCTTGGGTGACTCGCTTCTGCTCGGCATCGAATGCCAGCATCGCCGCGTCGAGCGCCTGGTTGCGCCGCGCCTCGTTGGGCACAGGTGTCTTGAGCGCATTGAGCGCCGAAAGCTTGTCGTCGAATTCGTCGTGGTTGCTCATAGGAGCCCCCTCAGGGTCTTTTTTGCCTCGTGGACGTGCCAGGAAACGGTCGCCTCCTTGCACCCCATGATCACGCCGGCTTCAGCGTGGCTCATCCCCTCCGCATAAATCAGCAGCACCGCATCCCGTTGCTGGCCGGGAAGTTCGCGCACTGCATTCCAGAGTTCCTTGGCCGCAGCCGAGTCCTCCTGGTCGGGCAGGTATTCGTCGGGCGCCACCACTGCGTAGCGATCGACATTTCGTCCGCGCCGGCTTCGCGCCCGCTGCATGTCGCGCACCGCATTCAGCGTCACGCGATACAGCCAGCTGGTGAAAGCCGAGCGGCCATCGAAGCTCTTGAGGATGCTCGCGAGCTTGACGCACACGTCCTGCGCCACGTCCTCGGCATCCGACACCTTGCCGCACCACTTGCACGCGGTGCGGAAGATGAAGTCGTAGTGCCGCTCCACCAGCAGCCCAAAAGCCCGGCGATCCCCGCCGATCGCCTTGGCGATCAGCGCATCGTCGGCCATGGTCGGCGGCGCGGCCGTTCTGTTCTCAAAAAACTGCGGCATCAGGGCAAAGGACCGTTGCACAAGTCTCTACTCCGGCATCCTAGACGTGAGACGAGACCCCCGATGCAATCCTTGGGGTCGAAATCGCAGATATTTCTTCTTTCTTGACCCTTCCCCGCGAGGCGGGGAAGGGGAACCGGCGAAGCCGGTGGAGGGGGCGGCCCCGCGCACCGCCCGTCCGAACAGAAGCCTGCGACAAGCATCACCCTTGCCCTCGCGCCCGTCCCCGCGCTACTCCACCCCATGTCCACCGAGCCCCCCAAGACCCCCGACAGCCTCTGGCGCCTGACCCCCTCGCGGATCGTCCTGCTGATCCTGGGCGCCATCCTGCTGGCTTATATCGCCTCGGCCTTCCTGGGCGGGCTCACCAACTACCAGCAGCTCAAGGAAGGCGCGCAGGACCAGAAGGCCCAGCAAGCCGCCCCCGCCGAGACCGCGCCCTCCCCGGCGAACTAGGGCCGCCACCCTTCCCGCACAGCCTCGACATAAGGACCGCTCCCGGTCCGCACGTAGTGCGACTGGCGAATATCCCACGCCGCCTCGAGCCGCCTCGCCATCTGTGGATTGTACCAGCTGTCGAACCCCGCAGCCGGATAGAACGTCAGTTCCCCCGCCAGCAGTCCCTCCCCCGTCACCAGCAAATCGACCCGCACATAGTCGAGCCCCATAGCCAGAAGCGGCGCCAGCCGAGCCGCCTCTCGCCCGAGTTCGCCCAGCCGCTCCGACCACGGCAGCGCTGCCTCATACCCGGCTGCCCAGCCATCGATTTCCTGCCCCGCCGCATCGAGCGTGATCGAGGCGCCGCTCGCCTTGTCCACCGCCCACAGATGCGTCAGCACGCCGTTGCAGACATGCACCTTGATGTCGGTCGGCAGGCCGTTGCCGCCCAGCACGAGCAACTCCTCGGCCAGCAGCTTCGGCACGATCGGCCAATAGCCCCATTCCTCGCGCCGCCGCCCGCGCCGCAACCATCGCTGCATTTGGCGAACGACCTCGGCCCGCCCCGGCACGCCACCCCGCACCACCAGGTTGGTACCGCTGCCCTTGTTGAGCTTGAGCATCGCGTCGCCGGCCAGCACCGCCTCGGGCACCGCGCCCGCAGCTGTGCCGACCCACAGCACCCGCGCCTGCCGCAACTCGGGACAACGCTCCGCAATCACCGCCTTCGCCGCCAGCTTGTCGGACAGCGTCGCAAACGCCGGATTGCGGTCGAAAATCTTGCGCCACAGCATCCGTTCGTTGTGGCTGCGCGGCCAGGCCGGGTCCGGCCAGTAGCCCATGCGGCGCCGGAAGCGCAGCAGCATCGGCAGGTGGCGTACCGTCACCCACCGCCGCATCGCCACAACTGCGCCCGGAACAGCCGTCCCGTGGACGCCCGCCATCGCCCTACGCCACCAGCGCCGCCGGCACGGCCTCGGCGATGAAGCCGCCGCCCAGCACCTCGGTGGTCTCGCTGTCGTCGGCGTAGAACACGCAGGCCTGCCCCGGCGAAATGCCGTACTCGCCCGCAAACAGCGTCACGAACACCTCGCCACCAGCCATATGCACCGCACCCGACTGCGGCGGCCGGGTCGAGCGCACCTTCACTTCGATCGGCAGGCCGTTGCCCGCCGCCAGCGACGCCAGCTCCCGCTCGCCGAGCCAGTTCACGTCGCGCAGCCGCACCGTCTTCGTCATCAGCGCCTCGCGCGGCCCGACGATCACCCGCCCGGTCCGGTGCTCGAGCTTGATCACGTAGAGCGGTTCGGCCGCCGCGATGCCGAGCCCCTTCCGCTGCCCGACCGTGTAGTTGACGATCCCCTCGTGCGTCCCCAGCACCCGCCCGTCGAGGTGGACGATCTCGCCCTTCTCGAGCGCCTCGGGATGCATCTTGCGGATCACGTCGGCATACTTGCCCTGCGGCACAAAGCAGATGTCCTGGCTGTCGTGCTTTTCGGCGATCTCGAGCCCGAATTCCCGGGCCAGCTCGCGCACCGCGGGCTTCGTCATCCCGCCGAGCGGGAAGCGCAGGAAATCCAGCTGCTCGGGCGTGGTCGCGAACAGGAAATAGCTCTGGTCCCGGCTGTCATCCACCGGCCGGAACAGCTTCCGCCGCCCGTCCACCAGCCTGCTCTGCACATAGTGCCCCGTCGCCAGCACGTCGGCCCCGAGGTCGCGCGCCACCTCCATCAGATCGACGAACTTCACGCTCTGGTTGCACGCGATGCACGGCACCGGCGTCTCGCCCTGCCGGTAGGCATTGGCGAACGGCTCCATCACCGCGTTCTTGAAGCGCTCCTCGTAGTCGAGCACGTAGTGCGGGATGTTGAGCGCCTGCGCCACGCGCCGCGCATCGTGAATATCCTGCCCGGCGCAGCACGCGCCCTTGCGGTGCGTCGCCTCGCCATGGTCGTAAAGCTGCAGGGTGACGCCGACGACATCGTAGCCCTCTCGGGCAAGCAGGCCGGCGACAACCGAACTATCCACGCCCCCGGACATCGCGACAACGACGCGCGTGTCCTCGGGACGCTTGGGCAAATCAAGCGTGTTCAACATCTCTCTCATCCAGAAGGGTTCAAGGTCCGACGGATGCGCGGCGGTATACCCCCGATCGCGACAGGCGGCAACAATTGCCGCCCGGCGGCGGAGTCTGCCGATTCAATTTCGCAACCGTCCCAGCTAAGTCATTGAATCCGTTGCGTTTCCGCTTTAGGCACGGCGCTTGCAACAAGGTTAAGGCAACATTCGTCCCGCGAGGCATTCGTGTCGGTCACCGTCGGCTTTTCCCAGGCTACCACTTCGCTGATCGTCCCGGCTCCGGGCACGACCAGGCCGGACGGCACCCCGGCCGATGGCAGCACCGACGGTGGCGGCGACGCCAACCTGTTCGCCGCGCTGCTCGCCATGCTCATCCCCGGCGCCCAGCCGACGGCCGAAACCGAGGCCTCTGCCGCGGCGCCAGCCGTCGCCGCCCCGAACGCCATCCTGCCGCCGGCCGATGCGCCGCCCAGCGCCGCGACCGCCGAAGCGCCAGCGCCGCCCGACCTCACCGACCTGCAGAAATCCGAACAGGGCAAGGCCCTGCTCAAGGCCTTCACCGACGCCCTCAAGGCCGCCAGGTCCGCCCTCGACGAGGGCAAGCCACTCGATCCGGCGCTTGAGAAGAAGCTCAAGGAGACGGTCGACGCCGTCGCCGCCTGGTTCGCCGGCCAGCCGCAACTGCAGGTCGAGACGGTCGACATCGGCCAGCTCGGCGAACGCGCCGGCGCCGGCAACATCCTGCCCGCGTCCCCCACCGGCGACCTGCCCGACGTCCCGCCTCCCGCCGATGCCGCCGCGGACGCTCCTGCCGAAACACCCGACACCACCATCCCCACCCCGGTCAACGCGAACCAGCCGACCGAAAAGTCCATGCTGGCTCAGATCGTCCCCGCGAAGCTCGCCGAACTCGGCAGCGCGCTGAAGGACTTCGCCGCCCAGCTCGAAGAGACCTCGCCCGCCCTCGCCCGGTCCCTCGCCGGCCTCGCCGACCGCATCAGCGTTGGCGACATCTCGGACGACGTCATGGCCAGGCTCGGCCTCGATCGCAGCCTCGGCAGCACCAGCCCCGAACTCGACCAGCTCGTCGCCGCCCTGACGGCCAGGCCCGACACGAAGCCCACCGCGGCCGCCCCGCAATCGCCGATCGCCGCCCCGGTCCTCGACCTCCCCGAGGTCCTCGCCGCCGCGACCGCGACCGCCGCCGCGCCCGAAGTGAAGAAGGCCCCGGTCCCGCAGCCCGAAGCGATCAGGCCGGAAGCCCCCACCAGCATTGCGGAGGCCACGAAGCCCGAACCGCTGCTCCGCTCCACCGCTATCGACCTCGACACCGAGGCAAACCTCGAAACCCGGCCGGCCAGCGCCAGCGATGACCAGCCCTCCGACAGCAAGGCTCCGACGCCCGCCCCGGCCAGCACCAAGCCCGCCGATACCCCGGCGCCCGTCGCCGCCACCAATGACGCTTCGGCCCAGGTCGCGCAGGCCGCTGCCGCCTCCGCGGCGACTGCCACCCGCGCCATCCACGCCGCTTACGCCGCACCGGTGCAGCAGCTCAACGTCCCGCAGGTCGCCTTCGAGGTCGCCCGCCAGTTCGAGGCCGGCAACACCCGCTTCCAGATCCGCCTCGACCCTGCCGACCTCGGCCGCATCGACGTCAAGCTCGACCTCGACAAGCACGGCACCGTCAGCGCCCACATGTTCGTCGAGCGCCCCGAAACGCTCGACCTGATGATGCGCGACCAGCGCGCCCTGCAGCAGGCATTGCAGCAGGCCGGTCTCGACAGCTCGAAGACCAGCCTCGAGTTTTCGCTCCGGCAGAACCCCTTCGCCGGTGGCGACATGGGCCAGGGTGGCGGCAACGGCCAGCCCGGCTTCGGTCCCTTCGGCACTCCGGTGCCCGACGAGAGCGCCGAGTTGCAGGCCCAAACCCTCTATCGCGGCTCCGCTTCGGCGAGCGGCGTCAACCTGTTCGTCTAGGGAGTACCTGTCATGGCTGTCAGCGGCGTCGGTTCCAGCGGATCGTCCAGTTCCAGCAGCACCAGCGGCGTGCGGCTAGCGGACAATTTCGATGCATTCCTGCAGATCCTCACCACCCAGTTGAAGAACCAGAATCCGCTCGATCCGCTCGATACCAACCAGTTCACCCAGCAGCTGGTGCAGTTCTCGGGCGTCGAGCAGCAGCTCAAGACCAACGAGTACCTCGAGGCCATGATGACCTCGACCCAGAACGCCAACAACTCGCAGGCGGTGGGCTATATCGGCAAGGTCGTCACCGCCGAGGGATCCAAGACCGAACTGGTGAAAGGCGTGGCCAGCTGGCATTTCGCCACCGACAAAGCCGCCACCATCACCGCTTCGGTTCGCGACAAGGATGGCAACGTCGTTTACCAGAAGACCGGCACCGTCAAGCAGGGCGAAAGCGTCTTCACCTGGGACGGCGTCGGTTCCGATGGCAAAAAGAAGCCCGACGGCTCCTACTCCATTACCATCGAAGGCCGCGACAGCGACGGCAAGCTGGTGAACGTCGCCACTCAGATGACCGGCGAAGTCACCGGCATCGACTTCTCCGGCTCCGAACCGGTCCTCATCGTCGGCGGCGCCCGCGTCAACCTCTCCGCCGTCCTCTCGGTCCGCCAGAAAACCGCTGCCGACGACGACACCACCGAAGACACGGTCTAGCCACTTCTTGGTCCTCCCCTGCGAAGCGGGGGATGGGGACAGCCGCAGGCGGTGGAGGGGGCGGCCACAGGCTGCTAGGCCTGATGCCCCCCAACCTATTCCTGCCGAAACCCCGTCGGCAGCCCGTCCATGCTCACCATGTTCTTTTCGGCCCAGTAATCGACGATGCCGTCCGGCCCCTTGGCGTCGGCCCAGCGATCCATGGTGTCGCGCTCGCCTTCATACGACATCAGCGGCACCCCATAGCCGCACGAGGTTTTCACCAGGTCGAAGTCCAGCCGCACCATCTGGCGCGCCCCCAACGGCTCGATCCCGGCAAACTCCCCGGCCAGCAGCCCGTCATATTCGGCCGAACCGCGGACGATCACCCTGCCCCGGCCATAGAGCCTGAGGATCAGCGGCGGCCCGTCCACCGCGCAGAACATGATGGTCATCCGGCCGTCCGCCACCAGGTGCGCCGAGGTCTCGTTCCCGCTCCCCGTCCGGTCGAGATAGATCACCGCGTTGTCGCCCAGCACCCGGAACTGGTCGGTCGAGCGCGGCGAGATGTTGATCCGCGTGCCCGCCGCCGCCGTGGCGGTGAAGAAGAAGTGCTGCCGCGAGATGAAGTCGCGGTGATGCGCGTTCAGCGCCGGAAAATCCTTGGCCATTTCAGTAATCCTAAACCCGTCGAAACCTCACCCTACCCTACAAGCCTCATCCCGCCCCCCCAAGCTCATCCCCGAGCCTCATCCCCGAACCTGCCAAAGGACGAGGCGAGCTCGCCATCTTCTTCACCTCAAACCCCCGGCACCCGGGGCCGGCGCAGTTACGGTTAATTATTCTCTAACTCTATCCAAGTCTTGAGCAGTCGGTATGCCGCCCCTACGTGTCATCCGTTAACACCACGCCACCCGCAATGGCCCGGTCTTTAACGCATTATAAGTAATGCCTTAGCCGAATTTTAAGCGCGTTGGGCTAGGGTCTCCGGGTGGTCAGGTTGAGTAAGTGAGTACAATGACCGTCCAAATGCGTCCCCGCGTAAAGTACGTTATCGGGCCCGACGGGAGCCCGCTGACTATCGCGGATCTTCCACCCCGAGATACCCGTCGCTGGGTCATCCGCCGCAAGGCGGAAGTCGTAGCCGCGGTGCGTGGTGGCCTGTTGAGCCTCGAAGAGGCTTGCCAGCGCTACACGCTCTCCGTCGATGAATTCCTCAACTGGCAGGCCGCCATCGACAAGCATGGCCTCGCCGGTCTGCGCACCACCTGGATCCAGCATTACCGCGAGGGCTGATCCAGGGCGCATCAAACTCCAAGGCCCGCCCCGGTAGAACCTGGGGCGGGCCTTGTATTTTACAGTCGGCAGTCGGCAGTCGGGCTTTGCGACCAGCGCTTCCCGTTGTCTGGCCCCGCTCTTCCGCTTCCCGATTGCCGACCTGCGCCTCTATGGCGTCCCCTCCCCCAGATATTTCCCACCCTCCGGCGTCGCCTTCAGCATCTCGTAGTGCGCCTTGACCGCCGGCAGTTCCGGTTTCTCGAACGGCGTCATGAACCAGCGCTGGCTCGACAGCGCCAGCACGATGTCGGCGAGGCTCAGCCGCTCGTTGGCGACGAACCCGCCGGTCTGCCGCAACTGCGCCTCGAGGATCCGCATCGCCCCGCCCCACCGCGCGATAGAATCCTCGATCCGGGCGCGGTCGGTATAGGCCGGGTTCTTCCGCAATAGCGCGTGCACCGCGTACATCCAGGCCGGGTTGAGTTCGGTCCCCTGCCAGGTGACCCACTGATCCACCAGCGCCCGCTCCTTGAGATCCTTCGGCCACAGTCCGCTGCGATGCTTGTCGGCGAGGTAGCGCATGATGGCGCCCGACTCCCACAATACGAAGCCGTCGTCCAGAATCACCGGCACCTGCGCATTGGGGTTGAGCTTCAGGAACTCCGCCTCGCGCGGGTCGCGGTGCGGCAGCCCCCAGATTTCGGTGCGGTAGCTCAGCCCGATCAGATCGGCCGTCCAGGTCACCTTGCGGACGTTTATCGAGGTAATTCGGCCAAGAATGGCCAGTTGCGGAGCGTCCGCCATGTTCAGTCTCCCTTAACGCTGCCCGGCAAAGTCTGCCGGTTTTCGCATTCTGCGAGCCGCGGTTAACAACTTGTTTACCATCAGCTGGGTAATTTTTGCCTACGGGCTCGGTCACGCGTTTTGCGCGACCGCTGGGTGCAAGAGTCGGGTTCTGGCGTGGACGGTTTTCTGCAGTTTTTCAATCGCCTCGGCTTGGCGCGCATTGCTGCGATGGCGGTGGTTGCCGTGCTCACGCTCGGTTTCTTCGCTTTCCTCATCATGCGCGCCTCGGCCCCGTCGCTGGCTCCGCTCTATACCGGCCTCTCCTTCGAGGACTCGGCCGCAATCGTCAGCGAGTTGCAGACCCAGAACGTTCCCTACGAGCTGCGCGGCGAAGGCGACACCATCCTCGTGCCGCGCGACCAGATCACCCAGATCCGCATGACCCTCGCCGAGAGCGGGCTGCCCACCCGCGGCCAGGTCGGCTACGAAATCTTCGACCAGCAATCGACGCTGGGCGCCACCAGCTTCGTGCAGAACATCAACAATGTGCGCGCCCTCGAGGGCGAACTGGCCCGCACCATCGCCTCCCTCGCCCGCATCAAGAGCGCCCGCGTCCACCTCGTGCTGCCCGAACGCGCCCTGTTCAGCCGCGAGCAGAAAGACCCCACCGCCTCGATCGTCCTCTCCGTCCGTGGCGAACTCTCGGCCGGCGAAATCCGCGCCATCCAGCACCTCACCGCCGCCGCCATCGAAGGCCTGACCCCCTCGCGCGTTTCGGTGGTCGACGATACCGGCCGCCTCCTCGCCTCCGGCGCCGGCGACAGCCCCGACCAGATCCTCGCGGGCGAAGCCGACGAGCGCAAGGTCAGCATCGAAGAGCGGATGCGCACCCAGCTCGAAGACCTGCTCGCCAACGTCGTCGGCTCCGGCCGCGCCCGGGTCCAAGTCGCCGTCGATCTCGACATGAACCAGTTGAGCAAGACCTCCGAGTCGTTCGACCCGGACGGCCAGGTCGTCCGCTCCACCCAGACCCGCGACCTCGCCAACCAGGCCAACGGACCCGGCGAAAACGGCCAGGTCAGCGTCTCCAACGAACTCCCCGGCGCCACCCAGGGCAATACCACCGGGGGCACCTCCGAGGTCGGCTCGACCACCGAGGAGACCACCAACTACGAAATCTCCAAGACCACGGCGACCGAACTCACCCAGGCCGGCGGCGTCAAGCGGCTGTCGATCGCCGTGGTCGTCGATGGCACCTACACCACCGATGCCACCGGCAATTCCACCTACGCCCCGCGCGACCAGGCGACGCTCGACCAGCTCACCCAGATCGTCCGCTCCGCCGTCGGCTTCGACCAGACCCGCGGCGACCAGGTACAGGTCACCAACCTGCAGTTCGCCGATCGGCCGGAGCTCAGCAACACCGGCACTGCCGCCCCCGGCCTCTTCGACTTCACCCGCGACGACCTGATGAACGCCGCGCAGATGGCCGTCACCCTGCTGATCGCCCTGGCGCTGGTCCTGTTCGTGATGCGTCCGCTGCTCCGGAAAGTGCTGACCCCCGAGGGCGGCGCGCTCGCCCTGCCGCAATCCGCCGAGGTCCACAACGCTGGCGCCAACTATGCGGGTTCGGGCAATTTCGGCCCGTCGCCGGTCAACTCGCAGCTTCCCAACCTCTCGAACGCCGACCTCAACGATCCTTCCGTCGTCGCCGACAACGTGCGCGTCCCCGCCTGGATGAACAATGCCCGCCAGATGGGCGAGCAGCAGGCCCAGACGCTCAAGACCGTCGGCAACCTCGTCGACGAAAACCCCAAGCAGGCCGCGCTCATCGTGCGCGACTGGCTTGCGAACGCGACCTGAGGCCAGACCATGCCAGCCGCACCCGCGCTCCAGAACGAACTTCAGGGCAGGCACCTCTCGATCTCGGGCGACGCCACCAATCGCGGCCTTGCCGGCGACGAAAAGGCTGCCGTGCTGCTCCTCGCCTTAGGCCCCGACTTCGGCCGTCCGATCCTCGAGGAGCTGGACGACATGGAGATTCGCCAGCTCTCCCGCGCCATGGTCCGCCTCGGCCCGATCACCCAGGACATGCTCGACAGCCTGCTGATCGAGTTCGTCACCACGATCTCGACCAACGGCACCATGTCGGGCAACTCAGAGACCACGCAGCGCCTGCTGCTGTCGTTCCTGCCGCAGGATCGCGTCGATGCCATCATGGAGGAAATCCGCGGTCCCGCCGGCCGCAACATGTGGGAGAAGCTGAGCAACGTTCAGGAGGATGTGCTCGCCAACTACCTGAAGAACGAATACCCGCAGACCATCGCCGTGGTCCTCAGCAAGGTCGCCACCGACCACGCATCCAAGGTGCTCGCCTACCTGCCCGAGAGCCTCGCCATGGAAGTGGTGCACCGCATGCTCACCCTCGAGCCGGTGCAGAAGGAGATCCTCGAGAAGATCGAGACGACGCTGCGCACCGAGTTCATGTCGACGCTCAGTCACACCAAGCGTCGCGACAGCCATGAGCAGATGGCCGAAATCTTCAACTCCTTCGACCGCCAGACCGAGGCGCGCTTCATCACCACGCTGGAGGAACGCGATCGCGATTCCGCCGACCGCATCAAGGCGCTGATGTTCACCTTCGAGGACCTGGCCCGCCTCGAGGCCGGCGCCATCCAGACGCTGATCCAGAAGATGGACAAGCGCGAACTCGCCATCGCGCTGAAGGGCGCCGGCGACACCGTCAAGGACGTGTTCTTCGCCAACATGTCGGCCCGCGCCGGCAAGGTGATGAAGGACGACATGCAGTCCATGGGCCCGGTGCGCCTCAAGGACGTCGACGAGTCCCAGGGCCGCATGGTCGCCACCGCCAAGGACCTCGCCGCCAAGGGTGAGATCGTCATCACCAAGGGCAAGGCCGATGAAGAGATGATCGCGTAATGGCCGCTCAACCCGTCCGCTTCACCTTCGATATCGACATGGGCCGCGCCAACGAGCGGAAGTCCTCGCTGTCCGACAACGCCCTCGCCGAACTGCTCGCCGAAGCCCGCCGCGAGGCTCACGCCGCCGGCCTCGCCGAGGGTGAACGCACCGCCATCGCCCGCGCCGAAAAGCAGGTCGCCACTTCTGCCGAAGCCCTTGCCGGCAAGGTCGCCGCCATGGCCGCCACCATCGACGATGCGCGCAAGCAGTCCGTGGCCGAGGCGGTCAACCTGGCGCTGTCCATCGCCCGCAAGCTCGCCGGCCGCATGATCGCCGCCCAGCCGACCGCCGAGATCGAGGGGCTGATCGCCGATTGCCTGCAGAGCCTCGAGGGCGTGCCGCACCTCGTCATCCGCTGCGAGCCCATGCTCTCCGACCGCGTCCGCGACATCGCCACCGCCAAAATGACCCACTCCGGCTTCACCGGCCGCCTCGTCGTCCTCGGCGATCCCGACATCGCCATCGGCGACGCCCGGCTCGAATGGGCCGATGGCGGCGTCGTCCGCGACATCCGCCAGCTCTCGTCCGATATCGACGCCAGCATCACCGAATATTTCGCCGCCCGCGGCATCACCCGCGCTGAGGAGACCTGAGCATGAGCACCGGCGAAACCGGCGTCTCCTTCGAGGAGATGGACGCCCCGGCCCGCGACGGCGGCGCCCCCGAACACGGCGAGAAGTCGGCCGCCGACCTCGAGGCGGTATTCGACGTCCCCGTCCGCATCTCCGTCGTCCTCGGCCGCGCCAAGGTCCCCATCGCCAGCCTGCTGAAGATGGATGTCGGCAGCGTCGTCGAACTCGACCGTCAGGTCGGCGAGGCGGTGGAGCTCTACGTCAATGACCGCCTGATCGCCCGCGGCGAGATCGTCCTCGTCGAGAACCGCCTCGGCGTCACCATGACCGAAATCATCAAGGCGGCCTGATGATGCTCAAGTGGCACGATCTCTCCGTGATCCTCCCCCGTGAAACGGGGAAGGGGCTTCGAGCCGTCCCAAAGGGCAAATCGCTCCAGTGGAGCGATTTGAGGCGAGAAGGCCTTGAGAGCTACGCTCGAAAGGCCCGGCATAGCCGGTGGAGGGGGCGGCCCCTCGCGCTGAGTCCCGCCACCGCACCCAGCCTTTTGCATTCTGGGAGCACGCCATGCGCCTGCTGATCGTCGGCCCGCTCGAAGGCCAGCTCACCCTGGCCACCAAGCTCGCCATGGAAGGCGGCGCCAAGGTGGCCCACGCCCCCTCGATCGAGATCGCGCTCGCCGCGCTCCGCGCCGGCCGCGGCGCCGACCTGCTGCTCGTCGATGTGATGATGGATATCGGCTCGCTCATCGCCAGCCTCGACGCCGAGCGCATCGTCATCCCGCTCGTCGCCTGCGGTACCGAAAGCAACGCCGCCGCCGCCGTCAGCGCCATCCGCGCTGGCGCCAAGGAATACATCCCCCTCCCCCCCGACGCCGAGCTGATCGCCGCGATCATCGCCGCCGTCGCCCGCGAATCGAGCGATTTCCTCTACCGCGACCCGGCCATGGCCCGCGTCGTGCGGCTCGCCGAGCAGGTCGCCCCCTCCGATGCCTCGGTGCTGATCACCGGCGAAAGCGGCACCGGCAAGGAGGTGATGGCCAAGTACCTGCACTCGCGCTCGAAGCGCGCCGGCAAGCCGTTCATCTCCATCAACTGCGCAGCCATCCCCGAGGCCTTGCTCGAGTCCGAGCTGTTCGGCCACGAGAAGGGCGCCTTCACCGGCGCCATCGGCCGCCGCATCGGCA
>Ga0123337_10001647_pt1 | contig 27908 bp, 21 predicted proteins | sample frozenSSSSmetaG_FD_89792 | JGI IMG/M metagenome (GOLD analysis project Ga0123337, IMG submission 89792) | Glacier valley bacterial and archeal communities from Borup Fiord, Nunavut, Canada, to study Microbial Dark Matter (Phase II) -... | ecosystem: Environmental > Aquatic > Freshwater > Ice >...
GACGAGCACGCCGACCAGGCCCAGCAAAATGCCGATGGTGACGCGCGAGCCCGCCATCAGGCGCGGGATCTGCGTCACCGCTTCAAAGGTCTTGCTTTGCGGAAAGTTGTAGCCGGCCGGGTCTTTCCAGGGGCCAAACACCAGGAAGTTCAGCACCATGCCGGCCACGTAGACCAGCATCTGGCTGACCAGGATTTCATTGGCGTTGAAGCGGTCGCGCAAAAAGGCCACGATGGCGGCCCAGGCCATGCCGCCCATCACGCCGGCCAGCAGCACCGCCGGAATGATCCAGGGTCCGGTGGTCTTGTCGGCCAGCAGCGCCACGCCTCCGGCCGCCACGGCGCCCATCACGAACTGGCCTTCGGCGCCGATGTTCCAGACATTGGAGCGAAAGCACACGGCCAGGCCGAGCGCAATGATCAGCAAGGGCGTGGCCTTGACCATCAACTCGCCCAGCGCGTAAGGCGTTCGTATCGGTTCCCAGAAGAACACCTGCAGGCCCTTGACCGGGTCCTTGCCGAGCGCCACAAACAGCCCCACGCCAATCACCACCGTGATCAGCAGCGCCAGCACGGGCGAGGCCAGGGTCCAGAACTGCGAGGCCTGGGGCCGGGCTTCAAGCTGTGCCATGCGAGGCTCCTGTTACAGCGGCTGCGGCGGGCGTCCACAAGCCGCTCATCCACTGGCCGACCAGCGCCACCGTGGCCTGGGCGCGCGGCAGGGACGGCGACAGCTGGCCCTTGGCCATCACGTAGAGCCGGTCGGAAATTTCAAACAGCTCGTCGAGCTCTTCGCTGACCACCAGCACGGCGCAGCCGGCACCGGCCAGCGCCAGCAGCTCGCCGCGTATCTGCGCGGCCGCACCCACGTCCACGCCCCAGGTCGGCTGCGACACGATCAGCAGCGCCGGCCTGGCGTCGATCTCGCGGCCCATGATGAATTTTTGCAGGTTGCCGCCCGACAGCGAGCGCGCCACGGCCTGCGGGCCGCCGCACTTGACCTTGAAGCGCGCGATGATGCGCTGCGCCTGCGCCTGCAACGCGCCGCCCTTGAGCCAGCCGCCGGCGCCGACCGCCTCCTTGCGCGTGAGCATCAGGTTGCGCGCCAGCGACAGCGACGGCACGGCGCCCCGGCCCAGCCGCTCCTCGGGCACAAAATGCAGCCCTAGCGCGCGGCGCCGGCCCGGGCTGAGCCGGCCCGCGTCGTGGCCCTGGACGGCAATCGCCGTGGCGGCTGCCCGCGTGTCTTCACCCGACAGCGCGTAGAGCAGCTCCTTCTGGCCGTTGCCCGACACGCCGGCAATGCCGACCACTTCGCCGGCGCGCACCTGCAGCGCAATTTGCTGCAGGTCCACGCCATGCTGGTCGCCCCTGGCCAGGCTCAGTTGCCGCACGTCCAGCACGATGTCGCCGGTTTTGACCTCGCGCTGCGCCAGCGCGGGCGGCTCGGCGCCAATCATCAGGCGGCTCAGCGAGGCGTTGGACTCCTGGCGCGGATCGCATTCGCCCGTCACCCGGCCCATGCGCAGCACGGTGCAGGCGGTGCACAGCGCGCGGATTTCGTGCAGCTTGTGGCTGATGTACAAAATGCTGCAGCCCTGCTCGCTCAGCTGGCGCAGCGTGACAAACAGCTTGTCGACCGCCTGCGGCGTCAGCACCGAGGTCGGCTCGTCCAGGATCAGGAGCTTGGGGTTGGTCAGCAGCGCCCGCACAATTTCAACCCGCTGGCGCTCGCCCACGCTTAAGCTGTGCACCGGCCGCGTCGGGTCCAGCTGCAGGCCGTAGGCCTCGGTGGTCTGCGTGATGCGCTGCGACACGTCGGCCAGGCTCAGGTGCTTGCCCAGGCCGAGCCAGACGTTTTCAGCCACCGTCAGGGTGTCGAACAGGCTGAAATGCTGGAACACCATGCTGATGCCGAGCGCGCGCGCTTCCTGCGGGTTGCTGATCACGACGCGCTGGCCATCGACGGCCACGCTGCCGGCGTCGGGCTTGACCGAGCCGTAGATGATTTTCATCAGTGTCGACTTGCCGGCGCCGTTTTCGCCCAGCACGGCATGGATTTCGCCGGGCTGCACGGCCAGTGAAATGTCGTCGTTGGCGACCACGCCCGGGTAGCGCTTGCTGATGCCGTGCAGCTGCAGCCGGGGCGGGGGCGCGGCCGGGAGTTCGGTGGGATGAGGCAAGGCAGTCATGAATCTGTGGATACTTGTTATTTTTTAATGTTTCAGGCCTCTAGCGCTTTACAGACGGGCGCAGGCAGCTATTATTTTCGTAGCGCAGCAGCGACCGACTTGACGCGCTCGCGCAGCCACTTGGCGGCGTTTGAGGCATGCGTGCGTTCGTGCCACAGTTGGTAGTACATCATGCGGGGGAAGGCGATCGGGCAAGGCAGTATTTTGACCGGCAGCAAGCCGACAAAACGCTCGCAGTACTGGCGCCCGGTGGTCATGACCAGCAGGCTGGAGGCCACCATGGACGGCATCAGGCCAAAGTGGGCGCAGCGCACCGTGATGTTGCGCGGCGTCCCCAGCGTGGCCAGGTGTTCGTCAATCACGCCCTTGGCGCCCGGATGCGTGGCCATGGGCGCAATGTGCTCGGCCTCCAGCCAGCTTGCTGGGTCCCAACCGCGCCGCACCGCCGGGTGGTCCTGGGCCACCAGGCACACCACCTCGTCGCCGAACAGCCGCGCCAGGTGCAGGTCATCGGGCGGCGCGGCCCAGTTGCCGATCACCAGGTCCACCCGCCCCTCTGCCAGCTGGGCGCGGTAGTCCGACTCGGCCGACAGCGGGTGAATTTCAATCGGGCAGCCCGGCGCCTGCGCCTTGAGCTGCGCCACCAGTTGCGGCAAAAACAAGGGATCGAGGTAGTCGCTGGCGGCCAGCCGGAAGGTCGATTGCGCGGTGGCCGCGTCAAAACCCCGGGCGTCGCTGAACAGCATGCCGGCCGCGCGCAAGATGCTGGCTGACGGCTCGATCATGCGCAGGCCGGCATCGGTGGGCACCATGCCGGCACCGGCGCGCACCAGAATCGGGTCGCCGGCCAGCCCGCGCAGGCGCTTGAGCGCCGCGCTGACAGCGGGTTGGTACATGCCCAGGCGGAGGGCGGCGCGCGAGACGCTGCGTTCGGTGAGCACGGTGTTCAGGACCCTGATGAGGTGGAGGTCAATCTTGTCGGCAATTTTGTCGAAGGACACCGGATCTTTCATAGCTGTTTAACCATGCGCTTGATATGCTCTTTTGTATGGCGGCCAGCGCCCGCCTGTTTTACCCTGAAGGCCATGACCCGCATGACGCATCCATCGACTGACCGCCACGCTGTAAAACCCCTGCGCTTCATCAGGCGGGGGCAAGTGGTTTCCCTGAACAATGTACCACCCGACCGGACCCTGCTGGCGCTGCTGCGCGAGGACCTTCAGCTGACCGGCACCAAGGAAGGCTGCGGCGAAGGCGACTGCGGCGCCTGCACTGTGGTGCTCGGCGAGGCCGAAGGCGAACGCATCCATTTCCGGGCGGTCAACAGCTGCATCAAGCTGGCGCATTCAATAGACGGCATGGCGCTCTGGAGCGTGGAAGATATTGCCCCCACGCTCCCCACTGCGTGTGGTTCGCTGCCCCCCGAGGGGGCACTGCGCCTGCGGCCCGGCGAAGCCGGTTCCGCGGCCCCGGATTGCGAGGAAGGAGGGGTTGACCCATCACTACATCCAGCGCAGCAGGCCATGCTGCAGTGCCACGGGTCGCAGTGCGGCTTCTGCACGCCGGGTTTTGTCATGAGCTTGTTCGGCATGTACCAGAACCATGTTTGCCAGGACCAGCCCATCACGCGCGAACTGGCGCAGCAAGAGCTGTCGGGCAACCTGTGCCGCTGCACCGGTTACCGGCCGATTCTGGACGCTGCGCAACTTATGGCGACCCTGCCGCGCGCCGTGATCGACGAGGCCGGGTTGCTACAAAAACTGGAGCATATAGCGCCCGCCGCTATTGCGCCGGAGCCTGATTCTGCTTATAAATCACCGACCACGCTGGACGCCCTGCTGCGCGCCCGCGCCGCGCAGCCCGAGGCGCAGCTGGTGGCCGGCTGCACCGATGTGGGCCTGTGGGTGACCAAGCAGCACCGCGAGTTTGCCCAGGTGCTGGACCTGACCCGGGTCGCCGAATTGCGCCGCATCAAGCGCGACGCGCAGCACCTGTCGATAGGGGCGGCTGTCACGCTGAGCGACGCCTTTGCCGCGCTGGTGGCCGAACGGCCTGTGCTGCAGCATTTTGCCAACCGCTTTGCCGGCCTGCCGGTGCGCAACGCAGGCACGCTGGGCGGCAACGTGGCCAACGGCTCGCCGATTGGCGACTCGATGCCGCTGCTGATCGCGCTTGGCGCCCGTGTGGTGCTGATGAGCCTGCGCGGCCCACGCGAGTTGCCGCTGGAGCAGTTCTACACCGGCTACCGGCAGAACGTGATGGCCGCCGACGAGCTGCTGGCCTTTATCAAGGTGCCGCACGCTAAGGCCGGGGAAATGCTCAAGGTCTACAAGATTTCCAAACGCTACGACGACGATATTTCCGCCGTCTGCCTGGCGATCAACCTGCAGGTCGAAGGCGGCATCGTCACCCGCGCCTCGGTAGGCGCCGGCGGCGTGGCCGCCACGCCGGCGCGCGCCGTCAGGACCGAAGCCGCGCTGACCGGTCAGCCCTGGACCGAAGCGACGGTGAAAAACGCCATGGTGGTGCTGCGCGCCGAGTTTTCACCGCTCTCCGACATGCGCGCCTCCAGCGCCTACCGCACCGAAGTGCTCGGCAGCCTGCTGCAGCGCTACTGGCTTGAAAGCCAGGGCCTGCAGCAGATCAACCTCGAAGCCTTCACGCTGGAGGACGCGGCATGAGCGCCGTCAGCAGCCCGGCGGCAGGCCGTTCGGCCTTTCATGAAAGTGCGCGCGCCCAGGTGGCGGGCGCTGCGACCTATGTCGACGACATCCCGGAAGTCCGGGGCACGCTGTACGCGGCGCCGATTCTTTCGACCGTGGCGCACGGCCGGCTGATGGGCGTGGACACGGCGGTGGCGCTGGCCATGCCCGGCGTGCGTACGGTGATTCTGGCCGGCGACATTCCGGGCGACCCGCTGCTGGGCAATTTTGCGCACGACGAGCCGGTGTTTGCGCAGGACACGGTGCAGCATGTCGGCCAGGTGATCGGCGTGGTGGTGGCCGAGTCGGTGATGCAGGCGCGCCGCGCCGCGCGCCAGGTGGTCTGCCGCATCGACGCCCTGCCCGCCATTCTGGACGTGCGCGAAGCGCTCAAGGCCGAGAGCTATGTGCTGCCGCCGGTGTTTGTGCAGCGCGGCGATGCGGGCCTGGCGCTCAAAAATGCCGTGCACACGCTGCAGGGCACACTCGATGTCGGCGGCCAGGAGCATTTCTACCTGGAAGGCCAGGTGGCCTACGTGCTTCCGCAGGAGCAGCAGCAATGGCTGGTGTATTCGAGCACCCAGCACCCGGGCGAGGTGCAGCACTGGGTGGCGCACGCGCTGGGCATTGACCAGCATGCGGTGCGCGTCGAATGCCGGCGCATGGGCGGCGGCTTTGGCGGCAAGGAAACCCAGGCCGGCCACCTGGCGGTGTGGGCCGCCATCGCGGCGCGCAAGCTCCAGTGCCCGGTCAAGCTGCGGCTGGACCGCGACGACGACTTCCTGATCACCGGCAAGCGCCACCCGTTTGCCTACGACTACCGCGTGGGCTTTGAGGACAGCGGCCGCATCACCGGGCTGCAGCTATTGATGGCGGTGAACTGCGGCTTCAGCGCCGACCTGTCGGGCCCGGTGGCGGACCGCGCGATTTTTCATGTCGACAACGCCTACTTTCTGGAGGACGTGGCGATCGCGTCCTACCGCTGCAAGACCAACACCCAGAGCCACACCGCGTTTCGCGGCTTTGGCGGGCCGCAGGGCATGATCGTGATGGAATCCATCCTGGGCGACGTGGCGCGGCACTTGGGCCTGGACGCGCTGGCGGTGCGCAGGCGCAACCTCTATGGCACGGGCGAGCGCAACATCACCCATTACGGCATGACGGTCGAGGACAACATCCTTGAGCCATTGCTATCGAAACTGGAGCAGACAGCCGACTATTCACGGCGCAAGGCAGCGATTGCGGCATGGAACGCGGGCAGCCCGGTGATCAAGCGCGGCATCGCCCTGACGCCGGTCAAGTTCGGCATTTCATTCACCGCCACGCTGTTCAACCAGGCCGGCGCGCTGGTGCATGTATTTCTCGATGGCAGCGTGCAGGTCAACCACGGCGGCACCGAAATGGGCCAGGGTTTGAATACCAAGGTCTGCCAGATCGTGGCCGACGAACTCGGCGTGGCGCTGGACCAGGTGCTGGCCACCGCCGCCGACACCAGCAAGATTCCCAACGCCTCGGCCACCGCCGCGTCGGCCGGCACCGACTTGAACGCCCGCGCCGCGCAGTACGCCGCCCGCAACGTGCGGGACAACCTGGCGCAGTTTGTCGCCGGGCTGGACCGCTGCGGCGCAGGCGCCGTGTCCTTCAGCGGCGGCCAGGTCATCACGCCCGCCGCCAGCCGGCGCTTTGCCGACGTGGTCCGGCAGGCCCACGCCAACCGCATCCAGCTCTGGAGCGACGGTTTTTACCGCACGCCCAAAATCCATTACGACAAGGCCACGCTCACAGGCCGGCCGTTTTACTACTTTGCCTACGGCGCGGCGTGCACCGAAGTGGCGATTGACACGCTGACGGGCGAGAGCCGCGTGCTCAAGGTCGACATCCTGCATGACGTCGGCAACAGCATCAACCCGGCCATCGACATGGGCCAGATCGAGGGCGGTTTTGTGCAGGGCATGGGCTGGCTCACCACCGAGCAGCTGGTGTGGGCGGGCAACGGCCAGCTCAGCACCCACGCGCCCAGCACCTACAAGATTCCGGCCACCGGCGACATTCCCGCGCACTTCAAGATTGACTTTTGGCCCGAGGCGAATCGCGAAGACAACGTGTTTGGCAGCAAGGCGGTGGGAGAGCCGCCGTTCATGCTGGCGATCAGCGTGTACGAAGCCTTCAAGGACGCGATTGCGGCCGCACGCGGCGACGGCACGCCGGTCAGGCTGACGGCGCCAGCCACCGCAGAAAACGTGCTCCATGCGTTGAAGGACTGAAGGGCGGGCGGGCCGGTCCAAGGCGCGCCGTTGAAAATTTTCATGACCATTAATCGTTTAATCGTTAGAATGTTCGTATGGACAAAAGATCACTGAAAGACCTTCTTTACGAGCAGGTCGCCCGCATCGGCAAGGCGGTTTCAAGCCCCAAGCGACTGGAGTTGCTGGAATTGCTCGCGCAGGGTGAAAAAACCGTTGAAGTCCTGGCGAGCGAGTTGTCCATCGACATCAAGCTGGCCAGCGCCCATCTCAAGGGGCTGCGCGAAGCCCGCCTGGTGCAGAGCCGGCGCGACGGCAAGTACATGGTCTACCGGCTCAGCGGCCCGGACGTGGCCAACCTGTGGGTCACGCTGCGCCTGGTGGCCGAGGAACACCTGGTCGAGCTGCAGATGGCGCTGCAGCACATGGTGGCAGCCCCCGACAAGCTGGCGCAGGTGGGCCGCACTGCCCTGCTGGAACAGGCGCGGCGCGGCGAAGTCATCGTGATCGATGTGCGGCCCCAGGAGGAATACCAGGCCGCGCACCTGCCTTACGCGCGTTCCATGCCCCTGCCCGAACTTGCGCGCCGCCTGGCCGAGCTGCCGCTCGGCCAGGACATCGTGGCCTACTGCCGCGGGCCGTTTTGCATGATGTCGGATGAGGCCCTGAAGCTGCTCTCCGGCAAGGGCTACCGGGTGCGCAAAATTCTCGATGGCGTTGCCGAATGGCAGGCCGCCGGCATGCCGGTTGATCGGCCGCTCGGGTCCTGATCAAAGCAAGATTCAACCCACAGATTCAAGCCGGAGGATATTGTCATGACCTCCACCCTTTTCATACTCAATGAAGCCCCTACGGCAATGAGCGGGCCTACAACGGCCTGGGGCTGGCCAGTGCGCTGGCTGGCAAGGAAGGGCAGCAGGTGCGTCTGTTCCTGCTCGCCGACGCCGTTGGCTGCGCCAAGACCGGCCAGAAGCTGCCGCCGGGTTACTACAACATCCGGCGCATGCTGGACAAGGTGACGCAGCATGGTCAGGTGGGTCTGTGCGGGACCTGCATGGATGCCCGTGGCCTGACGGACAACGAGTTGACCGTTGGGGCCAAGCGTTCAACGCTCGCCCCGCTGGCCGACTGGACCGCCGAAGCCGACAAAGTAATCGTTTTCTGAAGGCAAGACACATGTTTTTCAAACAACTGGCAACGAAAGAAGCCTCGCTGTCCTATTTTTTCGGCTGTGCCACTTATGCCAAGGCCATCGCTGTGGACGTTGTTGCCGGCGACGAGGAATGGTTTGTCGAGGAGGCACGCAAGGCCGGCGTGCAGATCACACACGTGATCGACACCCACGTCCATGCCGATCACTATTCGGGCGGGCGCAGGCTGGCCGACATGCTGGGCACGTCGTATGAGCTGCACGAATTCGACCAAGGCAAGGTTGGCTTTGCTTTCGAGCCACTGCGCGACGGGCAAAGGCTTGATCTGGGCAATGTGCAGGTCGAGGTGTTGCATACGCCGGGTCACACGCCTGACAGCGTCTGCCTGCTGGTCTCCGACCTGCGCCGTGGTGAAACGCCCTGGTTTGTCATCACCGGTGACACGCTGTTCGTCGGTGCAGTGGGTCGCCCCGACCTGGCCGGCCAGGAGCGCGAGATGTCTGGACAACTGTACGACTCCCTGCACGCCAAGCTGCTGGGCCTGCCAGCCGATCTGGAAATCTACCCCGGGCACCAGGCCGGCAGCGCCTGCGGTGCCGGCATTTCGGGCAAGCCGTCCTCCACCATCGGTTTCGAGAAGCGCTGGAACCCGGTGCTGTCCATGGCGCGCGAGGACTTCATCGCCGAACTGACACGCGAAATCCCCCCGCGCCCGGCCGACATGGACCGCATCGTCGCGGCGAACATCGCAGCCTGATGGCCAGCCATCCACCGCCAGAAAAAACCAGCGTCTGACCAAGCCGTAAAAACCCCATGAATCAATTCAGCGAAGCTCGCCATGAATACCAGGCCTGCCTGCACGGCATAAGGCACAACCAGGCCCAGTTCGTTTACCAGTTGCTCCAGGTGCTGATGGTCGGCCTGACGCTGGGCATGATGCGCACCGTCGTGCCGGCCCTGGCCAGTTCGGAGTTTGGGGTGCCGAAAGGCTCATTCATGCTGCTCATCGCCTTTGTCGTGGCCTTTGGCTTCGTCAAGGGAACGCTCAATTTTGTGGCGGGGCGCCTGTCTGAACAGATGGGGCGCAAGAAGGTGCTCATGCTCGGCTGGCTCAGTGCCCTGCCGATCCCGTTCATGATCATGTACGCCCCGAGCTGGGGCTGGATCGTCGCCGCCACCGTGTTGCTGGGCGTCAACCAGGGCTTTGCCTGGTCCATGACGCAGACCTCCAAGCTCGACATCACACGGTCTGACCAGCGTGGCTTGACCATCGGCCTCAACGAATTCTCCGGCTATGTCGGCGTGGCCATTGCCGGCATAGTCACCGCCTACATGGCCACGGCCTTGGGTGCGCGGCAGGGCTTGCTGATCTTTGGCCTTGCCGTGATCGTGTCAGCGCTGGTGCTGACGCAGTTCTTTGTCAGGGAAACACTGCCTTGGGCCAAGGCCGAAGGGGCGCGCCACGCTGCAGGGAAGGCGACTGGGCCCATACCGCGCTATCCGACCCATGTGCCGGCCATGCCGACGACTTGGGACATGTTCGCCCTGATGAGCTGGCGTGACCGGCGTATGGCGGCGCTCTGTCAGGCCGGGCTGGTCGAGAAATTTGTTGACGCCCTGGTCTGGGTGTTCTACCCCGTGTTTCTCTACCAGCAGGGCATCAGCCTGCCGAATGTGGGCTGGATTATCGGCGTCTATGGTTTTGTCTGGGGGGGCTCGCAGTTGTTCACCGGCAAGCTGTCGGACCGCATCGGACGCCACCGGCCCAATGTGTGGGGTATGTGGATTTGCGGCGCGGGCGTGGCGATGATGTTGCTGGGGCAGGGCGTGGCCTGGTGGGCGTTGTCGGCGGCCGTCTCGGGCTTTGGCATGGCGCTGCTGTACCCCAACCTGTCGGCGGCTGTGGCCGACATAGCGCACCCGAACTGGCGCGGTTCGGCCATTGGCATTTACCGCTTCTGGCGCGACTTGGGCTATGGCATTGGGGGCCTCGGGCTGGGCATCGTGGCGCACAGCACCGGACAGATGGAGGCCGCGTTCTGGTTCGTGGCCCTGTCCATGTTCGCATCTGGCGGCCTGCTGTGGCTGCTCGGTGAAGAAACCCACCCGCGGCTCAATCCGGCTTGAAGCGGGTCCATTCAGATTGCACCCATGACTACATACATCCACCAGGCGTCCATCGTTGCGCTGCGCAACGCCCTTTCGACCGTCATCGTCGGCCAGCCGCGCTTGCTCGACCGCCTGATCATCGGCCTGCTGGCGGGCGGGCACATCCTGGTCGAGGGCCTTCCCGGCCTGGCCAAGACCACGGCCGTCAAAGCCCTGGCCGGCAGCCTGCAGGCCAATTTCAGGCGCATCCAGTTCACGCCCGACCTGATGCCCGGCGACCTGACCGGCACGGACATCTACGACCCGCGCGGCGGCGCGTTCCACTTCGTGCCTGGCCCGCTGTTCAACGAAATCATCCTGGCCGACGAGATCAACCGCGCGCCGGCCAAAGTGCAGTCAGCCCTGCTGGAAGCCATGCAGGAGCGCCAGATCACCGTGGGCGGGCAAACGCGTGCGCTCCCCCAGCTGTTCATGGTCATGGCCACGCAGAATCCTATCGAGCAGGCCGGCACTTACCCGCTGCCGGAAGCGCAGCTGGATCGCTTCATGCTGCATGTGACCCTGGACTACCCGACCGAGCACGAGGAGCGCGAAATCCTGCGCCGCGACCGGGCCCTGCACCTGATGGACAGCCCGTCAGCAGCACAGCCCGTGCTGGACGTCGCTGCGGTGCTGGCGGCACGCCACGAGCTGCAGCACGTGCACCTGTCCGATCCGGTCGAGGCCTACATCGTCACGCTGGTGCGTGCCACGCGCGAGCTCGGCAAGTGGCGCGCCGACTGGGCGCAGGCGGTTGAGGTCGGCGCCAGCCCGCGCGCCTCACTGGCCCTGGCGCATGCCGCCGCCGCGCATGCCTACCTGAACGGGCGCGATTACGTCAGCCCGGACGACGTGCGCGAGATGGCACCCGATGTGTTGCGCCACCGGCTGGTGCTGAGCCTGGATGCCCGCGTGCGCCTGCTCAGCCGCGATGCCATCGTGGCCGGTCTGCTTGATGCGGTGCCCGCACCGTGAGGTCTGATGTCGTGGATCAAGCGCTGCTGGATGCGGGCGAGATCGCGACCCTGGCCGCGCAGGCTGCGCATGGCGTGCATACCGTTGTGCGTCGTGAGGTGCATGACCACCATGCGGGGGACTGGCCTTCGGCCTGGCTCGGGCGGGGTCTGGATTTCGAGGAAGCCCGTCCCTATGCGCCGGGCGACGATGTGCGCGACATGGACTGGCGCACCACCGCACGCTTGGGTCACCCCTTTATCAAGACCTATCGCGAGGAGCGCCAGCCGCTGCTGCACATCGTGGTGGATCGCGGACCCAGGATGCGCTTTGGCACGCGCCGTCGGCTCAAAGTGACCCAGGCCGCGCGCATGGCGGTGCTGGCCGGCTTTGCTGCCACCGAAAGCAATATCGCGGTCGGCATCACCCTGTGGGACCGCCCCGACCGGACGCTGCCAGCGCGCCATGGACGACTCGGCCTCCTGGAACTGGTGCGGGCCATCGTCGCCCCCTGTGCGCCTTGGCCGGCAGAAACAGGCGAAGCGCTGCACGAGCTCACCCGCCTGCAAACCCTGCGCGCTGATTTGCCACGCGGCAGCCGTCTGTTGTTGCTGAGCGACTTTGCCTGGCTGGCCCCCCTGCACGAACCGGCTTTGGCCAGCCTCGCCGAATGGCTGGACCTGCTGGCCGTCTGCATCACGGACCCGGCAGAGCGCGCGCTGCCCGACGTCGGCTTGGCCTGCTTTGCCGATCTGGGCAGTGCGCAGACGCGCTGGATCGACACCGGCAAGGCCGCGGTACGCGAGGCCCACGCGGCAACGTTTGCGGCTCGCCATGCGCGCATGGCCACGACGCTGGCACGCTGCGCTGTGCGCCATCTCGACATGGGCAGCGAAGTCGATGATCTGCTGCCCCTGCTGCACGGCCATGGCTGATCCACAGCAACTGTTGGCCCCGCTGATCGAGCCGCCATTGCCGCTTGTGCCCGTGCTGCCGTCCGCAACCGTCTGGCCTGTTCTTCTTGTCGTAGGGGCAGTGCTGCTGGCCGCCATGACGATGGTGGCAGCCTGGCTGCTGTGGCGCCGTGGCGCACCCCAGCGCGCTATGCGCCGGATTGCACGGATGGACAACCCGGTGCAAGCAGCGCACGCGCTGGCAGCCTTGGCGCGCGAACGGGGCTTGCCTGCAACAGGCGCTTGGCGGGATGCGCTGGACCGCGTGCGCTTCGGTTCGCCAACGGCCGGGCACGCCGAGACCATGGCACGCCTGTGCGCTGAGGCGCTAACGCTGTTGACGCCAAGATGATCGAATTCGCCCAAGGAATGGTTCTATGGCTGTGGGTGCTGGTGCCGCTGTGGCTGGCGCTCGCACTCAGGCGCAGCGCGCAGGGCGTTCCGGGGGGCGCGGTGCTGCGGCATCCGCAACTTGACCCGGCGGCCTTTCAGGCACCGCCGGGCGGGCGTGTGCCCCTGCTACTGCAGGCGCTGGCATTCGCCCTGCTGATTGCGGCACTGGCCCAACCCAGGCAAGTGGGTGCGTGGATTACGCCGCCACCGCAAGGGCGTGATCTGGCGCTGGTGATCGACACCTCGCTCACCATGAGTCTGGAAGACTTCGAGTTGCAGAACCGCAAGGTCAGCCGTATGGCCGTGCTCAAGCAGGTATTGGCCGACTTTGTCGCCGCACGCCAGGCCGACCGTTTTGCGCTGCTGGTCTTCGGCTCCGACGCGGCGCTGCTGACACCCCCCACTTTCGATCACGCCCATGTGGTGGCCCAGCTGCGCCGTTTGCAGGTGGGGGTGGCGGGTGACAACACCGCACTGGGAGACGCGCTGGGTCTGGCGCTCAAACCGCTGCGTCAGCAGCAACTGCGCCCGGCCATTATTTTGGTGAGCGACGGCGAGCCGTCCAACAGCGGCGAGACCAGTCCGGCCGAAGCCGTGGCCGTGGCGCACCAGCTGGGTGTGGCGATCCACACCCTGGAAATTGGCAGCGCGACCCGTGCACAGCCGGTGCAAACCACAGTGATACCGACGCCCGCATCCGTTGAAGAGCCGCAGCCCGGACTGGCCGACATCGCCCGCTTGACCGGCGGGAAGCACTGGAAGATCCACAGTACGGCGGATGCCCAAGCGGTCATGCAGGCCATCGATCAGCTGGAGCCCACGCTGGCGCGTCCCGCGCGCGACCGTGAGGTGTGGGAGTGGTACCTGCTGCCGCTGGCCCTGGCCATCGCGTGCCTGGTGGCTGCGCAGCTATTAATGATTCGCAGGCAAGCCGCATGATGCCCGCGCTGACCGAGCTGCACCTGGTGCAATGGCGCCTCCCTTGGGGGGCGCTCGTGCTGCTGATGCCGCTGCTGCTGGGCTGGCTGGCACGACGCCGGCGCCAGCGGCTGGTGCGCTATGCCGATCCTCATCTGTTGCCGTGGGCGTTGGCCGGCGCTACGCCATCGAATCGAACCCGGGGGCGCAGCATCGTGGAACTGCTGGCCTGGGCCCTGCTGGCGCTGGCTGCCGCAGGGCCGCGAATTGCAGCTACCACACCGGATGCCACCGCCAGACCCGTCACTACGCCGCATGTGGTGGACGTGATGGTGGTGCTCGATGTCTCGGCCTCCATGGGGGCGACCGACATCGCGCCGGACCGTCTGAGCCGGGCTCGGCTGGAGTTGACCGATTTGCTGCGCCGTCTGCAGGGTGAACGGCTGGGCCTCATGCTGTATACCGGTCAGGCCGGCTTGCTGCTGCCGCCAACCGATGATCCGGCGCTGTTCGAGCGGGCGCTGTCCCAGGCCGGGCCCGATCTGCTGGATGCGCCGGGCACCGACGTGGCCCGGGCGCTGCGCCTGGCACAGCAGGCCCTTACGTCCGATGACGTTTCCGGCGCGCAAAAGCGGCCGCGCGGCCGGGCCGTGCTGCTGGTGACCGATGCCGAAACCTCCAGCCTCGACGGTGCAGCGGCTGAAGCGGCGCAGCAAGCTGCCGAAGAACTGCATGCCGCTGATATTGCGCTGTTCGTGCTGGCGGTAGCCAGTCCCAAAGGTGGGCCTGTTCCGCTGGCCGGGAGCACCCAGGCCATGCAAGACGGCGTGCCCGTGGTCAGCCAGCCTGCCGTGCGCGGCTACAGTCGGCTGGCCCAAGGCAGTGGTGGGCAGCTCGCCATGGTGACCGATGGTGACGCCGACTGGAAAGCGCTGTATGTCGATGGCATAGCGCGGCTTCCCGGTGCCAGCGTGGCGACCGGGCCGGCACGCGCCTGGCGCGAACTGTTTGCGTTGCCACTGGGACTGGCCTTGGCGCTGCTGCTGTGGGCGCGCCTGCCACCCGCAGCGCGGCGCTCACTTCCCCCTGCAGACCTGCTGCTGGCTGTGTGTCTTGGATCGATGGTCAGCTCACCGCCAGCGGATGCCGCTAACCGACCGCCGCGAGAGGGCGCATCCGGCGTCACTCAGGCTGCGGCGCAGGCCTATCGCCATGGCGAGTGGCGCCAGGCGCTGCCGCTGTTCGAGCGCCAGGGTGGCTACGCCGGTTATATGGGCGCTGGCGCCGCGGCCTGGAAGCTGCGCGACCATGCGACGGCCGCGCGTTTTTTCAGCAGCGCCCTGCTGCTGGCGCGCACGGAAACCGAGCGCGACGATGCGCTCTACAACCTCGGTAACGCCCATTTCGGCCAAGGCCGCTGGCACAGCGCCGCGCAGGCTTGGCGCGCCGTGTTGCTGTCGCGCCCGGGTGATGCCCGGGCTGCCGCCAATCTGGTGCATGCCGAAGCCCAATTGGCCAAGCGCAGTGGCAGTGCGCCCATGAAGAGTGATTTGCGCGGCCGGCGCGGCTTTTTGGCCGAAGGTCAGGTCAGTGTCGATGGCGCCGTGCCCAGTGACCTGGACGAATCAATTCTTTTGCCGGACACCCCGCAGGGTCCGGGCGCTGGAGCCGGGCCTGATGCTGCCGGCGCCCGTCTGGCCGGTGGCGCTGCGGGGTCGGATGCGCCACAGGTGTTGCTCAATCCGCAGCGTTTGCAATCCGGGCTGGTCAAGCTTGAGCGTCTGGAAGACCGTCAACGCCAGCTGCTGCAGGGCCTGCTCAAGCAGGACCGGGTACCTGAATCGTCCGCGGCATCAGGAAGGGCGCCCTGGTGAACCTGCTGAGCTTCTGGTCGAAGGCCCTTGTATGTCTGCTGTTGTGCACTGGCATGTCCGCAGGGGCGCTATCCGCACAACCCGTCAGCGCCTATGCGTTGAATCGCTCAACCCTGGCGCTTGGCGAACCGCTGACGCTGCGCATCACGCGGGCCCTGGGTGCAGCAAGTACGCCGCTCGACGCATTGGATCTTTCCGCACTGGCCCGCGACTTTGAGATTCAGGAGCGTACAGCGGGTCGCGACAGTCAGCAGGAGAACCTAGTACTGACCTTGTACCCCCGTCGTCTGGGCCGTATCAAGATGCCCGACCTGGGACAGCCGGGACCCCTGCCGGTCGTGACGGTGACCGAGACATCAGACACCATGCCCCGGGTACGCTTCAGGATCAGTGCCGACCCGGCCGAGCCACTCGTGCGCCAGCCCACCACCCTGACCCTTGAAGCCTGCGACGATGGCACCCTGTTGTGGAAGCGCCCGCAACTGCCGGTCGTGGAGGGACTGCTCTTTCGCCCGCTCAACGAAACAGAAATCATCACCCAACGTGACGGCCAGCGTTGCACCGCGCATCGCTGGCACTGGTCGGTGCTGCCAACCGCTTCGGGTCGCACGCCCTTGACGCTGCCCATGCTGGAGGCCAGCAAGTTTGGAGACCGACTGCGCTTTGAGCCACCGGCGTTTGAATTGAACGTTTTAGCGCTGCCGGGTTGGCTGCCGGCTGAGGCTGCGGTGGGCGCCCCCGACATCGTGGCCGAACCGCTGCCGGCGCAAGCCATGATTGACCAGCCGCTGGCCTGGCGTTTGCGCGTCACGGGCAGCTATAGCGCCACCGCGTTGAAGACGCTGCTGGACATGCAGATTCGAAACTCGGGTGACACCCCTGAACTGACACCCTATGCACCCCGGGTCGAACCCCTGGCGGGCTTGACGCTGGCGCCGCAGCATCTGGTGACGCTTTACCTGCTGCCCCGCGCGCGCGGCACATTGACTGCGCCCGATCTGCAACTGCCCTGGTACGACCCGCAGGCCGGGCGTCTGATGCACACGCAGGTACCAGGGGCGCATGTCGAAGTTGTCGATCCGATGCGCCAGCGGTGGCTGAGTGGGTTGGCTGCTGCCGCTGCCCTGCTGATTCTGGCCATCACAAGCATTTGGCTTTGGCATTGGCAGCAATGGCGATTTCGCCGGTTCCACGTCGACCGCATGTTGCGCCGGGCTCGCAGCACCGAGGAGCTGAACACGTTGCTGATGTCATTCTCCACAGCGCCTGGAGCGACACTGTTCCCAACACTGCAGATATGGCGTCGCCATGTCGATGCACAGTTCAGTTCAACCGGCCTCCCGGAATTGGTCGATGCGCTGGAGCGAAGCCGTTTTGGCGCAAAGCAAATCAGTGGGTGCCCGCCTGTATCCATTGATGAACTGGCAGGTAAAGCCCGTACATGGCTTGCTTCACTACAACTTCGTAGAAATGTTGCGCTATTCAAAAAAGACTGATGCGCATGGCTCGCCTTGCACGCAGCCGGGCTCAGTAAAGCGCCAAATGGCTCTTGAGTTTCCGCCGCATTGCGTGCAGTTGATGGATGATGGGAAAAGTTGAGGAACGTTGTCCAGTGACCGCCTTGGCTTACCTGGCGCTGGGCAAGGCGGTGGGCGTACCGCCTTTCATGCTGGCGATCAGTGTGCCGCAAGCGCTGCGGGAGGCTGTGGCGTCAACAGCGCGGGGGGCATACCGATTCTGTCCTGCGTGGCCTGCTGGAGGCGTTCGCGACAGGCCAGGTGACGTTTGACATCAGAACGATCATGCCGCATGCTAGCCAAAGCCCATCAAGAGGGCCAGCCCCGGCAGCGGCGTTTATTGGTGCATGTTGGCGCACTCTGTAGACCCGACACTTGAAAAAAGAACTGCGACAAGGGAGAGTGGTATGGAACCGATCTGGCTGAAGTACTATCCCGCCGGCGTTCCGGCGGAGATCGACATCTTCCGCTTTGCCTCGCTCAAGGACATGCTTGAACATAGCTGCGCGCGGTACCCAAAGCGCCCCGCTTTCACCAATATGGGCATTGCCTTGACCTATGGCGAGCTCGACCGCCTTTCCCGGAATTTCAGCGCCTGCCTGCAGCAGGTGATCGGGCTGCGCCGTGGCGACCGCGTGGCCATCATGCTGCCCAACCTGCTGCAATACCCGGTGGCGCTGTTCGGTGCGCTGCGCGCCGGCATGGTGGTGGTCAATGTCAATCCGCTCTACACCGCGCGCGAATTGCAGCACCAGCTGGCCGACTCCGGAGCCGTGGCGATCGTGGTGCTGGAGAACTTTGCGCACACCCTGCAGGAGGTCGTCGCCACGACCGCCGTGCGCCACATCATCACGACCCAGGTGGGCGATCTGTTCCCGCCACTGCGGAGGTGGCTGGTCAACTTCGCCATCAAGTGGGTCAAGCGCATGGTGCCGCGCTGGCAACTGCCGGGCGCGATGGCCTTCAATGAGGCCTTGAAATCCGGCGCCCGCCAAACGCCCACGGACGTTGCGCTCGGACACGAGGACATCGCTTTTTTGCAGTACACGGGCGGCACCACGGGCGTGGCCAAGGGAACGATCCTGACGCACGGCAACATGGTGGCCAATGTGGAGCAGACCTCGGCCTGGATAGGCGGCACGCTCAAGGAGGGCATCGAGGTCGTCATCACGCCCTTGCCGCTCTACCATATCTTCGCGCTCACGGCCAATCTGCTGACCTTCGTGAAATGGGGTGCAAACAACGTCCTCATCACCAATCCGCGTGATATTCCCGGCTTGGTGCGTGCGCTTCGCAAGACCCGTTTCAGCGTCATCACCGGCGTCAATACCCTGTTCAATAGGCTGCTCAACGCCCCCGGATTTGAAAAAGTGAAACAGGCCAATCCCGGCGCGCTCAAGGTGGCGGTGGCTGGCGGCATGGCGGTGCAACGCACGGTGGCAGAGCGCTGGCAGCAGATGATGGACGTGCCGCTGATCGAGGGCTACGGCCTGACCGAAGCGGCCCCCATCGTCTGCGCCAATCCGCTGGACGCCAGGGCGTTCAGCGGCAAGATAGGCATGCCGCTACCCTCCACCCGGGTGGCGATCAAGGACGAAGCGGGACGGGAACTACGCCCGGGCGAGGTCGGCGAAATTTGTGTGCAGGGGCCACAGGTCATGCGGGGCTACTGGAACATGCCCGAAGAAACCGCCCGCGTCCTGGGCCCTGATGGCTGGCTGGGTACAGGGGACATGGGCGTGATGGACGACCATGGCAGCATCCAGTTCATCGACCGCCGCAAGGACGTGATCGTGGTGTCCGGCTTCAAGGTCTACCCGACCGAGATCGAGGACGTGGTGATGATGCACCCTGGCGTCAAGGAAGTGGGCGTGGCGGGCGTGCCCGATGAAAAAAGCGGCGAAGTGGTCAAGCTGTATCTGGTGAAGAAGGACCCGGGCCTCACCGCCGAAGCGTTGATTGCGCACTGCAAGGCCAACCTGACGGGGTACAAGGTGCCGAAATACGTGGAATTTCGCGACAATCTGCCCAAGACCCCCATTGGCAAGATCTTGCGCAGAAAGCTCAAGGATGAGCCCGCGACCTCCGCGCTGGCCGACTGAGCGGAGCCAGGGCAAGGTGATGTCGCAAGCCTCTTTCCGCATGATGGCCGTGGCGCTCCTCATCCTGCTGGCGGGTTGCGAGCCGACCCGGCATTACGAAGCCGTGCTGGTGTTGCAGGATTTCGCCGCGGCACAGGGCGCCTCGCGGCTCAAGCGGACCACCACCGCGCCGCAGCGGCAGACCCTGACCTACACGGTGGCGGGGCGTAGCCACCGCGCCGACCTTTACTTGCCGGGCAAGCTGGACGCCTGTGTCACCGCCGGCGGCGAACAGGCGCGGGATGCATCCAGTCGAGGCAAGCACTGTCCACGCGCCGCCATCGTCGTGGTACCCGGCGCTGTGCCGCAGGGCAAGGACGATCCGCGATTGATCGCCTTCGCTTCGACCCTGGCGCGCACCGGCTTCGCGGTGCTGACACCCGACCTTGCCGGCTTTCGCCAACTGCGGGTGCGCCCCTCGGATGCCCGTGAGATCGCGGATGCGTTCGCCTGGCTGTCCAGCCGCCCGGAACTGGCCCCCGGCGGCCGCGCCGGCCTGTTCGCCTTCAGCTACTCGGTCGGCCCTGCGCTGCTTGCCGCGCTGGAAGACGACATCCGGGAACAGGTGCGCTTCGTCATGGGCGTCGGCGGCTACCACGACCTGCCCCGCGCAATGCGCTTTTTCACCACCGGCTGGTTCGAGCAAGAAGGCAAGTGGCGCGCCCTGACGCCCGATGACACCGGCAAAATGGTGCTGCTCTATGCCAGTCTGGACTACCTTGCCAACGGGCGTGATGATGGCGAGATATTCGACCGCATGGTGGCGCAGCGCATGCGCGACTCCCATGCTGACCTGTCACCGCTCGCTGCGGAACTGAGCGCCGAGGCGCAAGCGGTGTATGCGCTGGCCGCCAACCATGATCCCGCACGTTTTCCGGAACTGCTCTCAAGGCTGCCCGAGGCCATGCTTGCGGATATCGGACGCCTGGACCTGTCGCGCCATGATCTGAAGCCACTCAAGGCAAGACTCATCCTGGTGCACGGCCGGAACGACAACCTCATTCCTTACCCGGAGAGTCTGGCGCTCGCCGCCGCCGTGCCAGAGGGCCAGGCCAGCGTGTTTCTCATCCATCGTGTCCTCGGCCATGTGGAACTGGATAGGTCCAATCTGCGCTCCTGGCGTTTCTGGAGCGAAGACCTCCCCGACCTGTGGCGGCTGTGGCGCGTGATCGACCTGCTGCTGGCGCAGCGCGAGGAGGCAGGATGAGCCCATGGCGGCTTGCCGATCCCCGCGTCAAGGCCGCCGGCCTGTTGCTGCTGGTGGCGGCGCTGGCCGCCCTGGCATGGCTGCTGCCGCGCATCCCGCAGCCGCAGCGGTACCATCATTTCGCCGCCCCCTACGTCTGCTTTGGTCTGCCCCGTTGCCTCGATATCAGCTCCAACGCCCTGATCCTGCTGGCGGGTGCGGCCGGCTTGCGTTTCCTGCGCAGTGCCGCGGCACGGCGCGTTTTCATCGAGCCGGTCGAGAGCCGGCCCTACACGCTGTTCTTTCTCGCCACCCTCCTGGTCGGTCTCGGCTCCGGCTACTACCACCTGGCGCCAGACAACGAGCGGCTGGCCTGGGACCGGGCAGCGCTGGCGCTCGCACTGATGTCATGGCTCGCCTCCAACCTGTGCGAGCGCGTCAGCCTGACCGCGGGGCTGCGCCTGCTGCCGCTGCTGCTTGCCGCCGGACTGGGCAGTGTCGTTTACTGGAACTGGAGCGAGGCGAACGGCATGGGCGACCTGCGTCCCTACGGCCTGATGCAGTTGCTCCCGATGCTGCTGGTTCCGCTGCTGCTCTGGCTCTATCCGCCCCGCTACAGTGGCGACAAGGACGTTCTTGCCATCACCGGGCTGTACCTGCTGGCCTTGTTGGGCGACCTTCTGGATCACCAGATTGCCGCGCTGACCGGCTTGGTCAGCGGCCACACGATGAAGCATGTGATCGCCGCGTTGGCGATCTATGGGGTCCTGCTTCGATTGAAACGGCGCAGAATCATGGGACACAGGAAATGATGATGTCCAAGCCACTTCGACCAGCTCAGGACCGGCACCTCCCCACCGTGTTGCGCGCTGATGTCCGCCCGCGCGAGTTGTGGGCCTGGGCCATGGGCCGGGTGTCCGGCCAGGCCTTGGTGGGCGTGCTGGCGCCCCCCTCGCGCGCGGCTGAATTCTTCGGCCTTTGGGGCCTTGCCGTGAAGCCGGCCTCGATCGCCGGGCCCCTGACCTACGGCATGACAAGCTGGGTGACGGGCGGCGATCACCGCCAGTCCCTGCTGATCAGCGGCAGCTATTTTCTCGTCGGGCTGGTGCTGCTCTGCGGCGTGAATCCGGCACGCGGCAGACGGGCCGCCTTGCGTTCGGACCGCCTGTCACGCAGGGAAAACGTGCCCAACAGGTGACGCGAATGAGCCCTTCACTTTCCCCACTTCAGCCCGGCGCGGCGCCCGACAGCAGAATCGATGCGCAACGGCTGCTCGGCATCGTGCAAGGCCTGGCGCGCGAGTTGCGGCCTCATGCCCCTGAGGTGGAACATCTGGGTCTGGACCATTCCCTTGAGCGTGACTTTGGCCTGGACAGCCTGGCGCGCACCGAATTGCTGGCCCGCATCGAGCGCGAACTCGGTGCGCGGCTGAACGAGGAAGCCCTCACCAGTGCCGAGACACCCCGTGATCTGCTCAGCCTGACAGGGATCGCTGCCAGCACCGGCGCCACTGGCTCTGCCTCTGACCGTGCGAGCACGCCACCGGAACGGCCGGGTGGCGGGCCGCCCGAACTTGCCGGGACACCAGAGTCCGACCGGCCGCCGGACACGGCGTCCACCCTGATCGAACTGCTGGACTGGCATGCGGCAACCCACGGCGACCGGGTGCACATCACGCTTTATGGCGAGGGTGAAAGCATGGAGGACATCAGCTACGGCGCGCTGCAGGCGCAGGCCAGGGCGCTGGCGGCGGGTCTGCAGCAGCAGGGCCTGGGCGCCGGCGACAAGGTGGCGGTGATGCTGCCCACGGGACGCGAGTTCTTTGCCGCCTTCTACGGTGCGCTCTACGCCGGCTGCATACCGGTGCCGCTTTACCCGCCAGCGCGACCTTCGCAAATTGAGGACCACATGCGGCGCAGCGCCGGCATCATCGAGAATTCCCAGGCCGCCATTCTTGTCACGGTCGCCCCGGCCAAGCCCCTGGGGCACCTGCTGCGCGCGCAGTGCGCGTCGCTGCGCAAGGTGCTGACCGCCGGGGACCTGAGCGTCGCTGACGCGCAGCCCTCGTTAGCCAAGCCGGGGCCCGCGGATGTCGCCTTCCTGCAATACACCTCCGGCAGCACGGGCAACCCCAAGGGCGTGGTTCTGACCCACGCCAACCTGCTGGCCAATCTGCGGGCGATGGAACGGGCCTCGGGCGTTACCGCTGCGGACACCTTCGTGTCATGGCTGCCGCTCTACCACGACATGGGACTGATCGGCGCCTGCATGGGCAGCCTCCTGGTCGGTTTCCGGCTGGTGCTGATGTCGCCACTCGCCTTTCTCGCCCGGCCGGCATTCTGGCTGTGGACCATCCACCGGCATCGCGCCACGGTCTCGGCAGCGCCCAACTTCGCCTACGAACTGTGCGCCAACAAGCTCGACGACCGCAGTCTCGCTGGCCTGGACTTAAGTTGCTGGCGGCTGGCCTACAACGGTGCCGAGCCGGTCAGTCCTGACACGATAGCGCATTTCGCCACGCGTTTCGCCCGCTACGGATTCAAGCGCACCGCCATGACGCCGGTCTACGGTCTGGCGGAGTCGGCCGTCGGGCTGGCCTTTCCTCCGCCCGGTCGCGGGCCGCTGCTTGACCGGGTGGAGCGCGACGCCCTCGCACGCCTTGGCGTCGCCCGTCCCGCGCCGGCGAACGAGCCCATGGCGCTGTGCCTCGTCTCCAGCGGCCGGCCCCTGCCCGGCCATCAAATCCGCATCACCGATAGCAGCGGACGGGAACTGCCCGAGCGCGCGCAGGGCCACGTGCAGTTCTGCGGCCCGTCTGCGACGGCCGGCTATTACCGCAACCCCGAAGCATCGTCGCGCCTGTTCGACGGGCCCTGGCTCAACACCGGCGACATGGGCTACATCGCGGCGGGAGAGCTTTATCTGACGGGGCGGGAGAAGGACATCATCATCCGTGCCGGGCACAACCTGTTTCCGCAGGAACTGGAGGAAGCCGTGGGCCGGGTACGCGGCGTGCGCAAGGGCGGCGTGGCCGTGTTTGCGGCCACCGATGCGCGCTCGGGCACAGAGCGGCTGGTGGTGCTCGCCGAGACGCGTGAAGACAAGGCCGCAGAGCGCAGCCGGATGCTGTCCGAGATCAACAACCTGGCGGTCGACCTGATGGGCATGCCGGTCGACGATACCCTGCTGGTGCCGCCGCGCACGGTGCTCAAGACCTCCAGCGGCAAGCTCAGGCGCGCCGCCTGCCGCGAGATGTACGAACGCGGCAGGACCGGCAGCACCCAGCGCGCGGCGTGGCGCCAGCTTGCACATCTTGGCTTTGCCGGCGCCCTGGCGCAGCTGGCACGTGGGGTGCATCAGGGCCGCGCGTGGCTGTGGAGCGCGTGGGCCTGGTCGGTGCTTGCCGTGCTCGCGCCGCTGGCCTGGCTGCTGATCGTGCTGGCGCCCCGGCGCACCTTGCGCCGGCAGATCGCCAGAGCCATCGCGCGCCTGGGGTTGGCGCTGGCCGGACTGACGCCGAAGGTGGAGGGCTTGCAGCACCTCGCTGGCCCTGAGTCCGTGATCGTGGTGGCCAATCACGCCAGCTACATGGATGCGCTGCTGCTCACGGCGGTGCTGCCAGCCCGATTCACCTATGTCGCCAAGCAGGAGTTGCGGCACAACCCTGCCGTCGCCCTCCCGCTGCGCCGGCTCGGCTGCGCCTTTGTCGAGCGTTTCGACAGTGCACGCGGCGTGGAAGACACGAAAGAGCTGGAGCAGCTGGCGCAGGCCGGGCAATCCCTCATGTTCTTCCCCGAAGGGACCTTTCGGCGCGAATCCGGACTGATGTCCTTCCGGCTGGGCGCGTTTGTGTCGGCGGCACGGTCCGGCAGGCCGGTGGTACCGATCACGCTGGTCGGTACCCGCTCCCTGCTGCGCGAAGGCCAGTGGCGGCCGCGCCGTGGCGAGCTCAAGGTACTGATAGGCCAACCCGAGCTGGCGGCAGGCGCTGACTGGCAGTCCGCGCTGCAGCTGCGCGATGCCGCACGCAGCGCCATGCTGGCGCGGCTCGGCGAACCTGACGCGGCCGCCTGACGACGCCTGACGGTCAACGTGTCAACGCCACTACCGCGGTGGCACCGGATCGGTCATGCCGGGTTCTGCGCCATTATTTTTTTACCCGCTTATCGAGGGCTGCCAGATAAGCGCGAATCCGTTTTGCGTTCACTCCGCGATCAATGCGTCCAATTCGGGAGCGTGACCTTACATCCACTATCGAGCCACCGTTGGCAGGCTTTACACGGACGGCCACCTCGTCGGTAAAGCCATACAACAGGCTTTTGGTAGTCGCCTCAATGCGGCCTTCTTCGGGCACCCTGGACACCACCTCCCAGCCCTTGTCTTTGGCCAATGCCAGCGCCTGCTCAAACGCCTGATTCGGTGGAATAGCCAGTTTTAATGAAGCCAGGTCTGGATAAGCCTCTCGCTGCAGGGCCGCCACCTTCGCCCCGGGGTAGTCTGTGGGAACGGGCATGTCCCAAAAAACAGGCGCATCACTGGTGTCGGTGCTGATGTCATTGATGGCTGGATAGGTCCGGCCCGCGTACTCCCATTGAATGGCCATCGCGATCAGGGGCAGCGATGCAGCAATACCCAGTACAGCCAAAAACAGGCCGCTCCGCTGAGCGCCTGGACGGGTCTGAACAGCGCCATATACCGACAGGATGAGCGCCAGCGCGGCGGCATAGGATACCCATTCAGAAACCTGCAATCCGAGGGTGAAATGCCACCATCCCTGGCGTGAGCCGATGCCTGATGTCACCAAGGTGGCCATCGCGGCAACGCCAAGTATCAGACCCGCCAAGGCGGATCGAGAAAGTGGTTTTGAATGTGTCGTCATTGGAATCTCCTTCGTTTTGATTTTTTGTGTGGCAGGGTTCAGGCTCGGGTGGTTGGCCAGCCCATGGCCTGCCAGGCAGTCATGCCGCCACTCACAAGCGGTAATCCGTGAATTGTGAATTGTGAATTGTGAATCCCGCATCTGTCAGCCATTAAGTGGATTGGGTCGAGCGCCAATCGGCGCGAAAAACCAGGCCGATGATGGCCAGCAGCCCCGGAAGCCAACGAAGTGTCGTCCTGTTCATCAGGAGGCCTGCTTATCCGACCACGTACGGCGGTTGATGGCGTAGCCCTCGACTTCGCCCTTGAACGGCATCAACAGCATGCCATCCAGACGCGCCACCTCACGCGGATCGGTATGGCCGTGAATACCAATGGTCATACCCACTTGGCCAGCGCGGGGCTGCTCGCGGTAGGTGCCGAACAGGCGATCCCACCAGGGCAGGTTGAAGCCGAAGTTGGAGTTGGTCTCGTCATCCTCGACGGAGTGGTGCACGCGGTGCATGTCTGGTGTGACGCTGACCCAGCGCAGCACGCGGTCCAGGCCCGCAGGCAGACGGATGTTGCCGTGGTTAAACATGGCCGCAGCGTTGAGCAGCACCTCGAAGATCACCACCGCCACCACCGGAGGGCCGAGCACCGTGATGGTGGCAAACTTGATTAGCATCGACAGCACGATCTCTACAGGATGAAAGCGCGATCCGGTGGTCAGGTCGTAATCCAGGTCGGCGTGGTGCACACGGTGTAGCCGCCACAGCGCAGGCACGGCGTGAACCATGACGTGCTGCAGCCAGATAACAAAGTCCATTGCCATCACGGCCAGCGGCACCGCAAGCCAAAACGGCACATGAAAATGGTTGAGGACACCCCAGCCATTGGCTGCGCAAAAGGCTGCGATCCCCACCGCCGCCACTGGGAAAAGCAGTCGCACCAGCACCGTATTAAGGACGACCAGGCCAAGGTTGCTTGCCCAGCGCAAGGATTTGGACACCGTCAAGGCACGCCGAGGCGCCAGCACTTCCCAAATGCCCACCAGGGCGAAAACGCCCAGAAAAAAGCCCAACCGGATGACTGGCTCGTGCGCAAGTACAAACTGTTCAAATTGCATGCTTGTCTCCATTTATCCATTGCAGACATTTGCGTCAAATAACACCCAATCATTCCAACGGACGTTAGAATATACACCATGAACAACCGATCACTCAAGGACCTTTTGTATGAGCAGGTCGCCCGTGTAGGCAAAGCGCTCTCCAGCCCGAAGCGGCTGGAGATCCTGGAAATGCTGGCCCAGGGTGAGAAGGCAGTCGAAACGATTTCCGCCGAAGTGGCCATAGACAGCAAGCTGGCCAGTGCCCATCTAAAAGCGCTGAAGGAGGCCCGCTTGGTTCAAACCCGCCGCGATGGCAAGCGGATTTTCTACAGCCTTACCGGCAGCGATGTCGCTCAGCTTGGCGTGACGCTGCGCCAAGTGGCTGAGGAGCATCTGGTCGAACTGCGCATGGCGCTGCAGCAAATGATGGCGGAGCCAGACCGTATGGTCAGCGTGGGACGCAAAGAGCTGATGGCGCAGGCCAAACGCGGCGAGATCATCGTGCTCGATGTACGCCCGCAGAACGAATACGACACCGCCCACCTGCCGCACGCGCGCTCATTACCCTTGTCCGAGCTGACCCAGCGCTTGGCTGAGTTGCCACGCGACGTAGAGATCGTCGCGTATTGCCGTGGCCCGTTTTGCCTGATGTCGGACGAGGCGGTGAAGCTGCTGCAAGCCCATGGCTACCACGCCCGAAAAACATTCGATGGCGTGAGCGAGTGGCAGGCCGCGGGTCTACCCATCGCAAAAACCTGATGACTTCAGGAGAAACCTATGCCATCCATCCGGCTTTGTTGCACAAAGGTCCATTCCTGATGGGTTAGGCTAAGGAGATGACTAAAGAGAAGACGGTGAGAGCGCGGTATCGCACGACAAATTGGGCAGAGTACAACGCGTCACTGAAGGCACGAGGTTCGCTGTCGATGTGGCTGGACCAAGAAATGCAATGGACGGCGCCACCCAGCGGAAAACGCGGGCGAAACCCTATCTTCTCGGATGCCGCGATCCAGTTTTGTCTTGGCATCAAGTGCTTGTTTGGTCAAACAGTAGCTTCGCTGCACGTCCTTAAAAATGCGGCCGCACCAGATCCCCAAACATCATCAGCACCGCAAAGCCCATCACCCCCACCCCGCCCCAGCCCCACCAGGTGGTCTTCAAGCCCGAGGTAAAGCGGCCCATGACCGACTTTTTGCTGGCCAGCAGCATCAGGCCGACCATGATGGGAACGGCCACCACGCCGTTGATCACGGCGCTCCAGTACAGCGCCTTCATCGGGTCGATGGCGGTGAAGTCCAGCCCGGTGCCCACCAACGTCGCAATGGCGATGATGGCGTAAAAGCGCTTGGCTTCATACCAGCGCCGCTCCAGGCCTTCGGGCCAGCCGAAGGCCTCGGCTACTGCATAGGCGGCCGACGATGCCAGCACTGGCACGGCGAGCAGGCCGGTGGCAATAATGCCGCCAGCAAACAGGGCAAAGGCAAATTCCCCGGCCAGCGGTCGCAGCGCCTGCGCGGCTTGCGCGGCCGACGTGACATCGCGAATGCCGGCCGCATACAGCACGACGGC
>Ga0123337_10001648_pt1 | contig 27881 bp, 25 predicted proteins | sample frozenSSSSmetaG_FD_89792 | JGI IMG/M metagenome (GOLD analysis project Ga0123337, IMG submission 89792) | Glacier valley bacterial and archeal communities from Borup Fiord, Nunavut, Canada, to study Microbial Dark Matter (Phase II) -... | ecosystem: Environmental > Aquatic > Freshwater > Ice >...
GAACAGCGTGATGCGCCCGCCCGGCTGCAGGCGCAGCACCTGCACATGGCGCGCGGTCTGCTCGGGCAGGCCCAGCGAGGTGCCGGGCACCAGGGCCACGTCGGCGTAGAAGCGGGCGCTCATGGGTGGGCCGTCCACAGGGAAATGTGGTTTGCTACTAAATGAATAGCTGCTTGCGCCCGTCCTGATTGGGCTGGAGGCCTATTTTTCATCAAAACGTGTAGCCCACGCGGGTTTCGTTGCCTTCAATCTCGTCGAGCAGCACCATCAGCGGCCCGAGCTGGCGGTAGCGGGCGGCCGTGTTGCGGGCGTACTTGATGAAGCGCGGCGTGTCCGCCAGGTACTTGGGCTTGCCGTCGCGCAGCGTCAGGCGGGCAAAGATGCCCAGCACCTTGAGGTGGCGCTGCAGGCCCATCCACTCGACGGCGCGGTAGAACTCGCCGAAGTCGTCGCCCACCGGCAGTCCGGCCTTGCGCGCCTTTTGCCAGTAGCGCACGGTGATGTCGAGCACGAAATCCTCTTCCCAGCTCAAGAACGCGTCGCGCATCAGGCTGGCGATGTCGTAGCTGATCGGGCCATAGACCGCGTCCTGGAAGTCGAGCACGCCGAGTTCGCCGGTGCTGGACACCATCAGGTTGCGCGGCATGAAGTCGCGGTGCACAAACACCCGCGCGCCGCCCAGCGACTGCAAATTGCTGGCCTTGATCTGCGCAAAGATCGGATCGAGCCTGCCCATCAGCCCGCCATCGAGCGCAAAGCCGCGGTGCCGGCCCACATACCACTCGGGGAAAAGCGCCAGTTCGCGCGACAGCAGCGCGTCGTCATAGGGCGGCAGCACGCCGGGCCGGGAGGCGAGCTGCCAGCGCACCAGCGCGTCGACCGCGTCCATGTAGAGCTCGAAATGCCCGGCGCCGGGCTGGGCGATGGCCGCCACGTCGGCTGGCGGCGCAATCACATCAAGCAGGGTCTGGCTGCCCAGGTCGCTCAGCAGCATGAAGCCCAGCGGCTCGTCCCAGGCCAGCACCTGCGGCGCGCTCAGCCCGGCTTCGTGCATCAGCGCCGCGACCTGCACAAAGGGTGCGCAGTCTTCCTGCGCGGGCGGCGCGTCCATGATGATGTAACTGTTTGAACCCGCTGGCGCGGCGGCATCAACCCTGAAATAGCGGCGAAAGCTGGCATCGGCCGAGGCCAGCCTGACGCTGCCCGGCAGCAGGCCGTGCTGCGGGGCCAGGGCCGTCAGCCACTGGTGAAAGGCACTGGCGCGTGCCGGGTCGGCCCAGGTGATAGGGGATGCGGTCATGATTCTTGAGCTCTTGCGGGGGTTGCTGCCAGGCACGGGCGGGGCAGGGTGCGGGGGGAATGGAGGGTCATGGATAATCAAGCCTGCTTTTACCAACGGGTTTATCTCACATAAATGATGCGCCACGCATCCCACTCGCCTTTTATTCTTTCTCCGGTTGCCCGCGCGGTGCTCGGGCTGGCGTTTTGCGCCACGCTGGGGCTGGCCTGCGCCGGGCCGGTGCCGGCCCAGGCGCTGGCGGACGTGACCGAAGCGCCAGACCCGGCCACGCTCAAAAGCACGCCCCTGCTGGCCGAGGAAGTCTCGACCGCTCCCGAGAACACGGGCCCCACATTTGTGTTTGGCGACCGGCTGTCCGGCCGGCCCGACCTGGAAACCGTGATTGAAGGCAATGCCGAGCTGCGCCGCGGTGCGACGTCGCTGCGCGCGGACCGCATCGAGTATTACCAGCCCGATGACCAGCTCAAAAGCCGTGGCAATGTGCGCATCAATCGCGCCGGCAACCGCTTTGAAGGCCCCGAGCTGGAAATCAAGCTGGACCGCTTTGAAGGGTTTTTCACCACGCCGACCTACCGTTTTCTGAAAAATGGCGGCAACGGCCAGGCCGAGCGCGTCGACTTCATAGACGACAAGCACCTGACGGCGCAGCGCGTGAGCTACACCACCTGCGAAAGGGGCAACGAAGCCAGCTGGGCACCGGCCTGGGAGTTGCGCGCCAAAAGCATCAAGTTTGACCTGGAGCAGGACGTCGGTATCGCCACCGGGGCGGTGGTGCGCTTCAAGAACGTGCCGATTCTGGCGTTTCCCGTGGTGAGCTTTCCGCTCAGCGACAAGCGCAAGTCGGGTTTGCTGCCGCCAACGCTCAACGTGAGTTCGGTCGACGGCTTTTCAGTTCGCCAGCCTTATTACTTTGACATTGCGCCCAACCGCGACGCGACGTTTTCACCGGCCATCATGAGCAAGCGCGGCATCGACCTGGCCGGCGAGTTCCGTTATCTGGAGCCGGGCTACAAGGGCCAGCTGCGCGCCAGCGTGATGCCCTCCGACCAGTTGCGCGACCGCGACCGCTGGTCGTATGCCTTGCAGCACACCGGCGTCATCAACAGCGGACTGCCGGCGGTGGGCAATCTGGGGCTGGCCCTGAATCTGAACCGGGTCAGCGACAACAACTACTGGCGTGATTTTCCGATCGCCAGCGGCTCGGTCACGCCGCGCCTGCTACCGCAGGATGCGACCTTGTCCTGGGGCCGGGGCTTTTTTTCCACCACGGCACGTGCCGTGAAGTGGCAAACCCTGCAGGACCTGGATGCGCCCATCGTTCCGCCCTATGACCGGCTGCCCCAGCTCACCGCGGCCTACACCCGCGTCGATGCGCCGCTGGCGGGCCTGGGGGTTCTGGGCGGCGGCTTTGACTGGTCAGTGGCCGGCGACTACACGCGGTTTTCGGCCGACGAGAGCCTGACCCGGCAACCCAACGGCAGCCGGGCGTTCAGCCTGGCCCAGCTGAGCCGGCCATGGCTGTGGCCGGCCGGGTTCATCACCCCCAAGGTGCAGGTGCACGCCACCAGCTACCAGCTGGACAGCGCGCTGGCGAGCGGCTCCATGATGGGCGCGACCTCGGCCTCGCGCGTTGTGCCCACCTTCAGCCTGGACAGCGGGCTGCAGTACGAGCGCGATGCCAGCCTGCTGGGCCGCAGTTTTACCCAGACCCTGGAGCCGCGCGCGTTTTATGTGCGCACGCCTTACCGCGACCAGAGCGGCCTGCCCAACTATGACTCGGGTGCCAACAGTTTCAATTTTGCGACCGTGTTCACCGAGAACGCCTTTGTCGGCAATGACCGCATTTCAGACGCCAACCTGCTCACGCTGGGCCTGACCTCGCGCCTGCTCGACCCTGCCACCGGTGCCGAGGCGGTGCGCGTGGGCGTGGCCCAGCGCCTGCGCTTTGAGGACCAGAAGGTGACCTTGCCCGGCGGCCTGCCCGTCACCGACCGCATCAGCGACTTGCTGGCCGGCGCGTCGGTCAACTGGGTGCCGCAGTGGTCGTTTGACAGCACGGTGCAGTACAACCCCAAAACCCGGCGGTCCGAACGGGCTTCGGTGGGCCTGCGTTACAACCCCAGCAACTACCGCGTCATCAGTGCCGCATTCCGGAGTCAGCGCAACATCACCAACATCAGTGACAGCAAGCAGATCGACGTGGGCTGGCAGTGGCCCATCAATGACCTGTGGGGTGACAAAGGGCGCGATCTGGGCGCCGGCCAGGGCCAGGGCGGCGGACGCTACTACAGCGTCGGGCGCCTGAACTACAGTGTGCTGGACAAGAAACTCGTGGATGCGGTGGTCGGCATTGAATATGATGGCTGCTGCTGGATTGGCCGCGTGGTGCTTCAGCGCTCGCAAAACAGCATTACCACCTCCAACACCCGCATTTTGTTCCAGCTCGAAATGGTCGGCTTCTCCCGCATCGGGGCCAGCCCCCTGGAAACCCTCAAAACCAATGTTCCACGGTATCAAAACCTGCGTGACACCATCAGCGCGCCCAGCCGCTTTACCACCTATGACTAACAAACGCTTTGCTACCGGATTTTTTCCGTTCCGGCCACGCGCCGCTGCGCTGGCGCTTGTGCTGGCGCTGCCCCTGATGGGCGCGCAGGCCCAGGGCCTGCGGCCTGCCGGCAGCCTGCAGCGTGTAGTCCCTGCTACCAGCGCGGGCGCGGCCATGCAGCGCTCGGCTGATTTCATCGTCGCGGTGGTCAATTCCGAGCCGATCACCAACAACGAAGTGCGCACCAAGCTGCTGCGCACCGAGCAGCAGCTAGCCCAGCAGGGCACGGCGCTGCCGCCCCGCGGCGAACTGGTGACGCAGCTGCTCGAACGCATGATCAGTGACAAGGCGCAGCTGCAACTGGCGCGTACGTCGGGCCTGCGTGTCGACGAGAGCGCGGTCGAGGCCGCCGTCGAGTCCATCGCGCGCCAGAACCAGATCTCGGTGGACGAGTTGCGCCGCCGCCTGAAAGCCGACGGCATTGACTACAACCAGTTCCGCTCGGAGCTGCGTGACGAGCTGCTGGTGACCCGCCTGCGCCAGCGCGAAGTGGATTCGCGCGTGACGGTGAGTGAGCAGGACATTGACCAGTTTTTGCGCGACCAGCAGGGCAGCACCGGGCCCGCTGCCGATCTGTCCGCGCTGGCCCTGAACCTGGCCGAAATTCTGGTGGCGGTGCCTGAAAACGCCACGCCCGCCCAGGTCGCAGCGCTGCAGGCCAAAGCCCAGCAGGTGCTGGAGCGTGCCCGCGGCGGTGCCGACTTCACGGCGCTGGCCAAGGAGTTTTCCAGCGCGCCGTCGCGCAGCAATGGCGGCCAGATGGGCCTGCGCACGGCAGACCGCTATCCGCCGCTGTTTGTCGAGGCAACGCAGGACCTGCGCACCGGCGGGCTGGCCGGTCCGGTGCGCAGTGCGGCCGGCTTTCACATCCTGAAGGTGGTCGAAAAAAGGCAGGCGGGCATGCCGGATGCCGCTATCACGCAAACCCGTGCGCGCCACATCCTGCTGCGGCTGACGCCCCAGCTCAGCGAAGCCGCTGCCATCGAGAAACTGGCCGGCTTCAAGAAACGCATCGTGGCCGGCCAGGCCGACTTTGCCGCATTGGCGCGTGAAATCAGCCAGGACGGTTCGGCCAAGGAAGGCGGCGATCTGGGCTGGGCCAATCCCGGCATGTTTGTGCCCGAGTTCGAAAAAGTCATGAACGGCCTGGCGCCGAACCAGGTCTCCGATCCGCTGGTGTCGCGCTTTGGCGTGCACCTGCTGCAGGTGCTGGAGCGGCGTGAAACCCAGCTCTCGGCGCGCGAGCAGCGTGACATCGCGCGCAACATGCTGCGCGAGAAAAAGCAGCAGGAAGCCTATGCCATCTGGGTCCAGGACGTTCGCGGCCGTGCCTATGTGGAATTGCGGGAAGCTCCCCAGTGAAACATATTCCGCGCAAGCGTTTTGGCCAGCATTTCCTGACCGACCGGCTGATCATTGAAGGCATCGTCGATGCGATTGCGCCCCAGGCCGGCCAGGCCATGGTGGAAATCGGGCCTGGCCTGGCGGCGCTGACGCAGCCGCTGGTCGAGCGGCTGGGCCACCTGACGGTGATCGAGCTGGACCGCGACCTGGCGCAGCAGTTGCGCCAGCACCCCAAGCTCACCGTGGTCGAATCCGACGTGCTGCGGGTGGATTTTGCCCATCTGGCCGAGGACATCGGCGGCGGGCGGCCCAAAATTCGGGTCGTCGGCAACCTGCCCTACAACATCTCCACGCCCATCCTGTTTCATCTGCTGGATGCCGTGGACGTGATTGAAGACCAGCACTTCATGCTGCAAAAGGAAGTGATCGACCGCATGGTGGCCGTGCCGTCCACCAGCGACTACAGCCGGCTCAGCGTGATGCTGCAGTGGCGCTACGCCATGGAAAACGTGCTGTTCGTGCCGCCGGAGAGCTTTGATCCGCCACCGCGCGTCAACAGCGCGGTGGTGCGCATGGTGCCGCGCGTCGATCCGGTGGCGCTCGAGGTCAGGCAGCTCAGCGAATTGGTGCGGGTAGCCTTCAGCCAGCGCCGCAAGCTGCTGCGTCACACGCTGGGCCAGTGGCTCACGGCGCGTGACTTTGCCGGGTCGTTTGATGTGCAGCGGCGCGCCGAAGAAGTGCCGGTGGCGGAGTACCTGGCGCTGGCGCAGCAGGTGGCGACCAACCCGGTACTGCCCGACGGCCCGGATGCGCTATAAAGAACATAGCTGCTTGCGCCCGTCCAGTAAGCGCTTGAGCATGATTTGAGTACTAAAAAGCCCGCTGTCAGCGGGCTTTTTAGTTGTCAAACTGAATCGTCGGTATCAGGCTGCGGTGAGCCAGTACGCCGCGTTGAAGGGACTGCTCATGCGCAGCGCCATCGGCGATATGTCTATCAGTTTGTCAGTAGGCATAGGCTCATCACCTTCTGAAACTACTTGCAGGGCCTCATTCGCCCGATCCCCTTGGCCAATGTCTGGGGAGCGGGCTACAGAAAAGAATAGAAGCATCTGAACGGGATCTTGCGATCCGCCCAGTAGTCCGCGGCATCCCTGAAGATGTCGAGCAGTTGCTCGCGCGCTTCCTTGTCAAACTTGGCGTGCGCCGGAATTTGCTCCAGCACGACGATGAAGCCGGGCTGCGGGCCTGACTTGTGGACCAGGTCCGTCATGCAGTCGTACAGCGCATCGAAGTTCTTGCCGAAATGGGCCGGGAACGTGTACTGCGCCGCAATCATGTCCAGAACTTCCTGCTTGTTCTGGGCGTTGCCCAGGTTGGCGTACAGGAAGTGCTGGTTCAGCTGCGTGGCGGCCTCTTGCAGTTCAGGCACGCGGAAGGCGCGAATGGACTGCACGATGTTGGGCCGCACGCCGCGAAGCGGTACGTCGTCCGGCTTGCGCACGGGCGAGTCTTCATTTTTACGAAGGAGCGCTTCGCCCTGCTTGCGCAGTGGCGTTTCGTGGTCCTTACGAAGTGGTGTATCCATCTCCGCTTCTCTTTCTCTTAGGTCAAAACTCAAAATAACAAACACAGTTCAGGTTACTGAACGATTCTGCGAAAACTCGCATAGTGATCATCGGTGTAATAACAGGCATCGGGGGCAGCGGGTTTGACGCCACCACAGACAATGCGCCGGGCGCCCCGGCTACCTTCACCGGGCGTTCTGACGGTGTATTCGCGGTAAAAACCGCGCTGGCCGATCGGGAGAATTCGCTCCCGGTTGCCAAACACCGTGCCGTCCTTGTCGTACCGGAACGGCCCACCCACGTAAATCAGAGTCAGCATGCTGCGCCCTTGAGGAGGCAACTGGGCAGCTTCTACCGTGCCCACCTGAGGCCCGAAAAACGGGCCTTTGGCGTGCACTGCGCTGGGACTCAAGCTGGCCGATACGACCAGCAGCACAGCCATTCCGGCTGTGCGCCAATTCCACCCCTTGCGCACCATGCAAAATCCCTTTTTTTGAATCCAGCGTTAACCGGCCAAATTCTCGGGTTAACCCTTAAATTTCAAGAGGGGTAGTTTGCCGCATGTGCGCAAAAAATACAAGTGCTTGCTGAAAATTTAAGCACGGGGAGTAGGGGATAGCGGCAGGAAAGTTAGCACTTGCTGCCGTCATCCGTCCCTGTTTTGACTACCGGCTCGCGTTGGCGTCCGCCACGGTCAGTGCGGTCATGTTGACAATGCGGCGCACGGTGGCGGTGGAGGTCAGGATATGCATGGGCTTGTTGGCGCCCAGCAGCACCGGGCCAATGGCGATATTGCCACCGGCTGCGACCTTGAGCAGGTTGTAGGAAATGTTGGCAGCATCAATGTTGGGCAACACCAGCAAGTTGGCTTCGCCCACCAGGGTGCTATTGGGCATCATGGCGCTGCGGGCATCGGCGTCCAGCGCGACGTCGCCATGCATTTCCCCGTCGACTTCCAGCCAGGGGGCGTTTTCCCGGAGCAACGCCAGCACGTGGCGCATCTTCAGGGCGCTGGGCTGGTTGGACGAGCCGAAGTTGGAGTGCGACAGCAGCGCCACCTTGGGCTTGATGCCAAAGCGCAGCATTTCCTCGGCGGCCATCACGGTGATCTCCGCCAGTTGTTCGGCGGTCGGGTCATAGTTGACGTGGGTGTCGAGCAGGAAGACCTGGCGGCCCGGCAGTAGCAGGCCGTTCATGCAGGCGTAAGTGTTGACGCCTTCGCGCTTGCCGATGACCTGGTCCAGGTAGTCCAGGTGGTGCGAGGTCGTGCCCCAGGTGCCGCAAATCAGGCCATCCACATCGCCTTTGTGCAGCAGCATGCCGGCGATCAGCGTGAGGCGGCGGCGCATTTCAATCTTGGCCATCTGCACGGTCACGCCGCGGCGCTCCATCATGCGGTGGTAGGTCTGCCAGAAGTCGCGGTAGCGGTGGTCCTGCTCGACGTTGACCACGTCGTAGTCGAGTTCTTCCTTCAGGCGCAGGCCAAATTTGGCAATGCGCTGGGCAATGATGGCCGGGCGGCCAATCAGCGTCGGCCGCGCCAGGCCCTCGTCCACCACGATCTGGCAGGCGCGCAGCACGCGCTCTTCTTCGCCCTCGGCATAGGCCACGCGTTTGCGGGCGGCCGTTTTGGCAGCCGCAAAAATCGGTTTCATCAGCGTGCCGGACGCATAAACAAAGCTTTGCAGCCGCTCGCGGTAGGCGTCCATGTCCTGCACCGGCCGCAGGGCCACGCCGCTGTCGGCGGCCGCCTGCGCCACGGCGGGCGCAATCTTCATCATCAGGCGCGGGTCAAACGGCTTGGGGATCAGGTAGTCGGGGCCGAACGCCAGTTGTTCGCCGGCATAGGCGGCCGCCACCACTTCGCTTTGCTCGGCCTGGGCCAGCTCGGCAATCGCGTGCACGGCCGCAATTTCCATCTCGATGGTGATGGTGGAGGCGCCGGCGTCCAGCGCCCCGCGAAAGATGTAGGGAAAGCACAGGACGTTGTTGACCTGGTTCGGGTAATCCGCGCGGCCGGTTGCCATGATGGCGTCATCGCGCACCAACTTGACCTCTTCGGGTGTGATCTCCGGCGTCGGGTTGGCCAGTGCAAAAATGATGGGACGGATCGCCATCTTCTGGACCATCTCCTTTTTGAGCACGCCGCCGGCCGACAGGCCGAGGAAGATGTCGGCGCCCTCGATGATCTCGCCCAGCGTGCGCGCCGGGGTGTTTTGGGCAAACTCGATCTTGTCCTCGTCCATCAGCTCGGTGCGGCCCTCGTAGACCACACCGGCCAGGTCGGTCACGAAAATGTTCTCGCGCGGGATGCCGAGCTTGACCAGCAGCTTCAGGCAGGCCAGCGCGGCGGCGCCTGCACCGGAGGTCACGAGCTTGACGTTTTTAGCGTCCTTGCCGACCACCTTCAGCGCGTTCAGGATGGCCGCGCCTACTGTGATGGCCGTGCCATGCTGGTCGTCGTGGAACACCGGAATCTTCATGCGCTTGCGCAGCTCGCGCTCGACATAAAAGCAGTCGGGTGCCTTGATGTCTTCGAGGTTGATGGCGCCGAAGGTCGGCTCCAGCGAGGCAATGATGTCGACCAGCTTGGCCGGGTCTTTTTCGTCGATTTCGATGTCAAACACATCCACGCCGGCGAACTTCTTGAACAGTACCGCCTTGCCCTCCATCACCGGCTTGGATGCCAGCGGGCCGATGTCGCCCAGGCCCAGCACGGCCGTGCCGTTGGTCACCACCGCCACCAGGTTGCCGCGGCTGGTGTATTTGAACACTGCGTTCGGGTCCTTGACGATTTCCTCGCAGGGCGCTGCCACGCCCGGCGAGTAGGCCAGGGACAGGTCGCGCTGGTTGGTCAGCTGCTTGGTCGGGGCGATGGCCAGTTTGCCTGGCGTCGGGAATTCATGGTATTCAAGCGCAGCGCGGTGCAGCTCGGCACGCTTTTCTTCACGGTTGTCGGGCGTCGCGGTGGGGGATGTAGACATCAAAAATTCTCCGGCAGAACGGTCGGGGTGGCCGCCAATGGTTTGCAAGTTTTTGGATTGTAGGCCGTCGGCAGCGCCGCCCCGCTAGGTGAATCTACGCAAAACAGGTGCTGCGCTTTTGACTTTTCAGGGGGAAACGGGTGGGCACGGGCCAAGCGCCGGCCCGCAAGGGCCCTGTGCCGCAAGGGCTTTGAGGTCCGGCCGGTTACACCTGAAGTTGCCCGCCCGGCCCGCTTGCGGAGGCCGGAGCGGGCTAGAGCGTCACGAGTTTGGATTGCGCCATGCGCTGGGTGGTTTGCGCGCCCGCCAGCACAAAGCCGCGCTGCAGGCCCGCGTCGTCCAGCCATTGCCAAATCCCCGGCACAGGGGCGTTCCACTGGCCGCGCGTACCGGGCTTGGGCGGGGCCACCACCAGCGGCAGCGCGGGCGTTTTGACCGAAACCGGCATCAGCGCAAACACCAGCGCGGTCGGCGTGCCCGCGAGGTTGGCCGCCAGCGCCCGGGCCGCCGCCATGATGGGCATCACGTAGGGCAGCGTCGAGCCGTGCACCGACAGCGCCGAAGCCGCGCTGGCGTACTGCGCGCCGTCGCCCAGCGCATACACGCCCTCGGCGCTGGTCTGCAGGCGCGTGTCGACCACAATCGCGCGGTCCACCCGCAGGCCAGCCGCCTGGGCCAGCGCCGTGTCGGCGCGCAGGCCGATGGCGCTCAGGACGCAGCTGGCCGCGACGTCTTCGCCGCTGGCCAGTGAAACGGTCAGTGGGTCTGGGCCCGCTGTCGCCGCGTTGACGGCGCGCACGGTGCTGCCCCAGTAAAAGCGCACGCCCAGCGCCTGCAGGGCCTCCTGCAGCGCGCCGCTGGCCGCTTCGGGCAGCAGCGCCGCCAGCGGCCGGGCACTGGGGTCCACGACGCTGACGCGGTAACCGGCCTGGGCCAGGTCGTTGGCAAACTCGCAGCCAATCAGGCCGGCGCCCATGATCAGCACATGTCGGTCGGGCCGGGCGGTGGCGTGCTGCAGTCGGGCGTGGAAAGCGGCAAAGTCCTGCAGCGAGTTGACGCTGAGCACCTCGTCGGCGGCGTTGCCGTCCAGCGGCACGCGTATCGGCTGCGCGCCCGTGGCCAGCACCAGCTGGCGGTAGGCTTGCGCGCCGGCCGGCGTGGTGACGGTCTTGGCCGCCGTGTCGATGGCGCTGACCCGGGTGTGGGGCAGCAGCGACACGCCCAGCGTGGCGGCCATCTTGTCGGCCGGTGTGCTGACCAGCTGGGCCGGCCCCTTGCCTTGGGCAAAGGCGTTGGACAGCGACGGCTTGGCGTAGAAGTCGCCGCTGTCCGCCGTGACCAGCAGCACCGGCGTGGTGGTGTCGAGCTTGCGGAATTCACGCACCGTGGTCCAGCCGGCCAGGCCCGCACCGATCACGACCAGCGGCGCCATCATGCGGCGGCTCCGGCCGGCGTCTGGGCTTGGGCGCCCCAGCGCTGCCAGGCTTTTTCGTGAAAGAAAAAGGCAAAGGCCTGCACCGTGGGCTCCAGCAGGCTCAGGGTCAGCGACAGCCAGACATCGCCCGTGACCGCGTAGGCCACCAGTGCCGCTACCGTGACGTGAACCAGGTAGTAGCTGGCGGTTTTTTTCAGCGTGGGCAAATGGGCTCGGGCAAGTTTGGCCATCACAGACTCCTTCAATTCAAGATAACAGGGCGCCAGAACAAAACGCTGGCGCAATGACGCGACATCTGGCTCAGATCTCGACCACTTCAAAGTCGGCCTTGGCGACGCCGCAGTCCGGGCATTCCCAGCTTTCGGGTACATCGGCCCAGCGCGTGCCTGCGGCAATGCCGTCTTCGGGCCGGCCCGCTGTTTCGTCGTAGACAAAGCCGCAAACGATGCAGAGATAGGTTTTCATGGGGTTTCCTAAGAATTTAAGTAAAAAGTGGCTATGGTGCAATAAGCACGTGCGCAAGTAGCTATGAATAACGTAGCAATAAGGGGCCGGATCAGGCGCTGACCTTGGCGAGCTGTGCCTTGTAGTGGCTGGCGTGGCGTTCTTCGACCTTGGCTAGCGCGGCAAAACGCTTCTGGGCCTTTTCCAGTGTGGCCCTGAACTGGGCCGCATGCACCCTGGACTCTTCGATTTGCTCGTTCATTTCAGCGGCAGCGGCGGCCTGGCCTTCGGCTTCGGCGGTGGCGCGAAAGCCCGGGTACATCTCGGTGTACTCGTAGGTTTCGCCGTCAATCGCAATCTGCAGCGCCTTGGCCGGCGTCATCGTGGCTTTTGGGTAGAGCAGGTCCAGGTGGCCAAAGGCATGCATGATTTCCTGGTCGGCGGTTTCCTCAAAGGTGCGCGCGGTGTCCTCGTCGCCCATGGCGCGGGCCAGCTTGGCGAAATAGCGGTACTTGATGTGCGCCATGGATTCGCCGGCAAAGGCGGCTTCCAGATTGGCCATGGTCTTGATCTCGGGGCGTTGTGTGCTCATCGTGGGCTCCAGTGTGTTTTTGTTGACAGTGGCCTGACTATAGCCAAAGTTGATATAAAACACCAATTGATATTAACTAATCAATTGATAGGGACTATCGTGCACCCTGGCTGCGCCAGCCCGGGCGTGCACCACCGCGGACGATGGCTGCACCAACGCAGTGAGGCCGGGGCCATGACCGCCCCGAAAACGCTGGCATGGTCCTTGCGATTCTGTTCCTATTTACAGGAGCGCCCCATGAACGTTACCCCGTCCCGTCTTTCTCTTGGCTTGCTGCGTGGCCCGGCCACCCTGGCCGTGCTGGCCGCCGCGCTGGTCGCGCCCGGCGCGCAGGCCCAGGAGAAGGTGTTGCGCATCGCCATGACGGCCGCGGACATTCCGCGCACGCTGGGCCAGCCCGACCAGGGTTTTGAGGGCAACCGCTTCACCGGCATTCCGATCTACGACTCGCTGACCCAGTGGGACCTGTCCAAGGCCGATGCGCCCAGCGTGCTGATTCCCGCGCTGTCCACGTCGTGGGCGGTGGACGCCAAGGACAAGACCAAGTGGGTGTTCAAGCTGCGGCCCGGCGTGAAGTTCCACGACGGCTCGGCCTTCACCGCCGATGCGGTGATCTGGAACGTGCAGAAGGTGCTGGACAAGGACGCGCCGCAGTTCGACCCGAGCCAGGTCGGCGTCACGGCGTCGCGCATGCCAACCCTGCGCAGCGCGCGCAAGATCGACGAGATGACGGTCGAGTTCACCACCAGCGAGCCCGACTCCTTTTTGCCGATCAACCTGACCAACCTGTTCATGGCCTCGCCCGCGCAGTGGAACGCCAAGCTCAAGGCGGTGCCGGCCAGCGTGACCGCCCCGGCCGAGCGCTCCAAGGCGGCCTGGACCGCTTTTGCCGCCGACCCTGCAGGCTCGGGTCCGTTCAGGGTGACGCGTTTCGTGGCCCGCGAGCGCCTCGAGCTGGCCGCCAACAAGGGCTACTGGGACCCCAGGCGCACGCCGAAAATCGACAAGGTCGTGATGCAGCCCATGCCGGAAGCCAACGCCCGCACCGCTGCGCTGCTGGGCGGCCAGGTCGACTGGATCGAAGCTCCGTCACCGGACGCGATGGCGCAGATCACGCAGCGCGGCTTCAAGATCTATTCCAACGCCCAGCCGCATGTCTGGCCGTGGCAGCTGTCGTTCGCCGAGGGCTCGCCCTGGCTGGACAAGCGCGTGCGCCAGGCGGCCAACCTCTGCGTCGACCGCGGCGGCCTGAAGCAGCTGCTGGGCGGCATGATGGCCGAGCCCAAGGGCACGGTGCCCCCCGGCCACCCGTGGTGGGGCAACCCGAAGTTCGACATCAAGTACGACGTCAAGGGCGCGCAGGCCCTGATGACGCAGGCCGGCTTCTCGGCCGCCAAGCCGGTCAAGGTCAAGGTGCAGATTTCCGCCTCGGGCTCGGGCCAGATGCAGCCGCTGCCGATGAACGAGTTTGTCCAGCAGTCGCTCAAGGCCTGCTACTTCGATGTCGAGTTCGACGTGATCGAATGGAACACGCTGTTCACCAACTGGCGCAAGGGCGCCAAGGACCCCTCGGCCAATGGCGCCAACGCCGTCAACATCAGCTTTGCCGCGATGGACCCGTTCTTTGCGATGGTGCGGTTTGTCAGCACAAAGGCGTTTCCGCCGGTCTCCAACAACTGGGGCTACTACGGCAACGCTGAGGTCGACAAGCTGGTGGCCAATGCCCGCACCAGCTTTGACGAAAAAGCGCGCGACGCGGCGTTGGCCAAGCTGCACGCCCACATGGTCGAGGATGCGCCTTTCGTCTGGATCGCGCATGACGTCGGCCCGCGTGCCATGTCGGCCAAGGTCAAGAACGTGGTGCAGCCCAAGAGCTGGTTCATTGACATCGCCACCATGACGATGGACTGACCGGCGCGCCGCACCATGCTGGTCTACCTCCTGCGCCGCATCCTGTATGCGCTTCCCATCATGCTGGGCGTGGCACTGGTGTGTTTCTCGCTCGTGCACCTGGCCCCCGGCGACCCGCTGATCTCGATCCTGCCGCCCGATGCGTCGGCCGAGCTGCAGGCCCAGCTGCGCGAGCTCTACGGTTTTAACCGCTCGCTGCCCGAGCAGTTCGGGCTGTGGCTGTGGCGCGGGCTGCACGGCGACCTGGGCTTTTCCATCGCCAGCAACCGGCCGGTGGCCGGCGAGGTGCTGACGGCCGTGGGCAACACGCTGCGGCTGGCCGTGGTGGCGACCTTCATCGGCTTCGTGCTGGGCTGCCTGTTCGGCTTTGTCGCTGGCTACTTCCGCAACTCCTGGGTCGACCGGTTGGCCTCCATGCTGTCGGTGCTGGGCGTCAGCGTGCCGCACTACTGGCTGGGCATGGTGATGGTGATCGTGTTCTCGTCGCAGCTGATGTGGCTGCCCGCCACCGGCGCCGGCCCGGGCGGCTCCAGCGACTGGGCCTGGGACTGGGCGCACCTGCAGTTCCTGGTGCTGCCGGCGCTGACCATGTCGGTGATCCCGATGGGCATCATCGCGCGCACCGTGCGCGCGCTGGTGTCCGACATCCTGGACCAGGAGTTCATCGTCGGGCTGCGCGCCAAGGGGCTGACCCACCTGGGCGTGTTCCGCCACATGGTGAAGAACGCCGCGCCCACCGCGCTGGCCGTGATGGGCCTGCAGCTCGGCTACCTGTTGGGCGGCTCGATCCTGATTGAAACCGTGTTCTCCTGGCCGGGCACCGGCTTCCTGCTGAACTCGGCGATTTTCCAGCGCGACCTGCCGCTGCTGCAGGGCACCATCCTGGTGCTGGCGTTGTTTTTTGTCGTGCTCAATCTGCTCGTCGATGTGGTGCAAACGCTGCTGGACCCCCGCATCGCGCGTGCCTGAACACCCGCCTGAAAGAACTGCCATGGCTTCCCTGTCCCTCCCTTGCGCCGTCACCGTGGCGCCCCTGCCGGACCAGCGCTCCCGGGGCTACTGGGCTTCGGTCTGGTTGCGCTTCACGCGCGACCCGGTCGCCATGGGCGCGGCCGTGGTCGTGCTGCTGCTGATCTGCATGGCCGTTTTCGGTCCCTGGCTGGTGCCGGCCGACCCCTACCAGACCTCGATGCTCAAGCGGCTCAAGCCGATAGGCACTGACGGTCTGCTGCTGGGCAGCGACGAGCTCGGCCGCGACATGCTGTCGCGGCTGATCGTCGGCGCGCGGCTGTCGCTGTTCGTTGGCATCACGCCGGTGCTGCTGGCCTTTGTGCTGGGCACCGTGATCGGCATTGTGGCGGGCTACGCGGGCGGCCTGACCAATACCCTGGTCATGCGCACCATCGACGTGTTCTACGCCTTTCCGTCGGTGCTGCTGGCGATTGCGCTGTCGGGCACGCTGGGCGCCGGCGTCGTCAATTCGCTGATCTCGCTGACCATCGTGTTCATCCCGCAGATTGCGCGCGTGGCTGAAAGCGTCACCACACAGGTGCGCGGGCGTGACTACGTCGAGGCGGCGCGGGCCTCTGGCGCCAGCGCCTTCACCATCGTGCGGGTGCATGTGCTGGGCAATGTGCTCGGGCCGATTTTTGTCTACTCGACCAGCCTGATCGCGGTCTCCATGATCCTGGCCTCGGGCCTGTCCTTTCTGGGTCTGGGCGTGAAGCCGCCCGAGCCCGAGTGGGGCCTGATGCTCAATACGCTGCGCACCGCCATTTACGTGCAGCCCTGGGTCGCTGCCCTGCCCGGCGTGATGATCTTCATCACCTCGATCTCGTTCAACATCCTGTCCGACGGCCTGCGCGCGGCCATGGACAACAAGGGCTGAGGCCACACCATGAACCTGCCTGCTTCCCACTGCGGCCTGCCACCGGCCCGCGACATCGGCGGCCCGGCGCAGCCGCTGCTCACCATCTCCGGCCTGGTCAAGCATTTTCCACTCAAGAAAGACCCGCTGGGGCGCGGCGGCGGCGTGGTGCGCGCCGTCGACGGCCTCGATTTCGAGGTGCTCAAGGGCGAGACGCTGGGCGTGGTCGGCGAGTCGGGCTGCGGCAAGTCGACCACCGCGCGGCTGCTGATGCAGCTGATCGCGCCGACGGCCGGCCACGTCGTGTTTGACGGCCGCGTCGTCGGCAGCCGCGACCTGCCGCTCAAGGACTTCAGGCGCCAGGTGCAGATGGTGTTCCAGGACAGCTATGCCTCGCTCAATCCGCGCCTGACGATAGAGGACTCGGTCGCCTTTGGCCCGCAGGTGCACGGCGTGCCGCGCCGGGAGGCCGTGGCGCGTGCGCGCGACCTGCTGGCGCGCGTCGGCCTGGCGCCCGGCCGCTTTGCCGAGCGCTACCCGCACGAGCTGTCGGGCGGCCAGCGCCAGCGCGTCAACATTGCGCGCGCGCTGGCGCTGCACCCGCGCATGGTGATCCTGGACGAGGCGGTGTCGGCGCTCGACAAGTCGGTCGAGGCCCAGGTCATCAACCTGCTGCTGGACCTCAAGGCCGAATTCGGCCTGACCTATGTGTTCATCAGCCACGACCTGAACGTGGTCCGCTACGTCAGCGACCGCGTGATGGTGATGTACCTGGGCCAGATCGCGGAAGTCGGCCCGTCCGACGCGCTCTACGACGCGCCGGCGCACCCCTACACGCGGGCGCTGCTGTCCTCGATGCCGTCGATGGACCCGGACCAGCGCACCGAGGTGTCGGCGCTGGCGGGCGATCCGCCGAATCCGATCAACCCGCCTTCGGGCTGCCGCTTTCACCCGCGCTGCGCGCTGGCTGCGCCGGTCTGCAGCCAGGTCGTTCCCCAGCGCATTGCCTCAGGCGCGCAGCACGCGGTCAGCTGCCTGGTGCACCAGCCCGGCAGCGGTCACCCGCACGCGCAGCGGGTGGCCCTGGCTGCCTGACGTGCCTGAAACGCCTGCCTTCCCAATCCCTTCCAGAGCCCGCCATGCCGACCACACCCCTGCCCGCCTTCCTGCCTGAACCGATGGTCCGTCTGCGGGACCTGCGCGTCACCTTCAGCGGCGGGCGCAAGCCGGTGCACGCCGTCAGCGGCGTCAGCCTGGAGGTCCAGCGCGGCGAGGTGGTGGCGCTGATCGGCGAGTCGGGCTCGGGGAAAAGCGTGACGCTGCGCACGCTGCTGCGCCTGCACCCCGAGCGCCGCACCCAGATCGGCGGCCAGGTCCAGGTCGCCGGGCGCGACGTGCTGGCCATGCCTGCAGGCGAGCTGGCCGACTTTCGCGGCAAGGTCGCGTCCATGATTTTCCAGGAGCCGCTGCTGGCGCTGGACCCGGTCTATTCGGTCGGCGCGCAGATTGTCGAGACGATTCGCCGGCATGAACGCGTGTCGGCGGCCGGGGCGCAGCAGCGGGCGCTGGCGCTGTTCGAGCGGGTGCGCATTCCCAGCCCCGAACGCCGGCTGCAGGCCTATCCGCACGAGATGTCGGGCGGCATGCGCCAGCGCGCCATGATTGCGCTGGCGCTGGCCTGCGGGCCCCAGCTGCTGCTGGCTGACGAGCCGACCACGGCGCTCGACGCCACGGTGCAGATCCAGATCCTGCTGCTGCTGCGCGAGCTCCAGCGCGACCTCGGGCTGTCGGTGATTTTCGTCACGCACGACATCGGCGCGGCGGTCGAGGTGGCCGACCGCATCGCCGTGATGTATGCCGGCCGCATCGTCGAGGAAGGCACGGCGCGCGAGCTGATCCGATCACCGCGCCACCCCTACACGATTGCCCTGCTCAAGAGCCGGGCCCATGGCGCGCTGGCACGCGGCACGCGGCTGGAGACCATCAGCGGCGCGCCGCCCGACCTGTCGGCGCTGCCGCCCGGCTGCGCTTTTACCGAGCGCTGCGCGCTGGTAACCGCCGCCTGCCGCGAGGCCCAGCCGCCGGTGCTCGAGCACTCGCCGAATCACCGGGTACGCTGCCTCCACACCGATGCCGCCGCTGCCACCGCGCCGCGGCTGGTGGCCTGAACTTTCAAACATTCATTCACCTAGCCTGCGCTAATGCGCCTGACGCCATGCACCTGCACGACCCCGCCCACGCCTTTGTTTCCTACCCTGACGCGCCGCTGGTGCGCGCCGCCACCGGTTCGCTGTGCGACCTGAGCTTTGGCGTCAAGGACCTGTTCGATGTCGCTGGCTACCCCACGGGCGGCGGCAGCCCCACCGTGCTGGCGATGTCGGGCATCAAGACGCGCACCGCGCCCACGGTGCAACGGCTGCTCGACGCCGGCGCACGGCTGGTCGGCAAGACCGTGACCGACGAGCTGGCGTTCTCGATGAACGGCAACAACGCCCACTTTGGCGCGCCGCTCAATGGCGCGGCGCCGCTGCGCATCACCGGCGGCTCGTCGTCGGGGTCGGCTTCGGCGGTGTCGTCCGGGCTGTGCGACTTCGCGCTGGGCACCGACACCGGCGGCTCGGTGCGCGCGCCGGCCAACCACTGCGGGCTCTACGGGCTGCGGCCCACGCACGGCCGCGTCAGCCTGGAAGGCGCGCTTGACCTGGCGCCCAGCCTGGACACCTGTGGCTGGTTTGCCCGCGACGTCCAGACCTTTGCGCGCGTGGCCGATGTGCTGCTGGGCGCCGACGCTGCGCCGCTGCCCGGGCGCGTGCGCCTGCTGCGGCCCGACGATGTCTGGGCGCTGGCCGAGCCGCCGGCCGCCGAGGCGCTGCAGGCAGCGACCGGGCGGGTCGAGGGCCTGTTCGGCGCGGCGCAGCCGACCCGCGCCGCGCTGGAATCCTTCGAGGCGATGTACTGGAATTTCCGCTACATCCAGTCGCGCGAGGCCTGGCTGACCGATGGCCCGATGATCGAACGTTATGCGCCACCGCTCGGCCCCGGCGTGGCCGAGCGTTTTGCCTGGTCGCGCGGCGTGACCGATGCGCAGGTGGCGGCCGGCCGCGTGTTCCGCGCCGCCTTTCGCACGCACCTGGCGGCACTGCTCGGCGACGACGGCGTGCTCCTGATGCCGACCATGCCCGACATCGCGCCGCTGCGCAGCGCTGGCGAGGCCGGGCTGGAGGACTACCGCAACCGCGCCATCCAGATGATGTGTATCGCCGGGCTGAGCGGTTTTCCGCAGCTGTCGATGCCGCTGGCGCAGCGCGACGGCGCGCCGCTGGGCCTGTCGCTGCTCGGTCCGGCGGGTTCGGACCGCGCGCTGGTGGCGCTGGCCGAGCGAATCGCCGACTGAGCCGGGCGCCGAGAGGCGCCGGCTCTTCCATTTTTTCAAGCAAAAAAGGCCTACAGCGCACGTCCTTGTTGCGCAAGTAGCTATTAATACAGTAGCAATCCAGTATTTTTGCGGGCGGCGCCTGCTCAGGCCGCCAGGAACACGCTGATGGCCCGGCTTCAGCGGGGTCGGCAGCTGCTTGTCAGTCTCCTGCGATGCCGGCCTGGTCCAGCATCGCGTGCAGCAGCACGTTGGCACCGGCGGCCAGGTGCTCGGGCTTGGCGTCCTCGATCTCGTTGTGCGAGATGCCGTCCTTGCAGGGCACGAAAATCATCGCGGCCGGCGCGGTGCGGGCCACGTACACCGCATCGTGGCCGGCGCCGCTGACGATGTCGAGGTGGGCCAGCCCCATGCGGCGCGCGCCTTCGCGCACGGCCGCCACCAGCGGCGCGGCGAAACGGGCCGGCGGGTAGTAGACGGTCTGCGCTATCGCCACCTCAAGTCCGCCGGCCTGGCCGAGCGCGGCGCAGGCCGCCCGCAGGCGCTGGTCCATGCGGCTCAGGCCCTCGTCGTCGCCGTGGCGAAAGTCCACCGTGAAGGTGACCCGGCCCGGAATCACGTTGCGCGAATTGGGATGCACCTGCACATAGCCCACGGTGCCGCGGCCGTCGGGTTGCTCGTCCATGGCAATGCGCCGCACCGCCTGCATCAGGCCGGTGGCGCCCTGCAGCGCATCGCGCCGCAGCGCCATCGGCGTGGGGCCGGCGTGGGCTTCCTGGCCCGTCACCACCACGTCGTACCAGCGCTGGCCCAGCGCCCCGGTCACCACGCCCAGCGGAACATCGGCGTCTTCCAGCACCGGGCCCTGCTCGATGTGGGCCTCGAAGTAGGCACCGAAGCGGGGCGCGCCCTGGTCCACGGCGGCCGGCGCCTCGCCCGCAAATCCTATGGCCTGGAGCGCCTGGTCCACGTGGATGCCGTCGCGGTCCGTGGCCTCCAGCACCGAGGCCAGGGTGAAGGCCCCGGCGTAGACGCCCGAGCCCATCATCACGGGCACGAAGCGCGAGCCTTCCTCGTTGGTCCAGACGCACACCTCCAGCGGCGCGACGGTGCGCAGGCCGGCGTCATTGAGCGTGCGCAGCACTTCCAGCCCGGCCAGCACGCCGTAGTTGCCGTCAAACTTGCCGCCGGTCGGCTGGGTGTCGATGTGGCTGCCGGTAGCCACCGCCAGCCGTGCCGGGTCCTGCCCCTCGCGGCGCGCAAACAGGTTGCCGATGCCGTCGACGCGCACGCTGCAGCCGGCCTCCTGCGCCCAGCGCACAAACAGCGCGCGCCCCTGGCGGTCCAGCTCGGTCAGCGCCAGCCGGCAGACGCCGCCCTTGTCGGTGGCGCCGATGCGGGCCAGTTCCATCAGGCTGGCCCAGAGGCGCGCCGAATCGATCGTGAGTCCGTGGTCAGCGGCGGGGGAGGACGGGAGGTGGGCAGTGGTCATGGCCACGAACGTGCACAAAGCATGCCAGTCACGGCGGGCCCCGGGAGCCGGCCGGCGCAAAAAAAAGCGGCACCCGAAGGTGCCGCTGCGCGGGGTCAAGCCCTGATGGGCGCGGCTATTACGCGGCTTTTACAGCGGCGGACGACACGGCATTGAGGTTGGACTCGACCGTTTGTGCGGCCTGCTTGGCGGCCTTTTGAGCCGATTCCAGCGCGTTGTTGCTGGCATCCAGGGTGCTCTTGAACAGGGCCACGGCAGCTTCGGAGCCGGCGGGTGCGTTCTTCAGCGAGCTTTCCACGAAGGAAGTCACGGCTTTTTGGGATTCCGCGGCCTTGGATTCAAAGGCTTTGGTGAATTCGGCGCCGGTGCCCGACACGATTTCATACACGTGGCGGCCGTAAGACGCTGATTTTTCAGCCAGGGGCTGGGCCAAGCTGGACTGCAGCGTTGCAAACGCCTGTGGATCTTTGGCGCTGCTCAGGGCTTGCAGGTTGGCCAGCGATTCGGCCATGACGGCCTTGCCCGCGGCCAGGTTCAGTTCCACCAGCTTTTCAAAGCCGGTGAAGGCTTTGTGCGACAGGCCGGCGAAGGCGTCCAGGTTGGCTTTTTGGGTGGCGGTGAATTGTTCTGCGACGTTGTTCATGGTGAGCTCCTTGGTGGTGGTTAAAAATGTTGCACTGCAGCAATTAAACCACCATGCGGGGCTGATGGCAAGGGGCGAACGGCGCGGCACCCGCCATTAGGGCGCACACCCCAATCTTGAGGCCGCTGAACCTGCGTGACCCGTCAAGCGTCAATCAGCGCGCCATAGGCCTGGCGCGTCTCGGGCGCCACCGACGCCAGCACTTGCTCGTAGCTGGTTTTGTGGCGCATCAGCATACGCGCCGAGGCGACGGTTTTGGACTTGCAGAACCAGTGGCAGCTGTGCTGCATCAAAAACAGCTCGGCCGAAAGCGCGAAGGCCTTGCCTTTGGGCGTGCGCCCCAGGCTGTTCTGTGCGGCCTGGCTGATGCCCTGCGCATGAATATGCAAAACCTGGCGCAGGTCAAAGGTCGCGCTGGGAAAAAGCTTGTCGGCAAACGGCAGGGAGACCGGGAGTTTGCTCACGCGCGCCTCGGGTTCCGGAACCTTGGAAAACTCCGCGGCAAAGCGCTTGAACTGGTCACACAGTTTCAGCTCGGAGCTGTCCAGCAGCTGCCAGATCTGTTCGCGGCGCGCAGGATCGTTTTCCGCCAGCGCCCGCAGGTAACCCTCGGTCAGGGTTTCCATCAGTTTTTCAATCTGGTAGTTTCCCAGATGGCGGCCCAGCAAGGCAATGCGCCTGCGCTCGTCTTTTGATTTGAGCGTGTAGGCCCCGGTGGCGATCAACATCGCCATAACAAAAATTTCCATGACTACTTCGGGTTGGCTGTCGTTTGAATGGTTGTCACGTGTGGTGACCGGCTGGCCGCCCGGAACGCGGCCCAGGCGTCACGCCGCCGAAAAACGGCTGCGCAGATACGCCACGATCTTGTCTGAATCGTAGAGCCACTGGCTGCTGCCGGCCTGATCGGTAATTTTCAGGCAGGGCACCTTGGCCTGCCCGCCGCGCTGCAGCAACGCGGCCCGGTCGGGGCCTTCATGCTGCGCGTCAATGCGCTGGATGTTCAGCGACAAACGGCGCATTTCCTGCCGCACCTTGATGCAAAAGGGGCAGGTCTTGTACTGGTACAACACGAGGTTTTTGCATTGCTGGTCCACGCTTTCCTGCGCCGCCAGCGGCCGGACCAGGCCCTTGGGCTGGGTCAGGCGCTCCTTGAGCAGCACCACCGGACCCAGCACGACGCGCAGGGTTCTGAAAAAGAATCGGATAAAGGTTTTCATGGTCAATGTTAAACGGAACGCCAGCGTCGCGGCCCGGCGCGCGGTCAGGCCCGGTTCGGCAGCGCCCAGGGGTTTCCCCCTTCTAAACGTTACCGACGACGGGAAACTCGTCGAGAGTCCAATTAAAGTCACGCTTCCATCGCTGATTGCAACTTTAGAGGCACTGCTGATCGAGGCACTTGAACCGCCACAAAATCGAAGACGCGGTGACGACTTCTCAGTCATGGAGTACATCCAGAACATAGAACATAGAACATAGAACATAGAACATAGAACATAGAACATAGAACATAGAACATAGAACATAGAACATAGAACATAGACCCTGAGATTAAAGAGCGTGAATTGCAAAATACACTTCGCGCCATCGAGAAAAATTTGCGAGGCCAGAACTGAGGTCTAACCATTCGTTCCACCAAGCCCGTTGCGGCATGCGGTTAGCTCAAGCGCTGAGCGTCTGCAGTCTGGGAATTTGAAAGTCGGCTTCCTGCCTAAACCCGCCACCGTATCCCGTGGCAAGCACCGCCGCCTTGTTTTGCACTTCCTCGTCGGTTTCCGCGCACTGATGCGCGGTCTTCAATGGCCGCATGCAACTTAACCGCTGGCGGCTATCTGCGACCAAGCGTTGTTTAATCCGGCGCGTTCCGATGCACAAAGTTAATAAAATTAATAGCAGATTGCGCTCGCCAGTATTGCGCTAAAGCCTGATTTGACTGTCAATCTGACGCCAGAAAGGTTGTCGGAAAGTGCAAGCGGCCTGCGTTCGCGCTGGCTGCGCATCCAGAAAATCCTTGAGGCTGTTAGGGGGCTGTTTTGCATCGCCGTCCTGATTGGCGCAAAATGCGCCAATCAGGAGATCCATCATGCCCGCATCACCCACCGGTTTTTCATCCGTCAAACTTTCCGCCGCCTTGGTGCAGCATGCGCGCGAAGCGGCCCAGCCGCTGCGCCGCTCCGTCGCCGGCCAGGTTGAATACTGGGCCACGCTGGGCCGCATCGTCGAGCATTCCGGCCTGACGGCGCAGGAGGCGCAGGCGGCGATTCAAGAGTATGAGGCAGCGGCGAAACAGGCGCGCGAAGAAGCGCCCGACTCGCTGGAGGCGCTCAAGATGCGGGTGCTCGCGGCCAGCACCAACGGGGTTTTGCAAGCCCATATCCGCACCCTTGTTGAAGAGAACCGCCAGCAGGCCGTGCAACGGGCTGCCGCTTGAATCAGCCGATTTTTCATCTTCTGGCCGGACCCAGCGGCGCTGGAAAATCGACGCTTTACCGCGCCCTGGTCACAAGCGGCACGCTTGATAGCGCGCTGGAGTTTGTGAACGCTGATTTGTATGCGCTAGCCATTTGCAGCACATCACTGATTTGCAAAAGCGCTCCGACGCTGCGCGTGAATGGGCTGATGCGCGCCGGGAGGCATTGCTCAATGCCAGAGCCGGATTTGTCAGCGAGACCGTTTTCTCGCACGAATCAAAACTAGGCCTTATCAGCCATGCGCAATCGCTGGGCTATCAGGTGGTCCTCTACGTCGTGTCCGTGGGGGACCCGCAGCGCCTGTTAACGCGTGTCAGCCAGCGCGTTCAGGAAGGCGGCCTCAACGTTCCGGCCAGCCGCATCCTTGGGCGCTCCCGCGCACCATGGACAACCTCAAGCAAGCCGTGCGGCTTGCCGATCTTGCCTTTGTCTACGATGCCGCCGAGGTAGAGCAAGGCGCGCACTTGCTGGTGGCTTTGTGCGAGAAAGAGCAAACCACACTGCTGGCGAGCAAATTGCCGCGTTGGGCGGCGATGCTGCTGGCGACGGTATTGTTTCTACACCATCGTCGGTTTAACTAACGCTTGCCTTGGCCTGCCATCCGCCCTTCAGCAACGCCTGCCGGTCAGGTCCTTCAAGCTGTGCGTCGATGCGCTTGATGCAAAAAGGGCAGCGCTGACTCAACCCTGTGGCGCGTGTTTCATCACCCCCGCATCAAGGCCTCGATCTCATCGGCCCTGACCGGCACGCCGCGCGTCAGCAGTTCGCAGCCGGTGGCCGTGACCAGTGCGTCGTCTTCAATCCGGATGCCGATGTTCCAGAACTGCTTGGGCACGCCCTTGGCCGGGCGCACATAAATGCCGGGCTCTATCGTCAGCACCATGCCGGGGCGCAGGATGCGCGCGGGCTTTTTCATGACGGTTTGGCCCAACGCGTCCTTTTCCGGGCGCGGCTTGCTGCCGGGTTCGGTGTAGTCGCCGCAGTCGTGCACGTCCATGCCCATCCAGTGGCCGGTGCGGTGCATGTAGAACTGGCGGTAGGCGCCGGATTCAAGCACGTCGTCAATGCTGCCGTGCTTGGCCTTGTCGAGCAGGCCGGTGTCCAGCATGCCGCCGATCAGCACGCGCGTGGCGGCGTCGTGCGGGTCGGTGAAGCGCTGGCCGGGGCGGGTGACGGCAATCGCCGCTTCCTGCGCGGCCTGCACGATGTCGTAGAGCGTGCGCTGGGCCGGCGTGAATTTGCCGTTGGCCGGAAAGGTGCGCGTGATGTCGCTGGCGTAGCCGTCGAGTTCGCAGCCGGCGTCGATCAGGCAGAGCTGGCCGGCCTGCAGTTCGGTGTCGCCGGCGCGGTAATGCAGGATGCAGGCGTTGGCGCCGGCCGCGACGATGCTGGTGTAGGCCGGAAATTGCGCGCCGTGGCGGCGAAATTCGTGCAGCAGCTCGGCCTCCAGGTGGTATTCGCGCAGCTTGAGCAGGGCGCCCTTGCCGGCGTCGTGCAGCAGCGCGGCCGAGGCCTGCATGGCGCGCACATGGGCGCCGGCCGAAATCTTGCCGGCGCGCCGCAGGATCGCGATCTCGTGCTTGTCTTTGATGAGCCGCATTTCGTCGAGCAGCTTGCACAGGTCGTGCTGGCTCTGCGGGCATTCGGCGCCCAGGCGCACGCGGGCACGCACCTTGTTCAGCCAGCCGTCGACCTGGGTTTCCAGCCCCTTGTGGGTGGCAAACGGAAACCACACGGCGTTCTGGTTGCTCAGCAGTTGCGGCATTTTTTCGTCCAGCGTGTCCACGCTGAAAGCCTGGTCCACGCCGAGGTCTGCGGGCGCGGCTTTCGGGCCCATGCGCAGGCCGTCCCAGATTTCACGTTCCAGGTCCTTGGGCCGGCAAAACAGCGTGCTGGTGGTGCCCTTGCCGCTGGCGTCTATCACCAGCCAGCTGTCCGGTTCGCTGAAGCCGGTCAGGTAGTAAAAGTAGCTGTCGTGGCGGTAGGGAAAGTCGCTGTCGCGGTTGCGCGGCAGCTCGGGCGCGGTGGGCAGCACGGCGATGCCGCCGCCCGCGGCTTTCAGTGCACGGCCGATGGCGGCGCGGCGTTTGGCGTAAATGGCCTGATGGGCCAGGGTGCTGGGTGCAATGCTCATGGTTCAGCTTTCAGTGATGCGGTTCAATTCGTCCAGCCGGGCGGGCGTGCCCACGTCGGTCCAGGCCCCCTCGTACAGCTCGGCGCTGACGCGGTGATTGTCCATGGCCGCCCGCAGCAGCGGGGCCAGAGGGGCCTTGAGGCCCTGCGGGTTGCCTGCGGGCAGCCCGTCGAAAAACGCCCGCTGGTACAGGCCTACGGTGCTGTAGGTGTAGCGCGGCATTTCGGTTTCGTCGTGCGCGGCCAGGTTGCGCGCCAGGCCGTCAGCGCCCAGCCCGAAGTCGCCGCGCGGATTGTGGGTCGGGTTCGGCACCAGCCACAGGTGGGCGAGCTGGCCGCCCGCCACAAAGCGGCTCACGGCGGCTTCAGAAAATTCGAACCCCGGCATGAATACATCGCCCGCCAGCACCCAGAACACCTCGCCCAGCAGCGGCAGGGCGCGCGCAATGCCGCCCGCCGTTTCCAGCGCGCCGCCAAAGTCAGCGCCTTCGTGCGAGTATGAAATTGATAGCTCCTCACGCCCGTCCTGCGTTCGCTGCAGGTCGAAATGGCTTGAAATCTGCGGCCCCAGCCAGGCCGTGTTGATGACCAGCTGGTTGAAGCCGCCGCGCCTCAGCGCCTCGGCATGCCAGTCGATCAGTGGCTTGCCGCGCACGCGCAGCAGGGGCTTGGGGCAGTGGTCGGTCAGCGGCCGCATGCGCTCGCCGCGCCCGGCCGCCAGGATCATGGCTTTGGTGCTCATGCGCCCGCCCGGGTGGCTTGGCCGTGGCGGCATAAAAAGAGGTCGGTAGGGCGTGTCGATGCGTGCATGAACAGCACTTTAGAGCATTGGCCGCCCGCCCGGTTTTCAGGGCCGCGCCAGGGCGCTGCAAGCCGGGCCAAAACAGCCGCCCGCCGCTCGCCCGGTAAAATAGCGGATTACCCTGATTCCCGAACCTCCCGGAGCTTTTCTTGATGGCCAATAATGAAATGATGGCGAATGCGATACGCGCACTCGCAATAGACGCTGTACAACAAGCCAATTCGGGACATCCCGGCGCCCCCATGGGCATGGCCGACATGGCGGTCGCCCTCTGGGGTGACCACCTGAAGCACAGCCCGCAGAACCCGCACTGGATGGACCGCGACCGCTTCGTGCTGTCCAACGGCCATGCCTCCATGCTGCTGTATTCGGTGCTGCACCTCACGGGCTACAAGCTGCCGATCAAGGAGCTCAAGAACTTCCGCCAGTTCGGCTCCAAGACGCCCGGCCATCCCGAAGTGGACGTCACCCCCGGCGTTGAAACCACCACCGGTCCGCTCGGCCAGGGCCTGACCAATGCCGTGGGCTTTGCGCTGGCTGAAAAGCTGCTGGCCAAGGAGTTCAACCGGGAAGGCCACACCGTGGTGGACCACAACACCTATGTGTTCATGGGCGACGGCTGCCTGATGGAAGGCATCAGCCACGAGGCCGCCGCACTGGCCGGCGCCTGGAAACTCGGCAAGCTGATTGCGCTGTACGACGACAACGGCATTTCGATTGATGGCCAGGTCGAGCCCTGGTTCATCGACAACACGGCGCAGCGCTTTGGCGCCTACGGCTGGAACGTCGTCGGTCCCGTGGATGGTCACGACGCCCAAGCCGTGTCGGCCGCGATTGCGGCGGCGAAAGCCACGTCCGGCAAACCGACGCTGATCATCTGCAAAACGCACATCGGCAAGGGCTCGCCGAACCGCGCC
>Ga0123337_10001650_pt1 | contig 27868 bp, 21 predicted proteins | sample frozenSSSSmetaG_FD_89792 | JGI IMG/M metagenome (GOLD analysis project Ga0123337, IMG submission 89792) | Glacier valley bacterial and archeal communities from Borup Fiord, Nunavut, Canada, to study Microbial Dark Matter (Phase II) -... | ecosystem: Environmental > Aquatic > Freshwater > Ice >...
AAATCTATATTTTCCCGGATAGTTCTTCGAAATATATTCATACACATACTTCGGACTGTCGGAATAATTCTTTCCAAAGAAACTTTCACAAAAAACCCAATTATCTTTTACCGATCTCTTTAAGAAAACTTTTGTATATAGCAATTTTGAAAAAGCACGTTGATTTTTCACTACCTTTTTCAGTTTTCTCCATGCTAAGTGCCAACTAACAATACTAATCGCTTTTTTTAAATCACCAGTATACAATGCATAAAGAAGCTTTCGTCTATATTTTTTATAAGACTTTAGTAAATTTTTGTCCATTTTTGAGATTAAACCGTGGATAACAATAAATTGTTGATCCCGCATCGCTATATTGGTGTCTCTTTTTAATTTGGGAGCAAAATATCTGATACAATAGTAAATTATTTTCTTATCTAAACGATTCCTTAAATCACTATCCGGTGCCAAAAGAGTTTTGGCATATTCATAGGTCTCGATATATTCTTTAAAGCTTTTACTTCCCCTACTCTGTCCCAGAGAGGGCATGTTTATAGTATCATTATGAATCCGTTTCACATAGACCGCCGACATATTCCGTTCAATACATTCCGCAACAGATAAAACCTGCAATAAAAAAGGATAATCGGAAAGGAAGATAATATCTTCCTTAAACTTAAAATTATTTTCTATAATCATGGACCGCTTCATTAATATATTTAATACTGTGATACTTCTTACGCTTTTTCGCTTAGATATAAGTTCTAAATAGGCTACGCGTTGTTTTGCAAGGATTCTCTGCTGTTGGAGCAGCTCTCGCTCTTCTTCGGATAGGTTTAGCTCATCCTCTGCACTTACTTCCGTGCCGCTATCATTATCGGTATCTTCCTCTATCGCTTCGCTCATCAGTTGGTCGTCATTGATGGAGCTGTCGCTCTCTGATTTTCCACCATTCTCCAGATTAAGCTGTCCTGAATCTAGGGAGTTGCCTTCCTCTTCATCATCCTCTTCGGACTCACTGTCTTCATTATAAAGGTTTCTTATAAATAAGCTTCTCTGAAACCATGTCCAGGTCTTCTTACCATATACTACGTCTGCATTATTCCCCTCTGCAGTCGAGACTAAGATTTCTAATGCATCATTATTAATATAATCATCGCTGTCTAAAAAATATATATAATCTCCGGTTGCAACGGATAATCCAAGGTTTCTGGCTGCTGCAACACCACTTTTTCCATTTAAATGATATAGCTTTACTATTTGTAATGCCTGATAAGATTCAATGAAAGATTCAACGTCTTCGTCCACGCGGTCACAAACAAGTATAATTTCCTTATCTTTATAGGTCTGTTCCAAGAGACTTTGCATACAGTCTTCTAGATAGGAAAGACCTTTTTGAAATGGAATTATAACACTTACTTTCATTCCTATACCTCCATTAATTTATGCTGTTCATTTTATTGTATTTACACCATATTTAATGGGATTATATCATTCAGCCCAAGATAAGTCAACCATAGCTAATCACCCTGGCCGTCCCATTTGCCAATCACTCCATCCATCTCAAAATAGGGGCACCCTTTACCTTTGTTGCCTCCTATTTATTTATTATGGGTATCTTTCGTGATTTTATAAAAAGGAAGAGGACTGCTGCAAAATGTTATGTTAATTTTGCAACAGTCCAAAGTTTTACTTTATATTTAATCGATTTAATGCACTGAAAATTGCTCTAATTGATGCTCTGGTAATGTTCGAGCTCGTACCGACACCAAAGGTAGTCTTTCCGGTAGTGGAATCCAGCATTTGAATATAGGCAGCTGCCTGTGCATTTGCACCACCGGCCAATGCATGCTCACTATAGTCAAGAATTTTTATTTGAATTCCAAGTTCCTTCTGTAAACCTCTTTGTACTGCATCTATTGGGCCATTTCCTGATGCTTCAAAGGATTTCTCCTCTCCATTATCTGAATAAATTACAAATACTTTAGTATTCTCTGTTTCATCATGGTCGGATATATCCTCAATCTTACATTTTCTAAAATGAAGCGGTTCCTTTTTATCCAAATAGCAAGCTTTAAATTCATTCATTATCTGCTCAGGAGCAATTTCACCCTGCTTTTCAGACATTGACTGAATTACATCTGCAAATTCCTTGTGCATACCCTTTGGCAGTTTGAAGCCAAAATAATTTTCCATGATAAAGGCTACTCCGCCCTTTCCGGATTGGCTGTTAATTCTGACAATTGGTTCATACTGTCTACCGATATCGGAAGGATCAATAGGAAGATAAGGGACTGCCCAAATTTTGCTGTTACGCTCTTTCATTGCTTTTATGCCTTTATTGATTGCATCCTGATGGGATCCTGAAAATGCAGTAAAGACTAATTTTCCTGCATAGGGGTGTCTTTCATGCACCCTCATTTTACAGAGGCGCTCGTAGGCTTCAATAATATCATTAATATTTCCAATTTTTAGTTCCGGGTCGATACCTTGGGAAAACATATTATAGGCTAAAGTCAAAATATCTACATTGCCTGTTCGCTCTCCATTTCCAAACAAGGTACCCTCTGCCCTGTCAGCTCCGGCAAGTAACGCTAGCTCTGTAATAGCAACTCCGGTACCGCGATCATTATGAGGATGTACACTTAAAATGATGGTATCTCGGTTCTTAAAATTACGATTCATCCACTCAATCTGATCTGCATATACATTCGGGGTATTCATTTCTACTGTGGCAGGAAGATTCATGATCATCTTTTTCTCAGGAGTCGGCTGCCATGCCTCTTGAACTGCAGTACATATCTCAAGCGCAAAATCAACTTCTGTTCCGGTGAAGCTCTCTGGAGAATATTCCAACGTTATTTCGCCGGGAAAATCTTTTGCATATTCTTTTACTAATTTCGTGCCCTGAATGGCAATCTGCTTGATTTCCTCTTTATCCATATGGAATACGACATCCCGCTGCAAAGTAGAGGTGGAGTTATATATATGCACAATCGCTTTTTTTACACCTTCTAAGGCTTCAAAGGTCCTCTTTAATAAATGTTCCCTGCATTGCACTAAAACTTGTACTGCTACATCATCCGGAATTAATTTACGATCGACTAACTGCCTTAAAAAATCAAATTCTATTTGTGAAGCAGAGGGAAAACCTACTTCTATCTCCTTGAAGCCTATATTTACCAGCAACTGAAAAAATTCAATCTTTTCTTCCACCACCATGGGTTCAATCAATGCTTGATTGCCATCTCTTAAATCCACACTGCACCATATCGGCGCCTTACGTATTTCCTTACTAGGCCATTGCCTATTTGGTAAATCGATAACTGGATTCCTTTGATACCTACTATAATTCAACATAGCATATCCTCCTAATTAATATGATTTTAAACAGCTTCTTTACCCCAAGAACGTCATACTAATTATGGAGTCGATATATCACACTGTATTTCTTCACAATAAATAATTTTGTGTTATCTACTCGAGTCCCAACTACATCAATCCTTTCTATAAAATTTTAATATTTATACTCCATTGCATTTTTTATAATTAATAAATATGTATTTGATTTTTTAGTATTATGATAGTTTGGTCACTATCAAAAAAGGTCACTACCCTTTTTATGATAGCTTGGTAATTCACTATCAAAAAAGGTCACTACCCTTTTTATGATAGTGACCAATATTATAACATCATGGTTTTTCTTTCGCAAGTAATTTTTTTATTCGTCGCCGAGCCCAGCCCGAATCATTTCACTTAAAATATTATTTGCTTCTTTTTCATCAGGACCTTCGCAAATCAATTCGATTTCATCTCCATGTTTCACACAAGCAGATAGAACACCTAATACACTTTTCGCATTTACTGATTTTTCTCGGATTCTAATAGTAATAGTTGACTTAAAATCAATGGATCGGTTACATAATATACTAATCGGTCTTAAATGTAACCCGGTAGGAATATTAATGATCAATTTACTACAAACCATAGAACAACCTCCTATCGTTTATTCTAAAGCAGGCACCTCACTCAGATCGAAGCTGATAGACGGACTGTTATCTAAGGTAAGATTAGCCGATTTATCAAGTTCCAATGTTAATGTATATGTACCGGCCGAGTACCCGGTTAAATCAAAATATGGTTTTATTTTAAGTCTGGTCAAATCACTCATATCTGCTGCGAGACCCAAAACACTGACTGTTAGTGGTCCCTTTGAATTATAGGTTATATTTAAGTTCTCTGGTTTATTCCTAGGTTCAATATCCGTTGGCCATATCGTTATATCTTTTGTTATAAGTTTTTCAATTGTAATTTTTATTACTGCCGTTTTATCCTCTCCAACAAGGAAAAGTCCTTCCTCTAATTTTTCCTGTAGGTTTATCTCTTTTTCAATATTTCCTGTAGCCCCTGCAATGCTTTCGGTGATGGGTAAATACATAATACTATCAAGGACAGCATCCTCACCGGCAACTGTTATTTGCTTTGGTTCATATTCAACATTGGTCATAGTATATCCACGAGCGGGATCTCCAGCTGTTGTAATCAATAAATTAATTGCTTTCGTTTTATAAATACTGATGTTTACATCGATAAGGTCTTCATTAAACGTTAGCTTTGATGCATCAATTTCTCTCCCATCTGCATCCAAAACCTTAGGCTTTGCAACCGTTTTAAAGGATTTTGATACTCCGGAAACATCTACTTCTACTACCACCTCAGCAATGCGCTCTACCCTTCCCTTTGGACCGGATACAGTGATAATGTTAGGACTCGCTGTTTGTTCCCCTACAAAAAGATCCTCCGCTACTACCCCATTTTGTATTATATTCACCTTGAACGGCTCTTCGATCAATTTTTCAAGACTGACCTTCATGTTTTGATACTTTCCATCAACTACAACGACTTCATCGCCATATCTTGGGCAGGAAATTTCGATAGGAACTGAATTTACTGCGGACATATTTGAGAAATCAGCAGTAACAACAAAATCAGATTTTTCTAGTTTATCTCTAACCAAACGCCGTGCTTCTATTGTAAAATCAATCGTTTCTCCTTCTGTTATATCATAAACCTGATCAAGGGAAGCGATTACATCTTCATTCAGTATATTCACTGGAACATCGGAGAATCTTCTCGTTTCCTCCGGATTATCTACATTCGTAATAACAAGCCATAAAATGGCGGCAAGAATAACGGATAGAATTTTTAAGCCGATGTTTCTAGTCAACTTCTTTTTCATTCTTAACTCTTCCCCTCCATAATTTTATCTTCTTAGATTCCGTAGTCTTTTTCTGCGCATCTATTAATTTGGTTCTGAGATAATCTCCGTCTACGTTACGAATTAGTTTTCCTCCCTTAGCAATTGATACCTTGCCAGTTTCCTCTGAGACAATAATGGTTAAGCTGTCAGATACCTCGCTGATTCCGATACCGGCACGGTGTCTTGTGCCTAAGTCTTTACTGAGCTGCATATTGTCTGATAGTGGTAAATAACAGGTAGCAGCCGTTATTCGATTACCTCTCAGTATTACCGCTCCGTCGTGAAGTGGTGTATTATGTTCAAATATATTGATTAGTAATTCACTGCTTATTAAACTGTCAATATAAATTCCTGTACTTTCAAAATCATTAAGCGGAGCATCGTCTTCTATTACAATTAGGGCTCCCGTTTTCGTTCTTGCCAGTTCAAAGGTCGCACGGATTATTTCATTCAACGAGTGATCTGAAAATTTTTCTAATCTATCCTTTGAATCATCAAAGGTTATTATGGATCTGACCAGATTCTTTTGCCCTAATTGCTCTAGAGCCTTTCTAAATTCCGGTTGGAACACGATAATAATTGCAATGATACCAACACTGATAGTGTTAGTTATAATCCATAAGATAACATTCAATTCAAACACCACGGCGATGAGCCAAAATATCATAATAACCGCCATGCCCTTCACCAGGGCCCAAGCTCTCGTATTCTTCACCCACTTGACTACATGGTAAATAAGAAATGCCAGAATGAAGATTTCAATGATATCTGTGGGGTTTATCTTAGGAAGAGATAACCACACTAGATAATTATTAATAAAACTCCTAATTGTCTCCATATAACCACTCCCCTTCAGTCAATCACCCCTATTTATTCGTCAATGCCATTCTTCTAACTAATTATCATTATTTTCTGAATAGCTATCGTCATCATCATATTCATCCTCTGAATCAATACTATGCTTAAAGGTATCCATTTTTGATAAATCTTGTTCAATATTTTTAACATTGATATGCTTAACGTTCATCTGAGGTGTTGTAACTGTAATTTTTGGAACAGCTTTTACATAGTAGTAATAAACATCATCCTCAAATTGTACATATTCCACACCGGAATAATCCAATGTCAATTTAAAGAAATGAATTACATAGACAATTGCACCCGAGATGATAGTACCAAATATCATGCTTAGTATCTGTTCGGATTTGTCCAAGATAAGGTAACTTACTAAAAATCCAAGAATACAGGTTAAAACGCCGGTAGCTATCGATATTTCAAATGCATAATCAAACTTCATTTTCCTTATAAAATTTGTAGCCAAAAGAATTACTGCAAATATAATAATAGTTATTATCATCTGCCTATTTTTGGTCAAACTGTCAATAACAAAAATGTATAGTTGTAGAATATCTTCTACTGATGTATTTACCTGCATAGATACTGCAGTATTAATTATCTGCAATACAAAATATAAAATAATACCGCAACCTGTTGGAATAATAGCGATTGGTGATGCTACCAAACCCAATAGGATAGGTATAACATATGGAATCTTTAAAACAAATAATATAGGTACTGCAAGCAATACATATCCAAGCTTTGGTGTAAATCTGGCAAAAAGAAGATATAAAATCATCATAATTATAACAATTATAATAGACAAGATTGGTGACACAGAATAGACATGCAGTACCGTCACTAGTGCTGCCAGAAGAACCATAATAGCAGAGGGTGTAACCGCACTCAGTAGGGATAGTATCAATACCACCGGCAAGGATTCTAGTCTTTTGTCGTATCCAATTTGTTTATTGATTGTTTGAAAAGCAATAAAAGCAAAAATAAACTTTACAATTGGTGTTATATAAATATCATATCTTTGATAAAAATTTTTAACTCGTTCTCTAAACACCAGTAATGGCATCATTTTGTATTCCTCCCAAACTAAGACTCCGGCGTCTCATCACTATAAATTTTATGCAAACGTTTTAATAATTTAAAATATCTCGTCAATTTTTTTCTAGAGGCATCATATTTTAGGGAAAATATTACAACTGATCCTAGCCCATAGATAGTAATGACCATAATATAAATTCCGAGAATATAAATTCCAATTGTTTTATAATCAAGCGACACCGCATTCTGTATAATATACTCCGATTTATATAGGAATGTTAAAACCAGAATTAAAATATATCCGATTGTTGCACTGATAGCTGATTTAAGAACCTGATATCTTACGTAATCGGTTTTGTAATATTTACTCAGATGTATGTCTTCCTTGCCCTCTTTGTTTTCGTAAACAGCCAGCTTAGTCATCATTCTGATTTTTTTGTTATTTAGCATAATTTGCCTCCAAGTTAAATGCAAACCTCAGTGTGAAAATAGTCTCGCAAAAAACATGAGAACCATTAGCACACAATTCTCCATAATATGGAATTGTATTTCAATCTTTCACAGGATTTAACATAAATATTCACTCATTTCATATATTTGAAAAGTCTGCATATTATTGATTATCAGCCTATCATTCACATTATATCATACTACATATTGAATTTCGAGGCTTTTTTTCTTAATCGGGAAAAAATAAATACCCCCATCGAATAAATGGGGGTATTATTAATTAGTTAATATCTTTGATTTTCATCGTAGGGAACAACAGTACATCCCTAATTGCCATTGAATCAGTTAGTAACATAACAAAACGATCAATTCCGATACCAATTCCACCAGTTGGTGGCATTCCATATTCGAGTGCAGTAAGGAAATCCTCGTCTAGTTCATTTGCTTCTTCATCACCGGCAGCTCTGAGTGCTTCCTGTGCTTCGAAACGACCTCTTTGATCGATTGGATCATTTAACTCGGAGAAAGCGTTTGCCATTTCACGCTTCGTTACAAACAGTTCGAAACGCTCTGTAAACTCCGGATTACTCGGCTTTCTCTTAGCAAGCGGTGAAATCTCAACCGGATGGTCCATAATAATAGTCGGTTGCTCCAAATGTTCTTCCACGAACTCTTCAAAAAACAAGTTGAGGATATCTCCCTTTTTATGCCGTTCTTCAAATTTAATATGATGCTCTTTGGCCAATGCTTTTGCAGCAGCTTCATCTTGAACTTGATCAAAATCTATATTGGAATATTTTTTAACTGCTTCCACCATTGTTAATCTCTCAAAAGGCTTTGATAAATCTATTTCAAGACCATCATAGGAAATTTTAGTCGTGCCAAGCACTTTCTGTGCCACGCAGCGGAACAAGTCCTCGACTAGGTCCATCATACCAAAATAATCAGTATAGGCCTGATAAAGCTCCAGCATCGTAAATTCCGGATTATGCCTTGTAGATAATCCTTCATTACGAAAAACCCGTCCGATTTCATAAACTCGTTCCAATCCTCCAACAATTAATCGCTTCAGATATAATTCAAGGGAAATTCTAAGGTGAATATCCTGATCTAGTGCGTTATGATGGGTATTAAATGGTTTTGCTGCCGCCCCACCTGCATTTGGTACAAGTACGGGAGTCTCAACTTCAATGAATTCTTTTCCGTCTAAATAGTTACGTATCTCTCTGATAATCAGGGAACGTTTGATAAAGGTATCCCGAACCTCAGGGTTTACAATCAAATCAACATATCTTTGTCTATATCTCACATCGGTATCTTTTAGACCATGGAATTTTTCAGGTAAAATCTGAAGACTCTTGGATAAGAGAACTACTGTTTTCGCTCTTATTGATACCTCTTCCGTATGGGTCTTAAATACGATTCCTTCAATTCCTACAATATCTCCGATATCATACTTTTTAAAGTCTGCATAGGGTTCTTCCCCGACTTCATCCCTCTTTATATAAGCCTGAATATCACCGTTTTTATCTCTTATATTACAAAAAGAAGCTTTTCCCATTACACGCTTTGACATAATACGTCCGGCGATGGAAACACTTTTCTCTTCAAATTTTTCGAAATCATGAACGATATCATCGGAATGATTGGTTACCTGATACTTCATAATTTGAAAAGGATCTTTCCCATTCTCTTGAAGTTCAGTAAGTTTCGTTTTTTTAATCTGCAAAAGCTCATTGATGTCCTGCTCTGTTTGGATTTTTTCATCCGCCATGATTGTATCACCTCTTATCGCAGTAAATTATTTCTTGACTCTAAAGTTAATTACTGCATTATATTACCATTAATTTGATCTTTGTATCTCTAAAATTTTGTATTGCAATGTGTTAGAATGAATTTGCACATTAACAACTTCACCGACGCGTTTTCCAAGTAAAGCACTACCAACTGGAGATTCATTGGAAATCTTACCTTTTAAGCTGTTTGCCTCTGTGGAACCAACGAGCTTATATTCTAATTCCTCGTTATATTCTATGTCATAAATCTTAACTTTACAGCCAATATTTATAACATCAACCTCAACTTCATCTTCTATTACAACTTCGGCATTTTTGAGAATCTTATCTATCTCTTCAATTCTTGATTCGATATCCCTCTGCTCGTCTTTTGCTGAATCATACTCTGCATTTTCAGAAAGATCCCCTTGCTCTCTAGCTTCCTTAATCTTCTGAGCAACTTCTTTCCTTTGATTGACTTTTAAATCATGAAGCTCATCTTCTAGCTGTCGTAGTCCCTCATAGGTCAATATGTTTTTCTTTTCAGACATATAAAAACACCCTTCCTCCATATTGCTTACTATACAACATACAATACATTCAAAGTATTATATCGTATCGTTAGTTTCTTGTCAACATCATTCCTTGCCATAATGCGAAGCATATTTCCGTTCGAAAGTTACATTATATCATATCTTCAAACTATATAAAATATTCTATTCTTTTATGAATATTCCATTTAATATTTCACCATTTAATATGATAATTTTTAACTTCAATCCAATATCAAAAAGTAATTCTATTTTTCATCTTTGAACATATCATTGAAATCAAAGGTTGCAAAGTAATCCTTCGGTGTTTCGGCTCTTCTGATTAATTGAACGCAATTACTCTCCTTTAATAGAAGCTCTGCCGATTTTAACTTGCCGTTATAATTATATCCCATTGAAAATCCATGGGCGCCTGTATCGTGAATTACAATGAAATCTCCGATATCAATCTTTGGCAGCATACGATCTATCGCAAATTTGTCGTTATTTTCACAAAGGGACCCGGTTACATCATATTTGTGGTCGCGGGGAGCATCTTCTTTTCCCAGCACCGTGATGTGATGATATGCTCCGTACATGGCTGGTCTCATCAGATTAACAGCACATGCATCAAGACCGATATATTCCTTATAAATATGCTTCTCATGAATTGCAGTAGCCACAAGATGGCCATAGGGAGCAAGCATATAGCGTCCCAACTCGGTAAAAAGTGCAATGTCTCCCATACCTGCAGGTACGAGGATTTCCTCGTACACTTTTCTTACACCTTCTCCAATTGCCATAATATCATTTGGTTTTTCGTTCGGTTTGTAAGGAGTTCCAATACCGCCGGAGAGGTTAATGAATTTGATGTCTACACCTGTTTTATCGCGAAGCTCAACTGCTAGTTCAAAAAGAATGCCAGCCAAGGTCGGATAGTATTCGCTGGTAGCGGTATTGCTCGCTAAGAAAGAATGAATCCCAAAGGTCTTTGCTCCCAATTGCTTTAACTTCTTAAATCCGTCGATCAGCTGTTCCTTTGTAAATCCGTATTTGGCATCACCCGGATTGTCCATAATGCCATTTGCGGTTTTAAATACTCCACCGGGATTATAGCGACAGCAGATTGTTTCAGGAATACCAGCAACCTTTTCCAAAAAATCAATATGAGTAAAATCATCCAGATTAATGATTCCATTTAACTCACTTGCTTTTACAAATTCCTCCGCGGGAGTTGCATTGGAAGAAAACATAATATCACTTCCCGAATAACCTAACGCTTCGGCTAACATAAGCTCTGTCATGGAAGAACAGTCAACACCACAGCCCTCTTCCTTAAGTATATTAACAATGTATGGGTTTGGTGTTGCTTTAACTGCAAAATATTCTTTAAAGTTTTTATTCCAAGCGAATGCTTCATTTAATTTTCTTGCATTTTCTCTAATGCCTTTCTCATCGTAAATATGAAAGGGGGTAGGATATAACTTTGTTATTTCTTTTAATTGTTCTAAGGTTACAAATGGTTTCTTCAAAAAATTTACCTCCTATATTTATCATATCATTTTGTTAAGCAGATGATGATCCGGATACTATTATCTCATTAAGTGTGCGATTCCTTACGTATCAGTTCATATCCACCTGTTCTTATACTTTCTATAAAATCCTTAATATCCTTTATCTTATGCCCGAAGGCCACTCCACTGTGACTATTTTCATCCCCATGGGCATCTGTTCCTGCAATTATTGGTAATTTATATTTTTCGGCATAAGCTATTGCCTTATCATTAAATTCATTACTTTGATTTCTAAAATTTATGGCTTCCACCGCATCAACCTGGTCCGGAAACAACCGAACCTCTGGGATATAGGAGCAAGCCCGAAACGGATGAGCATGAACCACTAGACCGCCGGATGCATGAACCTTTTGGTATTGCTCTTCAATTGACCAAGACAGTATCTCCGGATGATTTTTCAGCCACAGATTATCGAGTCCGTAGATTAAAAACTCCGTGCCCCTATAGTTGGATTCCCAGCCGAAGAACACGGACAGACCGATTCGGTCCCCTTCCTCTTTTGCATTTTCATAACCTCTGTATAATAAATCAACTCGTTTAGCCCATGGTAGATTTTTGGGAACACAGCTATTTCCGTTAAAGAAGTGATCAGTTACAATAATACCTGTATAACCTGCCCCCTTATAACCTCTGACATGATCGACTCCGCTAGTTTGAGCACAGGCACTTGCTTCTTTTGTATGTAGATGTGTTTCGTATTGATACAAATCCATGTATTTTGCCTTTCTATACAAGATGCATTGGTATTCTCTCTCGTCATGAAAATATATGCTATCAACGACTAAGTTAATTTTTATACTCTAATTCGGTAAAGAGATAAACTTTTTTAAGAATATTGCTCCTATTATACATCATTTTTTATATTTTTCAAATAATTTTTTCATAACCTTATTTCCCCATTATTTCATCATTTCTTTTTTTTGTTAGTAATTCTTTTTATAACTACAAACCTTAGTTCGAACGTATGATTGCAATATTACTGGAATTCTTAATTGTCATATGTTATAATGGTTGCGAATTGTATTCCTTGCGAAGTTATTATACTTGATATCACCTGTTTTTCGCAATTTCAATAATATATAAAGAAGGGGCTTAAACCATGGAACAATATAACGGAGATCAAATTGTTGTTTTGGAAGGACTTGAGGCTGTTAGAAAGCGTCCCGGAATGTATATCGGCACTACCGGTCCAAGAGGATTGCATCATCTTATCTGGGAGATTCTTGACAACGGTATCGATGAACATTTGGCAGGCTTTTGCACGACGCTTGATGTAACTCTATTAAAAGATGGGGGAATTGAAATTAACGATAATGGGCGAGGTGTTCCGGTTGACATTCATCCAACCAAAAAAATCCCTTCGGTCCGTGTCGTATATACTATCCTCCATGCAGGCGGTAAATTCTCAAATTCTGTATATAAAGTATCCGGCGGGCTTCACGGTGTAGGTGCTTCCGTAGTAAATGCCCTTTCAAAGCGTATGATAGTGGAGGTCAAACGAGATGGTAAAATCTACCTTGACGAGTATGTGAATGGTGGCCATCCTATTACGCCTTTAGTAGAAGGTTTACTTCCTGTTGTCGGAAAATGCAATAAATCAGATACCGGTACCAAGGTTACCTTTTACCCTGATGATACCATATTTGAAACGGTGGAATTTAAAGCTGAAATGATACATAAAAAGTTGAAAGAAATTGCTTTCTTAAATAAAAATTTACTAATAAATTTTATTGACCAAATTACAGGTACATCAAAAAGTTATCAGGAGGAATTCGGTATTAAGAGCTTTGTATCCTACCTGACTCGTGAAATGACCGTACTTCATGAAGAGCCCATTTATCTGGAGGGTAAAAGTGGTGATATTGAGGTGGAAATAGCCTTTCAGTATACCGACAGCTATGCGGAGCAGATTAATGCCTACTGTAACCGCATCAATGTGGTGGATGGTGGAACCTTAGTCACAGGCTTTAAGACCGGTTTAACCCGTGTCATGAACCAATATGCCCGCGAATTAAATATATTAAAAGATAAAGATGATAATTTTGACGGTAAAGATATCCGTAACGGTCTGGTGGCTATCGTTTCTATCAAGCATCCCGATCCCCAATTTGAAGGTCAGACAAAGACAAAATTGGGTAATACTGACGCTAAGGGTGCCGTGGAGGATGTCTTTTCCTCCGAGGCGCAGCGATGGTTAGATAAGCATGTTGAGGTGCTAAAAAGTATTCTCGATAATTCCATGAGATCCTTCAATGCAAGACGTGCCAGTGACAAGGCAAGAACCGCCGTAATGAAACAGTTAAGCGATGTAGACACCAAAAGTAAGCTCGCCTCCTGCTCCTCTAGAAAAGCAGAGGAATGTGAATTATATATTGTAGAAGGTGATTCTGCTGGTGGCACTGTGAAAACTGCCCGTAACCGAAGAACACAGGCTGTTCTTCCTCTTCGTGGAAAGATTTTGAATGTAGAAAAGGCTTCCCTAGAAAGAATTCTTCTTAATAATGAAATTAAATCTATGATTGTTACGTTTGGCTGTGGCATCGGCGATGAATTTGATATTACAAAATTGCACTATGATAAAATTATCATCTTAACGGATGCTGATGTTGATGGCGCACATATCAGTACGCTTCTGCTTACCTTTTTCTATCGTTTTATGCCTGAGTTAATCCTTGAGGGCAAAGTATACAAAGGCTTGCCACCTCTTTATAAAGTGGAATATGAGGGTTTAGTCAAGGGCAAAAAATCCAAGCAGTCCGAGTATTTGTTTAATGATTTTGAATTGGAAAAATTCCGTAAAACAGAGAGTAATAAGATTTTAAATCTCCAACGTTATAAAGGTCTCGGTGAAATGGATGCTAACCAGTTATGGGAGACAACCTTAGACCCTGAAACAAGAATCATGGCTCAGATTACGATCAGTGACACCGTGGAAGCGGATGAAATAACAACCATGTTAATGAGCAGTAATGTCCCGCCAAGACGTAATTTCATTATGGAAGAAGCAAAATATGCAAAATTGGATATTTGATTAAAGTGAATTGGCAATGAATTCGGCACAGCCGAATTCATTATTCGCTTGACATGAATAAAACAAGGTGGAGGTTAAGGTTACGATGAAAAAGAATATGGATCAAGTCATCCAATTAGATTTTTCCGAAGAAATGAAGAACAGCTACCGGGATTATGCCATGAGCGTTATTATCGCTAGGGCTCTGCCGGACGTAAGAGACGGCTTAAAGCCGGTGCAGCGACGAATTCTTTTTTCCATGGTGGAATTAGGCCTCGAACCTACAAAACCCCATAGAAAAAGCGCTCGTATTGTCGGAGATACCATGGGTAAATATCATCCGCATGGTGACAGTTCTATCTATGACGCCCTAGTGCATATGTCTGAGGATTATTCCCTGATGCTCCCACTAGTAGATGGGCATGGTAACTTTGGCTCCATCGACGGAGACGGTGCCGCCGCAATGCGTTACACTGAGGCAAGGCTTTCCCCAAGTGCTATGACATTATTAGTCCACCTTGAAAAGGGATTGATCGATTTTGCCCCAAATTTCGATGACAGTGAGAAAGAGCCTGTCGTTTTACCGGCTATGATACCGAATCTTCTTATTAACGGAACTACCGGAATTGCTGTAGGTATGGCAACTAACATCCCACCTCATAACCCTGATGAGATCATAGACGGTGTTATTGCATACATTGACAACCCAAATATAACTACCGATAAATTAATGGATTATATCCCTGCTCCGGATTTCCCTACCGGTGGCAGCATCATTAATCAGAACGATATGAAGCAGATTTACGAGACCGGGGAAGGAAAAATTAGAATCCGGTCAAAAATAGAGATTGAAAATGGTGAAAGTGGCCGTAAGAATATTATCGTAACAGAAATTCCATATACCGTTGCAGGCAACAAGACAAAGCTTGTGGAAAGCCTTGTTACCTTGATGAAGGATAAGGTTTTTGACGAAATTTTTGATGTCAGGGACGAATCCTCCAAGGAAGGAATCCGTGTTGTTATTGAGGTAAAGAAGGACCGTGATTTGGACAATCTGTTAAATGGTCTTTATAAAAAAACACTTTTAGAGGATACCTACAGTGTAAACCTATTGGCCGTAAAGCAACAGCAGCCTGTCGTATTTAGCTTAAAAAGTATGATTGGCGAGTTTGTTGACTTCCAAAGAGAATTGTATACAAAGGAATATAACTACCTCTTAGATAAGGCCATAAAGCGTTTGGAAATTGTCGGTGGCTTGATTAAAGCTACGGATGTACTGGATTTAATCATCGAAATATTAAGGGGTAGTTCCTCTGTCAAACAGGCGAAGGATTGCTTAATAGAAGGTATTACCGAGGGAATTAAATTTAAATCAGAGCAATCCAAGAAGGAAGCTGCCACCTTTAATTTTACTGACCGGCAGGCAGATTCGATTCTCTCTATGCAACTAAGTAAATTAATTGGTCTTGAGATTTTAAAACTGCATGAAGAGAACATTTCACTTTTGGGTTCTATTGAAGAATACAAAAAAATACTTGGGGACACCAAGGAATTATATAAAGTAATTAAATCTCGGCTAAGAGAATATAAAAAGTTATTTCATATTCCAAGACATACCATGCTTTCGAATTTTACCAGTGTGGAGTATGTAGAAGAGGTAAAGGTAGAGGATATCTATAATTTAATTGACCGTTTCGGATATACCAAATCCATTGATATCACAAGCTATTCAAGAGCTTCCGAAGAAAATCTAAAGGAATATGTCCATACCCTTATGATGAAAAATAATGACCGTCTCTGCATTTTTACTGCGGAAGGAAACATGTATCAGGTGAAGGCGGAAAGTATTCCAAAATGCAAATTGAAGGACAAAGGAACCTTGATACATGTACTTTGTAAGTTAGATAAAGAAACCATCATCTTGTACACCTCCTTCGAGCTACTGTTTGAATCACAGCTGTTATTTACAACAAAGAAAGGCTTTATTAAGCAGGTTTCCGGAGTCGAATTTGAAACGAACCGATCTCTAATTAGTGCTACTAAGCTTGCAGACGGTGATGAAGTAATCGGAATTAACCTTTTATCTGCAAGGGATATCTTAGCCGGCAATCTTAAGGTTATTCTTCTTACAGAGAAAGGATTATCCCTAGGCTTCCCCTTATCTGATGTTACAGAACTAAAAAAGACCAGCCGCGGAGTAAAAGCGATTTCCTTAGAGAAAAATGATACTGTTTGCTTTGCAATTTCCCTGAATCCGAATGTGGAAACCTTCCTATATAATGACAAAGTTCGAAGCGCAAAAAAGGTCCGCAATAGAAAACGTGGGGATAAAGGACAGAAGGCACAACTATAATAAATATAAAACAAGCCCTATCTTTTGTCAGTTGGGAAAGATAGGGCTTGCTTTATTCGTCAGTTAAAACAGGTTATATTATCTTGTGTTCAAGTAAATCGGCGGATAGTTTAATACTTTCTTTTGTTTTGGCAAAATCATAATTAAGAAAGGAAACATTTTCTTCCTCCCTCTTTCCGGAGTTCTTTACATCCATGTGTTTCAATAGAAGCTCCAGGTGTTCTGTAAAAGTAAACAAAAGGCTTATATATTCAGTTAGCTCTTCCTGCAGCTTGGAATCGCTGTCATTGAACAAAGTCATCACTAATTGGTAGGTGGTTTCTGATAGTTTGTTGGCACCGACATTTGTAAGCATTCTGCTTATGGTCTGCGTTATCATTCGTAATCCTTCATACTCTTTTGTCCATAACATGGACTGTAGAATTGGAAGCTTTGACTTGGTACTCTTAAGGATTGACAGAAGAGCTTGTTGGTAGTTATCCATATTGCCGAGAAAATATCGATACCCGGTGCAATAGTCCAGCTCGGGTATGCATTCAAATATTTCCGGTGTTATAAATTGCCCCCTCATATGATACCTCCATAGCTTGTTGCCGCTTCCTTGATGTCAAATACTATATATTGTAATTACCTAGGTAGATGATACCATGATATAGTGTTATTGTAAATACATATTTTCCATTTAATTGGTTTTATGAGAATAATTTCCTATTATACGACATTATTTAACGATTATATTTAATAATCGGAGAAAACTAATATTTTTACTAGCATATTTATAAAATATGTTGTATTATTAAGCTAAAATTTTTGAAAGATAGAAATTCACCAGTTCATCGGATTTTTAGGAGGTTTAAAGTGGAAAAAGAAGTAGTTATTGTACTTGACTTCGGTGGTCAATACAATCAGTTGATTGCTAGAAGAATCAGAGAATGTAATGTTTATTGTGTAGTCCTTCCCTATCAGACAAGCCTTGACAAAATAAAAGAACTCGCACCTAAAGGCATCATATTTACCGGCGGACCTTCCAGTGTTTATGATTCGGAAGCCCCTGTCTATGACCCCGAAATATATTCCTTGGGAATACCAATTTTAGGTATCTGTTATGGATGCCAATTAATGACCTACTTTCTTGGTGGTAAAGTTTCCCAAGCTCCCTTACGTGAATATGGAAAGACTTCAGTTTCTTTAAATACGGCTTCCAAGTTATTTAACGGTGTTTCTGCCGAGACAATTTGCTGGATGAGTCATACGGATTATATTGAGTCATTGGCTTCTGGTTTTACTACAGTTGCAAAGTCAGATTCCTGTCCCATTGCAGCAATTGAAGATGTTTCCAGAAATCTTTATGGGGTACAGTTCCATCCCGAAGTTGTTCATACTCCCGAGGGTACAAAAATACTTCATAACTTTTTATATAAAATATGTAATTGCTCCGGTGATTGGAGAATGGACGCGTTTGCCCAGCAGATGATTGTTACCCTAAGAGAAAAAATCGGTGATAAAAAAGTACTATGTGCTCTTTCCGGTGGCGTTGATTCTTCGGTAGCTGCTGTAATGATTAGTAAAGCAATTGGTAAACAACTAACCTGTATCTTCGTAGATCACGGTCTCCTTCGTAAAAACGAAGGTGATGAGGTAGAAGAAATATTTGCGAAGCAATTCGATTTAAATTTTATTCGTGTTAATGCACAGGAACGTTTTTATACAAAATTAGCCGGAGTATCTGAACCGGAGCAGAAAAGAAAAATTATAGGCGAAGAGTTTATCCGCGTATTTGAGGAAGAAGCAAAAAAGATTGGTACAGTCGATTATCTCGTACAGGGAACCATTTATCCGGACGTAATCGAAAGCGGTCTTGGAAAATCTGCAGTTATTAAGAGCCACCACAATGTTGGAGGACTTCCCGATTATGTTGATTTTAAAGAAATTATAGAGCCCCTTCGTAACCTCTTCAAGGATGAGGTAAGAAAAGCTGGCCTCGAACTTGGTATCCCTGAGAAATTAGTTTACCGTCAACCTTTCCCCGGACCCGGCCTTGCAATACGAATTATCGGTGAAATTACTCCCGAAAAAATCGCCACCTTGCAGGATGCAGATTATATTTATCGGGAAGAAATTGCAAAAGCAGGATTAGACAGAAGTATTGGTCAATACTTCGCTGTACTCACTAATCTTAGAAGTGTCGGTGTTATGGGTGACGAAAGAACCTATGACTATACCGTAGCTCTACGAGCCGTAACAACTACAGACTTCATGACAGCAGAATTTGCAGAGCTTCCTTGGGAACTACTTGGCCGTGTTTCTAACCGAATTGTAAATGAAGTAAAACATGTTAACCGTATCTGCTACGACATTACGGGCAAGCCACCGGCAACCATTGAGTGGGAATAATCGCGAAAACTACGAGCTGTGAAAAATAAAAGTAAAAGGTTTCGATGAGAGCTGAAGTGTTCGCTCTCAAGAGAAACCTTTTACTTTTTTATTGGGCGACAGCACGAGTACGCGCGAATGTGAAACATTTGTGCGTTCGAACTGTAAGCTTTACATTAAATTGTCATATTATCCAGAATTAAGAAATAATTTGACGATATTTTATTAAAAATGTATAATGATTATAGATAAATTTATATAATACCGAAAGGCTATCAGTATCTTGTTTTATCAGCATGACCACTAAAAATACTATTCAAAATATGAGGATTTATTATGAATAAAACAAAAACAAAATTATTTGGTTTTACTGATTTTTTTGAGAATAATGGCATGTTTCTGGCGGCAAGACAGGGGTTAACTGTATTGATACCTCTAATTGTTGTGGGTTCTATGGCGCTAATGCTGAAAGGGTTTCCGGTACCTGTATATCAAGAGTTTTTACAGACATTTTGTGATGGACTAGTTTTAGTTATATTAGAATTTACTTATTACGTAACATTTCAATTTCTGTCTATTTATATGGTCATTGCAATTAGCTATAAATATGCAGTGAATAGCAGTAATATATCATCGGATTCCATCTTTTTCCCACTTATTTCAACGGTTGCATTTATCGCGCTAACCGTGTCCCCTGATACTGGCCTAGACATGAACACTTTTGGAAACAAACAAATGTTTTCCGCAGTTGTAACAGCGTTATTAGTAAGTAAAATGATGATAACTTTTAGAAAGTATAAAGCCAAAAAAAGCAAATACCTAATGGAAGGTATGGATGAAACTTTAAGTGTTGCAGTTAAGACAATATTGCCTGCAACAGGGATTGTTTTGCTTTTTGTATTTGTTAATATTTTTATTCGCAAAGCATTTGGAGTTGATAGTATACAGGGATTATTTGAGATTTTAGCAAATACTGTATTTAACAAGCTTGGAAATGGATTCTTGTCACTATTGGCATTTATCCTTTCCGTACAGGTTATGTGGTTCTTTGGAATACATGGAAATAATGTGCTTGAAAATATAGCCCAAACACATTTGAATGTCGATGGTATTCATATTTTTAGCAAAAGCTTTTATGATGTATTTGTCATTATGGGAGGGTGCGGTAGTGTTCTTTGTCTTATTATTGCTATTCTGATTTTCTCTAAAAATCAGAATGTTAAGAGTATCGCAAAGCTTGCAAGTGCACCATGCATTTTTAATATTAGCGAAATTATCATTATTGGACTTCCAGTACTATTTAATCCAATATTTTTGATTCCATTTTTGCTTGTTCCAATTGTTAATGGGGCAATAAGTTTCTTTGCAACTTTTTTAGGAATTATACCTATTGTCTCTAATTCTGTTGAATGGACCACCCCGGTAATAATAAGCGGATATTATGCAACTGGGTCCTTTAAAGGAAGCGTGCTACAGATTGTATGTTTAGTAGTAGGGGTATTAATTTATCTGCCCTTTCTTAAATTATATGAAGAGAGAATGCGATATTCTCTCTCTCCAAAGATTGCAATGTTGACAGAAGAATTCAAACAGAGCGAAAAATATCAGGCACCCATCGATTTTCTTTATAGGAACGATGAGCTTGGAGTAGTAGCAAAAACTTTAGCAACAGAATTAAGAAAAGCAATTACAAATCGGGAAATTTTCTGGGTATATCAGCCGCAGGTAAATCGTAATGGAGAATGTGTTGGAGCAGAAGCACTTGTTCGATGGTTTCATCCTATTGCAGGATATATTTATCCACCCCTAATTATAGCATTGGCAAAAGAGAAAAATTTGCTGTTTCTGCTTGAAAAACAACTATTGGATGATGCATGTAAATTAATTCACGACTTGGAAGAAAAAAATGAAAATATTAGTATTTCGATTAATTTAACGGCGGAGTCTTTAATGAGAATGGATATGGAAGAAATGATTGCGGAAGCTGTTAATACTTATTCGATTCAACCCTGTCATCTTTGGTTTGAACTTACAGAGCAGGCTGCATTGTCTAGTACCGATGAAGTTTTCGACAAATTATTACGACTTAATGAAAAAGGCCATAAACTTTTAATTGATGATTTTGGGATGGGACATACCTCATTACTTTATTTACAGACTAATAAATTCGACGTTGTTAAATTGGATGGTTCACTAATAAGATCTATTCTTGAAAACAACAGGAACTATAATATTATTTCATCAATCGTATATTTAGGACGTTCTTTAAAATTTGATATTATTGCGGAATATGTTGAAAATGAGGAACAAAAAGAAAAGCTTGATGAGCTTGGTTGTGACGGATTCCAAGGATATCTTTTTAGTAAGCCATTAAAGACGGAGGATTTCAAGGAATATTTAAAAAGCAATAAAGAATTTTATGAAAATTTCCATTAATATTTATTAGTATCTGTTTAAGAAATTTAAGTAAAAACAATTCACTAATATGAATAAAAGGTTTTGATATGAGGAGCTCTCATACGAAACCTTTCATTTCGTTTTATAGGGTGTTAGCCTACGAACAAGCGAATGCGCCAAATTTTAGAGTACACACTGTGAGGGACTACTTGTCATGGATAAAAGTTTACCTCTTAATTCATATAACTTACCACTTAGTCTACAGCTATTTACATTTTTAGATTAGTTATTATAATGGAATCATGGAGATGAGGAAATGAAGGTAAGAATAGATATCGATGAGAATCTTGAGGAAGATGAAATAATTATCCGATGCAGCAAGCTTGATGATAAAACCAGGAAAGCTTATGACACTCTAATGGATATTACAAAAGAATCCAAACATCTGATGTTGTATAAAGGGAATGTAGAATATTATTTTCCGGCAGAAAATATTTTATTTTTCGAAACAACTGACAACTGTATCAGTGCACATACAGTTGATAATTTTTTCGAAACTACATACCGTTTATATGAATTGGAGGAATTACTTCCTGGATATTTTATGAGAGTATCGAAATCCACCATATTAAATTTGAATCATATTTATTCTGTCTCTCGTAATCTCACTGCTTCAAGTGAGGTACAATTTGCAAATACGCATAAACAGGTATATGTCTCCCGGTACTATTATAAATCATTGAAATGTAGATTAGAAGAAAAGAGGAAAAGTATATGAAAAAAAAGGATGTTTTTTGGGGCCTGCTCTTTATTGTTGCGGCAGCACTTATTATTATCAACCAATTCGGATATTTTGCAGAAATTAGTATGTTTGAACTAGTAGCAACCGTCATTTTAGTTGGAATTATTATAGTAAGCGTTATGAAAATTAATTTTTGGGGAGTTTTATTTCCACTTGCAGTGATATGTATTATCTATGCGAAGGAATGGAATATTACTGATTTTACTCCTTGGCCTGCTCTATTAACAGCATTGCTATGTAGTATTGGACTTTCTCTAATATTTAACAGGCCTAATTGCTGGGTTATTCATTTGAAGAATGATAACGTATTTAGTAGTAGCGTTGTGAATGAGCAAGATGATAATGTTATCAACTGTTCTGTCAGTTTTGGAGAAAGCATGAAATATGTAAATTCAGAAAATTTTGAGAAAGCAAATATCAAGTGTTCGTTCGGAGAAGTGAAAGTATATTTTGATAATGCACTTATTCCTTCCGGTAAGGCAGATATTTATTTGGATGTTTCCTTTGGAGAAGCTCAGTTATATATTCCAAAAACCTGGAAAGTCATAAATGATGTACACGTTTTCCTAGGAGATATGGATGATCATAACCGAAATGCTGGCTCAGATTCACCTGTAGTTACAATACATGGAAACATTAGCTTTGGCGATGCTAAAATACTTTATGTTTAGTTAGTTCATTCTAACATAGCCAAACTCTCAATTTGCATTTATTATTTCATAAACATAGTTATCTAAAGTAAATAATATCTTTCATGTACTAAACCCTTTCAGCAATACCGATACGTTAAGCAGGAGTAAGACAAAATGGCATTCAAATGCTTAAATATATAGAAAAAATGACAGTGTGAAAACTGTCATTTTTAATATTAATTTTTATTAATTTTTCCTCTGCTGTTGCTAGTTCAACTTTATTTAATGATTATGGTTATCGTAATTACAGTTAATTCTTTCGTAGTTGATGCTGGAGTAATTACCTTAGATACATTATCTGTTGTACTCTTTAAACGAACATATATCTTATCACCTATTGATGTACTCTTCAAAACTACAGGTTTAGCCGATGCGGTGATGGACACCCATTTTGCTGTCTTTATATTAAGAGTAGCACCTTTTTCTACTCTCACATATTCATACGCTTTTTTTAAATCGGTATCTTTTATTGACAGGGTCGTTCCATTCAAAATGGCGGTGTCTGGAAAAATTGGCTGCACCGGGACTTCAATTATCTTTACGGAGGACGCTACCTTTTTTATCGTGGCTTTTGTTCTGAATTCAACTATTCCGGCAAGAATTGGTGTATTCACTTGAGTCCCCATTCCAAACAGCGTGGAGATATCTATAGTTTTTAATTTAGTATCCGTTGGTGCAAATGGAATCCATATGGCACTATCACCAACCCGATATTCTGTCTCTCCACTTTTAAGTCCGGTAAAATACAACTTGCTTCCGTCTAACTTTATAGCAGGTGCCGCAGGCTTCTTCGAAATCTTTACTGAAACAGGTGCTCCAGCACGTTTTGATGTGGTTGCAATTGTCTGAAAATATAGCGTTGCACCCTTTACCTCATAAATTGTAGTTGGGATTGGGCTACTGACTGGTTTCCATCGTCCGTAGGTCCCTTTTCTATATTCTACCGGGATTGTGGTGCCGCTTAAAATGATAGAGCCTTCTCCTCCAACAACCTGATAAGTAGCCTTTAAACTACTGTCCTGCGCCTGTAAGGTAACTGCTGTTGGAGTAGTTTCTTTATTTCCTTTAAAATAGATTATTGATTCCTTCTTTTGTAACATGCCCGAAATATCTACCACTCCACTCGGATCAACTAAATCCCATGTTTTTTTATTGTCTGTACTAATATAGAATTTAATACTGCTACCGGTTGCAGCCGTAACAACTGCTACCTCCTCAAGATAATCAATCTTAACATTCACCTGACCTGCGGTTCCTGGTATAGCACTTGCTTCTGCCTTTCGAACTGTGCTTGTAAATACCCCGGCTATAATAGTAATAAATATCAGCACCTTTAAAAGTTTTGATATATATAAAGTATGTTTCCCTACCTGCTTATTATTTAAATTAACCATTTCCATCTCGATACCTTCCTTCCAACCTGTTTTGTCTATAGTTTCATAAATTATCCTCATTCCTGCGCATGCCTTTTGCGCATATTAAGTTTGCGCCAAGTGTGTCCTTCACACTTTGGTTACGCAGGCACAAACTTTTCGAGTGAATGATTTGAAAAATCTTTCCCTCTTCTTTCATGCTTTATAATTTATAAACTTTTTACCTTATTTCTATTATATCGCCATTTTATACTCATAGCAACACCTGAGTTAATATTATCCATAAAAATACCCCTTTTATTAGACAACTATATTACTTTGTCAAGTAAAAGGGGAGGGATTCTACACAAGGGGAGCACATTAGGTGGGTAGAGCCAAGTTTTATATTAAATACATTTGGATATATTATGATAGGATGCATTGGGGTATTTTTTAAGTAAATGAGTTACAATTTCCTCTTTTGCTTCTTTCGAATTCCTGTGATATTCTGAATGTACATAATCCTCTCCAAATAGACCTTCTGCAAGGGAATAGGATGCTACGGACCAGCCATATTCTTCGTTTTTCCTACTATGCTTTCTTTTGAAGTCGCTTACTGTGATATAGGTCTGCATCTGCAGCAAAGTCATTACTCCATCGAAGCCTTTTTCTCCGTTCTTGCAAAACCCTGCCTTTGCCTTTAGCTCGTAGGAAGGCAAGGTTTCATATTCCGTTAAGATATCCATCACCTTTTTTGCTCGGTAGCTTGCCAGGCCATCTTCATAACGGCTGTCAAAATCATAGCCGTCCCGACGATACGTGGCAAAAATTGGATACCACTTTCTAGATACAAAACCAGCTCTGTTTGAAAAATATTTTCCGTACGCTACCTCCCCTTTGGAGGCAAGAACCTCTCTCCATACCCATGGATCTTCTAATGGATTATCACCCCACCAGGAGTTTTGGGCTGTCAGTTCTTCAACAGAAAATCCTTCTACTTTATTTTTGAATAATGGGAGAAAGCCAATGTCATTGATAAAGTCCGTTAATTCATTGCTGCTTTTTATCCTGTTTTTATCATTACTATCCAGCCCTTCCATTACCCAGGCTCCATCAATCGTAATCATCTGTATTTTCACCTCTTAATCAAACAACTACCCTAGCAATTTGTCAACCAACGGTTGACAAATGATTACGGTAGCATATTTCCTGCTGCCTGGTATATCTCATACCACTCTTCTCTATTTAATGATAGCTCAGCGCCCTTGCATGCATCCTGCATTCTCTGTACATTCGTGGTTCCTAGTACAGTTTGTATATTCGCAGGGTGACGACTAATCCAACCCACCGCTACTGCTGTATTGGTAACTTGGTATTTATCTGCAATGCGATTAAGTACTTGATTTAACTTAGCATAATGCTCATTATCACCAATGAACGGCCCTTCAAAAAAGCCCTTCTGGAATGGAGACCAAGCTTGAATTGTAATATCCTTTAAACGACAATATTCCAGTATGCTGCCCTCATAATTAATACTCTGTTTAGTATGCATATTGACAGTGAGTCCGCTGTCAATCATAGGGGTATGAGCAATACTTAGCTGTAATTGGTTGATGATAAGAGGATAATTAACCGACTTTTGCAGTAATTCAATCTGCATTGGATTAAAATTAGATACACCAAAGTTCCTTACCTTTCCTTGCTTATATAAGGTCTCAAAGGCAATCGCTATTTCTGTTGGTTCCATCAAGGTATCCGGTCTGTGTAACAAAAGGACATCCAGATAGTCCGTACGCAGCCGATTTAAGATGTTGTCCACCGAATTCATGATATGTTCCTTTGAAAAATCAAAATATCCTTCTCTTATTCCGCATTTACTTTGAATTATCATTTTCTCCCGAAGGGAAGAATTCATCTGTATGGATTTAGCAAAATGTGTTTCACAGTTCCCACCGTCGTAAATATCAGCATGGTCAAAGAAATTAATTCCTTCTTCCATCGCTGTATGAACAAAATGATTTAAATCTTTCTCCGATAATCCGGTAATTCTCATGCAGCCCATAATAATACTGGACACCTTTAAATTGGTATTTGCCAACGTAATGTATTTCATGTAAATCCCCCTTCTCATTCTCCTATTTTAGTTTAATTCATCCAACGTTTTATGATATGCCGGTAGGAAATCCTCCATAAATATATCCAATTCCTTAAGCTTCATTTCCTTAAGTATCTTTGTAAGGGACTTCTCTGCACTGACGAACTCTGTATTTCCGGCCTTTCTTTCTTCAATACACTTAATCAATGCCGATAACTTATCAGCCGCTTTGACGAGTCTCCAAAGGTAGGTATCCTCCTCCTGTGGGAAGAAAATTGTTTCATAGCTTTTTCTCATATACTCCGGCAGCATCCCAAGAAGCCTCTGGGCAGCTACTTTTTCCACCGCTTTAAACGCCCCTTGGATATCTTCGTTAAAATATTTGATTGGTGTAGGCATATCACCGGTAATTATTTCTGTGACATCATGGTAAATTCCTATCAAAGCCGCCTTTTCAGCATTGATCTGATTACCTAAACGCTCTTTGCTGATCAGTGCCAAAGCATGGGCCAGGATACTAACCTCCAGAGAATGCTCGCTGATATTCTCAGCTTGGGAGTTTCGCATCAGCGCCCATCGCTCAATCAATTTCATTCTGGATACCATTGCATAGAAATTATGTTCCATTTACGCCCTCCTTTGTGTCTTCTTTCCTTATTAATTTTCATTTCTTAGTAATCTTAATTACTTAGTAATATTCATTCCTTAGAAGTTTTCATTCAATGAAGTTTTCATTCAATAGAAGTTTTCATTCAATAGAAGCTTTCTTTCAATAGCAGTTTTCATTCAATAGAAGTTTTCATTCAATAGAAGCTTTCTTTCAATAGCAGTTTTCTTTCAATAGCAGTTTTCTTTCAATAGAAGCTTTCTTTCAATAGAAGTTTAATCCTTAGAAGTTTGCATTCCCTTTGGCTTTTTTACTGAGTTACATCTTCCTTTGTAGCATCCAGGCTCTTCTTTAAATACATACCAGTATAAGAATCTTTGTTATCCGCGATTTCCTCTGGAGTACCCTTACCAATAACTGTTCCACCCTTGTCTCCGCCTTCCGGTCCCATATCGATAATGTAATCGGCTGTCTTAATGACGTCCAAGTTATGTTCAATAACAACAACCGTATTGCCCGTGTCTGAAAATCTACGTAATATTTCAATTAATTTGTGAACATCCGCAAAATGTAATCCGGTCGTTGGCTCATCTAAAATATAGATTGTCTTACCAGTACTTCGCTTGCTTAACTCTGTAGCAAGCTTGATTCTTTGAGCCTCACCACCGGAAAGGGAAGTAGAAGGGTGTCCCATTCGAATATAGGATAATCCTACATCATATAAGG
>Ga0123337_10001651_pt1 | contig 27866 bp, 30 predicted proteins | sample frozenSSSSmetaG_FD_89792 | JGI IMG/M metagenome (GOLD analysis project Ga0123337, IMG submission 89792) | Glacier valley bacterial and archeal communities from Borup Fiord, Nunavut, Canada, to study Microbial Dark Matter (Phase II) -... | ecosystem: Environmental > Aquatic > Freshwater > Ice >...
AAGGTGAATACGGACATCAATCGTAGACCAACTGAGGTTGAAGCGGCCCGCTAATTGCGTGTGAGTGATTGGCAGTAGGCAAATAAACAGTTGACAAAGTTTACTATTTTAATGAGACGATCACCTTAAATGGTTGATGAGTCGAATCACCATGGAAAAGATAATTATCAATTTATTTTTTTTGTGAACTGTCAACTTGCTTGTGCCTTAATAAATCCTGAAATTTCAGAATGAAGATCTACACCAGGACCGGAGATAAAGGCACAACAGCACTTTTTGGTGGCAAGCGTGTTTCCAAAGCCGATCTCCGCATTGAAACATACGGTACAATTGACGAACTTAACTCATGGATTGGAGTGCTTCGCGATCAGGAAGTAAATAATAACCGCTCTGAAGAATTGGTAGAAATACAAGATCGGTTGTTTACGGTTGGTTCGATACTCGCAACAGAACCTGGAAATACAAAAGTTAAGATTCCTCATCTCATTGAAACTGATATTACTTTTTTGGAAAAGAAGATCGATGCAATGGAAACCTTTCTTGAACCAATGAAAGTTTTTGTTTTACCAGGCGGACATCAGTCGGTTTCTTTTGGACATGTTACGCGAACTGTCTGCCGTCGTGGTGAACGGTTGGTGATTGCGCTGGATGCACAGGAAAAAGTGGATGTGCTAGTTATTCAATATCTGAACAGGTTATCTGATTATTTGTTTGTGCTTTGTCGGATGATGACAAAGGAGTTGAATGCAGTAGAAACTCCGTGGAAGCCTCGGATGTGATTGGCTGAATTGAATGCCATCAGCTGGCATACAATTAGATTGGCCGGAGCGAATCTTGTTAAGGCATCTTGATACGAGTGACTTATCGTTAATCAAGTTGCTTAGAATTTGTTCGGAATAGGTGTTTTTTTGTTGACTGCATCTTATATTTAAATTGGCATAAATAAACACATCAGTTTTTCTATGAAATCATCAATCTTCATTGCATTCGCACTTTTAGTAATCGCAAGCGCCTTCAATTTCATCACAAAAAAGAAAGTAATCTTCTTCGGCGATTCAATCACACAAGAAGGCGTGAAGTCAGGTGGATACATTGTCAAGGTTGAAGAGATGGCAATCAAAGAGGGCAAAACGGATCGGTTTGATTTTATTGGCGCTGGCATTGGAGGAAATAAGATTTATGATCTTTTCCTGCGGCTGGAGGATGATGTACTTAGTAAATCTCCTGATGTGGTAATTATTTACATCGGTGTTAATGATGTATGGCATAAACGCTCTTATGGGACAGGTACCGACCCTGACAAGTTTGAAAATTTCTACACTGCAATTATTAATAAACTTGTTGTAAAAAATATCAAAGTAATCTTATGCACACCTTCCGCAATTGGTGAGCGAACAGATTTTAGTAACGAACTTGATGGCGGTCTTAATAGTTATAGTTCGATTATCAGATCATTGGCTACTAAAAATAGTCTTCAGATAATTGATCTTAGAAGATCCTTTCTGGATTATAATCTTAAAAATAATACCACGAATAAGGAGTCAGGTATTCTTACCAGCGACCGAGTTCATTTAAATGAAGCTGGAAATCAATTAGTTGCTGAGGAAATGTGGAAGGCAATCAAGGCTTTAAATTGATTAAAAGTGGAAACCTGTGATGGATCGCCTGGTACGAACTGATTCGCTCAATGATGATTTCATTGCCCTTGTAAAAGTTCTTGATCATGAACTTTGGCAACGTTACGGTGACGAGCAACAATTTTATAGTCACTTTAATACGATTGATACGTTAAAGCATGTTGTTGTAGCTTACCGGAATAGTATTGCGGTTGGATGCGGTGCTATCAGAAAGTATGATAATGAAAGTATAGAAGTCAAAAGAATGTTTGTTAGACTAGATTACCGAAGTTCCGGAGTTGCGTCTCGTATATTAAATGAATTGGAAAAATGGGCTGTTGAATTGGGGTTCTTTTCCAGCATTCTAGAAACAGGCAACTTGCAGCCAGAAGCAATTCATTTATATAAAAAGAAGGGTTATGAGATCATCCCAAACTATGGCCAGTATGCGATGGTTAAAAGAAGTATCTGCATGATTAAAATGATTCAATAAATAGTTGAGCAAAGTAATGTTCAGAATTTTAAATGAACCGGATTTAAGCCATGCCGACTACTAATTATTGGTATTACGTAATAAAGAATGAGGATTTTGGACGATTTTTCAAGAGACCATCCTATTAATTTCCCTAACATCTGTTAGCCTGACTATCAAATATCCTTTATCTTGCCTTACATTTTAATGAAATCAACATGGTAGAAACTCTTAAAATAGATGTCACAAAAGTAGATAAATCAAGACTTCAAGAAATTAATTTCCAAGATTTGCCATTCGGGAAAGTTTTTGCAGATCACATGTTTCTTGCTGACTATCGCAAGGGTGATTGGGGAAATTGCCGTGTAGTTCCTTATGGACACATGCTTGTAAGTCCGGCAACACCAGCCATACATTATGGCCAATCTATTTTTGAAGGACTGAAAGCATATAAAAATGAGCAGGGAGAAGCATTAGTATTCAGGCCGTTGGACAACTGGAAGCGTATGAATGTTTCTGCTGATAGAATGTGCATACCATATCTTCCGGAAGACATTTTCATGGAAGGCATCCATTCGTTATTGAATATTGATCGTGATTGGATCCCAACGCTGGAAGGAAGTTCTTTCTATATACGTCCTTTTATGTTCTCTGCGGATGAATACATTGGGATACGTCCCTCCTTGGATTTTACGTTTATGATTATCAATTCGCCGGTTGGTCCTTATTATTCCACTCCGGTGAAAGTAAAAATTGAAACATATTACACTCGCGCTGTTGAAGGAGGAACTGGTTTCGCAAAAGCAGGCGGTAACTATGGCGGTTCGTTGTATCCGGCGAAGCTTGCGCAGAACCAGGGGTATCACCAACTTATCTGGACAGACGGGCGCGAGCACAAGTATATCGAAGAATCAGGGACAATGAATGTCATGTTTATTTTTGATGATACGCTTGTCACGCCAGCATTGGGTGATTCAATTTTACGTGGTATAACACGTGATAGTGTTTTAGCATTGGCCCGGCATTGGGGAATGAAGGTTGAAGAAAGAAAGATTTCAGTGAAAGAGCTCGTTGATGGACTTGAAAGCGGTCGCGTGAAAGAAGCATTTGGTGCTGGCACTGCTGCGACAATCGCCCATATTGAATTGATCGGATATGAAGGGAAGAATCATTACCTGCCTCCTGTTGAAACAAGAAAATTCTCTAACAAAGTTCTTTCGGAACTCGACGCAATGAAGCGCGGGTTGAAACCGGATCCATTCGGATGGATGTATTCGTTTTAAAGGGCACACGTGTTGAGGTGATTATGTTCGGATGATATTCTCTGTAAGATGAATTACGTGAATATGTGAGCACCTCTGTAGAGTAAATTTTTTTCTAACTTAAACATATTGATATTTAAGATTTCACTAAACCATCTCGATGAAAAGTCTTTTCTGCACTTTACTGATTGTGGTTTCAACACAGCTTACTGCGCAGGTCAGGCAAACTAAAATTATATTGGTCGTGAGAAACAATATCATTGCCCGCTATCAGGAGGGAGAAGATATCCGGTTTCAACGGAAAGGTAATGACTATTTCTCTTATGGTACGATAACAGGTATTCATCAGGAGTATTTTAAAATAGGAGAAGCCGATACGGTTTATCTTCGGCAGATCAGGCGAATTGACTTACACAATAAGTCGAACACAAATTTTAATCTTTCAGGAGCGGGCCAGAAGCTTATTGCAGCTGGAGTAATTCTTTATCTCGCTGATGGTATTGCGCACGATTTTTCCAGTGTTAGTCCGGGTATCATAACAGTTTCTGTTGCTTTTGTCGGCGTTGGCATGTTTACTCAATTTTTTAATAATAATTTTTATAAGATTGGCAGACGAAAGAAGGTAGCAATAGTTGAGTTCTGAATTAAGCTGAAAGCCGAAGACCGAAACTTGTTCAATCCAAACTCTTGTGACTCTTGTTTCCTGACTTCTTTACTACCCATGACTTCTTTATTGAATTTCTTCCATATCTTTACTCCATGACAAGTGACCAATTAAAAGATTTGAAGGCCCGAGTGGCTGCCTTGAGGAGGTATCTTTGACTACGATCGCAAGAGAGTAGAAATCGAAGACGAGGAACGTATTACACAGCAAGCTGAATTCTGGAATAACTCCAAAGAGGCAGAAGCAACCCTAAAGAATATCCGCGTCAAAAAGGTATGGACGGACGCGTACGATGCTGTAAATAAAAAACTCGATGACCTCGAAGTCCTTACAGAATTTCACCAGGCAGGTGATGTTTCCGAGGAAGAATTGAATGCGGAGTATAAAAAAACTTCTACTTCAATTGAGGAATTGGAGTTCAAGAAAATGCTCAGCAAGGAAGAAGATCAGCTTAGTGCCATGATTGAAATCAATCCGGGGGCGGGTGGTACCGAAAGTCAGGACTGGGCAAGTATGCTCTATCGAATGTACCTGATGTGGGGAGAAAAGAATGGATACAAAGTCACTGAAGTTGATTACCAGGCAGGCGATGTAGCCGGTATTAAGTCAGCAACGATTGAAATTGCCGGGCCTTTTGCTTTCGGTAAAATGAAATCTGAATCCGGTGTTCATCGCCTTGTTCGTATCTCTCCTTTTGATTCAAACGCAAGACGACATACATCTTTTGCTTCTGTATTTGTTTATCCTGAAGTAGATGATACCATTAATATAGAAATCAATCCAGGTGACATCGAAATGCAAACATCCCGTTCAGGTGGTGCCGGTGGTCAGAATGTCAATAAAGTAGAAACGAAAGTTCAGCTCACGCACAAGCCTACTGGTATTGTTATTGTTTGTCAGGTGGAACGTTCACAGCATGCCAATCGCGAAAAGGCAATGCAAATGCTTAAGTCACGGTTGTATCAATTGGAGATGGATAAACGTAATGCTGCGCGTGATAAAGTGGAAGCTGGCAAAATGAAAATTGAATTCGGTTCTCAGATCAGAAATTATGTTTTGCACCCATACAAGCTTGTAAAAGATGCGCGTACCGGAGTGGAACGTACCGACGCTCAAAATGTACTCGATGGTGATCTTGATGATTTCATAAAAGCATTTTTGTTGGGTGCGCAGGAGAATGCAGTGAAACAATAGAGCTAAAAGTTATAAGACGAAGACTAACTCTTAAAATTGCAAATAAGCGTTAAAGCTTCAATACGGTTTTTAAATTGAATACAATTCCTCAAAAAAAAATCTATACAAAGCAGTTTTGGTTGCTGTGCACAAGTTCGTTTTTATTTTTTGCAAGCTTCAACATGATTGTACCCTCCTTGTTTCCATTCATCCGATCATTGGGCGGGGCAGATTATATCGGATTGGTTATCTCATTGTTCACTGTAACAGCGATGATTTCACGACCATTGAGTGGAAAGCTCGCAGATAGAATTGGAAGAAAGCCGGTGATCATGGCAGGAGCATTAGTTTGTTTTTTGTGCAGTCTGATGTATCCACTTCTCACAACAGTTTTCGGATTTTTCTTTTTGAGATTACTACATGGATTTTCTACCGGATTTACTCCAACTGGAGAAGCAGCTTATTTGTCAGACATTATTCCTGCACACAGGAGAGGTGAAGCAATGGGATTGATGGGAACAGCAAGCTCGTTGGGAATGGCAAGTGGTCCTTCGGTCGGTCCATGGTTGTCTCAAACATTCTCAACGAATGCTATGTTTTACTGCTCATCAATACTGGCAATTATTTCAGCACTGTTAGTGATAACGATAAAAGAAACTGTAGAAAAGCGACATCCTATTTCTTTGAAACTTCTCTATGTAAGCAAAGTTGATTTATTCGAACCCAGGGTATTAATGTCATGTATTGTAATGGGCTTGTGCGCGTACGCATACGGCGGACTGTTTACACTTATGTCTGACTACGCAACTTACTTTGGTAGTGAAAATCCTGGTTTGCTCTTTACATATTTTACCATTGCATCATTGACAATCCGACTAGTAGCAGGCCGATCTTCTGACAAATATGGAAGGGTCAGAGTTCTAAAGATCTCGACAGCAATGATAACGATCGCCATGATCTGGATCGCATTTGCTGACAGTAAGACCATGTTAATTCTTGGGGTCCTTCTCTATGGATTATCTCATGGAGCAACCTCGCCCACACTTCTAGCCTGGGCGGCAGATTTAAGTGATCCTGAACACAGGGGACGAGGATTGGCATCGTATTATATCTTTATGGAATTCGGTATCGGCGTCGGAGCTTTCTTTTCAGGTTTTATTTTTGTCCACAACCCGCTTCAATTTTATATTCCATTTCTGGTGAGCGCCTTATTGAGTTTAATTGCTTTCCTATATTTATGGACGCAACCATCAAGGTTACCAGTCTATAAATGAAAAATACTTCCGGTTTCCTGGTCCTCTTTATTACAGTAGGTATTGCTCAGCTGCTTGGTGCTATTTTTGATCTTCCATTGATCCAGGATGTATCAAAGCCATTTATTATTATTTCATTGATTGGCTATTATTGGATGAAGGCAGAAGACCGATCTCTTCTCTTCACATGTGCTTTATTATTTTGCCTTGCTGGAGATGTATTGCTGATCTTTCAACTCAGGTCGGAATTATTTTTCATTTTTGGATTAGTTTCATTTTTAATAGGTCATTTGCTGTATATGATATCATATAATCAATTGAGATCATCAGAAGTAGCGCATGAACTTTTATGGACACAGAAAGTTCGATTCTCACTGCCGATTATTTTGGCTGAAACGGGGTTGATAACTGTTTTATTTTCAAAATTAGGTCCGTTGAAAACTCCGGTTTTAGTTTACTCAATTGTATTGATTGGTATGGTAATGACAGCTTTGTTCCGATATGGAAGGACAACTTCAAAAAGTTTCTGGCAAATCTTCTCGGGGGCACTACTTTTTATGACTTCAGATTCATTGTTGGCTATCAATAAATTTTACACTCCGCTTCCACTGGCTGGATTATTGATAATGACTACGTATATCTGTGCGCAGTTTCTGATAGTAGAAGGCGCTATCGAACACAAGCATTAAAATTTTTATATTGACTATATTTTTTAATTTCTATTATTACTTGATTGCTGTACTAAGGGTACTGAATTAATAGTGTAATCATAGAAATCATAGTCATGACAATTTCACTACAACAAAAAAAGGCTAAGTCAACCGCCTTTCAACTTTAATCTTTCAACTTCATTTTACATCTTCCTCACTTTTCCACTTCCTGATGCATGACTGTTCACGTGTCCAGGATTTCCTTTGTATGAAACGCTTCCGCTTCCGCTGATCGTTGCGTCAAGATCCGACTTTACATTTATTTCAACATCACCGGAACCAGAAATTCTGACCTCACATTTATCTGCCTCCAATCCCGAAGCCAACACTTTACCAGAACCACTGATCGAAGTTTTTACTTCGCGTGAAGTCCCCTCTGCCTGAATTCTTCCAGAACCAGAAACACTGAAGTCGGACAGGCCACGAACAGAAACAGAAAGATTTACTCTGCCCGATCCACTCACTTTGCTTTCGAAATTATTGCTTGATCCTTTCATATTCAAATTTCCTGACCCAGATACATTACCTTCAACGTTTCCGGATGCAATGACTTCAACATCCAGTGATCCCGATCCACTTACATTAAGGTTAAGGTCGCTCGTCGTGAACTTTCCTTCTCCAATAAGATCACCAGATCCGCTAACGCTAATGCCCTCCACATCTTTCATTGTAACATACACAGTGATCTTGTCGCTGTCTTTCCAGCTATTCCAGTCCATCCAGCGGCCTTCTCTTTCAATCGAAAGTTTTGCACCGCTTACACTTGTTTCAACTTCTTTCAAAATATCTGCTGGTCCTTCAAGTTCAACTTTTTGTACACTTCCCTGCTTAAGATAAAGTTTACCGGGAACCCTGAATGAAAGTTTTGTAAATGTCTCAACGGAACGTGTTTCGCGATTTTGTGCAAACACTGCAGTTCCAACGATTAAAAGGATTACGAAAAGAGATAGTTTTTTCATGGTTAATTGATTTAACTAAAAGCACAGACTGGTTTTTAAGACTAAAGGTTGCACATTCCAGCCCTTATCTTTTCTCTTAGACATATTTTTAAAACCCCGGTTACAGTAATTCCATTTTCGTACAGCACCATCCAATGTCTGTTAAAGTCCATTTCCAAGGGGAAAGACGGCAAATTTCTTGCTTTTGTTTCTCCATGTGAATTTTGAAAAGAGTGCGAAAGAGTATTTCCGGACACTAAAAAATAATTAGCATTATTTTGGTCGGGTGAACTGCGGACTTGAGGGTTGCTCCTTGCATATAAATCGTTTACCAGAGAAAGTTCTTCATAAGCAAGGTTTGCTCCGTTCTCTTTGTTTTGTGAAGAAAATCGTGGCGGTTAAATTTTATATTAATTTCGCTTTCTTCTTTAATTAATATTTATGCCATCAAAACCAAAAGCAGCTGTCGCCTTCATATTTATTACTCTTCTCATAGATGTAATTGGATTCGGTATCATCATTCCTGTTGTTCCAAATCTGATAAAGGAATTTTTGGATCCTGCGTTGGCTGACAAAGCGCCAATCTATGGGGGATTGCTGGTAGCTGCTTATGCTGTTACGCAATTTTTCTGTGCACCCATCGTCGGAGGTCTGAGCGATCAGTATGGACGTAGACCAGTCTTGCTGGCCTCTTTATTTGGATTCGGATTAGATTACATATTCGTGATTTTTGCGCCATCAATAGTTTGGCTGTTCGTTGGAAGAATTGTTGCCGGTATTATGGGCGCAAGCTTTACCACAGCCGGTGCCTATATCGCAGATATTAGCCCCCCTGAAAAAAGAGCTCAAAATTTTGGATTGATGGGCGCAGCATTCGGATTAGGATTTATAATCGGTCCTGTGATTGGTGGATTGTTGGGCAATATGGGATCACGAGTTCCTTTTATTGCAGCAGCAAGTCTTACATTATTGAACTGGTTATATGGATATTTTATTTTGCCAGAATCGTTAAAGCCTGAGAACAGAAGAAAGTTCGAATGGAAACGAGCAAACCCAATTGGTACGTTGGTTACTTTATGGAAGTATCCAATTATCAGGGGGCTTCTTTTGGCACTTACATTTGTTTACTTCGCTGCGCATGCTGTTCAAAGTAACTGGTCTTGGTACACTATTGAGAAGTTCAAGTGGAAACCAAAAGAAATTGGAATTTCATTAGGGGTTGTTGGTTTTGTTTTTGCTATCGTGCAGGGTATTCTAATTAGAAAAATTATTCCTGCATTGGGCCAGGTGAAAAGTGTATATGTTGGTCTCGCGCTATACGCGATCGGGTTAACGATGTATGCGTTTGCTACACAAGGTTGGATGATGTACGCTTTCACATTTGTTTACTGTCTGGGAGGAATTTGTGGACCAGCCCTTCAGGGAATTATGTCTGGAGTTGTACCTCCAAATGCGCAGGGAGAATTACAAGGTGGTTTTACAAGTCTGATGAGTCTGATGTCAATTTTTGCTCCGGTGATTATGAATAGTGTATTATTTCCGTATTTCACAAATGCAGAAGCTACCATATATTTCCCTGGAGTTGATATGTTATTGGGAGCAGTACTTGTTCTTGTCAGTATTGTTATTGCTTACAAGACATTAAAAGATAATCACATTAATCCTCAACCTCTGGCTCAGCCAGTGGAGGTAAAGGCTTAGGCAGAACTGAAATTCTTCCTGACTTTAAAAGTTCATAAATTCTTAAACAGACCCATGCATCGGTTGCCGCATAGCTAATTTGTTTTTCATTTAGTTGCAGTGCTTCCCAATTACTGGTTTGTGCACTTTTTGAAATGCGAAAGCCCAATAATAACGCTGTAAGTTTTTTAACGCTTTCAACTTCAAGTCCGGTTTCTTTTGAAAGCAGGGCGAGTTCAATAAATCCACCTGGTTTAAATTTCTTAAGAAGTTGTAATGCTTTAAGATCATCACGAATAGCCACACCGGCTTTTTCAATTTTTTCGTTTTGCAAGAAATTGACTATCTCAGAGCTTAATCCCGTTGACATGAGCTTAATTATATAAACCGTTTCAGGTGTCGCCATCTGAAGTATTGCAACTTTGTTGTGCTGACCTCTTACAAAAACGGGTTTTGTCTCTGTATCAAATCCAATTGTGTGATGTGAATTTATATCTTCAAAAGCATCATGAAGTTGCTCAAGTTCGGAGATGACAACGATCTTTCCTTCAAAAGCGCCCAGTGGAAGCAAATTGATCTCTTCGTTGGTGATCGAACTATTTACTATAATCTTATTTGCCATCCCTAAACCTACATCAACCATTCGTTCAATTTATCAACAAGGTAAGGCATTTGGTAAAAACTTCTATGCGGCTTCAGACCACGTCAATTTCCATAATTTACTTACCTTAGAACTTTGGTGAACCTAACATCATTCTGTACGTATGGATTCTTCGCAAATCATAGAAAAAGCAAAATACTCTTCTTTTTGGAGATGGGTTTTAAATCAATCGCTTTACAGGATGGTGCCTTTTAATAGTCCGCATAGATTTCAGATTGTTGATATTGGTGACAGTTCCATAAAGGCATTGATCCCATACAGAAGAAGTAATTTCAATCACATCCGTGGCTTGCATGCATGTGCATTAGCAACACTGTCAGAATTTGCAACAGGATTTTTATTATTATCAAGGCTGGATGCGAAAAAGTATCGCCTGATCATGCAGCGGATTGAAATGGATTATCATTACCAGGGTAAGATGGATGCGTTGGCAGAATTTGAAATATCAGATCAATGGTTTGACGAACAAATTATCTCACCATTAAAATCACGCGAATCAGTAGTTGTCCCTTGCATTATTAAAATCACCGATGTGAAAGGAAATCTCCTCACCACTGGAAAAGTATTCTGGCAGGTGAAGGATTGGAGTAAGGTGAAGACCAAAGCGTAAAAAAGAAGAAAGACGATAGAAGAAAGACGAAATAGAAAAATGTGAATGGAGCTTAATTTTAGATATGTTTTGTGAATTACTTCTTCCTTAATCTTTGATCTCTATATTTATTATCTAATGTTCACGCCTTATGAGAAAAATAGATCTCCTGCTGTCTGAGTACGGTGAAAGTCACCAGAACGCAACCAATAAAGCTATACACTGGATTTGTGTTCCATTAATCTTCTTTAGCGTTATTGGATTAATTGCATCAATTCCTCCAGGTCCGGTTCAATCTTTCTTAGGTGAAGATAATCCATATGCAAACTGGGCAACGATTGTGCTTATTCTTGCGATTGCATATTATGTGACGCTTTCAATTCCGTTAACAATTGGAATGATGTTTTTTGCAGCATTGTGCTTGTTTATTGCAAGAGTTATCGCAGCATCAGGAATGCCATTGTGGGCCGTAAGTATTGGGATATTTATATTTGCGTGGATAGGTCAGTTTTATGGTCATAAAGTTGAGGGGAAAAAGCCTTCCTTCTTAAAAGACCTTCAGTTCCTGATGATAGGACCTGCGTGGCTTATGCATTTTATTTATAAGAAAATTGGAATTCCTTACTAATTGGAGTGTAGAAACAGAAATTACTCCTGTGTTTACACGGGATTACGATTTATTTCTATTTAATGAACAGAAACATCTTCTTCTTCAGGGAGGCACCTGGATAACTTTTTATCTCTTAAAAAAAACTGGTCATAAAATTATGGCGCAGGTATCTTTTCATATTGAAAAAGATAAAGCGATGAGTCCCCATCGTGCACCGTTCGGTTCATATTTATTTTCTAAAAATCTTTCAACATTAAATCTCTACTATTTCATTCAGGAATGCGAGAATAGACTGCGTGAAAAAAAGATCAAATTAATCTTACTTAAAGAACCCCCTATATTTTACAGAACATCTGAGGATTTATTGCAATCCATATTATTCAATTTAGGTTACACCGTCAGTAATGCTGAAATAGGTTCGGGTATTAATGTTGGTGACGAAAAATTCTCATCGAAAATTGAATCTTGGGAAAAGCGAAAACTGAAGCAGGCAAAAGCGAAAGGAATGTTTTTTAAACAATTACCCCTGAGTGAATTTGAAAATATTTATCAATTTATATTGAAGTGCCGGATTCGACACGGCCGTTCTCTTAGCATGACATTGGATCAGCTAAAGCCTACTGTTGAAACTTTTGAGAGATCATTTTTTTTGTTTGGAACGTTTCTTCAAAAAGAACTTACGAGCGCTTCCATTGCCATTAAGGTAAATGATAAAATACTTTATAATTTTTATTCGGCTCATCTTAAAAAATATGATTCGGTGAGTCCCACGGTATTAATGATCGATGGACTTTATAAATTCTGTGCGTCCAATAATATTACGCTGCTCGATCTCGGAACTTCTGCGATAGAAGGACAACCTAATTTCAATTTGCTTGATTTTAAATTTCGCCTCGGAGCAGTGCCATCGATGAAGCTAACCTTTGAAAAAGAATTGATGTGAATACGCCACTCGTTACGGTCATTTGCCTTTGCTATAATCACGAGAAATTTGTTGAAGAGGCAATACGGTCAGTTCAAAATCAAGACTATCCAAATATCGAAATAATTATTGTTGATGATCATAGCACGGATCATAGTAAGCAAATCATTGAGAAGTCTATTTCCGGAGTAAAAAAAATTGAATTTATTTCGCTGGCTGAAAATGTGGGAAACTGTAAAGCATTCAACATGGGATTAGCGAAAGCAAATGGTGATTTCATCATCGATTTTTCAACAGATGATATATTAATGTCAAATAGAATTGAAAGAGGAATTTCCGCCTTCAATTCAGTTGACAATAAAGTTGGCGTAAACTTTACTGACGCCGAGCTAATTGATGAAGATGGAATAGGGTTGGGCTATCATTCTGATAGATTTCCTCATGATTCTATTCCGCAAGGAAATATTTATTTTCATCTGCTTTCCCGTTACTTCATTTGCGGGCCAACAATGATGATCCGAAGAGAGGTGGTCGATGCGCTTGGAGGTTATGATGAATCGCTTGCGTATGAGGACTTTGATTTTTGGGTGCGTTCGTCACGCTATTTTAATTATTGTTACACTCGCGAAGCCCTAGTAAAGAGGAGAGTAGTTCCTTTTTCCATGGGAAATCAACAGTATAAGAGAGGAAGTCTTCAGCTTCGATCTACTTTAAAGGTCTGTGAGAAAGCTTTACTATTGAATGAAGCGTTGGAAGAAAACACTGCTTTAAAAAAACGCATCTATTATGAGTTGCGACAAGCTCTTCGACTCGGGGAATTTGTTCTTGCGAAAGATTATTGGAATCTTTTAAGAAAATTAAAATGATCCAATGTTCAGCTATCCGGCGGCATATTATCTGCAAAGTTCGCCAAGGCTTTATATCTGAAAAAAAGATGGCAAGTAAAAATACAAAGAGTCTATTCCAATTTTTAATACTCGAGTTGAGAGCTTCGCTTTAGATTATGAATAATCTTGAGATCAGCCACTCATTACATTTCATATTTTACAGATCTGGACCAAACTACCAGTTACCAAATTACTTCCTATTATCCTCTCCCATAACCATACTCACATAACTCGAGTATCGATTCACAGCGATCTTACCTTCTTCAACAGCTTTTCGAATGTTACACTGCGGTTCTGTCAAATGAAGACAGCGTGATCCAAATTTGCAATCAAGTCGAAGATCGCGCATCTCAGGAAAATAATCTGAGATTTCCTGTTGATTCATCTCTACAAGTCCCCATTCTTTTATTCCGGGAGTATCGATGACAAATGTACTCTCATCGATCATAAACATTTCGGCAAACGTGGTAGTGTGTGTTCCTTTATTGGTAAATTCGGAAACTTCGCTCGTGCTTTGATCCAATTCCGGAGATAATTGATTTAGCAACGTGGATTTCCCCACACCTGAGTGACCAGCAACAAGGGTGGTTTTTTTGGCAAGTAATCTTTTTAATTCAAGAACATCGTCCTTATCATTGGCGGAGATTATAACTGTCGTTACACCGATTGATTCATAAAGATCTTTCAGTTGCGTAGCTATCTCTCTTTCTTTAAATCCTAATATATCTTTTTTATTGAGTACTAGTATTTGGGGGATTCTGAATGATTCAGCACTAACCAGAAATCGGTCAATAAAACCGAGTGATGTGCGTGGTTGGCGAATTGTTGCAATTAACATTACCTGATCAACATTGGCTGCCAATACCTGGCTATGTCCTACTCTTTTGACCGATTGCCGAAGAATATGATTATCTCGTGGTTTTATTTCTTTAATTGATGCATCATCATTTTCAATCAGTAATTCAACTCTGTCTCCGACAGTTACGGGGTTTGACTCTTTGATTTCGTCTAATCGTATTTTCCCCTGAAGACGGCAATTATATTTTTTGCCGTCTATTCCTATTACTTCATACCAGGATCCTGTCGATTTAAAAACGCGTCCTTCCATCACTCAAGGAATTTTTTACTATACTTTACGATACCTGACGTGGCACCAAGATTTTCCAGAACATATTGACGCGTAACTTCACATGCAAGAAGAAATGTTTCAGGATGATTACTGATCAGTTCGTATTTGAATTTCAATTCATTATAATCGGCTACGACAAATGCCCCACCGCGCATAACCAAATCTACAGCTTCCTGGAATTTATGATACTTTTGATCACCAAAAAAAATCGGGATGCCGTAACAAGCTGCTTCAAGGATATTATGCAATCCGTCACTGTAAGCACCACCTACAAACGCAAACTCTCCATAAGAATATAAACTTGAAAGCATTCCAATGTTATCAATGATCAATATGGATGAATCTTGAGGTGCATGGCCTGGCTTTGAAAAACGAACTGATTTTCCATCAATAGATTTTTCAATTGAACTGATAAATTGTTCTGTTATCTCGTGAGGAGCGATAATAAACTTGAGTCGACCCATATTCTCATTTATGAATGGAGTAAGAACGTCCATATCATCAGGCCATGCGCTTCCGATAACCATCAGTTTTTGGTCATCCTTGAATTGTTTTGCAAGCGGGATCTCAGCTGATTGTTGAATAATCTGGTTGACCCGATCAAACCGGGTGTCTCCGCTTTTTGTAACGTTATTAATTCCGATACTTCGCAGTAGTGTAGCCGATTCATTATTTTGAACAAAAAAATGATCGAATCTTTTTAATAATTTTCTGAAAAATGATCCGTAAGATTTAAAGAATAGCTGATCAGGACGAAAGATCGAAGAGACTGAGATCAATGGGATCTTTCTCTTATAAAGTTCTATTGAATAATGATACCAGAATTCATATTTGACGAAGATGACCAATACAGGATTAACATTTTCAGCAAACCATTTCGCATTTTGATATGTGTCCCAGGGAAGATAAAAAACTGCATCTGCCAAAGTATAGTTTTTCCTCACTTCATAGCCTGAAGGAGAAAAGAAAGTAAGGAGAATTTTAATGGAAGGATACAAGCTCTTTAATGCTTCCATAACTGGCCGTCCTTGTTCAAATTCCCCCAGGGAAGCACAGTGAACCCATACCCATTTTTCATTATTTCGGCCCTGAAATGTTTTCTTTAAAGTTTCCTTTTGCCTAATACGGCCTTTTCGGAAGGATTTTGCTTTTGGGCTAAACCAGGAGGCAATCCAATACAGTACCCTGATGAATGAAATTCCAAAATTGTATAGAAGTATCATAGTATAGAAGAGTAAAGATATGCTTAGAAATGAATGTCTCGCATCTTCACACAGGACAGCTTACTTTCAAGTTAGCGGTCACTTTTGTACCTTTCCTGATATAAAATCTATTGTTCAGAGTTTTTAACCCTAAGAATTTAACATCAAACTATGAAAAATTTCTTCCTAGCTTCTTTGGTCATGTTGATATCAGCATCGTTGAGTGCTCAAAATACAAGTGAGACCGACTTTGCTAAATTCCTCCAAGCGGAAAGAGGAGATGCGTCAAAATTAATTGAGGCATACGTGAGCCCGGCAATTAAAGGATTTTCATACGGTATGACTAATGGATGGTTTAATACTGGCGAAACGCATAAGAAATGGGGATTTGATATCAACGTAACCATGAGTGCAGTTTTTACTCCAAGCTCTGATCAATATTTTACTCCTGGTACATTAGGATTACAAAAAACTACCCTTGTCCCTTCGAATGGTCAAGCCTCAACTATTTTTGGGCCTAAAGGAACAACGACTTACAATTCAACATATACACCATCAGGGACAAATCCGATTACAGGGCTTCCTTATTCAGCTCAAACAATAACTTTTAATGGCCCGGAAGGTCTTGATTTGAAGGGAAGTATTGGTGTGAATGCAGTGCCAGTTCCAATGGTTCAGGTTGGACTAGGCTTACCTCTTAAAGGAACTGATTTGAAAGTGCGATTCATACCATCAACAAAATCAGGTTCAACTGATATAAGCATGCTTGGCTTTGGTATCCTACATAACATCAAGCAACATATTCCAGGATTAAAACTTGCACCAGTTGATATATCTGTTTTGGTAGCCTATAATTCTATGAAAGGTGTTACAAGTCTTGTAAACACAGATAAGGCTGATTCAAGACCAGATAGTCCGGATGGAGCTGTAACGTACAAGTTAAATTCATGGGTTCTCCAGGGAATTGTGTCAAAAAAACTTTCAGTATTGACTGTATATGGTGCATTGGGTTACGGGTCCGTAAGTACTAATGTAGATGTGACAGGATCTTTTTTGATACCAGCAACGCCAAATAGTTTTTCAATTAAAGATCCTCTCGCTATTAACATTAGCAACACTGGTATAAAAGGAACGTTTGGTCTCAGGCTTAAACTAGGGCCGGTAACATTGAATGGTGACTATACGCTGCAAGCCTACAATGCCCTAACGCTTGGATTAGGAGTTTCAATTAGATAAAACTAATTCGGTGATTCGTTAATTCCGTTATGCGCAAGCACCGAATTAATGAATCACTGAGTCAATCACTTCCCCTTAAACACCGGCTTTCTTTTTTCAATGAAAGCTTTCATTCCTTCTTTCTGATCTTCACTTGCAAAGGAGAGATAGAAATTTTTTCTCTCGAACATAAGTCCCTCATCAAGTAATGTTTCAAACGATCTGTTAACAGATTCTTTCGCCAACTGTACTGCTATTGGTGACATTGCTGCAATTTCCTTTGCCAGGTTAAGTGCTTCGTGTAAGTAAAATTCTACCGGTACAACTTTAATAACAAGTCCGTATGACAATGCTTCTTCTGCAGATAAGAATCTTCCTGTAAGGATAAGCTCCATCGCTTTTGCTTTGCCAACAGCTTTCGTTAAGCGTTGTGTTCCACCGGCTCCGGGTATTGTTCCTAATTTTATTTCCGGTTGCCCAAACTTTGCCGTTTCTGATGCAACGATCATGTCGCATGTCATTGCAAATTCACAACCACCACCAAGAGCAAATCCAGATACTGCTGCAATAATCGGTTTTTTTGTTTTACGGATTTGGTCCCAAGTACTGAACTGATCAAGTACCAACATATCAATAGCACTTTTATCTGCCATGGACTTTATATCTGCACCGGCAGCAAATGCCTGCTCATTTCCAGTGATAATAATTACACGCACTGAGTCATCTTTATCGAGACGTGCCAGCGAATCGCGTACTTCTTGCATCAACTGTGGATTAAGTGCATTGAGCTCTTTGGGACGATAGAGTTCGATAAGTGCAGTAAAGGGTGCTATCTGGTCGTTGACTTTTATGAATTCCATGGAAGTAATTGAAGATTTGAAAATTTGAAGATTTGAAAATTAGACTTTCCTGGCGAATTAAAATATTTCTCCGTTCAGCAAATCCAATGATCGCGAAGGAAAGGTAGAAATTCTATATAAAATGGCATTGGTAGTAAAAAAGAAACGCCCCAAAAACCAGAGGGCGTTTCCAAACCAAAAGGCAAATTATAAGTGCTACACATCCCTTTATGCGGGGAGAATAGAGGGATGTAACCTCAGTGTATCTATTTTTGGGAAAACTTCATCAATGACACGTGTACTTTTTGTTTGCCTGGGAAATATCTGCCGCTCGCCGTTGGCTGAGGCCATTTTCAATTCTCAAATCCGTGAAGGGAAATTTCAGACAAAATTTATTGCCGCATCCTGTGCTACTGCCAATTATCATGTTGGTAGTCCTCCTGATCCAAGAACAATAAGAAATGCATTACTCAACGGAATAGAGATCAAGCATGTGGGTCGGCAATTTAGTGTTGTTGATTTTGAAGCCTTCGACTGGATCATTGCGATGGATAGGAGCAATTACAATAATATCTTGCAATTGCCGAATTCAAAGAACTATCGGAACAAAATCAAACTCATGAGAGTATTCGATACTGAATATCCTGGTGTAGATGTTCCTGATCCGTATTATGGAGGTGAAAAAGATTTTCAGGAAGTATTTGATATTCTTACCAGGTCGGTGAGCGGGTTGATTAAGGTGCTGGAGGAGTGATGTAAATTATGGAAGTGTAAATAGTGAAAAGTAAAATGTGATGCACTCTCAGCGAAATGTTTAATCCTTCCTAGTACTACAAGTTCCACATTTAATATTTCACTATTTTTATTCATACAGTGTCTTTATTGGATTAGCAGGACTAATTCTTAACTAATACTTGTAAAGTACTCCTTGATAATTGCTCCAGTAAAATCCCCGGCAGCTTTCTATACTTCTCTGCCGCTGCACTGTCATAGTTCTTTATCGTGATTAATGTCAGTCCGGTATTGTAATAAATCTCAAAATGAGAAGCGATGCGCTCAATAAGCTTTGCAACTTTATCTTCCCTGTAATCAATGCAAAATGAAAATGATATAGCTGAATTTTGCATTACATTGATCTTAATGTTAAGTTCTGACAATGCCTTGAAGATAAAGCTAAGCTGGCTCTCATCGATAAACGTGTAGTCAGTAACCCTGCATGAGACCAGGCACTGGTTATCTTTGAATACAATGAGTGGAGGCAAGAAATTGATCTTTGTTTCGTGAATGACGGTTCCGGGAAGATCCGGATTATCGAAATTCTTCACCCACAGTGGAATATTTTTGTTTGCTAAAGGCTTAATAGTTTTAGGGTGAATAACAGATGCACCATAATAAGTCATCTCAGCCGCTTCCCGAAATGGAAGTTCATCAAACACAACCGCTTCAGGCAATCGTTGCGGATCAGCATTCATTACTCCAGGAACATCTTTCCAGATAGTAACTGAAGTTGCGTTTAAACAAGAAGCGAATATCGCTGCACTGTAATCTGAACCATCTCTGCCTAATGTAACGGCCCCTTCCTTTGAACCTGCAATAAAACCTTGCGTAATGATTAACTTATTTTCAAGAATTGAATGAAGCTTCTGCATGCGCTGCTCCGTTTCAGTCCAATCAACTTTTCCTTCACGAAATGTAGTGTCACTTGAGATATAGTTTCTTGCGTCTACCCATTCAATAGGAAGTGTCTGATCTTTGAAATAAGTAAATAAAATTAATGATGAAACAATTTCTCCCAGAGAGACAATCTGATCATACGCTTTGTCAGGAGATATTTTAGGTAGATTATTAATAGAATTAAAACAAGATTCTATTATTTTCCATACAGATTCGCCTGGAGTAAAAAGTTCTTCCATCAGCGATTTATGATATAGCTTAACTTCGTCCAGCTCTTTAGTGAAGCTTTTGCCTGCATTTAATTTTTCATAAACCTTCTCAAGTCCATTTGTTGTTTTCCCCATGGCAGAAACGACAACAATAATTTTTTCAGTTGAATAGGTTTTGATGATAGAAAGAACCTGCTTGATTCCCTGTGTATTTTTTATAGATGCTCCGCCGAACTTAAATACCTGCATGAATGGATTTTTTAAAAGACGAAAATATCCATTATTATCCAGGATGTAGTAGACTTTTCAATCGGGATATTTCTGCGAATCCATTGTTTTCAATCGATTGCAACGTAGATTTGACGTGATTTGATGCCCTTAAATATGATGGAACAATCTAGAATAGCCCAATCCATAGGAATAGCACTGGACAGGTTTATAAAGAATAACCAAGAACAATTTCAATATGCCAGTGGAGAATTGTCGCAATTACTACGCGATCTCGCATTGGCATCGAAGGTTGTGAATCGAGAGATCGGGAAGGCTGGATTGATTGATATCATGGGATCGCAAGGATCACAAAATTCAGGAGGTGAAGAACAGCAAAAACTTGATGTGCTTGCCAATATTCGTTTTACACGTGCCTTATCAAAAGGAGGAGAGGTGTGCGCTTTAATTTCAGAAGAGACTGAATCATACGTGGACTTAAACAACGAAGGTAAATATGTAATTGCAATTGATCCTTTGGATGGTTCATCTAATATTGATGTGAATGTTTCTATCGGAACAATTTTTTCCGTTTATCGAAGAAAGAGTCCTGAAGGAACTCCGATTCAGGACATTGATATTCTTCAAAAAGGAAGTGAGCAAGTCGCGGCTGGCTATATTTTGTATGGATCTTCAACGATGCTGGTGTATACCACGGGGCACGGTGTGAATGGATTTACTTACGAGCCAACGCTCGGGGAATATTTCCTATCTCATCCTGATCTTTCCATGCCTGAGGATGGAAAAATATTTTCAATCAATGAAGGATCTTATAATTCATTTAATTCTTCTATCAAGGAGTATTTAATGTATTGTAAGGAAAAGAGTTTTGTGGCGCGCTACATTGGATCCCTGGTTGCCGACTTTCATCGTAATATGTTGAAGGGAGGAATTTATATCTATCCGGCGACAGCGAAAGATAAAAATGGCAAGCTTCGATTGATGTATGAATGCAATGCGCTAGCCTTCATCGCCGAACAGGCAGGAGGAAAAGCAACGAACGGACGCGATAGAATATTAGAAATCCAGCCAATAACACTTCACCAACGAACTCCGTTCTATGTAGGATCTAAGAAAATGGTGGAGAAAGCTGAGAGTTTTTGATGAAATTACTCAGCCTTCTTTTATTCTGTCGGAGTCTCCTCCAGAATCTCTGGGGCGTATTGAAGTATCAGACTATACCATTTTACCAGTTTCTTGATATCAGAAACGTAAACACGGTCTTCATCATATTCAGGTAAAACAGATTTCATAAAAGCCTTTAGCTCTGATGGATCTGAATTTGCATCTACTCCTGTATCAGTATTAAATTCTTTTTTTATTTTTTGAAGAACAGCTTTTAATGGAGTAGTACCTTCCTTTGTATGTGTGTAAATAGAGATTTCTTCTAAAAGAGAAAGCCTGTTATTAGCGCTGGCAACGATTCTTGTCTTTGAGTCATCGAGTGATTCTAGAAGGACCCCGGTATTTCCCGGCTTCATTACTTTATATAAACCACCTTTACCTGATACGCTTGCTAAATCTTTTAATTCCATATAATTTCTTTACGCTTACTGATAATGTATACAATACTTTGCGATTCTTTGAGTCTTCGCACCTCTATGGTTAAATCATTTACGAAGTGGATTTCAAAAATAATAATTTATTTCAGAAGTTTTTGAATATATCCAAGTAGTTGTTCTCTTCCTTCATGCTTGTCAGCGGATGTAACGAACATGGGAGGAAGAACTTCCCAGGTTTTATGCAATGTGTCCTCCCATTTTTTTATAGAAGACAACAACTCACTTTTTTTCATTTTATCCGACTTCGTGAACACTAATGAGAACGGTAGATTTTGATTTGCCATCCAGCGAATGAAATCAAGATCAATTGATTGAGGTTCCAGCCGTGGGTCAAGTAGAATAAAAGTCGTAGTAAGGTTTCCACGTTTCTTCAGATACGTTTCAATCATTGAGCCCCACGACTCATGATTGCTTTTAGATGCTTTTGCATAACCATATCCAGGCAAGTCTACCAGGTACCATGTATTATTGATATAATAATGATTGATGGTTTGGGTTTTGCCAGGAGTCGAGGATGTTTTTGCAAGGTGTTTCCGCTGAACCAACATGTTTATAAGAGATGATTTTCCTACGTTGGATCGGCCGATAAAAGCAAACTCATGCTTCTTTGACTCAGGACTACGTCCGGGGTCAGTATTGCTCATTACAAACTCGGCTGAAAGGATTATCATATCAATTTGAATTTGTAAAAGTACCTAATTGATCTGAGGATTATTGATAATTAAAGTAGTTACTTTGCTGTTGGTTAACGGTTAACGGTTAACCGTTAACAGAATGGTAGTTCCTTATAAAGACGACTCAACAACAAAAAAGCAACAGGTGGCCAAGATGTTTGACAGCATCAGCGGACGGTACGATTTTCTCAATCACTTTTTAAGTCTGGGTATTGATATAATCTGGCGGAAAAAGGCAATTTCTTTGCTAAAAGACATACAGCCGAAGATCATCCTTGATGTCGCTACAGGTACGGGCGATTTTGCGATAGAAGCGCTAAGCTTAAAGCCTGAAAAAATAATCGGTGCCGATATTTCGGAAGGAATGCTTGACGTTGGTAGAAAAAAATTGATCGAGAAAAAATTTGATAACATTATTCAGCTCCAGTATGGTGATTCTGAAAATCTTCCATTTCAGGATAATTTTTTCGATGCTTTGATCGTTGCATTTGGGGCACGAAACTTTGAAAACCTGGAACTCGGTTTAACTGAAATGCTTAGAGTTGTAAGACCAGGAGGCAAAGTAGTGATACTTGAATTCTCCCGGCCGTTAAAATTCCCGATGAAGCAGTTGTACAACGTATATTTTAATACCATCTTACCACGCGTTGGCCGTTGGATTTCGCGTGATCAGGCAGCATATCGTTACCTACCCGACTCTGTACAGGCTTTTCCGGATGGAAAAGATTTTATAAAAATTCTCTCCAATATTGGATACAAAAATCCGCAATGCAAGCCACTTACTTTCGGAATAAGTTCTCTCTACTGGGGTACCAAGTAACGGTACTGCTTCTGCTTGTTTCTGGCCTTTCATACGGTCAGCATTTCGCGTGGGCAAAGCGCAATAACCCTGAATACGATAAACGTAAGGTCAGCTATGGATTCATGATAGGTGTTCACACCTCTGCCTATGATTTGAAATATTCAGATAAATTTGTGACGCAAAATTTTGATACAGTCCACTCTGTGCAGGGATCTTTCTCCGGCGGATTCTCGCTTGGATTTTTAGTGAATCTCAGATTGAATGAAGTTCTTGATTTACGAGTGATGCCCAAGGCTGGATTTTATACACACAAGCTAACTTACTTCTACACAAACAATACAACGAAGCAGCAGCAAGTCGAAACCACCATGTATGAGTTGCCGGTTTTATTAAAGTATAAGTCAGCGCGTCGCGGTAACGTTCGCATGTATATGGTTGGTGGATTTACTCCAGGTCTTGAAGCGTCTGGTAAGAATGATGTTCAATCAACAACTGCTAATCTTGATATTAAAGGAATGAACCTGAGCCTCGATGCAGGCTTCGGTTTTGATTTTTATTTTCCACTTTTCAAATTTTCCCAGGAAATTCGCTTTTCAAAAGGAGTAACCAATATGCTTGGAACCCGGACAAGTCCTTACTCAGCACCATTGCAATCGTTAAATACCAACACCATTTCAGTGTATTTTATTTTTCAATAGCACTGAGTCATTTTTATATCCACGATTATTTTATCAATATGAGTTCAAAAAGAATTGTATTAATCACTGGGGCAACGTCAGGCATAGGAGAAGCTACTGCCAGACTGCTCGCAAAAAATAATTTTAAACTTATCCTTTGCGGAAGAAGAAAAGATCGCCTCGAAAAAGTAAAGACGGAGCTAACGGCAGACACAGAAGTCACAACGTTGTCATTTGAAATCCGTAGTCATAAAGAAGTGGCAACTGCCATAAAATCATTGCCATCTGAATGGTCGTTGATTGATGTATTGATAAACAATGCTGGCAATGCCCACGGACTTGATCCCATTCAATCGGGAAATGTGGAGGACTGGGATGCTATGATGGACATCAATGTGAAAGGTTTGTTATATGTTTCACGCGAAATACTGCCTGGAATGTTTGATCGAAAGTCTGGCCATGTTGTTAATCTTGGATCAATTGCCGGAAAGGAAGTGTATGCTAACGGTAATGTTTATTGTGCAAGTAAATTTGCAGTGGATGCTCTTACACGAAGTATGCGAATTGATTTAAATGCGGCAGGTATAAAAGTTACTGCCATTCAGCCTGGAATGGTTGAAACTGAATTTTCACTTGTAAGATTTAAAGGAGATGCTGAGCGTGCTGCTGCAGCCTATAAAGGATTGATTCCGTTACAAGCAGATGACATTGCAGATCTTATACTCTTTGCCCTGACACGCAAGCCTCATGTGGTAGTTGCTGATCTGGTTGTATTTCCTGTGGCGCAGGCAAGTGCGAGTGTGATTAAGAGAGACTGACTCCATCCAGAGCAATGTTGATCACTAACTCATTTTAATCCAAATAGGATCCATGAGGGTTTGATTCTTCTTATCAGCAGTTCATAAATGAGGATTGTAAAGAAGAATGTGCCTATTACTATCAAGCTATACTTTACGGCGATACTCCAGTTGTACTGGATAATATAATATCCAACGATCGTGAGTACTGTTTGATGTAGTATGAAAAATGGAAACACTGCCCGGTTGGCATAGGAAAGAAATTCGTTTCCAAAATTGAGATAGTGCCTTGCAAAGCCAAGTCCGGATAGTATCCATGAGATAATATTAAGACACTTGAAAAAACTGAAGATCAGTACTCCTGCTTCAGATGTTTCAAGAAAATTGATTTCAGGTTGGTGCCATCCTAAAAAAATCATCAGGAATGAAATGATTCCGCAGGCGAGGTAAATGAATCTTTCTTTTTCAAATAACGGCCAAAGACTTTTACCTGAAGCAATAATAAATCCGTAGATAAAGATTATAATATAGAATGTAAAATTGTACCAATCGGTCACAAGATTTCTGTTGTCTGGCCAGGAATTTCTAAGAAAAAGTTCCGTTATAAATAATGGTAAAACTAAAATCAATATTCTGCCTTTTCCTTTGGTGAAGAATGAAATGAATTTAGCCATCAATTCAGTTCCCTTACTGCTTCTCAGATACATGAATAATGGTAGTGAAAGAAATGTGAACGTAAATAAGTAGATCACGAACCAAAGATGTTTCCATGTTACGGTTTCCAATCGGAAATACGTGGGGAAGTACTCAAAATAGGAAACATCAATTGAATGATTATTTAATTGTTCATAATACAATTGCGGGGGAATAATAAATGCCATCCCAAATACCAGTGGAATGAATAATCGTGTGAATCGCTCTTTAGCAAATTCGCGCTTTGACTTTCTACCAAGCGCAAATCGTACACCGGCTCCCGATACAAGAAATAAAAGAGGCAATCGCCATTGATTTAGGAATAGCATTGGAAATTTCAGACTTTCAGAAAACTCATTGTTCTGAATGTGAAATCCCCAATCGACAAACATTAGTCCGGTGTGATAAAAAACCAGCAGGCCAAATGCGATGACGCGCAGCCAATCAAGGTAATACAGCCGGGAGTTTTCTGTGGAATTAATCATTGCACGTCATTGACTAAGCTACTTTGATAAGGTTGCATGGAAAGTGTTGATGTGTGGAAGTGTTAAAGTGTTGAGGTTAGATACTCTCAGGGTACAGTAAATTATAAATTTCTTTTGAGAAGAATTAGCAATAAAAAGTTCTGCGTTCCTTAACGTCTTAGCGTCTTTACGGTGAAATTTCTTAAGGCCGTCGTGCTCCTACGTTGTAGCTCCCGCGCAAGCGTAAGGATTTTGTTTGCGAATGTCATACCTTTTCTAAAACTTCGTGCTCCATTTCATTCACCCTAATGAAGCAAATAATCCGAAGCCTTTGGCTTATTATTAATTACAAGACAATAATTATTACAGCACTTTCGGTTATTTCAACCTATGTGTGCTATCAATATGGCCTTACTGCCAAATTTCCTGAAACACTTGTCGGTGTTGCAATAGTTTTCCCCGTGGTATTTTCAATTGGCTCTGCCTACAATCGTAGGGAAACAGCGTTGCAGCGATGGGCGGATTTCAAAGGCCATGCAATAGCAGTTTATTATGCTACGCGCGACTGGACTTCAAATAAAGAAAATGACCTACCCAAAAGAACAAAAGAAACGGTCATTGAAATGATGCATCTTTTGAAGCTACTTCTTCGCGGAAATAGAAATGAATGGCAGGCAAATGAAATAAAACTTTTTAGTCTCTTCTCAAATTTATCCGGTATTACGATGGAAATGAGAAATTATGGTGTGCAGAGCGGAGAGATTTCAAGGGTAAGTCAATACGTGAGCAAGATGATCATTGCTTTTGATAATCTTAAAATTATTTTTGTCTATCGTACCCCTGTTACACTTCGTGCTTATAGCAAAGTTTTCATTTATATATTTCCAATTATTTATGGACCTTACTTTGCTAGCACATTCCATGAGTATTCTTCTCAATTGGAGTATGTGATGCCTGTACTCTACAGTTTCATTTTAGTTAGTCTTGATAATATTCAGGACCATCTTGAAAATCCATTCGATCAGGTTGGTGAAGATGATATTGAGATTGACGCACACGAAACGAGTAGATTACTAGATTAGATAGCCAACATCTAACCCGCCTACCGCAAAGCCGAAGATTTCTATCGGTAGCAGCACGTATTTTTGCTGATATTAAGATAGTACCATGAGCATGAAGCGTATTTCTTTCTATCTTTTAAGGCCAAATTCATCTATGAAAATCAGGTTTTTTGCGATCCTCGCTCTGTTCTCAATTTCACATTTTATTTGGGGTCAATCCAATAAAGAGGCAGAAACCTATTTGATGGGATTTAAGATCATATCTATTGAGAAAAAAGGCAACGGTGTATACCGGGTAACAATTCCTCATGGAATAGAAATAGGTCTTAAAGCTGGCGACAATGCCAATGCGTATGGAATCCTGCGGAAAGAAGTTGCAAAGCATAATCATCAAATTGGAAAAGCAATCTGGACTGATGTTGCATTAAATAAATCATCGGCTGATTTAACTCTCAACGATAAGGATACTGTTTACGAAGGTGATCTGCTATACGTGAATATTGGAACACCAAAAAGAGTACGGACCAGTTATTTCTTTTTACTTACAGAAGCGATTTCAATTGTTAAAGATGATGGTGAACCTTACTACTCGTTCAAGGATATATTTGAGAATGATGGGTACGCCATGCGTCACAAACTGTTCCTTGCAATGCAGAAAGATATTCAGGCTGCTGGTGAGAAATTAAAACTATCTGGAGATAGCTCAATTATTCAGGAGGGTCCGAATGCCGGCAAGCTGGTATGTGATGTTATGATAAAGACGGATACCATGAGTATATGGTATTATGTATACCATATTGGTCAGATGAGTTGGGACACAATGGGACAATCCATAAAGTTATCAGATAACTTTAAATTATATGCTGAAGAAGGAGATGCAGTCTCATCGGCATTATTAAAAACATTATTTATAGATGCGTCCAGTGATGATAGGGAAGTAAGATTTCCGCAATACAAGAGAAAGATCACCAGGGAATTACTGGAAGATTGGAAAGAATCCGGTTACAAATTAAAAAATGAAGAAAGATATGCTGATGCAATAAAGTTATTTGAAGCGGCGGCGTATTTAGCCCATAAGATCGGTGAAACATATAATGAAGGTGTGTATTATTTCTCCATAGGAGAAGTTTATGACAAGCAGGGATTATATGACTCAAGTATAAG
>Ga0123337_10001653_pt1 | contig 27853 bp, 28 predicted proteins | sample frozenSSSSmetaG_FD_89792 | JGI IMG/M metagenome (GOLD analysis project Ga0123337, IMG submission 89792) | Glacier valley bacterial and archeal communities from Borup Fiord, Nunavut, Canada, to study Microbial Dark Matter (Phase II) -... | ecosystem: Environmental > Aquatic > Freshwater > Ice >...
GACTTGAATGCTATTGAATCAAAATGGTCTCAAGCTAAATCTAGGAGAAAGAAATATCATTGTGACATAGATACTCTGTTTCAAAAATATATGTAATAACTGTTTTATAGTGGTTTAGCTATAGTATATTTTTGATGAATTTACTGTAAGCTCTAAAACAAATAGTTTAGCAGGCGGACGTGCTATTGGTCTTACCTTATGTAAAAAAGTTATTGAATTACATGGAGGTAATATTAAAGCTGAAAGTGATGGTAAAAGCGGAGCTCGGTTTACATTTACTATTCCTCAAATCTAGCAGTAGCTCCCCTTCTTGAAATCAGTTTTTTAAGCTTTTTATAAAACTTCAGCCTATAAGACAATTGAGCAATTGTTTAAAACGATAAAAATCTGTACAATATATTTCTAGTCTAATTACAATTATTTTAAATGAATTCATCTGAAGTTGAAGATATAATAAGTAAGCTTGAAATGTCGGGCGACTATAAAATCATCAAGCGTTTCAAGAAAATAAATTCTTACAATGAGCCGAGTGACGTGGCAAAACTTACCAGAATATTTCTAGACGTAGAAACTACCGGCGGGTCAGCTGAGCGTGACAAAGTCATTGAACTTGCTCTTGTGCCTTTTGAATACACGCCGGACGGCAAAATCTATAGAGTTTTAGATTCATATGTGGAATTCCAAGATCCTGGTATTCCAGTGCCACAGTTTATTACTGAGCTTACAGGTATTACTGATGAAATGGTATCGGGTAGATCATTTGACGTTGCGAAAGTTAATGCGCTTATAGATTCAGCATCAATAATAATTGCACATCACGCTTCTTTTGATAAAAGATTTGTTGAGAAGATTTTTCCGGCATTCAAAGAAAAGCGGTGGGGTTGCACGGTTGCGCACATAAAATGGCGAAAAGAGAATATCTCGAGTTCCAAGCTTGAGTTTCTTGCTTACAGTTATAGTATTTTCTATGACGCGCACAGAGCAGAAATTGATAGTCTAATTGGAGTTCATATCTTAGCACAAACCCTGCCCGTATCAAATGAGTCTGCACTCAAAATGTTGCTTGAAAATGTAAGCGGTAAATATTTCAAAATTTGGGCATTAAAGAGCCCGTTTGAGACAAAAGACTTACTCAAAGCTAGGGGTTACAGATGGAATGACGGCACCAATAATAAATTCAAGTCATGGTACAAAATCGTTAAAGAAGATTTGAAAGACGAGGAACTTGAATTTTTATACAGTCAAATTTACGGTCAAGAAATAGCCCTACATATTGAATCCGTTGATCTATTTGAAAGCGTGTAAGTTTTTGAAATTATCAAAAAGCTCAAACTTTAACTGATTTTTTATTGGCTTGAGTCTTCAGGTCCTCTTAATTCATATGAAACTTGCAAATTCATCCAGAATTTTGGGGTAGTCTTGAAAAACTTACCAAGTTTAACGGCAGTATCAGCTGTAATACCTCTTCTTTTCAGAACGATATCATTGATCCTTGAGGCAGGAACTCCAAGAGTCAGTGCTAGTTTTCTCGAACTTAAATCTAAGGGCTTCATGAATTCTTCTTTTAGGATCTCACCAGGATGAATATTCCAGCTCATAATTTTTCTCTACTTATAATTTCGTCATTGATCAATTATCTGAACATTATATTACTCTATTTATTAAATGTCTTGCAAAAGGCAATTGACGTTGTTTGAAAACTTCAGTAAGCTTATTGGTGGAATGACATAACGTTATTCTGGGGCGTAAGAACTCCTACTCATAGATGGTTAGCATCGCCATGAAGATGTAATCCTCGATCTAGGTCGGGGAGATGGTAACGTATGTACAGGATTTCTATCTAAAGGTTACCATGGCTGTTCTATGACGGTTTTCTTAACTTCCCGACCACTTGAGGATTTCTCAAAAATTTTTCGGTGGTCAAAATTTGTTTAAACCAAATTTAAGGGAAAATATCATGATCACCAAATCTGCCGACAAATCAATCTTAAGTTTAAACTATTTCAAAGTTTTTTCAGCACTACTCCTTTTGTTCCATCGGGACGATTGATGAATTCTACACCTGCTGCTTCTAGTGCGTTGCGCACTTTAATAAGTGTACTGGTTCTACTATCAGCTTGCGCGGTTTCAAGTTTTAATATTGCAGTTTCCGATAATAAAGATTTTTCGGCTAGCTTTCTTTGAGACCACCCAAGCAATGCTCTTGCAGCACGTATTTGTGAATTTGTAATCATCCTATTGTTAGAAACCATAGCGCGGTAATGTGCAATTAAAAAACTATATTACCATTGCATTAAAGGGTAAAACAGTTTATAAGAACATGTTATTAGCTTGATAGAATGATTTTTATTTAAATAGTAGTTATTTTTAAACCAAATTTATAAGGAAATATCATGACCATTAAAGAGAAAAATCCAACCATTATCTTCTACCGTACAAGCAATAACGCACAAGAATCTTTAGCTTATCAACAACCATTGTTAGAGAAATTTAAAAACCATCCAAACATTGAGGTCATTGATTATCGGTCAGATGATAATTTCATGACGTTTGATTTATTTCCAGTAATTCGCAAGCAGATGAGTAGATTCATTGTAATAACTCAGAGCCCACTCAGCAAACAAGAGTTCGATGATGAATTTGAGCAATACAAATTTCTCGATATTTACGAAAAGTTGGGTAGAGTTGAGCTTTACTATATGAACCCATATGGCAAACTCTATAAGCAAGTTGAAAATATAGAAGATATTTTATGAAAATCATAAGTTTTTTTGACCTTTTATGCGCGCCGTAAGCAAAATAAATTTATCTTAAAAAACCTTGATCTTATGGGGGTTGCAAGCCCTAAACTAATCATTGACAAGGCATATAATTATGTTAAAATTTATTAATGGATACTGTGAAAAAACTATCAATACTTGCAGATGCAGCTAAATACGACGCGTCCTGTTCCTCAAGCGGCTCAAAGGCAAAGCGCGAAGGCAAAGGTCTTGGTAGCACTGAAGGAACAGGTATTTGCCATAGCTATACACCAGACGGCCGGTGTATTTCGCTCCTTAAAATTTTACTAACTAATTTCTGTATTTTTGATTGTCGCTATTGTATCAATCGAATTTCAAGCAATGTACAGCGTGCACGTTTTACGGTCAAAGAAGTCATTGATTTAACCTTGGATTTTTACCGCAGAAATTATATTGAAGGCCTGTTTTTAAGCTCAGGTATTATTGGTAGCTCTGACTACACGATGGAGCAGTTGATACTTGTTGCAAAGACTCTGCGCAAGGAACATAATTACAAAGGTTATATTCACCTAAAAACCATCCCAGGGGCAAATGATGAGTTGGTTGCTGAAGCTGGGCTTTATGCCGACCGTCTGAGTGTTAATATTGAGCTGCCAACTATTGCTGATCTTGAAAAGCTTGCACCTGAGAAAAAGCGCGAGTCGCTCGAGGCCAATATGGCTGAAATCAGCGTCAAGTCACTTGAGATCAAAGAAGATAAAAAGCGTGGGCTTAAAGTCCCAATATTCGTGCCAGGTGGTCAGAGTACTCAAATGATTGTAGGGGCAACACCCACTTCTGATAAAGAGATTTTAAATACTTCCTCAACTTTATATGATAAATACCTCTTGAAGCGTGTATATTATTCAGCCTTCAGCCCTATTCCACATGCTGATAACCGTTTGCCAAGCCTTGGACCGCCATTAATACGTGAAAATAGGCTGTATCAAGCTGATTGGCTAATGAGATTTTATACCTATGACGTAAGTGAAATAGTATCTGACGCCCACCCTAATTTAGAGCTTGATATTGACCCTAAAACTGCCTGGGCTCTGCGTAACCTTCATTATTTCCCGGTTAATGTTAACACCGCAAGCCGCGAGCAGATCCTGCGTATCCCTGGAATTGGAGTGCGCACTGTAGATAAGATAATCAAAATCCGCCGTTACATCACAATAACTCTTAAAGATTTAATCCAGCTTCGCGTCGTTTGGAAACGCGCTAAAGCTTTTACGATCGCTGATGATTATCATCCTTCAAAACTCTTAGAGAATAAAAACTTAAATGTAATTTTAAGACCCGAGCAACTGCAGCTTGGATTGTTTTAAGCAAATGATTAACGCCTCAGCCACTGATTTTATTTCTTGGCGTACAACTGCACGCAAGTTAGTGCAAGCACGCGTTCGCCCGTGCGACGTTAACTGGAGCAACGGGATCGGTCAAACCTCTCTCTTCTCTCAGGAGCTTAGCTCTCACCTCAATGGATCTGCTGTAAGCGTTCCTACAGATTTTTTGAAACTTGCAGAAACTGTATGTCACCATCGAGATCCTGATCGTTTTAATTTATTATATCAAATGCTGTGGAGGTAACTTACGAGAATAAAAATCTTTTAAAGATTGTAAGTGACCCGCTAACCTATAAATTAGAGATTATGGTAAAAGCCATAAGGCGCGACGTTCATAAAACCAAAGCTTTTGTACGGTTTAGGAAAAAATATGATGATGACGGTAGCGAGCATTATATCGCGTGGCACCGCCCTGATCATTACTCACTGCCACTGTCAGCGCCATTTTTCGTACGTCGTTTTGCTATTATGCGGTGGACTATTTTAACTCCTGATGAATCTGCTTATTGGGACCTGGAGAACCTTCATTTTGGCACAGGTGCAAAAGTGTCAGATGCTCCCGGTGAGGATTTAATGGAAGTTTTATGGAAAGAATTTTACCGAGCGATTTTCAATCCAGCCCGCATTAAAGTGAAAACCATGAAGAAAGAAATGCCTGTTCGCCACTGGGCAACTTTACCTGAGGCTGCACTCATTCCTGAGATGTTAGCAGCTGCGCAAACACGGGTGAAAGACATGATCGCCCACCAGGAAGGCCATGCATATTCAGCTACTGATTTCATACCAAATGAATTGAACTTAGAGAAACTAAGCGAAGCTGCTAAATCTTGCCAAGGTTGCCCCTTATATAAAAAAGCTACGCAAACTGTGTTTGGTATTGGCCCAAAGGATGCGAAGTTGGTTTTAGTAGGCGAGCAACCAGGCAGTGAGGAAGATAAGCAAGGTAGGCCCTTCATAGGTCCTGCAGGTGAAGTGCTTAACCAGGCCTTGATGGACGTGGGGCTTGACCGCACGAAAATTTACCTAACCAATGCTGTAAAACATTTCAAGTTCAATTATTACCAAGCAGTATTGCGTAATTCTGAACCTGAAAAAATCTATAATGCACTGGTTGAAGATCTAAGCGTTGCAGCGGAACGCTTGGTTTTTAAATAAACTCTATTCTACCATAGTAAACGTAGATAATTTAGCCGCTTTAACATCAAAACTATATGTTTGACTACAAGCATTTAATAGATTTAGCTTACCTATCAAAATATCAGAAAAATCTGCATCAGCTTTTTCGTAATCTATAATAGATGTCCATAAAATTTTATGATCATCAAAGCTAAACTCTAATGTGGTTAGTATTTCTTTTAGGACATTTAGAACTTGGCTCTTTGAATATTTATAACCCCTTTCTAAAACCCAAATAAGCTCACATATAACAATATTATTTATGAATATAGTGCCACTTTTTCCAGCATATTTATCAATTAATTTAGTAGCCTGCTCACTTTGAACCTTATCATCTTGAGTCAGGTACCGTACCAAAATATTAGTATCAATTCCTATCATAGGAACCTTTTATAACTTCCGACATTTCTTCAATAGAGAGAGAAACCTTTGGTTTTGGCAATATACCTTTTAAGTTTTTAACTTCTTTATTGATAGGTATAACAATAAATACGTCACCTTGCATGATAAGTTCCAATTTACTACCTGCAGTTATACTTAACTTATTTCTAATATAAGAAGGTATAGTAATTTGCCCTTTGCTTGTTAGAGTGGAATATTGAGATTTCATGGTGAACCTATTATCATTGAAATGACTTACATTCTTATATTATCAGATAAGCAGTAGATAAAACAAGAAATATAAGTATTATGTTTACAAATTCTAAAATAGCGGAATTTTTAGTTTTTGTAAGGCAACACTGCTTAATATGATCATATTAATATATTAAAAAGCCGCATCAATATAATTATTTACTTTTAATATTTGGAAAATTTACAAAAGATTTAAGCTCTTCATCACCTCGCGCGCTTTAAGCGCACTAAGTTCCTTGTCTTTGATCTCAAGCATAATATCAAAATCAAAATCTTTTGTAAGCTTTAGGAAGTTTGCAAAATGCTGCTCGTCAATTGTTTTAGTATGATTACCTACGCGAGCATCAGGTTCCTGAGTGCTATAGTCAATCATTGGGATGCCGTCATTTTCTTTCCAAGTGCTTGCGGTTAATTTGAAAGCATCTAACATATTTTCGTGATTATTTAAGCAATCAAAATGAAGATTATCAAAAATAATTGGAATATTTGTTGCTTCATGAATGTAAAGGCAATCTTGCACGCTATACAACCTATCATCGTTCTCAATTACCAATCTTTTTTTAAGATTTTCAGAAAGTGATTTATAATTCTCAATAAATCTTGCTATCGAGGCTTGTTTGTCGCCGTACATGCCACCAACATGAATTTGAAGCTTAGCATCAGCCTCCAGGCCCAAACTATTTAAGAATTTACACTGATATTCAAGTTCAGCTACGCTTCTTTGTACAATATCTGCGCTTAATGAATTGATCACTACGAACTGATCAGGATGCATTGAGATTCTGATATTATGTTTCTTGATGAAATCACCGATATTTGTGAGTTTTCTTGCGAAATGTTTGCTCCAGTCAAGATCACATACTGGATGAGATGCAAAAGGGATAATACTTGAGCCGATTCTAAAAAACAGCAAATCATGCTCAATATTAAATTGTATGATTGCCATTAAAGCTTCAAGATTTTTCTCAACTACTTCAATCAATCTCTCTTGCGAGTAAGATTTTAGTCTGAATGTGCCATTAGAAGTGCCATCGATACTATTATTTATGCAAGGGTAGCCAATTCTCATTTTGCGTTATTAATCGGTGGATAAGTAATTGTTTTTACCTTATACCGATTAGTTTAGCAATGTTAATCAGGTCTTCGGATCATATTCAATGGAACCTGCTCGCAATAGTACTAGCGCATTTCAAGAATGTAAATATTAACTGCGTTTACCCCTCAACTTTAGGTTTAATCTTTTTTTCTCTTCTGATTTTCAATACTTCTTGTTCAATATCATCCCAGCTTATCTCACGATTATTAATTTTCTCAATTAATATCCTCATTTCTTCAGGGGTTTTATGTGTTTTAATACTGACAACCTTTTATTTATTTTTAAATTTATTTGGATATTAAATGGCTCTTTTGAATTAACCTATAGTTTAATACAATGTGAATATAACATGACATAAGAAAATATATCAAGTATTTTTTAACTTTAAGTTTAAAAAATTTTCTCTTCTAACCCAACTCAAAGTTTCAGTTGAAATTAATTTAACATACTATTATAACTTGATAATTATTTTGTTTAATAAACCTACAATTTCAATTAATTTAAGTTAGAGAATCATGAATTTAAATATAGATTCAGTAATATTTATAAGTTTTTTAGTTGTTACTATTATTGCGGGGTTTGCCTCAAGCCATGGAATTAAAAATATTAAAGAATATGCAATAGGAAATAGAAACTTTTCAACTGCAACTATCACAGCAACTATTGTTGCTACGTGGGTAAGCGGGGAGAGTTTCTTTTCTTATCTTTCCGACAGTTTCAGCCAAGGTTTATATGCAATATGGGCTTATATGCTGGGTGAGATCTCATACTTTTTTATAGTGGGTTATTTTTTTGCTCCCCGTCTAGCTGAGTTTATAGGAAAATTATCTATTGCTGAGGCAATGGGAGATTTATATGGAAGACATGTTAGGATAATAACTGCTATTACAGGATGTACAGGAATCATCGGATTAATAGCCATGCAATTGATGGTAGCAGGACTGTTATTCGAATATTGTTTTAATATTCAAGGTTATTATGGAATAATAATAGCCGGTGTGATAATCACCATATACTCGTCTCTTGGAGGTATTAAATCAGTAACCTTTACTGATGTAATACAGTTCATTACTTTCAGTACTATAATGCCGATTATAGTATACTTTATCTTTAGCACCTTAGATATTGCAGATATTTTCATTAATACCATCAATGATAATCCTATGTTTGACTATCATCAGGTATTTGATTTCACCCAGCCCAAATCTTTATATTACTTATCAATAGCATTAGTAGTGGCAACATCAGGTTTTGGTCCTCCAATGTTTCAAAGAATAGCGATGGCTAGAGACACGATTCAAATTAGTAAATCATATATTATTGCAGGCTTTACTTGCATATTACTAGCGTTAATGATGTCTTGGATTGGTATCCTAGTTCTATCTTCGCAGCCTGATATCGAACCAAGTGATGTGGTTAAACATGTACTGTTCAATTATTCACATATAGGGTTAAAAGGTCTAACTTTGGCTGGGATCATGGCGATGGTCATGTCAACAGCCGATTCATATGTTAATTCAACTTCAATATTAATCGTTCACGATTTCTGTAAGCCTTTAGGATTAAAATTTATCAAGGATGAGTTATTTTTTTCGCGTGTAGTCTCATTATTGATTGGCTTTTTCGCCATATTTATTGCTCTTTACAGTAGTGGTAACTTGATGCAAATACTTATTGCCAGTAATACTTATTATATTCCGATTGTAACAGTACCATTCATATTGGCAGTCTTAGGCTTCAGAAGCAGTAGCAAATCAGTTTTGATTGGAATGAGCGCAAGTTTTATTATTATAGTTGCATGCCAACTATTTGTTAAAAACCAATTTCTAATGCCTATAATCCCTGGGATCGTAGCAAATCTGATATTTTTGATAGGAAGTCATTATTTTCTTAAACAACCTGGCGGGTGGGTCGGTATAAAAGATAACACTGCCTTAAATCAAGTCAAATACGAGAGAAAAATAAAGATACGTAATTTTAGAAGGGCTTTAGTAAATTTCAATTTACTTTCATTCTTTCGCAGAAACGGTTTACATAGTGAAGCTGGATATGTTTGTTTCGGATTATTCTGTATCATATCAGCATTTTCTACAATTCATACTTTACCTAAAGAAGTTCAGGTTCATTATCAAGGAATGATCAACTTTATTTATCCAAGCGTCTTGTTTATGTCAACTGTACTCATCAGCTATCCATTATGGCTTGTAAATTGGAAAGATAAAAATATAATTTCAATCTTTTGGAATATAGCGGTATTTTACATATTGATATGTGGTGGCTTTTTACTAGTTATCATGAGCAATTTTGCTCATTTTCAATTAATGGCATTCATGGTTAATTTAATTGTAATTGCTGTGCTAATTAGATGGCAATGGGCGTTATTTATGATGATTATCGGTCTCTTTATTACTCTTAAGTTATTCAAACTTTATCTGGGTGTAGATAGCTTACCAGAAAATTTCATCGCAACTGAATTTGAAGCCACTTACCTTTTATTGTTGGTCAGTAGTATATTAATTATTTTCCTCAAACCTAAACAAGAACAATATAAGTTAACAGAGGAAAGAAATGAGCATTTGAGTGACCGTATAGGTAGCCAAAAGGAAGAAATGCTTGAGGCTCAAGCGCTGCGTTCAGAATTTATCCGCAATGTTAGTCATGAGTATCATGCGCCGATGGCTGGCATTGTCAGTACTGCAGAGGGTCTTAAATATGCATATGACCAGCTGACTGACGATCAGAGAAAATTTTACATTGATGCGATCTTTCAAAGTTCGCATAGTCTGAAAGCATTTGATGATAATATTGTAACTCTTGCTCGTTTAAGTAAATCTAATTATCAGTTAAAGAAAGAAGGTGTTGATTTCAGTAACTTGGTTTACGGGCGAGCTGAAGTGTGCCGCAAATTATATGGCGACAACTCTGATGATCAGGAATTCATTTTCGATATTGCAAGCAATATAACAGCAAGCATTGATAAGAAATATATGATTCAGCTTCTTGATAATCTTATAATCAACGCGATTACTTTTTGCAAGCAAGGTAAGATTAAGATTTCATTGCGCATGGATAATCAAGCTATAAATCTTGAAATAGCTGATGAAGGAATCGGTATACCGAAACATGAATTATATGACGTCTTTGAGCCGTTTACGGTGAGCTCCAAAACTCGCACGCCTGCAGGTGGTAGAGGAGTAGGTCTTACAGTTTGCAAAAAAATTATGGAAGCACACGGCGGCAGTATAGGAGCAGATAGTGACGGAATAAAAGGAACTACTTTTAAAATAGTGCTGCCCGTTTGATATAGAAATTATCAATTTTAATAATTGTGAATTTTCAGAAAATGATTCTGAACTTGATAAGTCAAAACTGTTAAACACTCGCGTTTTTTAAAGTTGAAAATGATCATTCAGGCTCAAGCTTTTAAATTGATTTTATTTGCAAGCTAAACTATTGTGCTTGGTTAGTGTATATTAACTTAAATGTAAAAAAAATGAGTCATCTCAACAAAATTCTAAGCTTAGCGATTATCATTGCAGCTCTACCTTATTTTGCACATGCTTCAGATAGTTGTTTTATTGCTAAAGAAATGGTAAGATCATAAGCAGTGAAGGGGATTGTACAACCGCCTATAGTCCGCAGTCGACTTTTAAAATTGCTTTAAGTTTAATCGGTTTTGATTCTGGAATTTTGGGTAGCGAAGAATCCCCAACTTGGTCATTACCGAAAGGAATTAATTCTAATATTAATGTATGCAAAGTTGATCATAACCCTCGAACTTGGTTGAGAGATAGCTGCGTTTGGTACTCAAATATACTAACTAGCAAGCTTGGTATGCAAAAGTTCCAAGATTATGTAAATAAGTTTTCTTATGGAAATATGGATTTAACAGCAGGATTAAGTAGCACCTGGATTTCAAGTACGCTTAAAATATCACCTGAAGAATATATTGAATTTTTATCAAAATTGGTTGACCACAAATTGCAAGTAAGTGACTTAAGCTACCAAAAAACAAAAAATATCATGTATGTCCAGGAGCTCTCAGGGGGATGGAAACTATACGGAAAAACAGGGAATGGGGCAAGATTCGATGCAAATGGTAATAGAACTGATAATCAGCAAGGGTGGTTTGTCGGATATATTGAAAAGGATGATAGAAAGGTGTTATTCGTAAGTCACATAGTTGATGATATAAAACATGATAGTTTTGCTTCAATGCGAGCAAGAAACATGGCATTATTGAAGCTATGGTCTATCATTGAGAAACTTGAGAAATAAACATTCTTTTTCTCAAATTCTTCAAGCCTTAAATCTTTGCAAGAATAATCAATATTATTTGCCCACCTCTTGTTTTGCACTAGTGGGTCAATCTATTTATATTAATTGCTGGAAGCTTACAAGTGGTGCGCCCGAGAGGGGTCGAACCTCTAACCTCATGATTCGTAGTCATGTACTCTATCCAGTTGAGCTACGGGCGCTTGAAGAGTCTTTAGGATATAACAATAATCGTTGATTATGTCAAGCTTTAGAAATGGATTCCATCATTAAGTATGAACTTATAAATCATATTTATTTTTCGCGCGCGTACGTGCGTAATAGAGGCCAGTACCAATAAATCCAATTACGGCTAAAGCCTTCAACATTTGAGGTCTTAAAATAATGCGTGTAAACACTTTGTAAACCAACGGCAATACTATAGGTAGAGCTTTAATGATTAAATCGCGAGAATCATCCTTCGTTACAACAGCTTTTTTCTTCTTCATGTAATACTCCCAAGCGGCAGTCATTGCAGCAAGTGCAAAAAATATAAGACCTGTAATGAGGCAACCTTTAAATTTTGCGCATTCTTCTGCATAATAATAGTAATTAGCTCCGCCTAACCACAGTATTCCCATAACAATAAAAAAATATGTGAAATAACGTTGGATAGGCGGTATAATTTTGCCTGCTAGATTTTTAGCAGCTTCTTCTAAAAAATTAAATAACATCTTTTACTTTCTAAGAAGCATTGCAAGCACAACACCAGCACCGAAAGAATATATCGCGCTTTTCATTGGGTTCTTCTCAATACAAGAACACATTCCGCTTATACTACCACGACTTGATCCAAGAATCTTATCTTTCATGTCACTCATATTGGACATTAAGTCCTCAGAATTATCGTAAAGCATATTTAGCGCGTCACCTTTCATATTGCTTACACGTTTAGCAATATCTTTCATGTCGTCTTTTATAGCTTGGATATCATCTTTAGCTCTCTTAGACATTTCGTTGTTATCTTTATTATTATCCTTCATAACATTTCCTTTTAAATTTCAAGTTTATTTGAAGTAAAACACCTTTTGTTAGTAGTTAAGTTTATAAAATTTAACGTACTCACAATTACCAGTATGAGAAATTGTTTAAGCTTTGTAAAGCACAATTATTGATAAATTTTGTTTGCAACGATTTAATGGATTTCCATCCAGTTGTTTCCAACATTAGCCTCAACGGTTAAAGGCACGCTTAAATTATAAGCATTTTCCATGGCTAGTTTTATTATAGGCAATACTACCTCTACTTCACTATCTGGTGCTTCAAAGAGAAGCTCGTCATGAATTTGTAAGATCAATTTAGTGTTGAACCCTTTGCTTTTGAAAATCTTATCAAGATTAATCATAGCAATTTTGATTATATCGGCATTTGAGCCTTGGATGGGGGCATTAATAGCAGCGCGCTCAGCAAAATTTCTTAAAACATGACTTTTATCATTGATAAAAGGTACATAACATTTCCTACCGAATAAATTTTCAACGAATCCGTTTTCATGGGCGAAAGTTTTTGTTGCTTCCATGTATTCCTTGATACCCGGAAACTCTTTGAAATATCTATCGATATAATCACTTGCCTCACTTGAGGAAATATTTAGTTGCTTGGCAAGCCCGAATGAGCTAATTCCGTAAATAATACCGAAATTTATAGCCTTGGCTTTACGTCTATGTTCGTGGGTAAATTCATCTTTATCGACTTTAAAGATTTTTTGAGCGGTACGACTATGAATATCTTCATTGTTTATAAATGCCTCTTTCAGCGTGTGGATGTCAGCAATATGACTCAAAATCCTAAGCTCTATTTGAGAATAATCAGCAGATATTAATTTATGACCTGCGCTTGCTACAAACACCCCGCGAATCCTATTACCTTCAGGAGACCTTATAGGGATGTTTTGCAAATTAGGCTCATTTGAGCTAAGTCTACCGGTAGTAGTAGAAGTTTGTAAGAAAGTAGAATGTATCCGGAGTGTTTGAGGGTTAATATGGTTTTGTAGCGAATCAGTATAAGTGTTTTTAAGTTTTGTAAGCCCCCGCCATCTCAGCAACAAGTCAGCAATAGCATAACCTTTTTCACTGAGTTTCTCGAGTATATCGGCACCAGTTGAGTAAGCTTTAGACTTTCCAGATAATTTGCCATGCGGAAGTTGCATTTTCTCAAATAAAATCTCTCCCAGCTGCTTAGGAGAACCGATATTAAACTCTTGCCCGCAACTTACGTAAATCTGTTGTTCAAGTGAAGTGATTTCTTTTCCAAATATTTCAGATAAATGCTTCAAGCTGTTTAAATCAATCCTGATGCCAGCGCTCTCCATTCTATGAATAGTATAGCAAAGTGGTAAATCAATTTCTCGGTACAGATTAAGCGCATTATTTGTTTTGAGATCTAAAGATAAATTATTATAACGTGTTTTAAAATCGCTTGTGACTTGTGCGCAGTGCAAAACTAAATCTTGCAAATTTATGAATTTATCATCTGTTTCAAACAGATCATTTTGAGCAAGTCCTGCACTGATCGTATATTGCATTAGTTCAATATCATCACAAGCCGCAACGCCGCTTCCGAAGAACTTTATCATGGACTTTAAATTACAGGTGATTTTCTTGATGGCTTTGTCTTTTAGAATTTCGTAAATTTCAGGTTTAAACCAAAGATTCGAGTTGCTTGCGTGTTTTTGCGAAAATAGATCACCTTGCACTTCTTGCGGTTTATCTTGAATATTTAATATGTAATTTTTATTGTTGCTTGAGAAAACAACAGCAAGGTTTACGCTTTTATGCTGAACAAGATAAATGCTTACCTCGCCTTTTTCTCGCACCTCGTTTAGCACTTTGTCTAAAGTTGCTTTATCGGTAATTATTATTGTCTCGAAATTGTTTTTTTGAGTAACTTCCGTTTCAACTCTGATGGCAACCTTTAACCCGAATAATTGCTCGACTCTTTTATAAAGAGATTTAAAACCATATTTATGCAAGAAGCCATTGATGGCATCAGCTTCAGGTGCCCGCCATTCAAGTGAACTTAAATCTAAATCCAAGTCCATTTCGCAGTCAAGCCCGACTAGTTGCCATGAAAGCTCAGCACGATCGCGCGAGCTTTCAAGCATTGCGCGCAGGCGAACGCTTTTCACTTGATCAGTGGAAGATAGAAGTTCTTCTAAACTACCAAATTGTTTGATAAGTTCTGCTGCAGTTTTAGGGCCGATCCCTGCAACACCCGGAATATTATCCGAAGTATCTCCGATCAATGCCATAACTTCCCTGACTTTTGCAGGCTCTACACCGAATTTTGCTACGACGTCTTCGGTATTAATATACTTAGATTTCACCGGATCAAACATTTTGACGTTTGAATTTATCAGCTGCATTAAGTCTTTATCAGAAGAGATAATGACGACTTCTTGCATTACAGCATCAGCTTTGGTGGCTAAGGTTGCTATTATATCATCTGCCTCAAAGCCTGGAACTTCCAAAGTTGAAAAATTCAAGCTACTAGCTGCAGTTCTCACTTCCCCGAATTGTTCAATTAATTCTTGAGGTGCGGGTGGTCTATTAGCTTTGTAATCTGAATAAAGCGCGTGGCGAAAATTTGATTTTCCAGAATCAAAAACCACGACAGCATGCGTAGGTTTAAAATCGTTTAAGATCTTAAGTAGCATTGCAGTAAATCCGTATATTGCACCAACGGGTTTGCCTTCAGGCGAAGTAAGGGACGGCTGCACGTGGTAGGCTCGAAATACAAATCCGTATCCGTCGATGATCAGCAATGTATTTTTATCAGCCATTTTCGTTTCAACCACTTTATTTTATTGATTTAAGCATTTCCTCGTCAGCATCAACATCACCTAACCAGAGTCTGTTTTTTGCTAAACTCTCAAACTGAATTTAGCTCTTTGCTCATTAAATTCTGTCATGCGCGTATCTTTAACTGCGCTATATTCAAAGCCTGTATAATTTATACCGAGCTTTTCACACATTGATTGTACCGAAATTATATTGTCAATTCTGTCATCAATAAAGATTATTTCTTTTGGTTTAAATTCGATTCTGTTTAAAATTTGCTCAAGCACCGTTCCTTTATCTACAAGCCCCGTTAAAATTACGCCTTTATACAGCAGCGGTACTCCCTAATTTTGCTCGAGTTCAGGCAATTTAATTTCACCAAGATAGTTTGACAATCTATCAAAGTCCACCTTAAAACTATTAAGTTGTAGCATGCGCAACTCTTCAAACGTCTCACCTGTTCCTATATTTCCTGTAGGGCAATGAGTTAAAGCAATAGTCATTATATTTTTGTTTGATAAAAGTTCAAAAACCTCTAAAATTTTAGGATTGACAATAACGCGCGCGCGCATTTTATAGACAAGCGAAATCAGCGCAACAAATTCATTTTCACTTAAATTTTTAGCAAAATCAGCTTCAATTAAATCTCTATATTGTTTATAGTTCGGGTGCAACACCTGATCTTTTGAAGTAAAAATCACTTCGTCAATATCAAATACTACTAGGCTAGCGTCCCCGGCATTCGTTAGAATTTTCTCAAATTCTTTCAAGTCCGGCGCTTTGATAATATTACTAGTAACCTTTTGCATAACACCAACTTTAATTTTGTTTTTTAAGCACCTTGGCAGCTTCAAGCAATTCTTCTTGAGTGTTTACACCAACCACTAAATCAGCGTCTTGTGCGATAAAATACGTAACTTTTTCGCCGTTGTGTGCGCACACTTCAATCATCTTTGTAAGATAAAGTTCCGTTTCAGGATCAGATGCATCAAGACAACCAGATAGATATTCTTGCAAAACCCCAGGTGCAAACACCATGATCCCTGAGTTACAAAGAGTAATCTTTCTCTCTAACTCATTTGCATTTTTATGCTCAACGATTTTTAAAAAATTCCCTTTCGCGTCAGTTACAATTCTACCATACTCTGCAGGATTTTCTCTCTCAAACGCGAGTGTTACCGCTGCAGAATTTGTAGATTGCTGGTGGCGAGCAAGACTCTCAATGATGTCTGCTGTAATTAATGGATTATCGCCATAAATCACCATAATGGGTTTATTGTGATCGAAATATTCTCTTGCAGCGTCCACTGCATGCGCCGTACCTTTGGGTGACTCTTGCAGTGCTAGCTTGCATAAATCTTTATATGGAGTTAGATATTCTAGCAGCATGCTAGAGTAGACGAGGATCAAATCGTCACTAACGCGCGCGCAATTGTCAAGCACTCGCTCAATCATCGGCTTGCCGCCTACTTGGTGCATGACTTTGGGCAGGTCAGAGCCCATTCTGCTACCGTTACCTGCTGCAAGGATAATTATTTGACAATCAAGCAGCCTGACATCGTTTTCAAGATTGGATGAGTTTTTCATATACCTCTTCCGATAGTTCGTAATTACCAAACACCGTTTGCACGTCGTCACTTTCTTCTAAACTATCGATTAATTTGAGCAATTTTTCGGCTCTCTCTAAATCTTCAATCAGGATAGTTTCATTTGGTTTCCAGCCAATATGAGAATCTTCAGGAGCGCCGTATTTTGCACTCATAAATTCCAAGCAACTCGCAAAACTTTCAATTGTTGTATATATAGAATGATTCTCACCACTTGAATCAACGTCACTTGCTCCTGCTTCAATTGCACTCTCCAAGACCTCATCTGCAGTACCGATCGTTGCTGGATACTGGATGATCCCAAGATGATTAAACATAAAGCTTACACTGCCTGTTTCCCCTAAATTCCCGCCATATTTGGTAAAGCTTGAGCGCACCTCTGATGCCGTTCTGTTTTTATTATCAGTTAGAGCTTCAACAATTATCGCGATTCCGCCGGGAGCAAATCCCTCATATCTCATTTCTGTGTAATTCTCACCGCTTGTGGGGTCACTTGCTTGTTTGATGGCTTTATCGATTCTTTCTTTCGGTAAGTTTTGAGCACGTGCCGCGGTTATAGCACTGCGCAGTCTTGGATTTGCTGCTGGGTCCGGTGCGCCGATTTTTGCGGCAGTTAGAATTTCTCTAACTAATTTGGTGAAAACTTTAGCTCTTTTTTTATCTTGAGCACCTTTACGGTGCTGGATATTTTTGAATTTTGAATGTCCTGCCATGATCTTGTATTTTTTTTAATTTTAAATCTATACTCTAAAAAATCCTCGATTACAAATCATAGTTAAAGCGCATGTTTCAAGAACGACAATATATTTTAAGCCATCAACTATTTCAATCAATATAGTTTAAAGTTTTAATTCTTCTATATTTTAGACCGACTTAAAAAGTTTGCCTTACGGGTTCATATAATAAAGCTCAACTCTATCCATCTTCTCATAAATATCGAAAAATTTGTATTGCTCAAATTCATAATCAAAATCTTTTTTCGTGAGTGGGCTCTGAGTGATTACAATGAATCTGCTCTTTATGCTTGCGAATTACCGGAAATAAATCAAATGTCTTGAAATTATCGTCTGACGGATAATCGATAACTGTAATATTCGGCTGACTTTTAAATTTTTCAAGGAATGGCTGCAGATATGCTAAAGATTCTTGCGCATTATTGCTTGTACGGTAGAAAATGATGGTTGGATTTCTTGTTGAATTATCGTTCATGATTGTATTTCCCTCTAAATTTGGTTGGAACAAATTTTGACCACCGAAAAATTTTTAGATTTTTAAGTGGTCGGGGAAGTTGAAAGAACTGCGCAAGACAGCTACAATAGTCTTTAAGAGTGGAAACCCACCCTCTGAACATGCACTATTATCTCCCCGACCGCGAGGGCCTGAGGATTACAACATTTATACAGCTGGTGTTTACCGCTTACGTCAGGGACTTTCACACCCCAGAACAGCTATTATGCCATTGCATTATACAAGGTGCAAAGATTCAATTAAGGTGTAAAAAGAGGAACTTGATCAAAAAAAATTCTGACCACCAAGCATTTACTTCTTAGGAAAAAAGCTAGCAGAGGAATTTTTATATAATATCAAGAATGGCAACATAAATATAACCGGTGGCTGCAGACTAGTGTGCGATTTAGAGATTATCAATGAGATGGATAGTGATTATAATGTTTCAAATACTGAATATTTAATAACCAAGGTGCATGATCTAATGTATAAAAAAGAGCAACTAGACTTTTTTAAATAGCACTCATAAGTAGAGCGTCAGGATATTTGCTAAAAATAGTAAACCATTTCAATATTGTAAACGTTAGTATCATGTTAGATAAGTAATTGATAAAATCAACCTGCAATTCGGAAAGTTCGTATTCTGTGTTCAGTAACTGCCCAGCCCTTATCTTCTGCAAGTTCCAAATCATACTGGTTTTGCATATTCAACCACCAGCGGGGACTGACATTAAAATATTTACCAAGCCGCAAGGCAGTATCAGCAGTTATGGAGCGTTTGGCATTAATTATGCTGTTTACTCTGGTTAACGGGACATCAATATCTCTTGCAAGTTGACTCTGAGTTATACCCATTGGCTGCATAAATTCTTCCAAAAGAATTTTGCCCGGATATATGGGCGGTAATTTTTGTGTAATAGACATAGCATAAACTCGGTAAATTCAATGATAATCAACTATCTCAACATCATAAGCGTTTCCTTCATGCCAAGTAAAACATAAACGCCACTGATTATTAATTCGGATACTGTATTGATCTTTACGATTTCCTTTAAGTGCTTCTAAGCGGTTAGATGGTGGAACACGTAAATCTTCAAGATTAATCGTAGTGTTTAACATATACAGCTTCTTACGCGCCTGTTCAGCAATAGCAGAAAAACGTCTTACTATCTCACGTTTCTGCAATTTCTCAGTATGTTTACATTTAAAGCTTATAATCATTATATAACGTTAGCCGTTTAACTTCAAGTAGAATAGCATATATAAGAAACATTGAAAATCAAGGGAGGTTTTCAAGCATTCTTACGGTTTTAACAACTTAAGAATTGCAAGCCTTAACGAGTCATATCGCTATGACATTCTGCATAGAATACAAGCCCGGTTTCTTACCCACTATCCATGCAGCTGCCTTTAAGGCGCCATCTGCGTACGCATCTCTACTGATCACTTGATGGCTAAGTTTGATAACTTCATTATCGCTTGCAAAGATCACTTCATGTTCGCCGTAAATTCCCCCACCTCTGACAGAAGAGATCCCTATTTCATTTGGATTCCTTGAATTATTTGAGGAACGCCCAAGTATCACATTATTTTCGAAATCTATATTTTTGGCTTTAGCTATTTCACGTGCTAAAGAGATTGCCGTTCCTGAAGGTGCATCTTTTTTATAGCGATGATGATATTCAATAATTTCAGTGTCATAATGCTCATCCATCAAAGCATTTGCACATTTTGTAATTAGGCTTGTTATCAAGTTTATTCCTAAAGACATATTTGCGCTGTAAACTATAGGAATCTGTCTTGAGTATTCGCTAATTAACTGGAAATGTTCGCTTGCAAAACTAGTAGTGCCGATAATCAAGGATTTTTTCTGAAGCGCGCACTGTTTTAGTAATTCTGGTAAGATATTTACGCTTGAAAAATCGATGATGACTTCAGACTCTTTGCAGAAAGAGACAAGATCCGCTATAGCGTTTTTACTTGAAAATTCGGCTGTTATTTTAAATTGTTCAGATAAAGTACGGGCTTTTTCAATGATGCTTTGGGAAGTTTTACCGGTTGCGCCGCAAAGTCCGATTTTTATTTGCATAACAACATATTCTGCTTAAAGTTTTAAATGTCGGTAATTGCGTGCGTAATATATCAAGGGATTTAAATCATTATTGATTTTAGAGGCTTTAACAACGCCTATAAAAATTAGGTGATCTCCCGTGCTAAATTCTTGAACTTTCTCGCATTCAAGCCAACATATAGCGTTCTCTATAAGCGGACAATCACTGGCTACCCCTAAATGATGCTTAATGCCAGCAAATTTATCATCAGAATGGCTTGCAAAGTGCCGTGATATTTCTTCCTGATTTTCAGCAAGAATGCTAACAGAAAAAACATCACATTGCGCAAAAGCATTAAGGGAAGCAGCATTTTTATTTAAACAGAATGATATTAAGGGAGGATTTAATGATACTGAAGCAAGGGAGCTTGCGGTAAACCCGAAAAACTTGCCTTCACTTTTTGTTGCAATTATTGATACACCGGTCGCAAGTTTGCTTAAAGATTCTTTGAACTCGCGTGCGTTCACTACTCAAGCCATTTTTTTCTAATTTCATCAAGCACACCGTCTTCATCTAAACGCCTTATAGCGTTATCAATAGTTGGTTTAAGCAGTGAGCCTGCCGGTAGCGCAATTGCAAATTCCGATGAAAAATCTTCAAGTAAAAAGTATGAGAATGTTGAGTTATTAGCTATGAACTTTTTGGCTTGCGCCTCCTCTAAAATCACTGCATCAACTGCTTTTGATTTTAATTCTTCAATCAACATCAAGTTATTTGATAATGAATGAACTTTAGTATGAAGTTTGCCTGAGAAATCTTGAGCTATCTGCCCCCAGATTGTCCCGAGTTGTGCCCCGACATGTCGATCTTTAAGATCATTAGTTTCAGATAATGCGTCAGCGGTTCTATAAAGAACTGCAACTGTTGCCGTAGTGTAAGGTGTTGAGAAATCAACTCTTGCTTTGCGTGCCGGCGTAATTGATAGCCCCGCAAGGACTAGATCAACGTTTTTACTTGTTAATGCTGCAAGAAGCCCGTGAAAATCCAGATTTTTAATCACAATTTTCTTGCCAATATATTTACCAACAGCATTGGCCACGTCGATATCCATACCGACAATTTTACCATCTTTGATAAATTCATAAGGCGGGTTGTCTGCAGATGTACCCACGATAATTTCATCATTTTTTTTGTTATCATTACATCCTGCTAGCAAAAACAAGGACAGAAAACTATATAAAAATACTTTTGCGAAATTCATTGATATCAACTTTTTTGATTTTACTTAAGAACGTGGTTCACAATCATTTCTGATGATTTTTCAAACAATCTATAATTTTAATTATATCTAACGGTAAATCGATCGTAAATTCAAGAAATTTATTGCTTGTTGGATGTATAAATCCTAAATAATATGAGTGAAGTGCTTGGCGCTTGAAGTCAGCAATAGTATTTTGTACGTCTAAACTTAAGGTTTTTGCTTTTCTATTATTTTTACCATAAGTTTGATCGCCAATAATTGAGTGGCCTTTATGGCTCATGTGGACTCTAATCTGATGAGTCCTGCCCGTGTTTAATTTACATTCAATCAGGCTTAATGCACCATTTAGAAATATTGCTTCAGTTTGATAATCAGTTATTGCAATTTTTCCACCACTTTTAACTACAGCCATTTTTTGTCTGGAAATTCTGTCTCTGCCGATATTATTCTCGATCCTACCTCTCGTTGGATTTAAAACCCCCCATACTAAAGCTTTATATTTGCGTATTAATTCTCTTCTCTCGATTTGCGCAGCAACTATAACGTGCGCTTCATTTGTTTTTGCGATAATCATGAGACCCGAAGTATCCTTATCCAAGCGGTGCACTATACCTGGTCTTGCGTCCCCGCCAACATCTGACAAAGTGCAAGAATAGTAAATGAGCGCGTTTACTAGAGTATTTTGATGATTACCAGCCCCCGGATGCACTGTCAGCCCCACCGGCTTATTAATAACGATTATATCATCATCTTCAAATATGATATCAAGTGGAATATCTGCTTGTTCGATTTCAAGGGTCTCAGGGTCCATCAGCGTAATCTCAATCAAATCATTCTCCTTGACCTTATAATCAGAATCAGAAATAATTACATTATTAAGTTTGACGTGCGCTTCCTTGATTGCTTTTTGGACGCGACTCCTTGAAGCACTAGGCATGAGACTTGACAAAGCTTTGTCAAGCCTTGCCCCCGCAAGATCAGGTGCTATTTGGTAATTGTAAATGTTCATTAAAATATTCTTTAAACTTCAAGGGTAAAAATGCGCGATTTTGAGTTAAAAATCAATAGTCTTAATTGGCTTCAAGCAATGGGCCTTAAGTATTATTGCTCAGATGATAAGGATCATGCCCTCTCAAGAGAAAATATTTTTTTAAAAAATCAATCTAAAATTATTCCAAATATTGACATTTCTTCTAAAAATACTCTTAAATCAGATATTAGAGAGTCATCTATGCAAAAAATTAAACCAGAAAACATAAGTCCTGCTGTTTCGGAATCGCGTAAACTCGCAGATTCCGCAAATACTCTTGCGGAACTAAAAGAAATCGTGATGAATTTCGCAGGGTGCGATTTAAAGAAACTTGCTTCAAACACAGTTTTTTGCGATGGTAATTCAGCAGCCCCATATATGTTTATTGGCGAAGCACCGGGTGCCACTGAAGACAAAATGGGTATTCCATTTTGCGGTGAGAGTGGCAAACTGCTTGACAACATACTTGCCTCAATTGATGTTTCACGAAAAAACAATGCCTATATTACTAATACGGTATTTTGGCGACCACCTGCCAACCGCGCCCCTACCCAGGAAGAAATTGATGTCTGTAAGCCTTTTGTTGAAAAGCATATTGCCCTTGTAAATCCTAAAATAATAATATTAGTAGGAAGCACAGCAGCTACAAGTTTACTAGGCAAACACGCAGGTATCACGAAAATTCGACAAGAATATTACTCATATTCAAATCAGTATCTATCTGTCCCTATCATTACGACGGCTATCTTCCACCCGGCCTACCTGCTGCGCCAACCGATGCAGAAAAAAACCACCTGGTACGACCTCCTAAAGATCAAAGAATATGTGACGGATAATAAAATTGTCTAGAAGCTTTGTTCTTAAAACATAGGTCACATTAATAGTCTTCTTTCAAGTTTTTTAGTTTCTCAAATCTTGGCCCGGTTGCATACAAATTTTCATATTAAGGATGTTCAACCGCTGTATCTTTAGCAGCATCTTCTCCACTCATCATAATCTTACAATCTTGTATAAATTGCTCGTGCGTAGCTTGCTCTTGCATAGCTTGGTTTTTCTGTCTTATTGCGGCATCCGGAATACCGTTATGCGCAGGTAAGAATTCAATTTTCTCAAGAATGCGAATGTAGTCTGCTGGACTCTTCATGTGATTATTAAACTCTATTAAAACATCAGTCAGCACTTCACGTAATTTAACCGGTATAGCCATTTTAAGTAGCGATTCTACATTTTCCTTAAAATCATCATTAATAAACATATACGCTGCTAGCCGAGTTAAGTCATCGCTCATCTGCTGACATACTAGCTCAATAGTAAGATTACCAGGCACTTTAAAACGGGGAGCTTCCTTATAAAAATTTGTAATTTCTTTTACCTCTTTTTCGGCAAATAGTTCATTTGCGATTAATTCGACAGTTGTACTATATGGTATAGGTGAAGGTAATATTAGTTGGAGATATAGCAATACACTATCTAAATCCTCCATACTTTCTTGAGCATTAAAGATAAGCGTCCTCATTAATTCCAAGATAGGCATTTTGATAAAATCGGGTAGATCGGGATGATTTTTAATCTTTTCGACACAAGTACCGCATTCAACTAGTTCTTGTAAATTTTTGTAATTAAAATCATGTACCTTGTTGCCATCCTTATCAATTACAAAGCCATCTTTATCCCGCATTGATTTTCCATCTTCGTTCCTGTCCAAGCGTGCCCTAGTTGTGCCGACTTTAAGAGCAAAATTTTCAATAGTTAATGTTGAAAATTTCACTAAATCCTCTTTACTGAATATTTCGTCTTCAATTGCCTTAGTTAATATTTCGCTATTGAAAGGTAAGTACTTATTTGAATAACAAAAATGTTGGAGAAGCTTGCCGAGCGTCAAATAATAATCAGCGACATCTTCAAAATCACCGGAAAGTTCATAATCATTTATTATTGCCCCATGCTCAATCAGGACTCGTACAATTTCTGGGTTATCATTGTCCACTGCTAAATCTAAAGGAGTTTTTTCGTCCTTATCTTCGATCTCAGTATCGGCACTATGTTTAATTAGACATTCAACAATATCAGTGTTTCCTAAATTGCCTGCCATGTGCAGAGCAGTTTTTCCATCATTATCCTGTAAATTTACGTTAGCCCCAAGGTTTATCAAGCATTCAACTGAAGGTAGCATTCCATTGTTAACTGCATAATGAATGGGTGTATCACCATTTCCATCTTTAATATCAAGAATTGCGCTATAAGACCCTAAGCACTTGATAACATCTACCCTCCCTTCCTGGGCAGCATAGTGCAATGGAGTTGCACCATCTTCGTTCTTAGCATTTATATTCGCATGCTTTTCGATTAAAAGTTCAACGCCCTTTGTAAACCCTTTGTGAGCTGCAGCATGCAAAAGGGTAATCTTCGTACGAGTACTTGAGTTAACATTTATTCCATTGTCTATTAAAAATATTAATGTCTCAAGGCTCTTTCCTTCGATCGCAAGTTGAGCCAGGTTGTGACCTGAATCCGAAGTGAAGTTTATGTCCAACTTCTTGCTATCTAAAATACATTGCAAAACTTTAGGTTTATTTGTAAAAGCTGCAATTTGAACAACATGTTCTTTTCGTTTTATACCAAAATAACCGCTGTCTCTTTCAACATAAAGATCGACATTGTTTTCTATAAGCTCTTTTAAAGCTGGAATGTTCTCAGTTTCAACAATTTCTAAAATATCTTGGTTGATCTCTTCCCTTGATTTCATTCTACTGCTCATAAATAATTTTAATTATCAATTTATAACATAATGGTTAATTAAAATCAATCATTTTATTAATAGACTTCTAATGTTTAAATCATTTAGATAAACTTTAATTATAAAACAAAGGATTACAATCTTCCGTTGCAAATATTTATATTTGCAAAAACCTCATTTCATTTGCAAATAGATAAATTAAAGGTTTAAAATTAAGATATAAATAACTTTGAAAATCAATATTGAGAATAAAATGCAAGACAAAGATGAAACAATCCCGGAATTTGCCGAGTTAAGGATTGGTAATGAAATCTACAAATTACCGATAAAAAAAGCTACCATCGGTGAAAACGTTATTGACGTCAGCAAGTTATACGCATCTACCAGCTATTTCACCTTTGATCCTGGATTCATGTCGACAGGTTCTTGCGAATCTAAAATAACGTATATTGATGGTGATGCGGGAATCCTTAGGCACCGCGGGTATGAGATCAAAGATTTAGCAGAAAAAAGCGACTTCTTGGAAGTCTCATATTTACTATTAAATGGTGAGTTGCCGACCAAAGAACAACATAAAGACTTCACTTCCCGCGTCCTTCATCATTCATTGGTAAATGAGCAGTTGAGAAATCTATTTAGAGCTTTCAGACATTCAGCACACCCTATGGCTATAACTTTAGCGGCAGTGGGGTCGCTATCAGCATTCTATCATGACGTGCTAGACATCAGAGACGCAGCTGAGCGTGAGCTTGCAGCTATTAGAATGATTGCAAAAATGCCTACAATCGCAGCCATGGCCTATAAATATTCAATTGGTCAGCCATTTGTATATCCAAATAACAATATGGGCTTTACCGAAAATTTTCTACATATGATGTTTGCAACTCCGGCGGAAGAATATAAAGTTAACCCTGTTTTAAGCAAGGCGCTTGATAAAATCTTCATTCTTCATGCAGACCATGAGCAAAATGCTTCAACTTCGACTGTAAGGCTTGCAGGATCATCGGGAGCTAATCCGTTTGCATGCATCAGTGCAGGCATTGCCTCGCTTTGGGGCCCTGCTCACGGTGGTGCTAACGAAGCAGTAATTAATATGTTGCATGAAATAGGCACAGTTGACCGTATCCCTGAATTCATTGAGAAAGCTAAAGACAAAAATAGTGGCATTAGGCTTATGGGCTTTGGTCATCGTGTGTACAAGAATTACGATCCACGCGCTGCGGTGCTTAGAGAAACCTGCAAAGAAGTGCTCAATGAGCTTGGTCAGTTGAAAGATAATCCATTGCTGCAAATCGCGATGGAGCTTGAAAGAATCGCCCTTCACGATGAATATTTCATTGAACGCAAACTCTATCCAAATGTTGATTTTTATTCAGGCATTATTTATCAAGCCATGAATATTCCGCCACAGATGTTTACGGTACTTTTTGCCGTAGCAAGAACGGTAGGATGGATTGCGCAGTGGAAAGAGATGCAAGAAGATCCCACTCAGAAAATTAGCCGCCCCCGCCAGCTTTACACCGGGCATGTGCACAGAGATTTCGTATCCTTTGATAAGAGATAATAAGTTTAATTCTCGTTATAACTTTTGTCACTTAATTTGCAGAAAATAATGCTTGCTTGTTCTTCAAATTTTGTACAAGTATGCATTATTTATGCGCTAGATGTCGTGACGTCCTAAGCTTATAATCGTAATATGTTATAAAATTTTAGACAGGTCTAGATCGATCAACTTTTCCTAAAATTCGGGAAATCTAGATGTCCCCATTTGCCTTGAAAGTCTTCATTGAATTCATAAGAAACCTGTGCTTGTTCTTCAAATATTTTGAAAGCATCTATAATGTAATTTCGATTTCAATTACGGTATATTTGAAGCCTGATTTACATTCGATGAATCTTGCGAAGTTAAAAGCCGTTACATTATCATTAAAGAATGAGAAAGCGAATTGTTTTAGTTCAAACGGGGTACAAATTAGATCTCGATTTAGCATAATCAACTCTTAAGCCTTGTTAAACAATGGTGCTAGGGGGTACAACCAGTCACTGTAAACAATAACTACCCACTACCTTCATGCTAGAAGCACTTATAATAGCGGACCCCTAGCATTAGAGGTTGATAGTTTGATTTTGCAGTGATGGGTTGTAATCATCACTAACGGTTGAATAATAAATAAACTAACTGTGTTATGCAATAGTTATTCCACTGCTTGAAGTGTTCAAGAATAATAACCTGATTTTTTGGAGTTATAAAAAATATTATTAAAATGAAAAAAATTTACTTTTAGCTATTAGTGGAGGATAATTTTTATGCTAAATTTGAAAATAGTTTTAAATTATTTTATTGGTGGCGCCGCCCGTAATTTACTTTAAAGCTAGTGATCCTGTTGGTGTTACCCTAAGTTTTACTTGTTTTTTATTAGCAAAACACTCTAAAAAAAGTTACCCACTGCTCTTTAGACGGGTAAGACGTTTTAGAAGTAACTCGCTTTGAACAAAAGTCAGTTACTTTTATAACTTAGATTGAAGGAGGCAAAGAGCTATAATCTTTATGTTATAAGTGGCTTTAAATAGCATAAAGACTTAAGACCTTGAATACCCGATTCGAGATCGTTGTTACGGTTTTGAGTAGGACGGATGCTGCTTGTTTGGTAAAGCCATAGGTAATAGAAGGTACAAACTCCTGATATTACTTATTCTCTCTTGAGGCTTCTTAAGTAAGAGAGGATGTTCATGCATAAAATGCATGAACATATAGCTAAACCACTATAAAGTAGTTACAATAACTTTGTATAAATTAAAAAATAATTGGTAAGACA
>Ga0123337_10001656_pt1 | contig 27842 bp, 29 predicted proteins | sample frozenSSSSmetaG_FD_89792 | JGI IMG/M metagenome (GOLD analysis project Ga0123337, IMG submission 89792) | Glacier valley bacterial and archeal communities from Borup Fiord, Nunavut, Canada, to study Microbial Dark Matter (Phase II) -... | ecosystem: Environmental > Aquatic > Freshwater > Ice >...
AACCCTGAAAGCGCCCAAAATCTCGCGGACCTCTACAAACAGGCCCAGGACGCGGAAGTCGCGGTCGCGGAAACTTTCAAAAATGTCCGCGCGGCGGAGCTCGCCTCCATCCGGAGAATCCCGCTTTCCGAGGCCCTTGAGATGACGAAAGTGGCCAAGCCCGACCGTCCTGAATTGGACACGGCGATCCTGAAACAGGACATCGCCGACGTGAAAGGCGTTCGCGAGCAGGAGAAAACCATCACCGCGGCGGCGGAACAAATGGACTCCATGGTCGCCCTTGCCCAGCGCATGCGCGAACTCGCCGCCGCCTCCGGGGCGAATCTCTCGATGGCCAGCATCCAGGCGCAGGGCGATCACAACGAGCGGATGGAAAACCTTGCGATGGAGGATGCCGGCGCCAAGGCCAAGGATTTGAGCGGCGAAATGGCGGCGGCCGACGGAGCGGGGGCCGGTTATGGGGCCTCGGGTCAAGAAGGGACTGCCACCAAGCCGGTCAAGCCGGCCGACGCTGATTACGGAACGAAGGGCGGAGTGCCTGACATCTCGAAAATCGAGGTCAAGGATTACAAGCCGCTGCACGGCCGGACCGTCCGACAGGGCATGGTCGACATCGAGCATGGCCGGAACCCTGCGTGGATGTATGTCGACACCTGGCATCTCATCGGTCCCTGGCCGAATCGCGGTAGAAAGAATCTTAATACAAAATTTCCGCCGGAGACGGTGGTTAACTTGGACGCGGTTTATCAGGGCGGTCGTAAGGACGAGGTGCCTATGCCTGTCCATTGGGAGTTCTTCCAAATGCCCTCGAAGGTTGCCGGAAAAAATCGTGCGCCGATAGTGCCCATGATCGTGCCTCCGGGGTTGCAGGATTTTGAGATTTATTATGCCTACACGGAGCTATGGTTTGACGAGCCGGCGGATCTTTGGGTGGCGATCGGCAGTGACGATCAGTCCAAGGTGTGGATCAACGACCAGTTGATCTGGAAAAGTGCCGACTACTACAAATCTTGGGTGCCCAACGAAGGCTTGCGGAAGGTGCATTTCAGGAAAGGCATCAACCGAGTGCTCTACCGTTTGGAAAACGGCCAGAACAGCGGCGGATTTTCGTTCATCGTGTGTCTTTCCGAAAGTCAGGCGGGAGGGCGGTGACGCTTCAGTCGTTGCTGAGGAAAATCGGATCGGCGATGCCCTTGCGGTAGACCTCGATCTGTTCGGGCACGCGCTCGATGTCCACGTCCTTGCCCCAGTAAAAATAGGTGATGGCCTTCAGGTTGGGGTAGCGTTTGCAGAACTCGAAGGTCATCTCCATGTGCCGTGCATCGCCGGGGTAGGGTTTCGGCTGATACCATTTTCCGCGCGGCGGTTCGGTGCCCCATTCCGCGAGGATGATGGGCTTGTTCGGGTAGGTGGCGGCAAGGTTGTCGAGGGCGTAATGGTTCACATCGTTGTAAAAGGAGGCGCCGACCCAATCGACCACGTCATCACCGGGGTAGTAGGCCTTGTAGCCGTTGATCGAATCATACTTGCCGAAACTCCGGCCCATCGCGCCCGGACACCAGGCAAACGCCACCTTGTCGGCCCCGTGGTCGCGGAAAATTTTGTGGATGCGGCGCCAGACCAGTTTGAATTTTAAGGCGGTCCAGTCGGACGGCTGTTTCTTATACAACTCGGAGAAGAAGAACCAGTCGCCGTTCATCTCGTGGTTGATGCTGAGCAGGTAGGGTTTTCCGAACTCTTTGGACAACTCGGCGAGCTTGATGAAGCGCCAGTCCTCCTTGCCGGAGAGGATATCGTCGGCCTTGAGGAACGGGCCGCTCGGATCCCAGTCGCCCGTGTAGAGCTTGATGAACGGAATGACGTTGGGCACCGAGTCGATCACCTTGAGGCGGTGCAGAGATGATTCCAACGGGAGCTCGACACCCTTTGACCACATCGGGGTGAAGCAGCCGATCATCGAGGGCTTTTTTCCGGCTACACTTACGTATTGTTGGTAGCGCTTGTCGAAGCCCGCCTGGGTGTCGGTGTTGAGCAGGACGCCGTGATAGATTTTATTAGGAAGCTCCAGCGGCGCGAGGGAACGCGCGGGCGGATGCTCCGGCACCTGTTTGAGTTTGGCATACTGCATCAGTCCCACGTTCGGATCGTCGCCGTGATCGAAGGGCCGGTCGCCTTCGAGCGGAACGGCGGCGGTCCGGGACACGGCAAGCAGGCTCAACAAAAACGCGGAGAGAATGGGGTGGCGGGGCATGAGTGGATTCATTGCGTTTTCCCTCGAGCGGGCAATGCGGACGGTGCGCCATGATGGTTGACAGTCATGTGACCGGAGGAGGGGGCCGAGGCGGTGTTTCGGGCTTTCATAAATTCTGATAACCGTCAGGGCATGTATTGATTCGAAACCCCAATCAGGAATCTCTCATGACCGGCAATAAATCTGTTCTGATCCGCGACATCGTCGGTTTGATCGAGGCGGCGGTGCCCGCAGCGAATAACCACGACACGATCGACACCTTCAAGTGCGGCAATCCCGACATGCCCGTGACGGGCGTCGTGGTGACGTTTATGGCGACCATGGATGTGCTGAAGCGGGCGGTGAAGGCCGGGGCCAATCTGGTGATCACCCATGAGCCGACTTTTTATAATCACCGGGATGAAACCGACTGGCTGAAAAAAGACGCGGTCTTCCTGGCGAAGAAAAAATTCCTGGATCAACACGGCTTGGTGCTCTGGCGTTTTCACGACGGCCTGCACCACCTGCGCCCGGACGGAATCCTGCAGGGGATGGTGGATGCATTAGGATGGAAAATGCCGGAAGATCCCGAGCGGCCCAACCTTTGCCGCATCAAGCCGGTGTCGTTGCGGGAACTGGCCGCGCATTGCCGAGAGCGTTTGAAGATCGGGCCCGTGAGGGTGGTTGGCGATCCCGACATGATGTGCACCAACATCGGGCTTCTGCCCGGAGCCTGCGGCGGTCGACGGCAGCTCGACGTGCTGTGCTTTGGCGGGGCCGAGGTGATCATTTGCGGGGAAAGTCCGGAATGGGAAACCTGCGAATATGTGCGAGACGCCGCGCACGCGGGCCTGTCCCGAGGACTGATCGTGCTCGGTCACGCGAACAGCGAGGAAGCCGGGATGGAATATGGCGCGACGTGGGTGCGTCGGCTGCTGCCGGCTTCCGTGCCGGTTCACTCCATTCCGGCGGGCGATCCTTTTCACGTTTGTTAAGAGGCCGAGTCGTTGCGGCAGGATCGGGCAAGGAGAGGACTGCTTGCTCAACTGTTGAGCAAGGGGAAGGTTTCTTATGTCTGCGGAAACCCTATCGATGCACCTTCCAACCCCACTCCCCGTAATTTGCACCCCATGACAAGGAAACTGGCCCCGTTGATAGTGCTGTCGTTTTCATTCTGCCAATTGGCGCAGGCGGCTGGAGAGGCACCGCCGCCGGTCGCCGGAGCCCAGACTCCCGCTCCCCAGGCGGTTGCGCCGGCCAAGCCCGAGCCGTTGTTTGCCTTCACGCCGCCGATCGAAATCCCCGGCAAGCGCGATTTCGCGGATCCGGAAACGCTCAACGACGACGTCGCCGCACAACTTCAGGGCACATGTTCGCTGGCTGAATTCCGCGCCCTGCCGGAAGCGGACCGCCATGTTTATTCCTTTGATGTCTGGCCGGGCGACAAGGACTCGCTCGGGAAAAAATCCTACGCCTTTAATTTCCACTTGGGGCAGACGGGCGTCAACGGACAAAAAATAGCCTTCCTTCCATCTGGCGGAGGGCCGGGCTCCAAGGTCGATCTCGGTCGCGCCAAGGACCCGGCCACCGGACAATATTTTCTCAAGGGATTCGGCAATCTCGATTGGAGCGGGACGGCCCAGCATACCTTCAAATTCGACAAGCCCGTGATGGCCTTTGGCGTCGTTCTGAGTTCTTCCGGCGACGTGGATCTGAGAAAATTTTATTGGCCGGCCGCGAAGGATCTCAACGGCTATCCCGTCTCCTATACGCTGACCGACGGGACGATTGTCCAGTTGGGGCAGCGGGAACTCCGGGGCGCGCTCATCAAGGGCGGAACCCATTCGTTTCTCGGCGTGATCGACCGGTCCGGCCGGGGCATCGTTTCGGTCGGTTACGCGCTCAAGGGGCTCGCCGGCAACAAGGCGCAAAACATCGTCATGAACGGATGGGCGTTCGTGACCATGCCGAAGCCGGCGGTGGCCGCCGTGATCAACCTGAGAAGCAGCTGTGATTTTGAATCTCCCGACGGCATCGCCCCGTCGCCCGTGCCCGCCTTGACGGGGTTGGCGCCGCTCGACGACTTCCGGTTTATCGTGGCCAACAAGCGCTACGTTTATCGCTTCGATACGTGGCCGAAGAACACCAAGGATCTCGGCTCCAACACGGGCGTGTTCGCCTTTGATCTGAAGGGCAAGGGAAGCGTCGGACAGACCGTGACCATCCATGCCACGAACGCCGCCGGCAACGCGAAGCTGATCCAGACCACGCTGAAGCGTGATGATGGCCTTTCTTATCCGGTGCTGGGAGGGTTGGGTGACATCGGCAAGGGGGCTTGGGCGCAGCAGACGATCACGTTTGAGAAACCGGTCTGGGCGTTCGGCATCACCTATCGTTCCCCGCAGGACGTGAGGCTGGCGCAGGCGACGGATGATGGGAAAAACCCTCCGATTTCCTACACGCTGGCCGACGGCTCCGTGGTCAACCTCGGAAACCCCGGCATTGCGAACGGCGTGATGGCCAAGGGCGAGAAAACCTTTGTCGGCGTGATCGACAAGACGGGCAGCGGCATTGTTTCCGCGACCGTGCGGGTGCAGGGCGAGGCGGCGGAAAGCCAGCTTCTCGTCATCGAGGACGTGGCCTTTGCCTTCGCCGGGCCTCCGCCCGGTGATTGGAAGCTCGTGCTTGAGGACAACTTCAACGGCGACAAATTGAACCCCGCCATCTGGGCGCCGGGCTACACGTTCGTCGACGTGATCAACAGCGAGATGCAGGGCTTCGTGCCCGAAAATATCACCGTGGCCAACGGCATATGCACGATCAAGGTCGAGCAGCGGGACTGTAAAAACACCGACCGCAACGGGCGGCAGGGGCAGACGCAGAAATTCGCATCGGGCGCCTTCACCAGTTACGGGAAATTCACACCCGTCTACGGGTATTTCGAGGCGCGGATCAAGATGCCCCATCCGAGGGGCGCCGGCATCTGGCCCGCGTTTTGGATGCTGCCTGATCGCGGAAAAGAATATCCGCCGGAGGTTCGAGGTGCTTACGGAACCAAGAAGTATGGCACCGGCATCGAGATCGACATCTTTGAATTCATGCCGTGGTGGAAAAAAACGGACGGCAGCTATCCCATCCATGTGGGCTGCATCTGGAGCTACGGGAAGGTCACCGAAAAAGACCCGGCGCCGCACGGCTACGGAGCCTACGCGCAGGACAACGACGGCTGGGGCCCTGCGGAGCTGACCTATAAAAATGCGGACACCGAGTTCCATACCTACGGGCTCTACTGGTCGCCGGAACGGCTCATCTACTATCTGGACGGAAAGCCGATTTTTCGCGTGAAGGATCCCAAGCACGTGCCGGACGTGCCTCATTATTTTTTGTTCAACATCTCCATCACGGGAAACGGTTGGGGGAAGAGCATCGACAAGAAACATCCCACCTATGCGCAGATCGTCGAAGACATGCCCAACAGCATGGAGATCGATTACTTCAGGGCCTACTCCGGCGTCTTGGATGAAGCGGTTCCCGCCGCGGCGACCGATAATCCAGCCATCGTCCGCAGCTATTCGTCTCCGCTCAAAAACGTGCCGGCGCCCGCCGCGCCGGCGCCTGCCCCTGCGGCGACTCCTACACCTGTGCCTGCTTCTGACGATGCGCCGGCCGCACCGGTGAATTCGGGGATCTCCAGCCCTTCGATGGGCTGATCACAGGAGCTGGCGGCTTACCGAGTCTCGAGCAGCGCGTCCTTGAGAGGCTCGCGCCAGGCTTTGGCCTGCGGATCGTAGGCGCCAAAGCCGGAGCAGAATTCCCAGTAGGCCCAACTGAAGTCCAGGCGGTTCGCTTCGCCGGCCACGAAGCGCGTCCAGAGAGCCCGCGATTCCATGTCGCCGTTAGAATAGGCGCCGAATTCTCCGAGGAAAATCGGGCGGCTCTGCTCCCGTCCCCAGCGCGCCGCTTTTTCCAGGGAATTGCGCAGGGTGGTCTTCTCGGCGTCGCTGCCGGTCCAGTGGCGGTCCTTCCATTGGTCGGCGCCGGTGACCCAGGAGGCGCCTTGGTGGGTGAACTCGAAGGGATCATAAAAATGAACGGTCACGATCACCCGGTGCTCTTCCGGCGGAAGCCGGAGCGCGTCCAGTGAGTTGATCGAGTTCCACGAACCCGGGCCGATGATCACGGGGCGGTAGGGGTTGGATTTGCGCACGGCCTTGAGTAAAACTGGGATGACCGTATTCCAGCGCTCGCTCGTGAGCTTGTCGTGCGGTTCGTTGTAGAGCTCGAAATAAACGGATGCCGGCCGGCTCTGGTAGCGTTCGGCGATTTGCGTCCACAAGGCTGCCAGGCGCTCTTGATTGGCGTCCGGATTCTTGTCCATCTCTTCGTAGTTGTGGACGTTGATGATGACGTTGAGCCGGTTGGCGGTCGCCTGATCGATCGCCCAGTCAACCCGGGCGGCGAACCCGGGATCAATGGTGTAAGGCGACTCCTTCAAGGCATGCGCGGACCAACGAACGGGCAGTCGAATTGAGGAGAAACCCGCCTCGCGAATGATTTGGAAATACTCGGGCTGGAGGGTCACGCCCCATTCGCTTTCCTTCGGCGCCTCCAATGCGTTCGCCAGGTTGATGCCACGGCCCAGACGGGCATTGGCCGCCTGAATAGTCTCCACCGGCTCGCCCGCGACGAGATGGGTGACGAGGGTAATCAAGGCGCAGACGAGAGGGGTAAAGCATGTCTTCATGGGACACGCAGCCTGCTCGCCATGCATGTCACGGACAATGCCCAAAAACCAATATCCGGGCTACTCCTCGCCCGAATACACGTGGAAAAGCATGTCGTGAAAGAGGGGCTCGGTGCACTGGGGCTCTTTGGTGATGGCGGACTGGATCTGCATCATGGACACGATGGAAGTGAGCCTGGCCTGAAGACGGGCAATCTCGATGGTGCGGTGGAGCTGCATGTAATTCCCGGGCCAATTTTCCAGTTCGATCCACTTGAGGGCGGCGCCGCCCAGGGTTTCGCGTCCGCTGCTGGCGCGGTAGAGGATCGCCTTGGCGATTTCGACCCAGTCCTGCTTTCGGGTGGAGAAGTCGGGGATGCTAAACGTATTGGCCATCGCCCGCATGAGGAGGTATTCGTTGAAATGGAGATCGCAAAGGGAGTCCTGCGCACAGAGGACAAGGCGGAGGCGCTTCGAAAGCTCGGCATGCTTCTCAAGCCGTCCACGCACGAGTTTTTCAAGCAGGACCTGCTGGTCGTGGTTGAGTCGGTCGGCGTCGAGGACGACGAAAAAAAGCGGATGTCCGCTGGCGTGCGCGGGCTTCAAGAGTGCGTCGAGACGCTCCGCGCTCAGTTCACCGGAGTGACAGACCAGTTTGTGGCAGTGGCTGGCGGGGGCGGCGTTGATGGCGAGTTCGAAGCGGCCGGAGCCGGGGGGGCCTTCGAGGATGGCCACTGATCGGAATTCGCGCAGGCGCGCGAGATCGGCATTGAGTTTGAACGCGGCGAGAGAAGTGCCGGCGGTGAGAGGGCTGGCGGGTTGGGTGTCGGGGGCGTGCGAGGATGTGCTTGAGGCGGACCCTATCGATGCGCGGGAGGGGCTTTGGGTGAGGATGTGGGCGATTTTTTCGCGGAGCATGCTCGGGTTGACGGGCTTGGTGAGCAGATCGGCTACGCCGAGCCTGTCGTATTGGTTGGCTTGCTCCTGGGTGACCGTTCCCGAGCAAATCAGGACCGGCAGGTCGGGAAGAAAGCCGCGCAGTGTGGCGAGCGTGTCGATGCCGTTGAGGTTGGGCATCTCGTTGTCGAGAATCGCCAAGTCAAACGGTTGGGAGCGCAGGGCTTCAAGGGCTTCCCTGCCATCGAAAACACTGGTCACTTGATAGCCGGCATTTTCGAGCAAAAGGACGAACACGTTGCGAAAAAGCACGGAGTCGTCGGCGATAAGGACACGGGCGGCATGGGCCTTGGTCATGGTCATGCTAGGGCGTGATGCCTCCGTAAAATGCGACGAACGGGCAGCTTGGAAAGCGGGTGTCCCGTGGCGGGCGCGGGTTTTGAAATACGGCGAAAACTCACGGAGGCTTCATAGCCTCTTTCGCGCCAGTCCCGCCGTCAAATCAGGCCGTGCGCGATTTTTTAACACCCAAAAGACGGTCGCGCAAGCCGGAGGCGTTACGCTGGCTTGAGCTCGATTACGGTGCGGACCGTGGCGATGAGGGTGTCGTCGCTGAAAGGTTTTCTCAACTGGGCGTTTACACCCAAGGCGATGATCTCGGGGAGCACCTTGTGATCGGTCGAGGACGTGAGCAGGATCACCGGCACGAGCCGCAACTGTGCGTGGGACTTCAGCATGGTGAGCATTTCCAGGCCATCCATGATGGGCATGCTCACGTCGAGAAGCAGGAGGTCGGGGAGGGTTCGCTCCATGGCGAAGAGGCCGTTGAAGCCGTTGGAGGCTTCGTCCACGGAGCAGTCGAAGCGGGCCAGGGTTTTTGCGGCGATGATCCGCACCGCCTTGGAATCATCGATGACGAGAATATGGGGACGCATGGGACGGATGGTCGAGGGTGGTCGCGATGGACGTGCTGGTATGAGCGTGATCCGTTCCCAAAAAGCAACGCGCGCGTTTACCGTGTGGCGGACACGAGGTATCGGAGTCGTCTTGCGGGACGGCCGGCGAATGCCGCAGGCTTCCGAGGGGAATGCCTATGCTTTTCTGACGGCGAGATGGGTGGAGGCGCGGCTGCGGGCCGGCGGAGACTCACGATCCAACTCTTCCTGCGTGGCCAGCGTGTAGCTGATTTTACCTTCGGCGATCTCGCGCAGGGCGGTGTCCTCGGGGGAAAGTTTTTCGAGAGACTCGACCAAGGGACGGCTGCCATGGCGGAGCTGCTTGACGCGGCGAGAGACGATGTTGACCAGGATCATGGGGTCATCGACGACCTTCAGGGCGTTTTTTAGATAGTCGTCTCTCATGGGATTAATGGTGCCGATGGGAGGCAGGCGGGCGGCATTTTGTATGTTGCCCGCTTGCGACCTTGTTTTCGGCCGGTTCGCTGAACCTAAAAACGGTTTCAGCCAAACGCGACGCATATCTCTATCTTTGGCTGGCGTGACTCCTAATCGGCTCACTAGCCATACGATTGAAGGATTTATAGTTACGAATTAAGAAAGAGGTGGGGAAGATTAGATGAGGAAGCGTTCATGGGGAGGCTTGCGGTCTGCAGATAGTGGCGATCTCGGGTCGAAAGACATGATGCGAATGATGTTAGTGGCACGCGCGATGCTGGCTATCTGATTGCAAAAGCGCCCTTTGTGGGACGCCGCTGACACCAGCCACTATGGAACCTGAATCCCCCGTCACCATCCACCAGATCCTCAATCGTGGCGCCGTTGCCTACAAAGTGAAGTGGGCGGAGGCCGGGGTGGAGCATGAGAAGAGTTTTCCCTTGGAGGCGGAGGCCGTGATGGAAATGAGCGCGATTGAAGAGCGGATGCGTGTCGCGGCGATGGCGGGGCAGGGGCTGACGGTGAATCCGTTCGGGATGCACATACCGTTTATCAATTCGAAGGATGTGCATTTTGCGGCGTTGAAACTGCAGCCGCGCGGGTTGAAATTTCGGGAGTCGATCGAGGATTACGTGGCGGCGGTCAGCGCCTTGAAGGCATTAAACACGACGGTCGCGGTGGCGGTGGCGGAATTCGTGGAGGCCAGTCAATCACTCAAACCCTACGATGTGTCGATCGAACAGGCGGTCTTCGAGTGGCTGGAGCTTAAAAAGCAAATCGGGGATCGTCCGCTCTACGAAGTGCTTCGCCCCTATCTGAAAATGAAGGCGGCGGCCGATGCGGAGAAGTCGGATGCTGCTGCGGGCGCAACCGAGAGCCTGACGCCTCCGCCCGGAGCGGTCTGAGGCTAGGCCATCGGTGCCGATTTTTGGGGACGGTGGACGCGGTGGAGTTGCCAGGCGTTCCAGAGATTGTGCCAGAGGATGTAGCAGGTGGGCCCGAGGGCCACGAGCGGGCTCGCGTAGGTGAGCGCCAGATACAGCGTGAAACTGGTGTTTTTCTGGCCGAGTGACTGGCTGGCTTCGTCGGGGTAGGCGTTGCCACCGATCCAGCGGCCGAGGGCGAAATTGGCGGCGCAGATGGTGATGGTGACGGCGGCGATTTCGAACAGCACGACGTGCGATACGTCGGCCTGAGTGCGCAGGAAGTGCGAGGCGTTGGCCATGACGAGAAAGAGCGTGGCCATCCAAGCGCCGAAGGAGACGTTGCGAAGACGGGCGGGCCACGCGACGGCGGGCGGGTGAAGTCTGCGCACGAGGAGGGCGAGCGCCATCGGCACGAAGATGAGGAGCGCGACGCTGCCGGCGATTCGACCGAAGAGCGTGACGTCAACGTTGCCGAGCACCCATGGCAACAGCACGGGGAGAAGGGCGGCGACGACGATGTTGGTGAGCATGAAGGCGGCAGTCACATAGGCGACGTCGCGGCGCATGAAGCTGATGATGACGGGCGCGGCGGCGGCGGTGGGGGCAATGCCGGCGAAGAAGCCCGCGAGTCCGACGGTGCGTCCGCCGATGAGCCAGCCAAGCACGAGGCCGGCGAACGCCATGAGGAGATTGGCGGCGAGAAGGACGAACTGGCTGCGGTGCAGGCTCTGGCGCGTCCATGTCGTGCACAGGAAGACGAGAAAGAGCATGCCCATGATGAGCCACTGGATCGCACCAGCGGCTGCGTGCGCCTGCGGGATGAGCGCGCCGAGGGCGAAGGCGATCAGGATGGCGGCGGTGCGGGCGAGGCTGGAGAGCATGGCGGAACCGCAAGGCAACGCGCTCCCGTCCGCCGTGGCAAGGAGCGCGTCTTTTGCGCGAATTACTCCACGATGGCCGGGGTCTCGATACCGAGGGCGTTGGCGAGATCGGTGAGATGCTCCTGCTCTTGGGCGATGATTTTTCGCAGGGTTTCGCTGAGCGCGAACTCGCCCATCGCCTCGGCTTGGCGGATGCGTTCGCGGTATGCGATGATGGTGACGCGCTCGTTTTCGAGATCAAAGCGGAGCATGTCCTCGGCTTTGTCGGACAACTTCACGGGGCAAGGCATTGTCACGGGCGTGCCGTTGAAATAGTCGATTTGCTTGGCGATCTGGATCGCGTGGCTGAGTTCTTCGCTGGCGTGCTTTTCGAGCTCGGCAGCGATGGCGGTGTATTTCGCGCCCTTGATAGTCTGGCTGTAAACGATGTAGGCGATGACCGCCTGGTATTCGCGGGCAAGATCCTCGTTGAGGAGCTTGATCATCTTTTCGCGGGTGATTTTTTCGGAGGATTTTTTCATGGGGTCGGGTGATGGATGTAACCGGCCAGACCCCAAAAATGCGCGGCGGTTCGACGCTATCGGCGTCGAACGGATAACAATCACACAATGACCGAAAACTGCGGTAACGCCTCGAAGCGTTGCGCGAAGGCGGGCCTTTCGTCTTCGGGCAGGCCGGGGGGGAATTTCGAGCCGCTGCGTTTCCAGCGGGTTAGCCATTCTTGTCCGAGGATACGTGCGTGCGCGGGATGCGCGGCGGCACCGGCAGCCTGCGTGAAGGCGATGGTGGTGTCGGCCTTCGGGCCGGTGCCGACGCCGGCCGCGACGGTGAAACCCGAGGTGAGTAACGCCACGCGCACGGCGGTCGCGGCCGAGTAGGTGTAGAGTTCGGCGCTCTTCGGTGCGCAGTGTTTCGCGATGCGGGCGAAGACGGCGGACGTCCACAGGCCGGTGTCGGTCTTGGCGGAAAACGGGTCGTAGTAGATGAGATCGGGCACGGGCGACGTTTCGAGAAATTGGAGGAAGTCGCCGGTGTGCAGTTCCCATTCGAGCAGGCCGGAGGCGTGCGTCCAGCGGCCAGTTTCGAGCAGCTTGTAGGGCGCGCCGTGGCGCAGGTGCGGGAAAAGCGAGGCGTATTTCGAGGCGAGTTTGAGCGGGTTGAGGTCGCACTCGAAGCTCACGATGCGGAGCGGGCGAAGCACGGTGGCACCGCGTTCGGCGAGTTCGCGCTCGAAACATTGGATGGCGGCCATCGCGTTCGAGGCGGCGCCGAGGCCGACGTCCCAGATGACGAGTTCGGCGGTGTCGGCGTCGGAGTTTTTCAACAGGCGCGCGGCGAGGCGCGATTGGTCGATGTAAAGGCGCTGGGCTTCGTCGCTCGGGGCGGACACGGAGTGCATGACCTCGCCGGAGCTGAGCTGGCGGATGCTGGAAAACCCTTGGGCGGACGTGACGATGTCGTAATCGCCAAGGGCCTTGGGCGTGCGTTCGCGGGTCTTTTGGGGAGGAACGGGCGGGCTGTCCTCGTCCTGGCGGACGAGTTCGAGGCGCATTTTTTCGTAATAGGCGAGGAACGTGCCGGCGAGGATGTGGGCGCGCATCTCGGCCATCAGGCGGTGATAAAACCGGATGTTATGGATGCCTAGCAGGTGCCAGCCGAGGTATTCGCCAGTCTTGGTGAGATGGTGCAGGTAGCCGCGTTCGTAGTGTTTGCAGCAGTGGCAATCGCAGCGGGCGTCGAGCGGACCGTCCTGAAACTTATACACGGCGCGCGCCATGTGGAGGCGTCCGTGTGAAGTGAACACGGTGCCGCGCTGGGCGAGTTGCGTGGGAATGATGCAGTCGAACATGTCCACGCCGCGATGGACGGCTTCGAGGATGTCGATGGGCGTGCCGACGCCCATGAGGTAGCGCGGGAGGTTTTCCGGGAGGTGCTCAGTGACGAGGCCGGTGAATTCGTAGCGTTCGGCATGCGTCTCGCCGACGGCGAGGCCGCCGATGGCGAGGCCGTCGAAGGGCAGCTCACGCAGGAAGGCGGCACTTTTTTTGCGGAGATCGTGGTGGCAGGCGCCTTGGACGATACCGAACATGGCCTGCGGAGAATCCCCGCGCGCGGCGAGTGAGCGCACGGCCCAGCGGTGGGTGAGCTGCATCGCGGCCTCGGCCTGATCGTAGGGCGCGGTCGAGGGGATGCACTGGTCGAGAACCATCATGATGTCGCTGCCGATGGCTTTTTGCGTTTCGATGCTCACCTCGGGCGAGAGCAGGAGCGTGGTGCCGTCCACGTAGCTTTTGAAGCGGGCGCCTTCCTCATTCATGCGGCGCTCGCTCGGCAGGGAAAAAATCTGGAAGCCGCCGGAGTCTGTGAGGACCGGGCGGTCCCAATTCATGAAACGGTGGATGCCGCCGAATTTTTTGAAGACCTCGGGGCCGGGACGGAGCAGGAGGTGATAGGTGTTGGCGAGGAGGATGTTGGAACCGGTGGCGCGGAGCGTCTCGGCGGTCTGCGACTTCACCGTGGCCTGCGTGCCCACGGGCATGAAGATAGGAGTCTGCACCTCGCCGTGCAGCGTCGTGAAGCGGGCGGCGCGGGCTTTGGAGCCGGGGGCGGTTTTTTCGAGGGTGAAGGCGAGGCGGGACATTTTTCGGATGAGCGGCGTGGAAAGAGTCACCCATTAGGTGACACTTTCCCGCTCATGCGAAGTCCTTTGTTGTTCGCCCGGAAAAAGACGCATTTCGACCCTGATAAGGGCCCGTTGGGGTATGGCGAGTGGTCGATTATTGCCCTAGTTCCTGTCTGGACGACGGGGCGCTGACGATCTGGCTGGGCATCTCGGTGGGTATTTCCGCAGTGGCGGGGGAAGCGGCGTTGGTTTCCGGAGTTTTCTCATCGGTTTCCTGATGGATCAGGAGATCGAGGTGTTCGTGGAGGTTGCCGGAGAGTTTAGGATGAGAGCCCCAGTGAAGACGGTGAGTGTTAAGGAAAGACATAAGAGTGGGTGAAACTGCATTTTATAAGAGTGTGGATCTGCCGGAACAAAGGGACGGAGCGCAGGGCTTCTCCCGTGCGGACGCAGGCGGTGGCCGCCTCACGACGCGATCAAGCGAGAGCGGGCGGACCTCTGATCAGCTGCCACGCACTGGTGGTCGCTGAATTACCTGGGGCCAAATCGCCGTTGGTTGCACCCATGGCAACCAGTGTCGGGGCATGGATCTCGGCAAAATTTTCGATGAAAGCCGTGAAGGTGTCGGTGCGCTTGGTGAAGTCTTGATCCTCAAAGCCGTCGGGTCCTTGAAGGGCAAATTCGGACGTGAGCAGAATCCTGTCTTCATCCGCAATCGCCCATTGGCTGGTAGTCGCCTGTTGGGGTGACAATGAGGCTGCTCCCGCCTGATGCCACAATACGGTGGCGGCGATCCAGACAACATAGAGCCAGCGGCGGCCGAGCTTCATACCTGTGATTAGCATATCTGATGCCATCGTTAAGCCGGAGCGTAGCGGGGATAGTTTGCCAGCGCCGGGTATTCGGGTCATCAGCGGTTCCCCGTGTTGAGCGGGCGAAACCCGTATCCGTATGAAAATCAAATCAGCAGTCTTTGAAACCAGCGCCCCGACGCGTGCGTCGTGCCCGAATTGGGCGTTGCCGGAATTCGCCTTCATCGGCCGGTCCAACGTGGGCAAGTCTTCGCTCATCAACCTGCTCGCGGAGCGCAACGCGCTGGCCAAGGCCTCCGTCACGCCCGGCAAGACGAAGCTCATCAACCTTTTTCGTTTCAACAGCTCATGGTGCCTCGTGGACTTGCCTGGTTACGGCTACGCCAAGGTTTCCCGCACGGATCGCACTGAGTTCAACCATGCGGTGGCCGACTACATCGAGGGGCGCGATAACCTGCGCCATCTCTTCCTGTTGATCGACTCGCGTCTCGAACCGCAGCAAATCGATCTGGAGTTTATTAAATGGCTGGCGGGCGTGGGCGTGGCGTTCTCGCTGGTCTTCACGAAGACGGACAAGCAGTCGGCCACCGCGACGGCGGTGACCATCGCCGCTTTCAAAAAGGCCATCGCGGATTTCCTCCCGGCTATGCCGGCGGTGTTCGCCACCTCGGTGACGAAGAAGACCGGGCGGATGGAAATCTTGAATGCGATTGAGCAGGAGCTGGCGCGCGTGAAGGGCGTTCACCTTAACCCTTGAAAAGGCGGGAGCGGCGGCACGAAGATGATTCCTTTTTTGCCGCATGAGCTCCTCTTTTCCACCGCGTCCGCTGTCACTGGTTCCGTTCCTTGCCGCCGATGCGGTTTTGTTGCTTACGGCTGGACTGGTCGCGTGGCGGTCGCCTGACGAGCTCGCGGGCGGTGCATTGCTGGCCGTAATTTTTTGCGTTGGCTTGGGCGTGGTGCTGGCGGTGCTGCCGTTTGTTTTGAACGACGCCCGTGAACGTGAGGCCGCGCTGGCCGAGCGGCAGCGTGAGCTGGTGGAGCTTGTCACCAACTCGACGGCCAGCGCCACGCGGTGGGGCACCCAGTGGGCGTCCGCCGCCACGGGGCTTGAGGATGCCGCCACGCTGGCGAGCCGAAGCCTCGCAGCGGCCGAGCTACTGCCTGTGGCCTTTCAGGAAAAAGCCGACGCATTTGCGAAGCGACTGGAACAGATGGAGCATGCCGCACAGACACGCGCCGAAAAAGTCGCGCAACAGGCGTCTGCGCTCGCCGCCCGCGCGGACCAGATCGGTGCCGCTTCTGATGGATTGCAGCAGACGATGGCCGGATTTGGGAATCTGACGGAGGAGTTGAAGGCACAACATGCGGCGATTGCGGCGGCGGTGGCGGAATTCCCGGCTGCGGCTGCGGAGGCTCGGGTGGTAAGGTCGGAGTTTGAGGCACGTATCGTTTCTGCGCCCGTGCAGGTTGAGGCCCGGATCGAACGGCTTGCAACCGAGGCGGAGGCGCGGCTTGCCTCGGCGGCTGAAGCGCTCACGGCCCGTTTGGCCGAAGTGGAAACGGCGATGGGGGCCTTGCTGGTGCAGTGCCAGCGCCCGATGGTGGCTCCTGCGCCGGAGGCGGTCGCAGTTGCACCCGAGACGGTGGTTGTCGTGGAAGCGCTGCCTGAGGTGGTCGTCGCCGTCGTCACGGTTGGGCCTGAACCGGTGTCGGCACCCGAGATCGTGAAGCCCGTGGCGCGCAGTGAGATCATCATGGATCCTTTTCTAATTCCCGAGGATGGCTATGCGGCGCTCGCCGAGGCGATGGATGCGGGGCGGGCGTAACGATTTGGCCGTCTCCGCAGAAACGCATGGCGTCTTATGCGGCTAGGCGGCATTTAAAAAACGTGTCCGACTCCCTCACGATCACGCCCATCGGCTTTATCCGCACCGGAAAGCGGGTGAAGTTTCAGGCGCGACACCAGCCCGCTGAAGGCGAGGAAGAGCGCAACGTGTTGGAGTTGTCGCCCGGCTTCAACTACGAGCAGGCGCTTCAGGACCTCGCTGGTTTTGATCGCGTGTGGCTGTTGTGGTGGTTTCACCGGAACGAGACGTGGCGCCCGCTGGTAATGCCTCCGCGGGGGCCGGCGAAGCGGCGCGGCGTGTTTGCGACGCGCTCTCCACATCGCCCGAATCCGCTGGGGATGACGCCGGTGCGGCTGATCGGAATAGAGAAACGCAGTCTCATCCTCGGGCCGTGTGATCTGGTCGAGGGCACGCCGGTTTTTGACGTGAAGCCTTATGTGGCCGCTTATGATTCGTTTCCCGAGTCGAAGGCGGGCTGGATCGACGAGGTGGATGCGGCGTTGAGCGAGCCGGCGCGGTTTACCGTGCATTTTTCGGCGTTGGCGGATACACAGGCGCGCTGGTTGAGGGAGCATCGGGAGATTGATTTTCTGCCGAGGCTCATCGAGCTGCTTTCGCGTGATCCGTCGTTGCATCGCACGCGCCGCATCACGCGGCGCGACGATCAAACGAGTTTCATCGGCTGCGGGGCATGGCGGGCGGTGTTCAGCGTCGAGGCGGAAGTGGTGAGCGTGCTCGCGATCGAGCCGGGGTTTCCGCTGCGGTTTTTGACGCGGCCCGGCTATGAGGATGTGCCCGACCGCGAGGCACAGATGGCCTTTCTGGAACGCTGGCCGGAGGTTGTCGCCTAGAAAGGACTTCGTGTCCGGACAGGTGCGGTTGGCGTCGGCGAGGGCTGCCACCGTTGATCCTTGTGCACGCTGATCAAAAGGTAGAGCGCCGCCACAAAAGTGTTGGCGGCGGATTCGGCGGTGTAACGCGTCTCGTAACAGGTTCGCGCACGCTGGCCCATCGCGATTTGTTCGGCGGAGGGGAGTTGGATCCACTGCGTGAGAATCTTTTCACAGCCCTTTACCGTGTCGGCATCGGCGAAGCCGGCGCCGTCCTGGACGATGTCGCGCCAGATGTTGACACCCTTGGCGAGGAGCACGGGCGTGCCGGTGGAAAGGGATTCCGCGACCACCAGGCCAAAATTTTCCTGATGGGATGGGAGGACCATCACCTCGGAGGCCTGCAGCACGCCCCATTTTTGTGAACCATGCAACATGTCGGTCCAGTAGAAGACATCTTGGACGCCCAGCTTTTCGATCAAGTGGCGGAGTTTGGCGGCGTAGGTCCCGCTGACGGGGCCGGCCATGACCACGCGCATGGTTTCGCGGTTCCATATCCTGCGGTTGACCAGTGAGGCTACGGCGCGGATCAGCAGGTCAGGGCCTTTTTTGGGATGCACGCGTCCGAGAAAGGTAAAAAGCCGCTTGTTCCGCAGCGAAGGGTGCGCGTCGAGGAAGTCCTCTTTGGGTCCTGCCTCTGCCGGCCAAGGCAGCCCGGCCGTGCCGTAACGCAGCGCGAACTCGTGGCAGTCATAAAGCCAGAAAGATTCGCGGGCGAGCACACGCTCCTCTTCGCAGGTGAAGAAGACGGCGTGCGCATCGCGAAGCACCGGGTAGCCTGCCCACGGCCAATAGAGCAATTTTTTGAGGTGTTTGAGCGGGTAGCGATTCTTGAACCACGGATCCAGCATGCCGTGGGTAAACACAAAGTAGGGCACGCCGGTTTTGCGCAGGGCGAGCCATGTGCCGTAGCTGTTAAAGTTCCAGATGCCGTTTACGATCACGCAATCGTAGTTGCTGGCATGGGCGCGCAGCCACGGAACATACTTGGGGGAATACCCATATATTCCGAATGAAGTGGGGCCGACGGCGTGCACCGGCACCTCGCTGTTTTTCAGCCAAGGGGAGTCCGGTGCATCGAGCGTGAGGAACTCGACCACGTGGCCAAGCAGGACGTTTCGCCTCGTGAGCTGGTGCACGCCTTCGACCGGGCCTCCCGACGCCGGATTAAGCGTGCTTAGCGCGTGTAGAATGCGCAAGGGCATCGGCGTTTTGCGTTGAGATGCAAGTTGGACAGAACGTGTAGCGGTCACGGTTGATCTTGTTCAGATCCTCCGCCCGCTGCCAGCCGCTTTCCTGCGGGCCGATTCGCCCGCAGCCCGGGCAAACGGCCGGCACTTGCTCGAGCATGGCCAGGCGCCGCCGATGGGCTTCGAGCGTCTTGCGATAAAGGGCGATGCCAAACGTTATCAACGTATAGGTGATCAAACGAACTCCACCTTGCTCCCAAATCATCCATGATTTGGAGTAGTGGTGACCCGATTGCAGATCGAGAAACATCCACGTCGATATGGAGACAAACGCGGCGATCATCCCGCCTGTCTTGCCGAGATTCCAGGCACCGTAGCCGATCGTCAAAATATAGAGGGGGCCAACGCTCACCTCGGCAGTCGTAAGCCAGTCTGCTATCGAGACCAGGAACAACATGATCGCGAGGATGCAGTAATGCCGGATCATTTTTTGGGTTTTCATCACGGGGTAGTGGGGGATAAAGACTTGGCCCGCATGGGGAGGGTAAGTCAAGAACGGCACCTTTGGCGCGCATGGCATGATCATGTCATTTGCATCGGGGAACTTTTGTCGCGTATATAGGACCATCCTTTCGAGACCCAATCTTTATGATATCAACAGAACTCCCCGTCCTTTACGTCATGCCTGGTTGTCCGTGGTGCACGGAAGTGACCGAATTTCTTCAGGGGAACGGCATTGGATACCTTGAGAAAAATGTCGTGACCGACACGGCGGCGCGCGCGGAGATGATCAAGAAATCAGGCCAGCAAAAGGTGCCCACGCTCGACTGGCACGGCAAGATTCTGGCCGATTTCGGCGTGGCGGAACTCGTGCCATTTTTGAATCAGCTGAACGTGAAGCTCGAGGACAGTTGAGCCCGCGAATCTGAGTGGCGCACGGACGCTTGTCCTGCGTGCGGGTTCGGCCCAAGGTGGCGGACGCATTATGCCGGCTCCGTTTACCGTTCTCCTCTACTACAAGTATGTCCGCCTGGAAGACCCGGCGGCGTTTGTGCGCGCGCACCGTGAGCTATGCGTGTCGCTGGACGTGAAGGGGCGCATCCTCGTGGCGACCGAAGGCATCAACGGAACGGTCGCGGGCGGGGCGGAGGCCATTGCGCGTTATCAGGACGCGCTGCGGGCGCAGCCTGAGTTCAGCGATGTGATTTTTAAGGTGAGTTACGCGGACGCGCCGCCGTTTCACCGGCTGGAGATCAAGGTGCGCAAGGAGATCGTCACGCTCGGTGCGGGCGAGGGGATCGAGCCGGTCGCGGGTGGCGCGCCGCATCTTTCTCCGGATGAGTGGAAGCGCATGATCGAGGAGGAGGACGTAGTTCTCTTCGACGTGCGCAATCGCTACGAATCGGAAGTGGGCCGTTTCAAGGGCGCGATCATGCCGGCCATCGAAAACTTCCGCGAGCTTCCGGCGATTTTGCCGCAATACAAGGCGCTCAAGGATAAGACGGTGCTGATGTATTGCACGGGTGGCATCCGCTGCGAGAAGGCGTCGGCGCTTTTTCGAGAGGCGGGATTCAAGAATGTGTTTCAGCTTGAGGGCGGCATCGTGACTTACGGCGAGCAGCACGGTTCGGCGCATTGGGAAGGCGACTGTTTTGTGTTCGACGAACGCATGATGATTCCGGTCGGTGACTCGGCGGAGCACGCGCCGGTCGGTCGGTGCGAACACACCGGCGCGCCGACGCGGAATGTCGTGAACTGCCTCCACGATCCTTGTCACAAGATCATGCTGGTCTCGGTCGAGGCGGTTGCCGCCGATGCGAACAACCGGCTCTGCCGCGAGTGCCGGCGCGCGGGGCTGACGGTGGAGACGGCCGATTACCAGGGCAGTCCCGCGCGGGCGGTTAAGAGTTAGGCGACGGTTCGCGTTTTTGGCCGATCAAGGTTGGGAAGGAAGGCGGTCAGCAAGCCGAGCAAGGGCAGGAAGCCGCACACCGTGAACACGAACGGGATGCTCGTGTGGTCGGCGAGTTTGCCGAGCAGGGCCGAGCCGATGCCCGCCATGCCGAAGGCGAGGCCGAAGAAGATGCCGGAGATCATGCCGACTTTTCCGGGCACGAGTTCCTGCGCGTAGACCAGGATGGCGGAAAACGCGGATGACATGATCAGGCCGATGGCGATGCTGAGCACGACCGTGCCAATGAGGCCGACGTGCGGGAGCACGAGCGAAAACGGGGCGACTCCCAAAATGGAAATCCAGATCACCTTCAGGCGTCCGAAACGGTCGCCTACCGGTCCGCCGATGATCGTGCCGGCGGCCACCGCAAACAGGAACACGAAGAGCAGCACCTGCGCATGCGGCACGGTTACGCCGAACCGGCCGATCAGGTAGAACGTGTAGTAGTTGGTGAAGCAGGCCAGGTAGAAGTATTTTGAGAAGATCAGCGCGGCGAGGATCGTGAGGGCAGCAATGACGCGGCCCTTTGTGAGCGTGACGGCGGGTTTGGCGCGGGCGGAAGGTTTTGCGGTGCGGGCGCGCACGAGGTGGCGTTGATACCAGCCGCCGACGCGCGAGAGGATGACGATGCCGACCAGCGCGAGCAGCGTGAACCAGAGCACGTAGCGTTGTCCGTGCGGAGCGACGATCCAGGCGGCGGCGAGCGGTCCCAGGGAACTGCCGAGGTTGCCGCCCACTTGGAAGAGTGACTGGGCGAAGCCGTGTTTGCCGCCTGAGGCGAGACGGGCGAGACGCGAAGCTTCCGGATGGAAGATGGACGAGCCGATGCCGACCAAGGCGGCGGCGCCCAGAAGTGCGTGGAAGTTGTGGGCGTAGGCCAGCAAGACCAGTCCGATCAAGGTCATGCCCATGCCGACGGGCAGCGAATAAGGCTGAGGCCGGCGGTCGGTGTAGGTGCCGACAATGGGCTGAAGCAGCGAGGCGGTGCACTGGAGGACCAGCGTGATCAGGCCGATCTGCGCGAAGCTGAGCTGGTAGGACTCCTTCAGCAGCGGGTAGATCGACGGGAGCAACGACTGGATGGTGTCGTTGAGCAAGTGCGACAGGCTGAGAGCCAGCAAAACCGCGAAGACGGTTTGGTCGGCTGAGGGAGGTTCATCCGCGGACAAGGCGGGAACGGTTTCGGTGGGTTTCATGGGAGATGCGTTGTTGAAACGCCTCCTTCGATCACTGTCCGGGTGGGCAAAAAAAAGCCTCCTCCGGAAAAGACCGGAGGGGGCGAAAGTGGGTTAGACGTTCAGTTCCCTCACGGCGTGCCGGCGACAAGCGCGCGGACCCAGGCGGCCACGGTAATGTGGGCGACTTTGGCGACGGGCTTGAGGGAGCGGACGTTCATGAGGATTTTTTGAAAATGTAGGGAAGAGGCGGCGCGTCAAGAGCGCCGCCGTGCGTTCACGCTTTGGCGAGGCAGCACTGCTTGTATTTCTTGCCGCTGCCGCAGGGGCAGGGGTCGTTGCGCCCGGCTTTGACGGCGGACTTGATGGGGGCCGGACCCTGGCGGAGCGTGCGGGCGAAGAGCCATTGGCCCTTGATACGGTGGAATTCGGATTTCTCGTGGAGGGCTTGCTCGGTGCCTTGTTCGTCGAAGTAGGCGGAGAAATCGACGGTGGAGGTTTCGGGCTTCGGGCCGGTTTCGTGAGCGTGAATGGCGAGGCGGGTCCACTTGATCGGTTCGCCGGCCGGCTCTTCGACGTAGGGCTTTTGGTAGGTCGGCAGGTAGGTGCGGTGCAGGTAGACGTAGTCGCTGATGACGTGGGCGGTGAAGCGCGAGCGCATCAGCTCCTCGGCGGTGGCGGCGACGCGTGTGCCCGCGATCACGGGGGCGCAGCAGAAGTCGAAAGGTTTGCCACTGCCGCAGGGACAGGGTTTGCCAAGATAGGAGGAAGAGAGCGATGCGGTCATCGCGCAGAACTAGCCTGTCGGGCCGGAAAAACGCGAGCCGGAAGCCGTCGGGGGACGGTTTATTTTCCAAGCATCTTGGCGAGGACGAAGATCACGATGGCGCCGAAGATCCCGCCGCCGAAAACCATGTAGAGAATCGAGTAGCCGACCGCAGCGACGGGAGGAAGGGTGAGGATAAGCAGGTGCATGGGAGGGTTGGATTGAGGGTTAATCGAGGGCCTGAGCCCGGTTTCTTTTATGGTGTTATGCCCGCAGTTTTAGTTCCGCGTCTTTTGGGAGTCCGTGGTTGCCGCACGAATGATTAAGGGCGTTGCTTGGTCATGGCCTTAACAAATCTGCCGACGGAAGGACTCGCTCCTTTGGCTGCCCGCAAGCGCATCGCGTTGGTTGCACATGATCATGAGAAGGCGACCTTGCTCGCATGGGCGGAACGCAACCGTGAGCTGCTGGCGCAACATGAACTTTGCGCCACGGGCACGACGGGTCGATTGTTGTCGGAGCGGCTGGAGTTGCCGGTGACCTGCTATCTGAGCGGGCCGCTCGGCGGGGATCAGCAGATCGGCGCGAAGATCGCCGAGCGGGGCATTGATGTGCTGGTATTTTTTTGGGATCCGCTGGAATCGCAGCCGCATGATCCGGATGTGAAGGCGTTGCTGCGGCTCGCGGCGGTTTGGAATATCCCGTGCGCGACCACGGTGGCGACGGCGGATTTCGTTTTCAGTTCGCCGCTGATTGATTCGGAATATCCGCGGGTGTTGCGCGACATGAAGCCGCACGGGCAGCGCACGCTGCCGGGTTAATGCACGGCGGCTGGCGCGGAAGGAGTTTGGCGGGGCTTTGCCGCCTTGGTGATCGGGTAGCGGATGAGGCCGTGGTAGAGGCCGAGGATCACAAGCATGCCGAGCACGGCGTAGATCAGGCCTTCGACCGTGGTGGGCACGGCGGGTTTGTAGATCGAGAGCGTGGCGCGGGCGATGGACGGATCGAGGTGTGCGACAAACACGAAGGGTTTTTCCCAGAGGGAGGCGTTGCGGATGGCGAGGTCGGCGGCGGCGAGCGAATCGACGCGCGTGACGGTGTCGCTCATCACACCGGCGAGGCGGGCGACGCTTTCATCGGCGTTGTGACTGGTGCGCGTGATGAAATCGGCGAGGGTGAGCTTGGACTGTGCGGCGACGTCGGTGAACTGCGCGAGTTGGCGGCGGGCTTCGTCGAGGCGTCCGCCGAGGCGCTGGAGGTATTGCTGGATGAACTCGGGCAGCTGGCAAAACAGGACGGCACCGAACACGCAGAGCAGGCGATCAATCAGCGTGTCGCCTGCCTTCAGCACGGGGCGGAGCGGAGCGGTCCATTTCATGGCGGGAGGCTCGCGGGTTGGCGAAGGGAGCGCAAGAGACGAGCGCGCCGACCGATTACAACGCGGCGCGGATGACGGCGCCGAGGCGGGCGATGCCTTCCTCGATGCGGGCTTCGGTGGCGTTGCTGAAATTGAGGCGCATCGTATTCTTCACCGGAGAATCGACCCAGAAGGGCGCGCCGGGGACGAAGGCGACTTTTTGCTGCGCGGCGGTTTTGAGCAGTTCGAGCGTGTCGATGCTCTCGGGGAGCGTGGCCCAGAGGAAGAGTCCACCGTCGGGCTGGGTCCAAGAACAACCCGAGGGGAAATGGCGGGCGAGGGCGGCGAGCATGACGTCGCGGCGGCGTCCGTAGACGGAGCAGAGCGTGGCAACGTGCGCGGTGACGACGCCGGGTTCGCGGACGTAGCGCCAGACGAGGCGTTGGGTGAACGCGGAGGTGTGGAGGTCGGCGGCTTGTTTGGCGGCGACGAGTTTTTCGTAGACTTCGCGGTCGGGGGCGACGAGCCAGGCGACGCGGAGGCCGGGCGTCATGATCTTGCTGGAGGTGCCGAGGTAGAGCCAGTGGCGGGCGTCGGGGAAGGTGCCGAGTGCGGGGACATCTTCGCCGGAGAAACGCAGGCGTCCGTAAGGATCGTCCTCGATCACGGGCACGCCGAAGTGCGCGGCGATGGAGACGATCTCGGCGCGGCGGGCGGCGGGCGTGGTGCGGCCGGTGGGGTTTTGAAAATTGGGAATCAGATACAGGAGCTTCGGCTTGCGCGGAGACGTTTCGAGGAACGTGCGCAGGGCTTCGGGGCGAAGGCCGTGTTCGTCGGATTCAAGGCCGACGGGGACAGCTTCGTAAGACTGGAAGGCCTGGAGGGCGCCGAGGTAGGCGGGGTTTTCGACGAGGACGATGTCACCGGGGTCGAGGAAGACCTTGGAGATGAGATCGAGGCCTTGCTGGGAGCCGTTGGTGATGAGGATCTGGTCGGGGGAGACTGTCAGGCCGACGGTTTCGGCGAGGTGGGCGCAGACCCACTGGCGCAGGGGAAGGTAGCCCTCGGTGATGTCGTATTGGAGGGAGGCGGGGCCGTCTTCGGCGAGGAGGGACTGGGCGGCGCGGGCGGTTGCCTCGATGGGAAACAACTCGGGCGCGGGCAGGCCGCCGGCGAAGGAGATGACATCGGGGGAGCCGGTGACTTTGAGAATTTCGCGGATGGCGCTCGGCTTGAGACCGGCGGTGCGTTGGGCGAAGGCGAAGGACGACGGAGTGCTCATGGCAGATCGATGGGGTAAGGACGGAAGCGTCCCCGAGGCTCGGGTTCCAGCAAATCCGGTCGCGGATTGAGAATGAGGAAGTCATTCTGGGCGTGATCTGGCGCGGGCTCAGGGCGTGCGGGATCGCGATTGATGCGGATCGCGGGCGCGAATGGTTCGGGCCAGCGGGTGCGGGTTTGGGTGCGTATGGTTTTCATGGCGGTTGTTTTTTTAACCGCCCCCTGCGGGTGCTTATCCGGATAGGGCCACAAAAAAGCCCCCTCCGGTTGGCACCGGAGGGGGCGAAAGTTTTTAAACGATCAAGCCCCTCTCGGCGCGGTGGTAACGGACACGGCGGAGACTGCGACCACGGAAATGTGGGCGAGGGCTTTGGCGGAGGTCGTGTTGCCGTGGAGGTTCATTGAAGCGAGCGAAACGAAAGTGAAAACAGGCGGTTGGTCAAGCGCGGGCTTGAAAACGCTCAGGACGCGCGGGCGGCGGCGCGGCGGTTTTTCACGGCGGCGTCGGCCTGGCGGTCGAGCCAGCGAAGGAACGCGAAGCGGGGCTGGGGGCTGACGAATTCGTCGGCATGAACTTTTTCGCCGTGGGTGTAGAGGGTTTCGGGATCGACGTAAGTGCCGAAGACGAAGTCCACGAGCGGGAGGCCGAAGATGCCGGAGATGCCTTCGTTGCAGCGGATGTCGGCGTGGTGGCGGAGGTGGAAGGCGTAGGCCTTGCGCCAGATGCGGCCGTAGCGCGGGTGTTCGATCAGGCGATCCCAGGTGTCTTGCGGCCAGTGTTCGACGGCGTGGATGAGTTCGTAGAGGGAGAGGGACCAAGCGACGGCGAGGTAGCCGGCAAGGAAGACGGGGGCGGACGGGAAAATCAGGTGCGCGACGATGAGAAGCGGAGTGATGACGAGGGAGAAGATGAGCAGTGAATACCAGGGGAAGTAGGAGGCTTCGTGCTGTTTTTCCTGTTCGATGGGAAAGGTGTTGCGGGCGATGTGGGTGTTTTCGGCGACAGGCTCGTTGTCGATGAGGCCGGGGACATCGGTGTTGCTGATCTTGGAGCGGTGGTAGCCGATGTGGGTGAGCGCGTGGTGGAGGGTGTGCTGCTTATAGAAGTAGCTGAGGAACGGGATCAGCGGCGCGTGCAAGATATAGCGGTGGAAGAAGAACTCAAAAACGCCGGCGAAGGCGTGAACGATGACGAAGGTCACGACAAACGCGACCCAACCGGCGGCGAGCTGGGCTTTCCAGGCGCTGGGGAAGATCAGCGCCATCGTGCCGAAGAGGGCGACGAGGGTAACCAAGATAGTCGTGATGAAAATCCAGGGAGAGAATTTCTCTTCGTGTTGGTGGGCACCCTCGTGAGAATGGTCGGACATGGAATTAGGGACTGGCTGGAGTTGCGGCTGGGAGTGCGGACTTTTCAATGGGTCAAACACCCCATCAGTAAAAGAGGCCGACGCCTAGCGTATTCTCCGCAGAATCGCGGGCTGGAGTTAACATATTGCAATTGATGCAGGATGCATGCGGGCGACAGACACCCCTGCATTATTTGTTGCCGCCGAAGAGGCTCTTGAGGCCCTTCACGGCGCCGGAGGCGGCGTCGCCCGAGCCCGAGCCGATCTGGCCGACGGAGTGGGCGACTGCGCTCACGATGCCTCCGAGGATGTTAATCACGACTTTGGCGGCGGCTTGGTCGGGCGTGATGCCACCTTCCTTCGTGCCGAGGTCGGTGATGGTGATCGGAGGCATTGGCAGGGTAGCGGCGGCGGAGCTGACGCCGAGGGTGACCTTGGCGTTCTGGAGGTGGAAGCTTTTGACCTCAAACTTGATGGGTTTGCCTGATTTTGTCGTGGGCAGATCGGACTTTTCGGCGGGTTTGTCGGTTACGCCACCGGTGGTCTTTTCGATGTTTTTAAGGAGATCGCCGATGTTGCTGCTCACGAGTTTCGTCTCGTAGACGAATTCGGGGCTGTCGATGAGGACCTCCTTGATTACAACGTGGCCACCGAGGAGGGCGCCCGGGACAGACAGGGGCGAGACGCTGACGTGGACTTTGCTCATGTAAAACGCCTTGTCGCTTTTCCATCCCTCGGGGTTGCCGACGAAGAGGCCGGACATCGTGAAGGAGCCGGTGAAGGGCGAGACGCTGACGCTGTCGAGGGTGACCTTGGTGCCGGTGATCTTGGGGCCGAAGGTGTTGACGCCTTTGGTGATGATCGGGCCGAGGGTGAAGGTCAGCACGATGCCGCCGATCAACACCAAGCCGAAGAGGGCACCGAGGATAACGAGGAGTTTTTTCATGATTAAAGGGTTGGCCTGAAAATAACGGCGGCCGGGGCGACGGCAAGCCCCCACGTTGTCTGCCATGACGTTGTGCTGATCTGTGGCGCAAGGGATGCGCAGCCCTTGCCAACGTGCGGTTGGTATCTGGCGGGTTTTGCCTGCATACTGGCGGCGCAATGAGTCAGCCCATCCCCATTCTCACCGCTGATGAAGCGGCTGCCTTGATCCAAAACGGCCAGACCCTCGGGGTCAGCGGCTTCACGCCGGCCGGTGCGGCCAAGGCGGTTCCCCGCGCGCTCGCGGCCCGCGCCCGCGCCGAGCATGCCGCGGGAAGGCCGTTCAAGGTCGCCATCGTTTCCGGCGCCTCGACGGGTGACTCGCTCGACGGCGAACTGGCCCGCGCCGACGCCATCTCTTGGCGCACGCCCTACCAGAGCAACAAATCCCTGCGCGACGGGATCAATGCTGGGAAAATCCGTTTTTTCGACATGCATCTCTCGCACTTGCAGCAGCAGGTGCGCAGCGGGTTTCTCGGGGAATTCGACTGGGCGATCGTCGAGGCCTGCGATGTGACTCCCGAAGGCGAAATCGTGTTGAGCACCTCGGTCGGCGCCTC
>Ga0123337_10001657_pt1 | contig 27829 bp, 24 predicted proteins | sample frozenSSSSmetaG_FD_89792 | JGI IMG/M metagenome (GOLD analysis project Ga0123337, IMG submission 89792) | Glacier valley bacterial and archeal communities from Borup Fiord, Nunavut, Canada, to study Microbial Dark Matter (Phase II) -... | ecosystem: Environmental > Aquatic > Freshwater > Ice >...
GCTCCAGCTTCGGCTAAGCGTAGAAACTCAACTCCACACCGACGATTACGTGGCCGATGAACATTGGCAGAAGCTGTGGGCAGGTGGTCGAAAGCCCTATCTGACAGAAAAAGAACCCGGTTCCAAACAATCAAAACCCTACCCTGGCTTCCCTCCTCATTTCGGCGAAAATCTACCCTCCGAGGCCGAGAGTGAAGCCGGACGCCCCAATTTTGCCGTAATCGAGTGCCGGGTAATGCAACTTGATTATCTAAAGCTGGGGCGGGCGGGACAAACACGGGCGCGGTTCCAGTACGAACCTACAGTGGTCTTCACCTGGCTGGCCCCGTAGCTGCACCAACGACTGCCATGCCCGACACCAGCCGCGCCTTCAATTACGACCTCGACTACCGCAGCCTTAACCTGCGCGAGCAGCCCGAACTGTACCGCGTAGGCCGGGGCGAAATGGGTGTTTTACTCGTGAGGCCGTACAAAGACGAGATCCTGCCCCATTGGCGGTTCAAAACGCCCGATGTGGCCCGCGAGTCGTCCGAAGCGATTTACCAGCTGTTTCTGAACTACAAAGCCGCCCATGATTTCATTGGTATGGACATGGCCCGGAAATTTCTACAGATGGGCTACACCCGGGCACGCCGGTACGCCAATCACCGGGGCGGCAAAAAATACAACGGCCCCGTACCAGACGATAGAAAAGGCCAAAGCGGGGCGCATGGCCGCGCCGAACTGCCGCGCCAGGCAGAAGATCCGATAAAAGCCGAATCGGCCCGAATTTTCTACGACAAATACCGTCAGGCCCGCGAAGACCCCGACTACAAACAACTCAAAAAGGCGTGGCAGCAGCAGTACGGCTGATTATAAACTGGCTTTTTCTGCGTTACCACCCTACTTTGCGGTCTGATTCCACGGTTTCAGACTATTACCTTTTCCAGACAGAACAACCATGCAACTAATACACCATCCCCTCAGCGCTAACTTTATTGGTCAGGAAGCCACCATCGGAGACGGCGACGTGTTTTATGCCCACGCACCCGCCCACAACGAAACCCTGCCCAACGAATTTGCCAACGTAACCACCGAACAGGCCAGTCTGGCCGTGGCCAGGGCAGCAGCTGCGTTTGGCCCGTACAGTAGCGTAACGCCCCAACAACGGGCCGACTTTCTGGAAGCCATAGCGCAGGAGATTGAAAACCTCGGCGACGCGCTCATTGAGCGGGCCGTGCTGGAAAGTGGTTTACCCACGGGCCGGATTACCGGCGAGCGGGGTCGCACTACGGGGCAGCTTCGGCTGTTTGCCCGTTTGCTCCGCGAGGGCTCCTGGGTTGATGCCCGCATTAACCCCGCTTTGCCGGACCGTCAGCCCCTACCCCGACCAGATTTGCGCCGAATGCTGGTGCCGCTGGGTCCGGTAGTTGTCTTTGGCGCAAGTAATTTTCCACTGGCGTTTTCGGTAGCCGGGGGCGACACAGCATCGGCCCTGGCGGCTGGCTGCCCGGTGGTCTGTAAAGCGCACCCCGCCCACCCCGGCACATCGTCGCTGGTAGGATCAGCCATTATTAAAGCCGCGCAGAAAACGGGCATGCCCGATGGTGTGTTTTCGTTGCTCCACGCCGACAATGACGTAGCGCAGGGGCTGGTGGCCGATCCGGCTATCAAGGCGGTGGGCTTTACGGGATCGCGCCGGGGTGGACTGGCTCTGCTGCGGGTAGCGCAGCAACGGACGGAACCCATTCCGGTCTTTGCCGAGATGAGTGCCGTTAATCCAGTAGTAATCCTGCCGGGTGCTATCGCTGAGGATGCCACGACCGTTGCTGCCGGGCTGGCCGCGTCCGTTACGCTGGGCGTGGGGCAGTTTTGTACCAATCCCGGGCTGATCTTCCTGCTGGAATCCCCCCAAACCGATGTATTTCTGGATACGCTGGCCGAAAAAATCCGGACATCGGCACCCGCCACCATGCTCAGTACAGGCATTAAACGGGCGTATCAGGATGGTATTCAGCATATCCAGGTGATGCCCGGCATTCATATCCTGGCCGAAGCCGATGCCGATGCGGCCGATAACCGTACCGAAGGTTGCCCTACCATACTGACCACCACCGCTCCCCAGTTTCTGAGCAATTCGGAGTTGAGCCACGAAATCTTTGGTCCCTCATCACTCGTCGTCATCTGCCAGACTGAAGCCGAACTGGCCGACTGCATCAACTCGCTGGAGGGGCAGCTTACGGCCACACTCTACGCCACCACCCACGAACTTGCCCAGTCAGAAACTAACTGGATCGCGCTATTGCAGGAAAAAGCGGGGCGGCTGCTGTTTGGCGGGTTTCCAACCGGCGTTGAGGTGTCGGAAGCGATGATGCACGGTGGCCCATTTCCGGCCACGACCGACAGCCGCAGCACCTCGGTAGGTACAGGAGCCATTCTGCGCTGGGTACGGCCCGTCAGCTACCAGAGTTTTCCCGATTCCCTGCTGCCACCCGCCCTTCAGGATGCCAATCCACTCGGTATCTGGCGCAACATAGACGGCGAAATGACCAGATAAGCGAAGGGCCGCATGTACATGCGGCCCTTCGCTTATTTCTTCGTCACGGCCACTGGCGTAGTGAACTCTTCGAAGCGAAACACTTCCTGGCGTACCGGATCAAACGTTCGGGTTAGCTGACGCTGCGTTTCCAGTTGCTTCGGATCGGTGATAGTACCGAGTTGTTTGAGGTTGATAATGGGGCGGGCTGTGGCAAAATCGTAGGTTTTTTCGCTACCCTTCGGCACCACCAGGGCCGAGAACGCCCAGCCGCGCAGCTGATTTTGCACCACCTGCGTAGCGGCATCCTGCCTGAGCGGAGTCACTGACGCAGGCCAGTTGGTTTGGGCATCGCGCAGTTTCAGAAAATCAACCACAACCGTTTGCCCTTTTTCAGGCCGGAACGCCGGGCCAAACAGTGTTTCGATGTTTTCCCAAATTTCAATCTTCACCACGGGGGCCGTCTGCCGATCGCGGGCCTGCAGGCTGGTCATGCGGGTCTGCACACTGTCTCCATAGAGTCGGGCCATAGCCCCCGGAGAAGCCCCCCGAATGGCCATTTCGCGCGAGACAATGCAGGTCACATAGTCATACTCCGCGGGGTTCGGGTTAGACGTCATCTGCTTCACCATCATATGCCAGCCAACGAGATTGCCTTCATCAACAGCGGCCTGGTTAATGGCCCGCCACTCACGCTCCACGCTCAGCGCGTCCTGAATAGTCAGACCCAGCGCCAGTTTGTGGTAGATCAGGTACGTGTAGGTTTTAGAAGCCGGAGCCGTTTGCGCAAAGGCAAATGCGGGTAAGCTGGTAATCAGCAGAAACAGATAAAAAGAAAGCAGATGTTTCACAGCAATTGGGGTTAAACTCACCATGAAAATACTTATCATTTTATTTTTCTACTCCATCTCACGTCAAAGTTTCTGAGCGTGACCAGCTTTCGCAATCCGGTTATTTCCAAGCCCCTGACCACGCAAAGAAATCCCATCGACATCTGTCCACACTATGACAGCAATGGCATCGTGAAGAAATAGGACTTAATTTTGCGTAGTAATTCACCACTCAACTCAACAGCAATGCGTTTTTCGCTCATCATACTCTTCATCTGTCTCGCCGGTAACGTACTGGCCCAAACCACCAGTCCGGCTGACTCGATAAGCGCAGAAGCCCGCGCCCGAGACGAGGCATTTGCCAGCTGGAAAGTCCGCTACGCCGATAACCGGGCCGAGGTAGGTCGCGAAATCAAAGCCGTACGGCAGGAAATTGCCCAGCTCGATTCTACCCGGACCAGCCTGAAACAGCAACTGAACAACCTGCTTAACGGCTCGGTCACGAACTGGAACACACTCAAAACCGACTACGCTGACCCGCAGCAATATGCTGATTGTATGGCCGTATTTGCCACCATTCGTCAGGCTATCCGGGATGGAGAACTGCGTTTGTAGATTACACCCGGTGTTCAATATAAATGCGAATGCGTTGATGGGGTCAGGTCAGGAGATTAATTTCCCGACCTGACCCCATCAACGCATTCGCCCATACATGGGGTATGAGGAAAACCTATTGCTTCACCTGAACGGGCAGGCCTTCCAGTTGAGCGTAGTTAAGTTTCCATGTATCATCAGTGCCCTTCTTCCAGATCAGAATGTAATTCCCCTCACCGATACCGTGCGGCTCCTGCTGGGTAGCAGGCAGCACATCAACAGAGTAGGTACCCGCTTCATAAGCCGTTTTCGTATCGGCTGCTGAACTGGCGACGCTCGTTTTTAGATCAGCCAGCGTTGGCATGGTTTCGCGCACCCATTTCTGGGCTACTTCTTCACTGCCCTTGAAATGAGAGTTGCCTTCCAGAAAGTGCACGTCATCGGCTAAAAAACTGATGACTTTATCGCTGTCTTTATTATTCCAGGCACTGATAAACTGTTGGTTCAGATCCTGAATATTGACCGTATCAGTCGACGATGAGCAGCCGCTGGCCAGCAGGGCCGCTGTAATAACAATGGCTAATGATTTCATTATGTTGTAGGTAAATGGAATCCATCGGACAGCCGTAGCTATCCGATGGATAATGATGAGTCGGTAGAGTTAGCGCTTACCAGCTTTTACGCCGAACCTCAGAAGTCGGATATGCCGACGATTGGTCGCCGTAGGTATCATTGGATAAAAACAGCGTCTTATTCACGTACGGTTCAGCCAGCGTATTCGAACTGAACCCCAGCGATGTCGATGTGGCGGCAACAGTCGGGGCGGTTGTTCTCTTAACAGCCGCCATCCGTTCAGCAGTTGGGCGGGTACCAATGGCGGGCTTATTAGCTGCATTGGCTGCTTCCTGACGGGCCAGTGCAGCTTCCTGGCGGGCATTGGCCGCTTCGCGTTCGGCAGCGGCAATGCGAGCGTTCGTTTTCCGCTTATTGTCGATGCCTTTACCTACCGCATAGCCACCGGCAGCACCGGCTGCTGCTCCAATAACCCCGCCTACTACCCGGTTGCGTTTGTTAATGATAGCCCCGGCAGCGGCACCAATGCCAGTGCCAATGGCAGTTCCTTTTGCCTGCGGACTCCAGCCCCGGCGTTTTTGCGCTTCTACAGGAGTTGTAAACAGCACGGCTGTCAGTACTGACAGGATGGTTATTACTCGAATCGTTTTCATAGCGTTTTGCGTGTTTGGTGTAAACCGATGCTTTGACAGAATTACCGTCCAGTTGTTTAACAGGCACCTCAACGTTGACTAACACCATAGCCTGAATTGTTGTTTATAATAGCCTGCCGACCAATCTCACAAAAGTCAGTTCGTGAAACACATAAACTCCGTGAACCGGCAAAGTAGATTTGGGTTTGGCACCGTCTTTTCTACGTATATGAAACCGATACTTCTTCTCCTTATACTAGCGCAAACCAGTTTGGCAACCTACGGGCAGCCCACGGCACCGCGCGTTAAAATGACCAACGGTACGCTCGAAGGTATTACTGAACCATCTGGTGTTCAGTCATTTAAGGGCATCCCCTTTGCCGCTCCACCCGTGGGTGATCTTCGCTGGAAAGCCCCGCAACCCGTCAAAAACTGGACGGGCGTGCGCCCGGCAAAACAGTTTGGTCCCCGCGCCATGCAGCGGGCCATCTTTGGCGATATGAACTTCCGCTCGAACGGCATGGGCGAAGACTGCCTGTATCTTAACGTCTGGGCACCCGCCCAAACCACCAAAAGCAAACTACCCGTACTGGTGTATTTCTACGGGGGTGGCTACGTAGCGGGCGACGGCTCCGAACCCCGCTACGATGGCGAAAGCATGGCCAAACGGGGTATTGTGGCCCTGACGGTAAACTACCGGCTCGGTCCGTTTGGGTTCATGGCCCACCCCGAACTCACCGCCGAATCGCCCAGCCACGCATCGGGCAACTACGCGCTTATGGACCAGACAGCAGCGCTGCGCTGGGTACGCGAGAACATTGCGGCTTTTGGGGGCGACCCTGCCCGCGTCACCATCGCGGGCGAGTCGGCGGGGTCAACGTCGGTGAGTGCGCAGATGATGTCGCCCCTATCAAAAAACCTGTTTGCCGGAGCCATTGGCGAGAGCGGCTCAATGCTGGGTACGCTGCCGCCTATTCCACTGGCCGACGCCGAGCAGCTTGGGGTGAAATTTGCGGGCCTCGTCGGTGCCAAATCACTAGCTGACCTGCGGGCCATGTCTGGCGAGCAACTCCTCGAAGCCACGGCTTTGCCCGCCAGTCCGCGCTTTTCGGCGACTGTCGACGGGTATTTCTTTCCAAAAAATCCGGTGGCCATTTTTACGGCTGGCGAGCAGGCTCACGTACCCCTGCTGGTGGGCTGGAACTCCGAAGAATCTGGCTACCGGGGAATCCTGGGCAACGACGAACCCACCCCCGAAAACTTCACAAAAGCGGTACAAAAACTCTACGGCAACCGCGCTGACGATGTGCTGAAAGTCTTTCCGCCTACTCTCGAAAATGAGGGCGTAAAACAGGCCGCTACTGACCTGGCCAGTGCGCGGTTTATTGGATATAGTACCTGGAAATGGGCCGATATGCAGGCTAAAACAGGAGGAAGCAAGCCGGTGTACCGGTACTTTTACAGCCGCCCACGCCCGCCCATGACCCCCGAAATGGGCGATACTGCGCCGGGTCTGGCCGGGGGCGTAGTAAAGGCCGGTGCTGCCAATGCCGTGCCACCGGCGCGGGGAGCTGCTCACTCTGCCGAGATAGAATACGCCATGGGTAACCTGCCTACCAACAAGGTCTTCGCCTGGACACCCGACGACTATAAAGTCTCCGAAACGATGCAGCAGTACTTTGCCAACTTCGTCAAAACCGGCAACCCCAACGGCCCCGGCCTGCCCAAATGGACGCCCGTAAAGCCCAACGCCCCTGCCGACTACATGCACATCGACGTGCAGACCCGCCCAGAAACAGAACAGCACCGCGACCGCTACCTGTTGCTCGAAGAAATGGCGACGCGCCCGTAATACACCCATAGCAAAGAATATCAGCAGATGAATCGGTGACTGAACTACTCGGTCACCGATTCATCTGCTGATACGTCGCTGCGGAAGAACTGCATATAGAAGCCCCAGCCTACCAGCATCATGCCCCGGCAGCTACAAGGGGCAGGTACACATTCAGCGTGTCTAAGTAAGCCGCAATGATAGGCGGAAATACAAAAGCCGCCGACAGCACCGACTGGTTGATGCCCAGCGTACGGCCCTGCGATTGCTCCGAGCCACTCTGCGACACCAAAGCCGTAGAATTGGGCGAGGTTAATCCCTGAAACAACGCCATAAACGGCACGACGAGATACAATTGCCAGCTTTCTCGGGGGAGCAAAAACAGCCAGAGCGCAATCCTCAGGCCGAAAACGCTGTATCTCAGAATCTGCGCAGGCCAAACCGGTTGGCCACGACCCGAACCACCGTACCCTGCATGAGTGCCACCCACAGCCCTACGTAGGCAAAGTACCGCCCAATCTGCGTCTGATCGTAGCCGAAGTTGCGAATCAGGATGACCTGAAAAAACTGGGTGTAAAAATTGAATCCCAGGGCGTGGAAAAATACCCCGAAAAACAGAATTCGGAGCCGGGTATCCCCAAAAGCTTCGGCTAAGTTTTTCACGCCCGTCAGCAAGGTCACGGGCCGGTCAATCCGTTCGCGGAGGGTTTCGCGGAAGTTGAAAATGACCGGGCCAATGTTGATTACTGACAGACAGGCAGCAGCCAGAAATGGGGTCGTGAAGTTAAACCAGGACACCGTATTGGGGTTGGCCAGCTCGCCCCCAGGGCCGGGCCGACGATAAACCCAATTCCGAAAGCCACCCCAATCAGCCCAAAATTCTTGGTGCGTGACTTAGCGTCGCTGATGTCGGCAATGGCCGACTGGATAACTGACATATTACCCCCACCAATGCCATATACGGCCCGGCTCACAAATAAGCACGCCATAAGACCGATCAGTCAGGTTCATGGTTTTCAGCAAAATTTAATGTCACAAAGCATTACAATCCAGCAGCAAACAGGTAGCTTTAACTACCTAATAGTCAGTTAGTTAACTTCTAACATATAGATATAACTAACAAAATATATTAGTTATTGAACCAGCTATTTGTTAAACTCTAACTAATCATGCCAGCCTGGAATGTTGACAATGCGAGGCACCTGCTTACCCGCTGCCTGTTTGGCTATACCCGCACCGATCTCACCCGTGCCCTGTCTTTTCCGTCGGTCGATGCCTTCGTGAGCCGCGTCCTGCTGGCCGACCTGCCCCAACCCGAACCCCCTAACATTTGGGTTGATGAAACGCCTGTATCAACCGATACTATGCAGGGCATTCGCTACAATGAACTAACCAACTGGTGGCTGAACCGGATGCTGACCGAGGAGACGAACATGCGCGAGAAGATGGTTTTGTTCTGGCACAATCATTTTGTTTCAGATCGGGCCAAGGTCAATTATCCGCAGTATATGTATCAGCAGAATGCCCTGTTTCGGCAGTACGCGTTCGGAGATTTCCGGCAGTTCACCAAAGAGGTAACCGTAAATCCGGCCATGCTCATCTACCTCGACGGGCGGCAGAACAACAAAAACGCGCCCAACGAAAACTACGGACGCGAACTGATGGAACTCTTCACCTTAGGGATTGGCAACTATACCGAAACCGACGTAAAACAGGCGGCATTGTCCCTGACCGGGTGGCGCGTTGATGGCCTGAAGGCGACATTTATCAAAACCAATTTTGCCGATATCAGCAAAACATTTCTTGGCAAGACCGGTAACTTCACCTATACCGACATTGTCGATATCATCCTGAACCAGAACGCAGCCGCTGAGTTCGTATGCCGAAAGCTGTATAAGGAGTTCATTTATTACAAACCCAACGAGCTGTTTGTGAAGCAGATGGCCGACGTGCTAAGGAAGGCGAATTACGATATTCGGACGATATTACAGTTCATGCTCACCTCCGATGAGTTTTTCAAGGCCGACTACCGGGCCACCAAAATCAAGAACCCCGCCGAACTCGTGGTGGGCTCGCTCAAGCTGCTCGACATTGCCAAACCTGATCTGGGATACCTCGCCGAAACGAGCCGCACCCTGCAACAGTACATTTTCTACCCGCCCAACGTGGCAGGCTGGCCCGGTCAGCGCGACTGGATCAGTTCTAACACCTACCCGGTTCGGGGCGGCTATACCGACTCGTTGCTGAACGGACGTAAGGCCAGCGGGCAGAAATTATCGTTCACCATCGATCCGCTCAGTTACGCCCGCTCCTTTAAAAATGCCGAAGACGCCCCTCGTTTCGTAAAAGATGTTGCAGCGCTTCTGTTGTCCGGAACACCAACAGCGGGCCAGGAAAAACTCCTGCTCGATACCCTCCTCGACGGCACCATTGCCGCCAACTGGTCCACAAACACCCCCAATGCCGACATCCGCATCAGCAAGTTCCTCAAAGCCCTCATGCGTCTGCCGGAGTATCAACTCATCTAATTTTTACTCAGCGAATCGGTCCGCCGAAGCGGAGTGAATAGCTACTAACGCAGTCAAACTACCTCTGGAGCCACTGGCGTCAGCAACTATTCACTCAGTCACTCAGTCAATATTCACTCATTAACACTATGAATCGCTCCGAATTTCTTCGTCAGATGGGGTTACTTACCGGGGGCGTGGCTTTCGGAATGCAGGGAATGCCGGTGCGGGCGTATGCCCACAATCCGTTTCAGGTCGATATGCCCGCCACGAACGGCACGATTCTGGTGCTGGTACAGCTTCAGGGCGGCAACGATGGGCTGAATACGGTGGTGCCGTATGACAATGACATCTATTATCAGAAACGCCCCACAATTAGCATCGCCAAAGACAAGGTACTGAAATTAAACACGCAGATGGGCCTGAACCCGGCCATGAGCGCGTTTAAAGAACTTTATGACAACGGGCAGTTAAGTCTGGTGCAGAACGTGGGCTATGCCTCGCCAAACCGCTCGCACTTCCGCGCAACGGACATCTGGCTGTCGGGGTCCGATGCCAGTGTGTACACCGAAGAGGGCTGGGCAGCCCGCTACCTGGCCCACAAATTTCCAGCCTACCCCCTCACCTTGCCCGAGCAACCGCTGGCCGTGCAGCTGGGATCGGTGGAGTCGATGCTGCTACAGAGCAAAGTTGGCTCGATGGGTACCGTATTTGATAACCCGGATGCATTTTATCAGCTCGTGCAGGGTAGTAGTGCCACTACCGATGCCTTACCCAATACGCCATCGGGCGATGAACTCCGGTTTCTGAATCAGGTAGCAGCCCAGTCAATCCGGTACTCAGATGTAATCAAGAAAAAAGCCGACGTGGGCAAAACCACCGGTACTTACCCTAATACGAGCCTGGGCAAGCAGTTATCTATTGTGGCCGATTTGATTTCGGGCGGACTAACCACGCCGGTTTACCTCACCACCATTGGCGGTTTCGATACCCATGCCAATCAGGTTACAGCCAGCAATACCACCAGCGGCAACCACGCCACACTGCTTAAAATCGTGGCCGACGCCGTAGGAGCATTCCAGAAAGACCTCAACCAGCAAAACCTCGCCGACCGCGTTACGGTCATGACCTTTTCGGAGTTTGGGCGTCGGCTCAATCAGAACGGCACCACCGGTACCGATCACGGCACGGCAGCACCGCTGTTTGTAATCGGCAAAACGGTGCGGGGCGGCATTGTGGGTTCGGCTCCCGATCTGAAAGACCTCGACAGCAGTGGCGATATCAAGTATAAGAACGATTTCCGGCAGGTTTATGCCAGCGTATTGCTGGATCACCTCGGCGTTGACCCGTCCACGGCGCAGGACATTCTGGGTCGCTCGTTCGAGACGCTGCCCATTTTCCGGCAGACCATCCAGCCCGAGAACCCGAACCTGACCTTCGCCCTGGCCCAGAACGCACCCAACCCCTTTGTGGAGCGGACCGAAATCCAGTTTTCACTGACGCAGGCGCAGTACGTCCGGCTTGCGGTCTATGACTTGCAGGGCCGCGAGCTAAGCGTTCTCCGCGAGGGCCGACTGGATTCGGGCAACTATGTGGTGCCGCTGAGCGGAGCCGGACTGGCGGCAGGGCATTACCTCTACAGCCTGCAAACCGACGGGGGACGGGCCGTAAAGCGCATGGTACGGGTCTGATTTTGCCGTATCTTTACCCAACAGACAACACGCGATATGGTAGCCGTTGCAAACATAGCGGAGTTTTTGCTGGCCGAGATAAAAACCCAGGATGTGGTACGTGTACCGGCTTCGGAAGCAGAGTATCTGGACATCGCGCCCGGATTTCCGGGGAAGCTGGAGTACCACAACGGCGAAATCATAGCCATGAGTTTAGCATCTGCTCTGCATGAATTGGTCGTATCGGCCCTGAATTATCTTTTGGTTGCTTACTACCGGGACAAAGATTTTTTGGTGACGGGTAGCAACGCGGGGTTGCAGATTCCCCAAGCTGACGGCAGTTATTATCAGCCCGATTTGATGGTGACACAGGGCGCATGGCAGTTTAAACCCGGCTCAACCGCCATCATCACCAATCCACATCTACTGGCTGAGGTACTCTCGAAAGGAACCCAGAAATACGACAGCGAAGACAAACTGCCCCTCTACAAAGACGTCCCATCACTTCAGTATCTGGTCTATGCCGCGCAGGACCGCCCCTACCTAACCGTTTACGAACGCACCGACCGGCCCGATGTCTGGCTCAACACCGACTACAAAACCCTCGACAGCGTAGCGCAGCTCGGCGACCTGCCGCTACCCCTGCGCGAGATTTATCACAAAGCGTCATTCATAGACCGGTAGCAGAACTACGGGCCTACGTCCGCCGGATGCTTCCAACTGTACCAGTCTGCCATTGAGCAGGTAAATAACTTGCCCCGGATGATATCTGGGGATTTTATATGACCCAATTTCAAGAATTAGCCCCGCGTCGTCAGCAGCAACTGATGGCTTTCGACCGGCTGCTGACCATCATGGATGAACTGCGTGAACAGTGTCCCTGGGATCGCAAACAAACCCTGGACAGCCTGCGCCACCTCACCATCGAAGAGACGTACGAACTCTCAGACGCCATCCTCGAAAAAAACCGGGCCGACATTCGCAAAGAACTCGGCGACATTCAGCTGCACCTTGTTTTCTACGCTAAAATTGCCTCCGAAACCGGTCCTGACTCACCCGATTATTTCGACATGGCCGATGTCCTGAACGGTATTTGCGACAAACTCATCAGCCGCCATCCGCATATTTACGCCGATGCCAGTGGCAATAAAGTCGTTGCGGACACGGAAGAAAAAGTGAAAGCCAACTGGGAGCAGTTGAAGCTGAAAGAAGGCAACAAATCGGTGCTGGGCGGGGTGCCGGGTTCGCTACCCGCGCTGGTAAAAGCCATGCGGATTCAGGAAAAAGCGCGGGGAGCGGGGTTCGACTGGGACGAGCGGCAGCAGGTCTGGGAGAAAGTAGAAGAAGAGCTTCAGGAGTTCAAAGCGGAATTTGACCAGGCCGACGGGCCGGGCGGTACGGGCCAGGCCATCGACGCGCAGCGGGCCGAAGGTGAGTTTGGCGATCTGCTGTTCTCGCTGGTCAACTACGCCCGCTTCATCGACATCAATCCCGAAACGGCCCTCGAACGCACAAACAAAAAGTTTATCAAACGCTTTCAGTATCTCGAAGAGCAGGCCCGCGCTGCCGGCAAATCCCTGTCAGAAATGACCCTCGCCGAAATGGACGTGTATTGGAACGAAGCAAAAACAGTGACTACTTATCAGTAATCGGCCTCCATTCAACTGCTACTCACTGATAACTGGTTGCTGACAACTGTTTACTGACTATGCGTATTGCTTTTATTACCGACCCGCACGTGGGCCACGCCGATGAGAAACCAATGGGGGTTGATGTGCGGCAGAATTTTCTGGACGCACTGGCGTTTTTGTCTGAATTGAAACCCAGCTGTTTAGTACTGGGGGGCGATTTATGTTCCGACTCCGGCGACGCATCCATTTACGAATGGATGGCCGAACAGGTGGCACAACTGCCCTATCCCTGCTATGCCATTGCGGGCAACCATGACGATTCTGAACTGCTGGCCAATGCCTTTCGGCTTGGTCATCACCTGCATGGACACGAACTCTACTACGCCATTCCACTGGAAGGCCGCCCGGCGTTGTTTCTCGACACCTCGAAAGGCGAAATGTCACCTGCGCAATGGACCTGGCTCCGCGAGTTTCTGGAAGCCCTGCGCGATAGTAACGTCTTGATTTTCATGCATCACCCGCCCCTCTCCGCCGACGTCCGGTTCATGGATACGCATTACGCTTTCAACCAGCCCGATAAATTTCTGGCTCTGGTACGCGATCTGCCCTGCCACGTTACGGTGGTTTGTGGCCACTACCACGTCGAGAAAATCGTACAGCGTGGTAATATCCTCGAACTGCTCTCCCCGTCAACGTTTTACCAGATGCGGCCCGACACCACCGCGTTCACCGTGGATCACTACCGCGTGGGCATCCGCGAAATCAGCCTGACATCGCAGGGGATAAACAGCGAAGTGCATTACCTTTAAAACAGGCGTATTATTGTCAAAGTACTATTTGTAAATAGGCTGCTTCGTCGTAAATCAGCGACTATTTCAAACCGCTTATCAACGGTTCGTACAGACGCGTGTAAGCAATCTGGGCGGCTACGATCAGGAACATAACCCCAGTGACACGGTTAAAAATCGTGACGACGCGGGGTGTAAAGAGCCGTTTTAGCCGGTTCGCGTAGTACGCCAGTGCCGACTCGGTAGTGAACACGCCCAGCAGAGCCGCGCCCATAAATGCGTACTGCTGCGCGTCTGAATAGTGCATATGCGAGCGGATATACGCTACAATGGCCACCCAGGATACGAAATTGACGGGGTTTAACGCATTGAGAAAAAAACCCGTTGTGAAGTAATACACGAAGTTGCCGAAGCGCGTTTTGGGATACGCCAGCCGGGGAGTTCCACGCAGAATATTGACCAGTCCCATTGCCGTCAGAAACAAAACGCCCACCACGGCCATTGCCGTCTCAAAACCGGACACCTTCGGAATAAACGCCGTGCCGAGCAGAGCCGCCAGCACGAACAGGATATCACCCACGATCACGCCAAAGACAATCTTCATACCCGACCGAAAGCCGTTATCGACACTGTTCTGAATCAGCGCGAAGAATACCGTACCAAACGTCAGGCAGAGAGCGGTACCAAGTAAAAAACCGTAGAGAATAGGTAGCACAGGCAGAAGTTATAAGGTTATAGAGTGGCAAAGTTGTAGAGTTATAAAGTTGGCTGCCGCAGTGGATGCTGCGGCAGCCAACTTTATAACTCTATAACTTTATAACTTCCTAAGACGGGCAACCATCAGTAGCCCCGCTACGCTGAGGGCGTCGGTGATGCGGCTGTTCATAGCCATAGCCACGGCGTCGGTAAGGGGCAGTTTCCAGACACGGAGCTGTTCGGTGTCTTCGGGGTCGTGTTCACCTTCGGTCAGGTCTTCGGCAATGAACAGAAACCCTTCTTCGTCGGTGGCGGAGTTGGAGGTGTGAATCCGGGCGATGGGCGTCCAGGTTTGGGCAGTCAGGCCGGTTTCTTCTTTTAGTTCGCGCCGGGCCGTATCGAGTGGATCGGTACCGAGCGGGCAGCCCCCTTCGGGAATCTCCCACGAATACTCGTTGAGCGTATACCGGTACTGACCCACCAGATACGTATTCCCGTCGGCGTCGATGGGAATGACACCTACCGCTTTGTTTTTGAAGCTAACCACCCCATAAATACCGGGTGTACCGGCGGGTGTGATAACGTCTTCGTGACGGATACTGAGCCAGGGATTTTCGTACGGAACCGACGACTGGAGCGTCTGCCAGGGGTTTTCAACCTCGTTCATACCGGCGAAAGTACGGACTTTCCGGCTCTATTTGGCTATCTTTACAACCACAAATCAACGTTTAACCCTACCTGATGAGAGCCAGTCAACGCCAAAAATACCGCTGGATGGGCGTCTCACTGGGGCTGAGCATCGCGCTCCTCATCATTAAATTCACGGCGTATTTCCTGACCGATTCTGCCGCCATCCTGACCGATGCCGTCGAATCCATCGTGAACGTACTGGCCAGTGGGTTTGCGTTTTACAGCATTTATTTAGCCGCCTTACCCGCCGATCAGAACCATCCGTACGGCCACGGAAAAATCGAATTTCTGTCATCAGGGTTCGAGGGGGCCATGATCCTGTCGGCGGGGCTGGTCGTGATCTGGCAGGCCATTCTGAGTTTCTTTGAACCCCGCATCCTCACCAACTTAAATACTGGCCTGATCCTGATCGGCATCACCGCCATAGCCAACGGCGTGGTAGGCTACGGTCTGATTCGGACCGGTCGGCAAACCGATTCGCTGGCCCTCACCGCCGACGGGCAGCACCTGCTCACCGACGTCGTCAGCAGCATCATCGTGATGGTGGGCGTAGGACTGGTGGCTTTAACGGGCTACGGCTGGATCGACAGTGTCTTATCGCTGGGATTGTCGGTCGTGATTATTTACAATGGGCTGCAAATCACGCGGCAGTCCGTGGCACGGCTTATGGACGAAACCGACGTACCCACGCTGCACCGGGTTGTGTCTCTGCTGAACGTGCATCGCAACCGCAACTGGATCGACGTACACAACCTGCGGGTACAGAAATACGGCGCCGACCTGCACGTGGACTGCCACCTCACCCTACCCTATTACTGGCCGCTGGATCAGGTACATGACGAGGTGCACAAGTTTGAGGATACGCTGAAAGACGGCTTTGCCAATGAGGTCGAAATCTTCGTCCATACCGACCCCTGCATCAAAGAATGCTGTGCCTACTGCCGGGTGGCCGACTGCCCCGTACGGGCCTTTGCCTTCGTGCGCGACGTGGACTGGACCGCCGAAAACCTGCCCCTCAACCAGAAGCACTTCGTTCCGCTGGCGGCATCAGGCGAAACGCGCTAAGACAGCAGTCCCCGCAACGCCGTTGTATTGGCCGTAACGTCGAAGATGGCCCGGATGGGGATGGCGAAACCGGCAATGGCATGGCTCGTGATGGTGTCTTTGATACCCAGTGAATTCAGCAGCGCGTATTCGCCCGTGTCGGTGTCGATACCGTGCTGTTCGATGGTCCGGCGCCGGGGGTCGATGATCCAGTATTCGGAAACGCCGTGCGCGGCATAGTCGGCGAACTTAATTTCGCGGTCGTATTTCTCAGTGCTTTTTGAGAGGATTTCGGCAATAAAATCAGGAGTGGGGTAGTACAACAGATCGTCGGTAATGATGGCGGCTTTATCGGGTCCAAAGAAACAAACGTCCGGTTCGTAGCTATTGCGCGTTAGCTCGACCAGGGCTTTTTCGGCCCGGACGCAGCCCAACTGCCGGTCGTTCACGTAAACACTTAGCAGCGTGGCCAGCAACAGCATCGCCGAGTTGTGCTGGTCAAGCGCAGGCGAATGCACAACGACTTCACCGTTGATGAATTCCGCTTTTTTATCCTCATCAAGCCACTCGTAAAACGTCTGACGCTTTCGGTGTTCGTCATTCAAAATGACCTGCGCCTGTTGCAGGATGAGCGGAGCCTGGGGCGTATCTAAAATCTGAAGCAGCAGTTCGGACATGATTATTGGGCGATGCGTTTCTCAAAGATAACGATTTACCGATGAACCGGGAGCTATCGGTTCGCAGCAGCAACATGCTCAGATACGTTTAGCTATTTTTACGCCACCCTGCTCCTAACCGGTCTTTTTCATGCGTACCCTCCTGTCCGTCTTTCTGCTATGGCTCTGCGCGGGTATTGTGCTGGCCCAAACGCCCGGCAGTACGCTGACGGGCCGCGTTCTCGATGCCAAAACCGGCGAGCCGCTGCCTTTTGCGTCGGTTTATATCAACAACACGGCACGCGGCACCACCGCCGACTCCAGCGGCAACTACCGGCTCAGCAACGTGCCGCCCGGCAACCAGGAACTCATTGGTTCACTGCTGGGCTACCAAACCCGGCGCCAACCCCTGCGCCTGACCGACACCCGCACCCGCCAAATCGACCTCAAACTCGAACCCGGTCAGATGTTGGCGGGCGTAACCGTGACGGCCCGGCATAGCAAAGTCTGGCAGCGGCAGTTTCGGGAGTTCAGCCGCGAGTTGCTCGGCAACCGCCCACAGGCCCGGCAGTGCCAGATTATGAACCCCAGTGTGCTATCGTTTCAGTCTGAAAAAGGGTATTTACTGGCCCGGGCCGCCGAGCCGCTCGTCATCACCAACGAAGCCCTCGGCTATCGGCTCCACTATGATCTAATGCACTTCGACCTGTATCAGGGTCACATGAATTTCGCCGGCACGTCTCGTTTTGAGGAACTGACACCCATCAGTACCAAACAGCAAACGCAGTGGCAGCGCAACCGGCACCGGGCCTACCTGGGGTCGTTGCAGCACCTGCTGATCAGTCTGCTAAGCGGAACCCACGAGCGGGCAGGCTATACCGTCTATCAGACACCCCTCACCGGCGACGACACCAACGCACAGGTATTACCGCTGGTGCGCACCGCAGAACGCCTGTTCATCGGCCCCGATCAGGCCCGCGCCCTGTTCCGGCCCGGCGATCTGCCCTTCGAGCGTCGGCTTGTATCGGATTATCCGTTGGAGGTCTATTACAATCGGGTGTATGCCACCAACTCGCCCTACCACGATTCGCCCTATGCGTACTCCATGTTGCTACTGCCCAACAAACTACTCGAACTGACCCTGACCGGGGGTATTACGCAGGGCAATGGACTCGATGTACGCGGCTACCTCGGCAACGACCGGCTGGCTACGTTGCTGCCGCTCGACTGGGTCTCTGCCGAAGATGAAACGCTGACGCCCGCCAACATCGCCGAGGGCAAACCCCAGCGGGCCGACGCCGGACTGGATTCGCTTATGGCGCAACGCGAATGGGCCGTAAAACGAACCGCCCCGCTGGTATTCGTGCAAACCGACAAGGGTTTTTATTGTACCGGCGATCAGCTCTGGCTCAGTGCTTATGTGCTGAATGCGGCCCGTCAGCTACCCGTTGCCGGACGTACCGGCGCGGTGCAGGTGGAGTTGATTGCCCCCGATGGTCATACCGTACAGCATCAGTGGCTGAAACTAACCGACGGACGGGCGGCCACGAGTTTTCGTTTTGGCGATACGCTGTCGGCGGGGCAGTACCGGATGCGGGCCTATACCGAGCGGGATCAGGTGACTAACGGTCCAGCGTTCGAGCGGTTGCTGTCGGTCTGCAACCTGCGGCAATCCCCGCCCGGCCAATCCATGAATCAGGTGGCGGCTGCGGTAGGCGTAACGGGTGGCGGCACCGCGGCCCGGCCAATGGACTCGCTCGACGTGCAGGTGCTGCCCGAAGGCGGTCGGTGGCTGGCGGGCGTTTCTACCGTGCTGGGCATCAAAGCCGTAACCACTAGCGGACGGGGTCGGGCCACCAGCGGGCGCATTGTGGACGGAAGCGGAGCCGAAGCTGCGCGGTTCATCACCAACGCACTGGGTATGGGCCGGATCACGCTGACACCCCAGGCCGGGCAGACCTACGCAGCCTTGCCAGACCCAATACCGGGAGTAACGACCCGCCCCGTCGCACTACCCGTCGTGGAGAGCGAAGGATGGGCGTTGGCAGCCGATGCCGTCACGGACAGTACGTTGCTCACGGTAACGGTACGGGCTGCAGGTCAGTATGCCGGGCAACCGGTGTACGTGACATTGCAAAGCCGCGAGCAGCTGATCTACCGCCAGAAATGGTCGCTGCAGCCCGGAGAGGCCGGGCTGCGTTCGGCCCGGTTTACGCTGCCCATCGGCACCCTGCCGCCGGGCGTGTGCCGCCTGACGCTCTGGGACGTGTCGGGCCAGCCCCGCGCCGAGCGGCTGGTGTTTGTCCCCGAACGCGACGAAGGCATCCGAATGCAGGTAACGACCGGCAAACCCCGGTACGAGGCCCGGCAAACGGTGGGTATCGGTCTGCGGTTTCACGATGCCGATGGCTATCCGGTGGGTGGTAGCTGGTCGGCGGCCGTGACCGATGCAGACCAGTTGCCCGCCGATACACTACAACCCGACATGCGAACCAACCTGCTGCTGACAGCGGGTCTGCGCGGGCAGATCGAATCGCCAGACTACTACCTCCAGCCCGACCGACTATCTGACCTCGATAACCTGCTGCTGACCCAGGGCTGGCGCAGACTGTCCGCGCCCCAACCCGCCGATACGACAGGCGGCTGGAACCTGAGCGGGCGGGTGATGGACAAAAAAGGGCAACCCGTTGCCAACGCTATGGTCGTGGTGCAGTTGCAGCAGGGCGTGCAGAAAGCCATGCGCAGCCTGCGTACTGACGCCGGTGGCGTGTTCCGGCTGACGGGGTTACAAGTGGCCGATACGGTGCGGGTACTGGCCAACGTCACCGAACCCAGCGGGGCCACCCTCCGCTTCAACGCACCGGGTTTGCCCTTCCCCACGCCGGTGCTGTATTCTGTGCCAGATGGCCTGGCCAGTGCCACCATCGCGACGTCGGCCTGGCTGACCGATGCACAACGCCGACAGGCCGCGTGGCCCGCTTTCTACCGCGATTCTACCGCCCGCCAACTGGCCGAGGTCGTGGTTCGGGCCAACAAAACTGCTCCTGAACGTCCACTTGATGTTCAACGGTCGAGTCTGCATGGCTATGCCGATGCGACATTAATCGTGGATGAGAATGTAATGGGAATGGCCAATGGCATACTTGATTTGATCCGGCGATTGCCCGGCGTCATAGTTGATGGCAACGGCAACATTCATGTTGGGGGCTTTAGCAGCTTTGGTGATAGTAGTCCTCTTTTTCTACTCGACGGGCAGTCGGCAGATGGCGAAACTGTGGCCAGTGTTCCGCTGAGAGAGATTAGCCGGATTGAGTTATTAAAAACAGCAGGTACGGCGGGTATATACGGCTCCCGGGCTGCTGGCGGAGTCATTGCCGTGTATACCCGAAAAGGTAAGGGTATTGAGCCGCTACCCGAACGCACCAGCGTGGCCGCGATGGCAGCGGGGTTTGCCCTGCCGCGCGAGTTCTACGTGCCGCGCTACGATCTGACCGAACCCGACCCCCGCCCCGACCGGCGCGATGTGCTGTTCTGGCAACCGCTGGGCGAAAGCGGTCCTGATGGGCTGGGCAACCTGGCCTTTCCGATCAACGACACCGCCAAACGACTTCGCATCGTGGTACAGGGCGTCAGCAATGAGGGCGTTCCCATCTCGTTTACGTGGGTACTACCCGTGCGGTAACTGATCTGTCTATTTCACGCCAACCACCCCGCTCAATCCCGATACGCCGTTTTCGTTGAAGGCTTCAATGGCGAAGTAGTACGGTACGCCCACGTTCAGCGCGCGTAACTCGAACTGGTTCGGCGCATCATCCCAGAACTGGTAGGTTTGGTACAGCTTATCCGGTGCGATGCCCCAGCGGACGTTGTAGCCCATGCTGCCCGGCACCTTCTTCCAGGTTAAATCGGCGTTGCGCTGGTCTTGCTGGCGGACGGCGGTCATAGTTGGCGGGGCGGGGGTTTTCCCCAGGCCGTTACCAAACACCCGAAAGGCATTGATGCTGAGGTGCTTCCCGGCGGTATAGACGTGCTCATACCGCACGTACCGCGCCCGCACGGGCTTGCCATCGGCCCGCAGCGGAATCTCGACAAAGGCGCAGGCATGGTCTTTTTTCGGCTCTTTCGTCAGATCGGCTACCGTTTCCCATCGTTTATTATCGGGCGACGTCATGATTTTGAACTGTGTATAGACCGTTGAGTCCGAATTGAAAATGGCGAGTTTGTAATCGAAGTAATCGACCTGTACCGCCCGGATGTCACAGTCGGCACCGAGGTCGGTGGTGAGCGTTTCCCCAGGTTTGTTTTGCCCGGCTACCCAGAACGTGCGCGGGTTTTCGTCGGCCACGCGGTCGGCGGTAACGGTGTCGGTGGGGGCAGTGGCAAGGGTTGACGACGCTACGGCGGGCTTTTTGTAGTTGAGCAGCATCCAGCCCGTAAAGAGTTCGTCGGGGGTCTGTCCTTTTTTCGTGGCCAGGTAGTGCGGAAAATCGCCGAAGCGGGTACTGACAAACAGCTGATCGTCTTTATCGAAACCGGCGGGGTTCATCACAATCCGGCGTTCCATAGGCCAGTTTACGCCAATCCAGGTGGTGCCGGTATTCCAGTAGTTGCCGTAGTTATCCTGAAACGTATTGCCGTGTCCGCAACCCGTGGCAAAGCCCCCCGGTTTGTAGGCAATAGGATTGTAGGGCGCGTACTCGAACGGACCGAGCGGACCCTTACCCACATACGTACCGTTGCCATAGACATTGTATTCGGTACCGGGTGCGCCGTATTGCAGGTAATACTTATCCTTGTATTTGGTCATCCAGGCCCCTTCCACAAACGGCTTGAACGGATCGGAATGATTAGGACCGAAGCGTTCCCAGCCGTGTTTATAGGGGTCGAGCCAGAACATAGCTTTGTAGGCTTCGGCGGGATTGTTGCCCGCGTAGGTCAGGTTCCGGCTTTTGTCGAGTTCGGCGCCGAAGAGGGGATAGACGTTTGAGGAGCCCCAGTACATATACCATTTATCGGTATCGTCGTCGTGGAACAGGGCGGGGTCCCAGGGGCCGATGTCTTTGGGCAGTCGCGGCAGCCAGCGGTTAAAGAAGGTCAGCTTGCCTTTCTCCGGTTCGGTCGAGATAAAGATGGGCCGCTGCTCAAACGTACTCTGAAACAGATACAGCGTGTCGCGCACCGACAGGGCCGCCGGAGCGCACATGTCTTCCATCGGCCATTTATCCGGCACCACATACTGCCAGTTAACCATATCTTTGGAATGCCACCAGCCGCCCTGAATCGTGACAAACAGGTAGTACTCGTTCTTGTGATTGATAAGGACGGGATCGGCCCCGGAGCGGTATGAAACACCCTCATTCAACTGCTCGAAGTTGTACCGATAGCTGATGTCCATCGGGTTGCAGTAGGTCCGTTGCTGCGCCAGCGCGGGCCGCATGAACAGGAGCAGAAGAACGAAAATAGTGGAGCGCATATAAAGCCGATTAACCAATTACGCTGATGCCTTCTTCGTCGAGATATTGGCCGATGTTGAACGTTTGCCCGTCGTGCAGCAGCAAATCCCGGTGCCAGTCCATGGTGAGCCAGGCGTCGGCGTTTTTTCCGGCCACCATTACCTGCTGCGTGCTGCTGAAGACCCAAATAACCTTCTCAGACCCGAAATCGAGTAGTTTCTGCGTTTTCCGGTTCACATAATTAAAGTCCTGTACTCTGGAGATGTCCGCTTTCACGTCGATTTCGACGGCTACTATGGCCGGTACGTCGGCGTATTTCGTGTTGATTTTCCGGGGTGTCAACACCAGCTTGTCGTAAATGGCTATATCGTGGGCGAGGTTATTGCGGTGGTCGATGTGTACACCCGCTTTGTTAGACGCGAACCAGTATTTTTTATCATCCAACTGGCGAATCATAATCCGCATAAAATAAGAAGCGAGTACCCATTGCAACGAGCTTGATCCCGTTATTCCTTCCGGTGTTTTATGGCCTGCCAACACGTCTTCGTAGCCCCGGTAATAGAGCGGCCTACCATCCATCACCTCGTAAATCAGCGATTCAATCGCGACGGACGGCTGCTTGGGCCGGGACGGGGATCTGCGCCGAGTATCGGTTTTTCCCTGCGTAGTCATACATACGTGGTTTTTCAAAGCAATATACCAAAGTTTTGATCGTAATAGAAACCTCGCTCAATACGTAAAATTCCAGCTTACCGACGCACCATCTATAGCCTGCCCATCATGCGCATAGCCGTTCGATTAACCTTTCTTCTACTGCTTCTGAGTCTGACCAGCCGGGCGCAGCTCACGGTACAGGGGCGGGTCTATGGCGGCAGCAACCAGGAGCCACTGCCGTTTGCCAACGTCTTTCTGTCCGGCACCACCAAAGGCACCGTAACCGACGAAACCGGCGCGTTTAAACTAACCGATGTACCCAGCGGCAAGTTTGACCTCATTGTCTCGTTCGTGGGGTTCACTACGCTCAAGACCACCGTGCAGACCGGCGACCCGAAAACGTACCGGTTTGTACTCCGGCCTCTCGAAAACCAGCTCAACGCCGTTACCGTCAACGCCCGGCGCCCGCGTGGCCCCGACTGGGACCGACAGCTTGCTCTGTTTATCGAAAACTTCATCGGCACCAGTCAGAACGCAACGCAGTGTAAGCTGCTCAACGAGGAGGTGCTGTCGTTCAGCCAACGTGGCGATACGCTCACCGCCAGAGCACAGGAACCGCTGCTCATCGACAATCAGGCCCTGGGCTACCGGCTGAAATTTCAGTTAGACAAGTTCTTGTATGACTACGCCCAATACCGGGTCACGTACGAGGGTAACCCCGTTTTTGAACTCCTGACACCCCGCAACAGCCGCGAAGCGAAGCGATGGCACGACAACCGACAACGGGCATATTTTGGCTCGACCATGCACTTCGGACGGGCGCTGTACCGACGCGAATTGGCGCGGGAGGGCTTCGCCTTTCAACGCGTTATTGAACGACGGAATCAGCGGGGAGAACTGACGATGGTTGGCTTGCCGGGCGATACCACGATCGAAGCGCGGTCGCTGGCTAACCGAAAAAAGCTAATTCCGTTACCAATGGCCAACTACAATATCATTCTCGACTCCGTCCGGTCAACGCCCCTCGTGCCGGTTGTCCTGTTTACCGATCTGATTCAGGTAACGTACACCAGAGAACAGGAACCGTTTGCGTTTCAGCGGGCCAGACGCCCCACAACCGTTGGCAACCCGGCTCTGTTTCAACGTTCGCTGCTCAGGATGCTGGAACCAGACCTGACGCTCGAACCAAACGGGCAGTTCTGGCCCGCACGTGGCTTTCGCAGCGAAGGGTACTGGGCCTGGGAACTCGTTGCCGACGACCTGCCGTGGGACTATGACCCGGACGAACCTCTCGACAATCAATAATAATTATCAAAAAAGTTGTATTTAATCTTTCTATGTATCAATTTTAGCCCATCAGTCGGTTAGGCGAAAGCAAAACCGCCAATTTTTTCAATTCAGGTTGTATTCAAATTACCGGATAAAAACGCCCTTCACTCGCTGATAAGGGCGTTTTTTCTTTCTTTCCTGAAACATTGCTCAAACACCCCCCCTTTTTCATTTTTAGCGAACGGTTTATCATCACCCCGCTACTGATGTAAAAACACACCCGAAAGCAAGCCAAATTGGGTATTTTAATAAATTCGGGAAAGTCTAAACGTATGAGGAATAAGTAAAAGAAATCAGGCATATTTGTGAATGGATGATAGATAATGCATCTAAAGTTGCCAACTATATTCTCTTTTTTTCTTATGCAAGACCTTGATAGGGTTATATCTACGTCATTGCCTACGACTGATTTACTCATCAGCCATACTCGCCCATTCAAACAGAGCTACTCAAACCATGATGAGTTGTCCCGGCTCATTGTGGGCGACCGCCCGATTCTCAGTGCTGAAACCTCAACAGTTCTCCGGCAGATAAACGCCTATTACGATAGGCGAGGCCGGGGAGACGACCATTCGACCGCGCTCGTCCGCTCCCTGCATCTGCCCCTGTAAGCGCATACGCTTACACACACGAACGCCAGTCCGAATTTCGGGCTGGCGTTCCTGTGTGTAAACGTATAGCTGTATGCGTTATTTTTGCTCGTCAGGAAGCCATCAGTTTAAATTCGACCAGATATATCTCCGTTACCTCCTGAGCCGTGATACGCAGGTCAGTCTGGGGAACAGGATAGTATTTGGTGAAGCAGAACAGTTCACCCTCACGACCCCCAAACTCCAGCAGCCTGAATTGGGTTGGCGTCTGCAAGACATAGACACTGCCGACCTGTACGTAGTCGATTTTTTCGAGTCTGGTGGCCAGCACGTAGCCCCCAGGCACATAGGTTGGCAACATGCTGTTGTCTGTAACCTCGAAAGCAAACCCTTCTCCGGCCAACAGGGGTATAGTAAAACGAGGCAGATCGTTCTGTTTGCCGGTGTCCAGCAGGAACCGGCCCTGATCCCGACGACTCACCCACATTACGTTGCCCGAAACGCCACGCGGAGCCAGATGGTCCTGCCGCCCCAGCACCTCGCGCCGGAGCTTGCGTTCCGTTTCCGACAGAGCCTCGTCGGGTTTGGCTGAGAAGACCTCACCAATCCCCTCATCGAGCCACTGCCGACGCACCCGGTAGCGGGCTTCGATACGATTCTGAATGTCGGAACCGGCATTTCGCGCCCCTCGCTCGATAGCAGAGACATAATTTTGATTGACGCTTATGCCATCACGGGCGAGTGCCTGGCCAAACTCGGTCTGTGTCAGGCCGAGGTGAATTTCACGTAGTTTGCGGAATCGCTGGGGTTTAGTCAGGTCCGAATCTGGACTGTTCATACTGGTGGTTGGTAAGTAACTAATTGTTAGATGATTAGCTTGACGAAAAGGGAAACAGGGAAATATAGTTTCAGGTATGTAGCTATTTATATATACATGTCATTAATTTTGTGTCGATGTTCAGGGCATGTTCAGTCCGTGTACTATTTGTAAGACGCAAATATATGAAGCAAGATACAATGCCAACGCAAAAAATCACCCCCTCTTTGATTGGATTTAGGGAACGGTTAACGACCCTGTATGATTGGGGAGGGATTAAGGCGGTAGCCAGCGAGGCTAAACTGTCTCGGGGGGCCATATACGCGTTATTGGATAACTCTGGGCGAACCAGAGAAACCACGATGGTCCGCTTCAAAAAAGCACTAAAAAAGGTGGAGCAGCGTCGAAGCAGGGAACTGGCTGCATCTGAAAGAAGCTAAACCATCTGATTACTCAGGCAAAAACACGCCCGATACCGGGTGAATTTTTACCTGAACTACGAGAGGTTACAGCTACATATAGCTTTAAAAAGAACTTTTGTGGATAATATACCATACACAGTATCGCCGGAGACGACCGTCAAACTGACGGGTGAGCAGTTCAATACGCTTATGGACCAGTTCTCAAGGCTGGCCAGCCAGAGCAAAGCCGCCTACGAGGAATCGGAGCGGCTGATGAAGGCCAGCCGGGATGTTCAGTTCAGGCTACAGCACTATACCACCGTCGAGGTAGCCGGGTTTCTACGCTGTTCGACCCGGCAGGTGCAGCGGTACGTGGCCGATGGCGCACTGGTACCTCGCCATATCGCAGGGAAACCCACTTTTCCTGCCGAGCGCGTCTATCAGTTTGCGCTGGAACACGAGTCAGCTGATACCGCCCGCGCGGTGGCTGACTTGGTTTCGGCGTCGCTGGGAGCGGCGATGCCCAGCCGCCGCAAAACCAGCACAACTCACCCAAAACAAGACTGGCCGGGAGCAATGCCCCCGGCCAGTTGATTTTCACTTTACATAAGATTACCAACAGCCATGTCAGCAACATACTGGCGGCAAAGGTAGATGCATTTTCATAAACCTACATACAATGCCTAAAACGCCCCACCTGTACCCCGCCAAACGGCAACTACCCATCTGGCCAGCAGCCTTGCTGCTGGCGACCCTGCTGGGCTTTTACTGCGCAGCCCACGTGGTGCTACCTTATTTTTTCACCTTTTTTTCCCGATGACCATGACCACCACCACCAGCCAACCCCTCAGCCAATGGCAGATTCTTTCGCTCTGCCGCCCCCTGCCCGATGGCGCAGTCAAAGACCACCCCAGCAAGAAAGGGATGTCTGCCATCGGCAGCATCTATGTCTTTGAGCGGCTAAACGAAGTCTTTGGCGTCGGCCAGTGGCGCATCGAAACCAACCTGCTGCCCACCCACAGCGACGGCTCCCTATTCCTGACCGTAGTCCGCACAACCAGCACCAACAAAGAACGCACCGAGTTCTCGACGCTGGTGAAGACCACGCTAACCGTTCCGGCACACGGAATTACGTATGACTGCATCGCTGGCTCTACCAACGACGACATCGGCGACGCAGCCAAAGGCGGCACCACCGATGGCATTACGAAAATAGCGTCCTACATGGGCATTGGGGGTGAGGTGTTTCGGGGTCAGTATAGCCGAGGGCAGGCCGAAACCGCGTTTGCCGCCCGCATCCGCCCCCACCTCAGCAGCCTGATCGCCCAAATCGGGGCGCAGGCCAGTATCGAAGAACTGAAGGCGTTACGCACCGAACTGCCCGAATGGGTCGTGGCTGCTGTTACCGACGCGTTCAAAGGCCGCTACCAGACCCTGAGCGGAACCACGCCCGCCACGCCAGCAGCCACCGCACCAGCCACCGCTGCGCCGGTCTCGGAAGAACAGCCCACCCCGACAGCAACGCCAGCCAGTCAGCCCGACACCGCAGGAGCCGTACCCCTCGACATTGGCAAGATCATCGCCAACATCGACAGCCTGGAAAACATCAACAAGATGTACGAGTGGCTGCTGCGACAGCGCAACCAACGGTCCCTGACCAACGCCGAGGTCTGGCTGAACTCCCTGAGTCAGAAAGCCGAAACCCTCGGCTTCACCGGGCGCGATGAGAAAACGGGCATGTACGCCCAGCCCGCCCAGCCCGCCTAATCCTATTTTTCTCAACCGGCCTGTTGGGGCGCAGAACACTACGCCCCCGGCCTTTTACCCCCCCAATCATGACCAGCCAGTTTATTTTTAATAGCATCGGAAAAAAAGTCACCATTACGACCGTCCCTGCCCACAGTGAGCAGGGGGGCAAGTTCGCCCAC
>Ga0123337_10001658_pt1 | contig 27809 bp, 27 predicted proteins | sample frozenSSSSmetaG_FD_89792 | JGI IMG/M metagenome (GOLD analysis project Ga0123337, IMG submission 89792) | Glacier valley bacterial and archeal communities from Borup Fiord, Nunavut, Canada, to study Microbial Dark Matter (Phase II) -... | ecosystem: Environmental > Aquatic > Freshwater > Ice >...
AACTTTAAATATAGCCGTTTGTCGTTTTATTCTCCAAGGATCTGAAAGAAGCCTATGAAGCCAATTTAAACCATGATCACTCCACCACGCAGATTGCAATTTTTTCTTACCACTAAGATAGTCAAAAGTACCTCCTAGACCAATGATTACGTTGGCATTTATTTTATCTTTATATTCATAGATCCATTTTTCCTGTTTCTGAGCACCATAACAGATGAATAAAATATCTGGTTTTTTAAAATCTATTTCATCGAGTGTTTTTTTATCATCTACAGAAAATGCCTTTCCGGCTAGTTTGACGCTTATTTTTAAACCTGGATATTGTTTTTCTAAATTTTGTGCTGCTCGATATACGACGTTTTGTGATCCACCAATCATACCAATGGAAAAATTATTTTTTTCAGCAAAATCAGAAATAGTGAAAACTTCCGTAGATCCAGACAAAAGCTGAGGAAAGACAATCGCTCTATTTATTCTACGTGCTACCATGCCCACGCACAAAAATATAATTTTTATAAAATTTAATAATTGTGAATTAGTTTTATTTACCGTCTCATAATATAACGATGCGATTTGGATAAAAACACCGTCAGCGAGGCTAACATCAGCGGAGTTCAAAATATTTAGAAATCTAGGATCCACTGTCGCACGATAGATAAATTCGGAATATGGTGTGAAAATGACGGTCTTTTGTTTTGCTAGAACTTTGGATTTGATTGTTTGAGTCAAAAGATTTTGATCCATGACATCCACGTTGACTCCGAGAATTTTATATTTTGTTCCGATAAAATCTGACATTATTTAATAACGATTTGAGATTTGTAACATATTATAATGCTTTATTGCAATCTGTGGGAAGGACTGTGATAAAATAGGGAATATATTAGTCATATATGAGAAAAAATATCCCCTAACAAAATGCTTTAAAGACAGTTCTTGAAAATCTGAAAATTGAGAAAGGATCAAGCATCCAATTTTTTCATGGTCAACCAAAATTTCAACGTATCGCTTCATTAGCTTTGCAGAATATTACATTAACGTTAAACACTGAAAAAATCTTTGGAGAAAGTGAATCGGTTTCTACAATTTGTGGTTTTCTTGTTAACCAAGTATCCAGTAGCCTTACTGAGTTGGTGGTGAATGCTGATTCTGTAGATGAAGGCAGTTATAATTTTGATTTTCTGTTTAATTTTTTTTGTATGCCAGGACAAATAAATCAGTTATCGCTTAATATGAAAAATTTTAAGCTATTAGAACAGCAAAATGAAGTTATTAAAACGTTTAATCCTTCTGTTGATAATAGCCAACGTTATCGCCAAGAAAAAGGTAAAAAAATTATGATAGGCCGTATCATTATGGGTGAACTATCTGTGGAGTCGGTATATGGAACTATCACGGATCCATTATCTATAGCAATGAGCTTTAAAGGTATTACATTGGAAAGATTTGAACCAGTTACAAAAAACATCGTTGAATCTAGAAATACTGGTATATCGCAATTAGACATTGTTATGCGGGTGAATTCGGAAGAAAGTCGTTCATCAAATGATGGGAATAACCTGGAAATATTAAATTTTTTACAACGAAAATTATTTAAGGCTGAAGAAGTTAATGATATATATGTGAATACCCAACTTTTGCTTTACGGTGCAAAAAATGGTGGAATTATTAATATCTAAAGATCGATCTCATAGGACCTATGCTATAATTCTCAGTCAAGAACCACACATTTATGATGAAAAAATCTGGCGAGCTCCTGCGTGAGGCTCGTTTATCAAAAAATCTATCCATTCACGACGTAGCCGAAAACACTAAAATTCGCCCGTCTTACATCGAAGCAATCGAAAACTCTGATTACAATGTTTTTCATTCTCCGACGACAATTCGCGGATTTTTAAAAAATTATTCAAACTATATCGGTCTCAACGCGGACAACGTAATAGCCATCTATCGTCGTGAAATCACCGTAAAAAATAAAATCACCGAAAAAAAATCTGTCTTTAAGCTACCTAATTTTCATATCTCTTCCAATATTTTTATACTTTTTGGTGCAGTGATAATTGTACTCGCTGTGATTGGTTTTTTTGCATATCAATATGTGCAAGTATCGAAACCTCCAGAGTTTGATATCAAAGATCCTATTAATGGATTCGTCACGACACAAGATAAAGTCAAAATACGTGTAATCTCCGCTAAAGGTGTAGATATTTACGTAAATAATAAGAACATTACAACAATTGATGAAAATGGAAATCTGGTAACAGACATAGATTTAGTCGATGGATCAAATAACATCCTTGTCGTCGCAATAAATGGTTATAAAAAAGAAACTCGAAAATCTATTACTGTATTTAAAAATCCGCCTGATTCTCCGGTGCAAAATACTAGTCTAAATATATCTATTCGATCAACGAGCTCAACTCAGAATACCATTTCTTACTCAATCGATGGAAATCCTTTTATTGATAAGAAATTTAATGTAGGTGAAACACTCACACTCTCAGCAAAGCAAAAAATAAACATATCCGGTGCGGCAAATATGAATAATCTCTTTGAAGTAACCATAAACGAAACTAAAGTAAGCTTGTTATCAAATACACCCAAGCAGCAAATAATATTTCAGAACAACACTTTTAAAGTATCGACGGCTCAGTGATAGTAATTTAAGAATTATCAATGTGGATGATCTTATGTGATTTCGAATCGGACATAGTCCGCGTAGTCCATGAGAAATCTTATAGGAAAATCTTACTAATTCTATAATCCAACGGGATTGCCACGTCACTATTGTTCCTCGCAATGACAAAGGAAATATCCCTCTCCTTAGTTTGCGTTTGTCACTGCGGGGCTAGCCGTCAAAGATGGTTTGATTGTTTCGGTAATTCCAAACGCTTTTAAAGAGGCATAAATTTGCTGAGCATCACTTCTTGCAGTTTTCAGATCTGTAGTAGCTGTTTTTACATCCGCACGTGCGGATTCGATACTAGATTTATTGCTTGGATAATCAGCAGGTTTCAAAACTAAAGCTATTGATTCCGCTGCAGATATCTGTGCTTTTGCATCAGCAATTTTTGCTAACATATCATTGTAAGTGGAAGTCAGACTCGTGACGTCCTTTCCTTTTGTTTGAGCTTCTAGAATTTTAGTATTCAATTTTTCAGCCAACACAGTAGTTTTATCGGCAGTGGATGCAATCATATCTGTAGAGATTAAAATTCTAACCGAAGGCTCGTAAACTGCATAAACTCTAAAACTGTCTACAACAGATTTTACATCAGCTTTCAAAGTATCAAGATTTGTATCAGCTTGGATTTTTACTTTTAAAGTATTTAGACTTGTGATTTCAGTATTAATATTAATAATAAATGTAGCTTTTTGAGTACTGGTCAGTCTTTTTAATGTACCAATTTTTGTTACAAGTGAGTTGAGACTGGTAACGCGTTTAGCTATTTCATTTAAACCACGAATACGTAAACTTTCTTCACGAGTATCGTTTGTAAGAGCCTGCGTTCTTTCTACCAGAGAAGTTTTCGTGCCTGCGGTAGATGTCGTATGTGTAGGCTCTATTTTTTTTGTTTCTGTAGGTCTTGTAGTTTCCGCAACAGTCGTCGTAATGGTGGTTTCTGCGAAAACAGGAGTGAACAAAATTGCGGTCATTAAAACAGGAGCCACGATAGCTGACGAAATTGTGAACTTAGCAATAATATTTTTCATGATTTATGTTTCAATTTAATAATTTAAAGCAGCTGGAGTATCACTGATAGCACTATCTAAAGCAGAATTACCATTATCAATACCGGTGAATAGTTGATCGAGACTATTCAAATCGCTGTTTATCGCTGAGCTTGTCGAGATGTCTGGAGTCACAGTTGTCGTAGCGTCGGTAGCATTCGTGGTAGTAACAGTTGTGGTTATGGTTGTTTTCGTGGCGACAGGTGTATTTGATGTTGTATTTGTCATCAGTATAAATGCCACAGCACCTGCTCCTCCAATCAGTAATAAAAAGGAAACGACAAGTAAAGCAATCATCTTATTTGAAATTATTACCACACCACTCCCCGATTTTTTTCCTTCAGGTTTTACATCTTTTGGTAAAAGAGGCGGAGTCGGATTAGAGTCAGGAATTGGCAAAAGTGGGAGCATTGGACTAGGAGTTAAACTTGGGCTAGGAGTCAGAGTCGGAGGCATTGGAGTAATAGATTCGGGCATTTTTTTTAAATTAAATTAAATGTTATTAAAAATATTCTACTTAAACTTTATCTATGTGAACAAAAAATGTCAAGAAAAATGTTCGCAATAACAACTTTACAATAAACTTAATCTACTTTTCTAAAAACCAAAATTTCGTAAGCTGATATCCAGCCGAGTTTTAACATATTATTTTTTTCAACAAAATATTTATCTTCATACATTGATCGTCCTGATCCGCAATATTTAAACTCATCCGAATTAAAAATTAGTTCAAAACAATCCTTAATTTTAAAATCTGAAACTTTAAATTCATACTCGGGAATCATATCAGCGCTTAAATTTATAAAAATTAAATGATCACCTTTTTCAAAAACTAATACTTTATTGTCTTCATCCACATTAATTAATTTTCGTGAAGATACTTCCTTGGGAGAAAAATCCGGATCAAGCATAATCTTATTTATTTCACGTTTGAAATTTAACAATGCCTGATTGGCTTCTATCATTTCGAGATACCAGTGAATAGTCGAATCATGCTCAAAGGTACCAGTTTGCATGAGAAAAGTTTGAATTAGATCCAAACACCTTCCTTCCAAACATAGTGAAACTATTGTCTCCATGACTTTTATTTTACCAATCGCGTGATAATGCAGATGGTGATCATTGCGAATTATTGCGTCATAGGCGTACGATCCTGTAGCACGACCTTCCATAAGACCTGCTGCTGCGTCATGATTATGAAATTCACCAATGCAAGAATTAGACTCTCCCCACACTTTATCTTCAAGAATTTCTTTAATGCGCGAAACTTTTATGAGTGGAGCACTTTTTATCATATATTCTGATTGGAAGAAAAAAGCCTCGCGTGATGATGAATAAGCTGTAGCCCCTAAGTTTAATTTATCTTCGTCTAAATCTCCTATTAATCTTTTTGCATTGTCATCTTTAAAATAATGTGCTTCAAAATTTACTACAGCATTTGGATTTTTTTCGTAGATTTTTGTATTCAATTCTCGGAGAAATTCTCTACTACCTGGTCGATCCGCGCCATCACCGCTTTCGCCAAACCGCAAAATACCGTCAACATTATCTATTCGGAATCCATCGATTTTATAGTCATCAATAAAGTGAGTAGCGCTGTCGACTAGAAAATCTCTAACATTTTTATCAGCGTAATTATATCTTTTAGTTCCCCATGACGTATCGTCACCACGGAAAAAATCAGGGAGATTACAGATGAAATCAAAATTTCCGTTCATCGTATATTTTTTATGCGGAAAATGAGAATAGATCGCATCGTGAATTATGCCGACGCCTTGCTCATGAAATGCATCAATCATTTCACGATATTCATCTGGATTTCCCCAGTCATCATTTATCGAAAATGGATATCCTGATAAATATCGGAATTTCCAATTGTCGCCATCAATAGACTTGGATGTAGGTAAAAACTGGATCATATTAAATCCCAGATTTTTAATTTTATCGATTATTCCCGACTGAGCAATAAATTTGTAATATTTGTCTTTTGGAATTTCTTGACCCAGTAAATTTTTAAACTCAGATTTCTCAGCTCTATACCAGCTAATCAGACCAGGTAAATCTGATTGGACTATTATGTTAGATTTATTCTTGAAATTTAATGATTTAGATTTTATTTGATAACTATCTGGCGATGCAAAATCCCAGAATATACTATGCATTTCTTTGTTAAAAAAAACTGAACGAGGGTCAACATAATTTTTACCGTCTACATGAATCAAATATGCTGTTTTATGTGCTAAATCTTTAGCATCAAATTTATATATGGGGAAATTTTCTGAATTAAATTGATATTTGTGCAAATTTGCTTTATCCCGTCCCCAATTGTTGAATTCGCCGATCAAATATATTTCCGTCTGAGTGGGAAAATAGAAAATTATTTTACATGAATTGTTTGACGACATTATGAAGTTTCATAAGAGAAAATTTATACCATAAAGGCGTTAAGTTACAAAGAATAATTATTTATTCTCAATAACTTCCTTCACATTGTATGGACGAAAATGGGATGATTTGTAATACGTTTTTATCGCGATGTCGGATACCATACCCGCTGTGAACAATGTTACTCCCGTCGTACAGAAGAACAACCCAAAGTTGAATACAGTCATATAAGACACACTGATATGCAGATAAAACTTTATTGCAAATGCAAAAATCGTTAATGCTATTCCAATGAGGAAAGAAAAAATACCTATACCTCCGAAAATATGCAATGGACGTGAAGAATATTTTCTCCAAAACCAGATTGAGATCATATCAACAAAGCCTTTTACTGTACGTTTCCAATTGTATTTACTTTTGCCGGATAAACGAGGACGGTGATTGACTACAATCTCAGTAATGCTAAATCCTTCCCACCGCAATATTGCTGCGATGAATCTATGCATTTCGCCTTGTAGATCAATATTATCGAAACATTCTCGTTTGTATACTTTCAAAGTACAACCAGAATCGTGAATTCCATCATCAACAAAGAATTTTCGCAGTAGTTTTGCGCCTTTTGAAATAAATCTTTTTGAGAAAGAATCTTTTCTTTTTTGTCTCCATCCGCATACGACGTCGTAACCTTCGTTCATTTTATCAATCATAGCTTCGAAATCTGCAGGATCGTTCTGTAGATCTGCATCAAGTGTTATGATTACATCATTTTTTGCTGCTTTAATACCAACATCCAGTCCTGCAGTCTGACCAAAATTTCTACGCTGATTAATAATTTTCACAGGTTTTAACGTCTTCATTATTTCTAACGTTTTATCTTTTGATCCATCATTGACTAGAATTATCTCAAAATCAGTGATTTTTTTCTTGTCTTTTAACGCTTTCAGAGCAGCTAAAATTTGTTTATGAAGCTCGGCAACATTTCCTTCCTCGTTATAAACTGGAGATACAACGGATATAGTCATAGTTATTTTTTAAAATATATTGATGAAAAAGTTTGATCGGTGGATTATACCATACTATAATTGACTATATTCTCAGGTATTAATTTAATGAAGGCTAATTCCACAAAAATTATATTATTTGTATCGGTAATTTTGTTCATTGGTGCTGGTCTTTTTTTTAGATTAAATATGTTTTCGAGTTATCTTATCCATGTCGATAGCTACAAATACCTAGTTCAGGCAGACAGTTTTCAGTCTGATGTATCACTAAATTATGCAAAACAAAATCTTGATATTCAGAGTAAATGGGGATTGCCATTATTTATTCAAGCTGAGAACAGTATTTTTCAATTTCGAGGTGAGGATCTTGTGAATCTATTTCGATGGAATAATATAATTTTATCTTTACTATGCGCGCTAATCTTATTTGCTTTTATTAAGAATAAAGTTAAATTTTTCGCTATCCCATTATTTTTATCTCCAATATTTTTTGATTTGTCCAGTTACGTAGTGAATGAATATTTAAATTTATTTCTAATTATTACGCTATTTGTCTCTTTACAGAATGTATTTAATATTAAAAAAATATTAAATCGCAGTGTTTTAGCGATCCTTATCGGATCAATTCTTGCTTTTCTTCCTTTTGTAAGACCAGAATCAATAGTTTTTAGCCTGTTAGTACCAGTTCTCTTGTTTGTGAAAGAGAAGAAGATATTTATGATATCAGTAATATCGGAATTCGTTATCGCCGGTGGCTTGATTGGTTTTATAAGCCTGCATTTAAACAAAATTTCTATCAATTATCCTTCTATTTTTGTGATTATTCTCGTTCTTGCCGAAATAATCGGATTATATTTTTTGTTAAAATCTAAAGTTCAATTGTTGAGAAAGCTGTCGATTTACACTATTTCATTATTACTTCCCGCACTGTATTTCCTGTCACAGACGTACAAAAATGCTATTAGCCAAGATGCTCCATTGTATTTTTTTATAATCATCTTATTCGCTGTTGTAAGCTATCTATTGACGAATAAAAGTAGAAAAATAAGTAATCAGACCGTTTTATTCTCGATACTTCTACTAAGCCTAATAACAATATTTTATTTCTTCAACAGCGGAATAGATAGATACATAATCACTATTTTCGGAATGGCTATTTTAACTTTGATATTGGCATTTGAAAATATGCGCTTTAAAATATTTTTACCAAGAAAGTACCTATACATGGGTGGGGTATGTATAGTGCTTATTTTAACAGCATTTTCCATAATTCATATAAATGTTTATCGACCTCGAGAACAAGACTATCAGCAATATGTAGTGAAAAGTGTGAATCTAGATATGTCAAAAAGGGTTTACATGAGCGGATTTCTCTACACCCCATATCTTTTTTATAAAAATACCATCACGATAATAGCCGATAATATGAAAATTCAAGACATTTCGAAGAATAGCTACATTATCGTCGAAGAGAGCCTCAGGATTACGAATTTGGGCTTATTTAATGATATAATCACATCTGATCAGGATTTTACATTAGTGAGATCCTACAAGTCGCCATACAATTTTACTTATTCCGGAGGAGAGTCACATGAAGGAAAAATTTACATCTATTATAGACAAAATTAAATCCTTACCCGCACTCATTTTTCGCCGCGAAAAAGAAACCCAAAAGATCCAAAAAAAACTTTCTAAAAAAGAACAAGCTAAGCTAAAAGCAAAATTAAAGCAGGAGAAAAAAAAGAAGAATAGAGAAATTCGGAGAATACAGAAATTAAATACCCACAAAGACACAAAGCCTCAAAAGAATTCCTTACCACAGAGTCACAAAGTGAAGCGATCTCCTTTTTTGAAAGGAGATGTAGCCACAGGTCACTTACGCAAGGAAAAAGGATTTTCTTTTTCATTACAAAAAGTGATATCCCGTTGGAAGATCTTTAACAATAAAGGCAAGAAGAAAATTGGGAATAATAAGTCAAAAATAAAAAATGTAAAACAGGTTAAGAAACAAGAAGTAAAAAATTTAAGCGGTGTAAATAATATAAAGATTAATAATAAAACACCGAAAGTATTTTTGAAGAGGAAATTAGTATTGTCTCTGATCGGATTGTTTAAACGACGACGAATCGTTACGGGAAGTGAAATTAGTAAGATTGAAAGTAAGGAGCAGGGTTCTGAATTCCCGATCGCTAATGCGTTGGGAATGACAACGGGAGTGGATGATAACAAAATAAAAGAAAAGAGACGCAGGAGATTCTTCGTTTTCACTCAGAATGACAGGAAAAAAGAGACAGAAATGGATTCCCGCCTACTTGTGGCCGAATGGCTACGCGGGAATGACACAAAAGAGACGGGTGACTCGCATGCGCGAGAGATTGCTACGCCACCGCTCGCAATGACAACAGAAGGAGATGATAATAAGACGAAAGCGAAGGAGGAAAATAGAATACGGAAAATCCTCTTACATCTCCTTTCAAAAAAGGAGATTAGACAACAGGAGATAAAGCCGAGGACAAGACTTCAAAAGATTTTTGGAGTGTATAAAATTGTTATGACTGTGTATGTAATTTTCTTTATTATGTTTATTGCAGTATCTAAAGCTGTACAGATTATTAATTTTTCCGGTACAGATAATGTAGTTTTTCAAGATAGCAGTTTTCAAAATAAAAATCTTCGTTTGTATATTAATGAAGATAGGAATTCATACAAATTTGGAGCTAATAAAAACATTGAGGGTGTGAATTATCCAGAGATAAAATCATCCAATATAAATTTAGTCTGGAGGCCAAAGGAATATCCTCTGGGAAAAAATATCTTGTTATCTGCGGAGATGCAGGATACTGGAGATTGGGATTATTCCGTCGTGTGCAATAGCTGTAGTCCGCAAAATAAATACAACTGGCAACCATTTTATCGTGGAACGCTTGGAAATTATTATCCAGTGAAAAACATAAATGGTGTAAATATTTATTCAAAAGAGAATATATCAAATCCAAAAGATGCGAAGACTATACAAGATTTTATTTCTCAAAATAAAGATAATTCATCTGTTGCTGTATTGGATAATTCTTATTCGTTATCAAATTTCGTCAATCCAAATATAGATTACAAAGATGGTTCATCAACAACGATAAACACGACATTTCGTGGGCCTCATCAATTTTATGTATATTTAAAAGATAAACTAGATCTATCTTTTTTGAAACAAGATCTGAACTGGTATGAAAATAGCGATGAAGTGACGGTGACACTTTATGACATGGATAATAATGTAGTCTTTCAGAGCCGAATCGACGATGATGGCAATACGACAAATAATAATATTACTGGAGATATAAATAAGAAATTTAACTTTCCTGTCATTCCTTACGCCGGCGTTTATCGTCTCGCACTCAGCGGAAATAACGATTGGCTGATAAAAAATATGACGATCAATACTAATAAAATTGTTTTCAATCAGAGTATTCTGTCTCTAGATCCGGCCAATATTTACACTGAGATAAAAAAGCCTAAGGATCTAACATTTTATGCATGGCAACCGGGAGGAATTCAGACTATTCAGATTAATTCGGAATCAACATCGGCACAGATATTTATTAACGATGCCAATCTGGGAAAAAACCAGGTTACAAATTTATCCCCTGAGAAATATACATTTGCTACACGTGGAAATCAGCAGATTAGCGGCAACTATTTTGCGCTAAATAAAGAAAGCTATTTTGATCCTTTTTCACAGGATTTCACAGTCGCGGTAAAAGACAGTCCAGATTTTATTCTTTCGACTCTAAATATGAAAAAAGATAGAGATTGGCTAGCTACCAACGTGAGCGTAGATAAAAAAGATTTATTAAAATTAGATAATTTGAACGAGATTCCTATTGTCTTGCGGAATGCAAAATTGGATGCCAGATATACCAAGGAAAAGTCATTACAAGATCAGGAATACACGCAGATAGCGACGTTTAATAGTTATAAAATATGGAGTAAAGGATCTTTGAAAGTAAGCTCGGTCGATGCAACAGACATTACAGATTATATAAAGAAAAATATTCCCGAGAAATCTAGCATCTATATTGAATCGCCGGAAAATATTTCGCAGAGCAATTTTATCACGACAAAAGATCCTGATGGTTATGCAATGGCACCGGACTATAATACTAATTTAAATTTTAACCTACGTGGCTCGCATAGTTTTTATGTATTTGCGGAAGGAACGTTGAAGGTTGAGATTACAAAAGAGGATTTGAATCTGTATGACGGTTCTGATGTGGTGGATTTCAACGTGATAGATACAGCCGGAAACAAAGTCTGTCAAGGAGAAATTGATGATGACGGTATCACGAAAGTGAGCAAGATCAAGAAACAGACCACTAAAGCCTTTGAATGTCCTAACCTGACAAAGGGAGTGTATATTGTGAATTTAAAAGAGAGAGTAGGCGAGGGGCAAATCGCGAGAAGTGACTTCGCATTTCGACGTATGAGGTTGAATACGAATAAGGTGATGGCGAAGGATAGCGTGCTGACGTTGGATACAACGGTGCTGTATACGAATAATTATGTAGATCAAGATATTAGTTTTTATTATTGGCATGAAGGAGCAGATCAGGATATATATCGAAAAAACAATGCAGGAATTGAGACTATAAAGTTAAAAACCTCTGATATAGCTAAAGAAAGAAAATATTTGTTAAAATTAGGACAAAACGAAATAGCAATTACTAAAGGTGATCTTTATATATACGGAGAATCGTTTGCTTTTAACATGAATAATTATTTTAATATACACAGTCTCAAAGTGTTAAAAAATAGTAACTCTGTAGATATAAAGGTTGCTTATAATCAATATTCTTCAAGATCCTATATCGATAGCATTACGATAAAAGAATAAAAATGAGATTTAATATAAATTTTAAAAATAATAAATTATTTCAGAAAGGAATTCTGATTCTGATTTTTATGTTAGATATTGTTTTTTTCTTATCTAATTACATTATTTCTAAAAATGTATTATCTTTTTATATATATGGCAATTTATTTATTCTTTTAAATATAATTGTTTTCGGTTTTTTATTTTACGCAAACTTTAATGTCATATTCAAAATAATAAAAGACAAATTTTATTCATATAAATTAGGTTTTATTTCCATAATATTTTTTGTAATCTTCATAACGATATTAATACTAATAGAGTTTTTATATGGAAATGAATCTTTTTTCCATTTTTCTGAATTAAAAAATATTATTTTAATCATTCAGAAAATTCTCTTTTTTTGTAGCTTATTTTCATTATGTGTAATTATTTTTACAAACAAACATAATGACAAAGTTAATAATTTTGATATATCAAAGAGAAAATTTGTTTATCTATTTATTGTTATAACAACACTGTTTGTTACACTAAAACTAATTTTCCCGTTAATCTTTCCTGGCCTATATGGAGATGAGTTGTACCATATCTATTCAGCATTGGATTATTCAAAATTAGGTAAATTTCCACAGTTTTATATAAATCAAGGTTATTATAATAGAGGAATAGATATAACTATTTTAGTGACAGTTCTTTTTAAAATATTCGGGCCTTCTATTTATTTTGCTAAATTAGTGCCAGCAATAATTGGTTTAATCGATTATTTTTTAATATATAAAATTTCAAAAAAACTTGAATTCAAAAACTGGGCTATTATATTACTTCTTTTAATATATTCAGTATCCAACTGGATAATTTTAAACCATTTTTACATAAGAATGTATGTAATATATGAATTTTCAATATTATCTATAACACTTACATCTTTATATATTCATTATTTCATAAATAAAAATGAATTAAAAAAACTTATTTTTAGTCTGATTATTTTTACTATGTTGTTCGCTCAGAACTTTTTTTTGAGCAATGACGATGGAAAAGAGCTAATAAATATATATTCGCTAATAATTTTAACTTATTTTTTCCTTTTCGAGATTCATAAACTTAATGTTACTGGAAAAATTAGATCTATCTTTAATTTAAATATAAAAAAGAAAGTTTTATTGTTAATGTTTATTTTTACATGTATTATTGTTCCTTTTAACTTTGTAGGCAAAATCAATGCTCTCTTATTTGGAGTATTTCCTATTACATCATCAATAAATTATAAATATAGTAATTTTTTTATGAATTTTAACGGTATTTTCACTATATTCTTTCTTTGTTCCATATTTTATGTATTAAGAAAAGACAAGTTTTCATTTATATACATTGGTGCACTTTTTTTGTTTACATTACATAATATATCTTCACAAGATTTACAGATTACTAGAGCGATTTTATATTTAGTACCTTTATTTTATATTGTATCCATCAAGGTATTTTCAGAGTTAAAAATTCACTTTCTAATAAAGCTTTTTTTCATCCTGTTATTATTCATTAGTATATTCAATTCATATCCTAAGAATTTTTTTATATCTCCGTCTATTCCATCTGAAGTAAATATGCAATACCAAGATTATAAAAGTATATATACTTTTACAGAAAATTTTTGCAGAGATTCCATAATATATTCTTTAGTTTATGTTTCAGCGGCTAGTGACCTTTATGGCATAAATAACATAAAAATATTTTATCCCTATAAATATGCTGCTAAAGATATCAGTTTCTATTTTGATAAGGATAGTAATATTTATAAAACTTCATATAAAAATTTATCTATTTACGACAGTGATGAAAAACTAATATCACAATATTATATCGATAAACCAAGCTGTCTTTTATATCCAAAAAACAATCAGGCTGTTTTTGACAAAACCTCTGTAAATAATCTTATAAAATTATATAAATATAGTATAGATTTCGACAATATTTCTATTTACTATAACTTGTATTAATTATGTGCGTATATATTTACTTGAGTTTTATGAGAGGAGTAATAATCTAAGGAAAATTCTTTTACATAAGACTCATTAGTTGTAATTTTGCGCTGTTGAGCTTTATCTATCTCATATAATTCATATCCTAAACTATTAAGCAAGTCTAATATCTTTAATGATTTTATGTAATCAACTTTGCTATAAAAACTTGGTGTAAATTCAAACACAATTTTGCACTTATTAGTTTTTAAAAGATTTTCCATGCCAAGAAAAGTTTCATATTCATAGCCTTCGGTATCAATCTTAATAAAAAAATTGTCATTTTTAGCTTTGATTATATTATCTATCATATCTAATTGTATTTCTTCTTTTATTTGAGTATGATCCCTATCAAACGATATGGAATTATGTCCAGATTCTTTGTTTATATTAATTTCCAGATTTTTCTTTTCATTTCCCGTAGCCTTTTGATAGCAGTTAATATTATTAAATGAGTTAACTTTAACGCTTTTTTCCATTTGTGTGAACGTGGTACTAACAGGTTCAAAGGCATGTACTTGTCCATTATTATTTAAAATTGCTGCAGCCATTAAAGAAAAAAAACCTATATTTGCTCCTATATCAATAAAAGTATCATCCAAAGATAAATTACTTAAAATAAAGTCAATGATTTCTTGCTCATATTTATATGATCGAAACATAATAATATCCATATTAGTAAGACCGTCATTTCCTTTGCAATAAATTTTGAATTTTAAATTTTTATTAATATTTACTCCGACTAATTGTAAATCATTATGAAATTTATATGTCAATTTCAAATATTTTCCTTTTACCTGGTCATAAAACGGATGTCGTATGAAATTTATTGTAAAAGGAAATCGATTACAGTATTTAAAGAAAATACTAGCTAAATAGTCTATGGGTTCAATAATTTTCATTTTAGTTTTTTCAAAATTTTATAATAAGTATATATAAATAATAGATCCGCTGTAGTTCGCACTAGAATTGTCGAATATATTATTCCTATGAATCCAAATACATTTATAAATATGTAATCAAATAGTACATTTGCAAGACCAAAGATAAACAGGAATATCGAACTTAATTTGGCATGTCCGGTAGACATAACAAAACCTATAGGGAAAATTTCGTTCAACATTTGAGAAAAAAATACAATTGTCATTAAATTAAGTATTTCATGTAACACTGGAGAATTATATTTAGGAATATATTGTAAAAAAATATTATTAAATATGAACACACAAATGCAAATAGAAAAACTTAAAAGTGATGAATACTTTAAGATTTTTATAAATAATTGATATATTTTATTAAAATCTTTTTGTGCTGAATATCTAGCTATAATAGGGCTAATGACAGAAGCAATAATAGAGAATGGAAGCATCACAAAAGTTAAAATTTTATTAGCTATTTCATAATATGCTATTTCTTTAATATACCCATAATTTCCCAAGAAAACTACATCAATTCTACTATATAGAAGATACGCTACACTAGAAATTCCTACTATGACCGAATATTTTGCTACTTCTTTAATAATTTTCTTATTATATTTTATTTTAAAACTTCCATAAGTGATTACGGAAATAACAAATGCTATAAAATAATATACTGTTTGGGATATCAGTGCTCCTTTAATACCATAATATTTTGTAAAAATTAAAGTTAAGATTAAGTTTACCAATCCAGTGGATAATACTATGACAGTTAATTTTTTAAATTTCCCAACACCACGGAACAGCCCATCGTAAAGAGAAATTATTGGAGCAAAAAAAACTATTGGAATAATTAAGAGTATTAAATCAAATAACCCTCCAAATATTATCTTTCCAAATATGAAAAATCCAATTATTACAACTGATGATACACCACCAATTAGGATAAAAATGTTAAAAAGAAGTTGTTCTAGTTTTTCCCTATCAGAATAATTATATTCTGATGCATATTTCGCACTAACAGCAGAAAATCCAAAATCACAAAATGTAATGATCAAAATAACTACAGTAAATACGTAAACGTAACGACCGTATTCTTCTGGTGTTAAAAAATACGCTAAAAGTAGAAAAATTAAAAAACCTAATCCTTGTCTTCCAAAAATCTGTAATGATCTCCAAAAAAGTTTATCTATAAAGTCTTTATTTTTTATTTTATTTAAATATTTCACGGTTTTATTTCAAGAAAAATATCATCTTTTACAATACGTTCTTTCTGTATTTTCTTTCTTTGTTTAAGTAAATGAGGAAAAGACATAAGTAAATAGAAATATCCAATAAATAATGAAAGAATAAGATTTAATTTTTTCTTCTTTTTTGCCAAAACTAGCGTTTCAACAAAATGCCAAAACGTGTATAACGATATGTACTTTACAAGATTTAAATATCTATAATTTTTTATAATTGTATATAATTGAGCATAAAAAATATCTGATATCTTCATCAATTCTCCGCGATGTGAGTTATCAATTTTTCCAGTTCGGCCAGATTTTCCTATGTGTATCTGAATTGTTTTAGAATATAAATAGCATTTGTGTCCTGACATCCATATTTTAATACCTAAGTCATTATCATCTCCACCAAATTTAAGGTAGTCATCATAGCCTCCGATTGTATTCCATAGCGATTTTTTCATAAATATACCTTGTCCCGAAGCAAAACCGATCTCTCTTAAATGCATTTTTTCTACTTTTTGTTCTGTAATCGGATATATTCTTGCAATAAAACGACTTCCAAAAAAACCCCCATATGAAAATAAATTTTCAAAACCATTTTCCTTGTATGCGACACCTAGACAGCCAAAATCTATCAGTTTATAAGATTCAGTTAACAAATCGGTTAATAAACTTTTATTTGTATAAATAACATCATTATCACATAAAAATAAGTATTCACCATTAGATTCTTTCACACCTAAATTTACTGCAAAATTTTTTTCTTTATTTTTAGTACTTTTTATAAGCTTTAACTTTGAATTATTGATAGATTCAAGAAAAAAAATAGAGCTATCAGTAGAACCATTATCGACAATAATTATTTCATAATTGGAATAATCAAAATCCAAAATTACAGGAATAACTTGCTTTAAATATTGATCTCCATTTATATTCGGGATGACGATGCTAATCAAAGGATTGCTCATAATTTTAGAAATGGATTGAATACAACATTTTGAACATATGCTTTTACAGCTTTGAGATAATCATTAATTGAAGATTTTTTTATTAACGTATAAAAAAAATGTACAATAATTACGGCGCCAATAATGAATACAAATGATAGCCATATTAGAACATAGTCGAACCACAATTTATTATATTTGAAATAACGTAAACATGCTTCAGCCATCAGAACCTTTCTTGAAGCCTTTGAAGCTTTTTTCTTAGTAGTATATCCTCCGATATGCATAATTGATGCTCCACCTACACACACAAGCTTTTGACTATTCTTCTGCAATCTATAGGCAAGCTCGACATCGTTATAATAAAGGGGAAAATGCTTAGAATTAAACAAACCGCCAATTTTCTTAATAACATCTTTCCTCAAAATAAAACATGCTCCAGCAGGCTGCTCAATTATAAAATTTTTACTAAAATCTGCATTGAAATAAAACATATTTCTGATTAGTTTTATTTTAGGAAGCTTTAATAACCCAAAGATCCATATTAATATAACTTTTTTTGAGTTAGGTAATTGACTATGAAAATAGTATTGAGTAGTTCCATCTGGATTTTCTAATTTACATGTAACTCCTGCGACATCATCATTTTCATCCAAATATTCGACTAGTGTATCAACAGCGTTTTCATGTAATTCTGTATCAGAGTTAAGTAAAAAGAAATACTTTCCTTTGGAAATCTGAAATGCCTGATTATTTGGTTCTGCAAATAAAAGATTTTCGTTATTTTTTATTAGAGTTATGCCGTTAAATTCATTTTCTATCATTTTTACACTTTCATCCGTAGAAGCATTATCAACAACAATAACTTCAAATGATGTCTTCTTTATAGTTGAAAATATTGATTCCAAGCATTTTTTAGTTATATCAGCAGTATTCCAGTTTACAATTGCAATTGATAATTTAATTTGTGACATATATTCTTAATTAATTAAGTATTTGAGATCATTTCTAAATAATCTAAATAAAGAGACTCCATCTTCACTATTTTTTTAAATAAAATAAACATTAAAAATTTGTTTCTGCTAAAAAGAAATAGAAATGCAACTTTAGGGTCAGAAAAAATTTTTTGTGAAAGTTCCAAATTATAATTTTCTATTTCTTGTCTTATCTCAGAATATTTCAATTTCTTTAACACATACATTTTTAAAAAGTTTTTCACGAAATATCTTTTTAGCATATTAAAACGCCAGTTTATTAATTCATTTTTGCTAATGTTTTCTTTTTTCAAAGCTAATTTATAAGGTACTTCAATAAAATCTGCTGCTTCAAAGATTTCCTCTTTTGTCATTGCTTTACTTTTATTAAATTCATGTCTTCTCCACACACCGGCAAAAGAATTTAAAAATCCTATTTTTTGATCTAATATCAATCGAAATAATGACTCTGAATCAGAAGAGACTATATTTAAAGTATAAAAGCCTACTTTTTTAGCCACTTCCTTTTTATATAAACAGGTTAGATGTGGGATCGCTATTCCTTTACAAACATTTAAAAAAAGCCAATTTCCGTCAACATATTCCGGCAATTTATTAGATATGTCGTCTTCAATTATTTCTCCGTTTTTTTCCATTAATACCTTTTGTCTTCCAAAAACCATAACTATATCAGCGTATTTTTCAAATAAAATAATTGCTTTAGAAATATATTTATCATCTGAAAGGTAATCGTCACCATCTAAATTTAGAACATAATCTCCTGAGGCTAGATCATATAAGCAATGATGATAATTTTGAACACGACCTAAATTTTTTTCATTTTTAATATAACGAAATCGTGGATCACTATTAAATTGCTTTGCAACAGACTCTGTATTATCAGGTGAATTGTCATCACACAGTATTACTTCTAGATTCTCATAGTCCTGAGCCAATGCAGATTCTATTGCTTTCTCTATATATTTATCCTGGCCATATGTTGGTATTTGTATTGTAACTTTTGGTTTCATCAATTTTTCCCTACCTCCTCATAATCCTTCAACATTGATTCCATTTTCAGCACATGTTTAAAAACAAATTTCAAAACAAAATCATTTTTTCCTAATATAAGTAAAAGTTTTATTTTCTTATCAGTTTTAATGCTCCTATAAACGTCAGTATCATAATCTTTAATATGATCCAAAAGATCATTAACTGAAGTTTCTTTAGAAATAAAAGCTCTCAAAATGTTCTTTACAAAATATCTTTTTAGCATTTGTAATCGCCAAGTCTTTAGCTGATTCTCATTAAAATGACCTTCGTTGATTGCGTATTGATAAACATTTTCGATATACGAAGCATTATTTTTCAGCTCATCATACGATACCTTTCGGCTTGCGTTCTCTTGATGTTTTCGCCATACACCAACAAATTTATTTATGTATCCGACTTTATTATTAATCATCAATTTTAGCATCGATTCCATATCGGCACTTAGCAAATCATGAGCGTAATAATCCGTATCCATAGCCTTATTTCTATTATATAATGTGGAAAGATGAGGAACGGAGACTCCTTTGTAGAAATTTAAGAATAATTCATTTCCGTCCATGACATCGAACAAATTTGTGTTAATCTTATCTTCAACTAGTGTATTATCCCTTTCAAATAAGACTTTTTGACGAGCAAAAACAAAATCCAATTTATTTTTTACAATTAATTCTATGGCATCGCTGATGTAATTATTATCTTTTAAGTAGTCATCACCATCTAAATTTAAAACGTAATCTCCTGTCGCAATGTTAAATAAAATATTTCGATAATTGGCGACACGACCTAAATTTTTAGTATTCCTAATATATTTGAACTTTAGATTATCCTTATATTTTGTAACAGCAGAATCAATATCATCTGTCGAGCAATCATCGACTACAAGAATTTCTAGATTCTGATACGTTTGGGATAATGCAGAATCGATAGCCTGTCCCAATAAATGAACATTATTATAGACAGGAATTTGAATTGTGACTTTCGGCTTATTTTCCATCTCTCACATAATTAACTAATTTCCCAATCAAATTATCCCACTTATATTCATCAGGTATGACGGCAATCTCTGTTTTTTTACCTTTAGATAAAACTTCTTTAATATCTTCAAATTTCTCGATATACAACCCAGCGTCTTTCAGAAATTTAAAATTAATGTCGTTCTTAAAACAAATAATCGGCAGTCCTGCGGCAGCATAATTGTATAATTTGCCGGAAGATTCGGAGCTATCTTTTTTGGGATCAATGGCATAGTCGGCTATTTGTAAGAAATTATTTAATTCAAAATATGGAACTTTGCCGTAGATAATTACCTTTTCCTGATTAATTAAATTCGCATACTTCTTTCGATATTCATCCTCTAATTTCCCAAAACCAAAAAATCCAAAAGTAACATCCGACATAGAGTCGAGAAGAGTAGGGATATTTTCGAGAAGCACATCTACACCTTTGGCCTTGGCCATAGCTCCGGTGTAAATTATTAGCTTATTTTCAGCAGGAATATTAAGACTTTTTCGGAGTTCGATCTTCTTCTCATCAGATATTGTATGAAACAAATCCATATCAACGCCATCATTTAAAACATCAATTTTAGAATCTTTAATTCTATACTTAGCTTTTAAATAGTTATAACTATTTTCTGAAGTACAATATATCTTATTGGGAATTATGAGAGTCAACCACTCAATAAATACAAATATTGGAATAAATATTTTGTAATATTTCTTTTTGTGTAAAGTATAGGCAATCATTTCCTGAGTCAAACTCCCCTGGCAATCCATAACAACTTTTGCTCGACCAAGAGTTAACAATTTTATAAACCCAGCTATAAATACTCCCTCAAACATCTGTGCATGAATAAAAGCTGGTCTGAAAAGAAAATATTCTTTTATAGATAAAATGAGTAGAAAAAAATTTAAATATATTTTGTGAAATGATGCACCAGGAGTAGTTTTTTTGTACCACGGGATATTAATCGTTCGTTTAATATTATGAATGTCTATTCCTTCAGGATTATCGCCAAGATGATAAGTGCATAATCTGACCACGAAATCATTTTTTTGAAGGTATTTAACTAGAGAATAGATGCGAATATGTCCTCCTCGATCGGCAAAAAAAGGCGTTGCGGCAATTGATAAAATATGATTATTTGAACCTTTCATGAGGTTTTTACTAAAGTTATAACGAGACCGAGTGATTATACCAGATCGGAGGTATATTCTTTAATAAAGTCTCTATTTTGCGCTCTATTTAGCCTTTTAATGTATGAAATGTGTAACCTGTCACGATATATAATCAAGAAAAGCTTTTCTAAATGTTTATAAAGTCACGGTACCAAAAATTAGACGATGCAAATCTTTGCAAATTATACGTTCAGAAAAAGGACAACAAGGCATTTGATGAGCTTTTTCAACGATATTTTGAGCCTGTCTATAGATATGTCTACTCGAGAGTTGGAAACAGAACCTGGTCGGATGATATTACTAGCGAGACTTTTATTGCACTTACAGATTTAATACAAAATTATAAATCTCAATACAAATTGAAAACGTACATTATTGGTATAGCTATAAATAAGATTAAACAATTTTGGTCACAAAAGCATATGCGAGATCACAATATTTCTGATGAAAATTTCATAATTGACGACGATGTCGATGAAATATCCAAAGAAATTAATCTAAAAAAGAAGAAAAAAATCATAAAAAATATATTAAATAAACTTCCTTTAAAATATCGAAATGTACTTCAGAAAAGATTTATTGAAGGCAAAAATATCAAAGAAACATCAATAGAATTAAATATATCTGAGCAAAATGTCAAAACTATTCAAAATCGAGCAATCAAAAAAGCTATATCAATAGGAGGAAATTTGTATGAAAAAAAATAACATGTCACAACAACAATTTATTTCACTATTACGCGAAACTTCTTTGTCATCTAATGACGTGAATAAAAGCAAAAAGTCAGTAACAGACAATGTATACAAACATCTACACATAAAAAAAACGAACATGAATAAATTTACAAAATGGTTTCAACAACATAAAAAAATTAGCCTTTCTACAGCATTTATTTTGTTGTTCACGCTAGCTTCAATATCTACTTATATTATTTCCATACCATCACCGTTATTGGTTAACAAAAATTCCAATGCTCAAACAAATAATTCTGAATTAGTCAAATTCGCACAAAAACAATTTCAAACATTAAACTCTGGTTTAAAATATGACGAAGTCCAATCGTACATTTTAGCTAGCTCTGATATGCAGAATTATGATGAATATAAAAAAGAAATAACAGACAGTGGGAATAATGATACTTCAATTACTTATTCTGAAAGTCAATTAACAATATTAGATCCAGATAAGTTTGGTTTGATTACTTCGCCGAATGTACCTCCATCTTTTGGTAAAATTCCAGGGGTCGATTATTCCAAACCTCTTTTAATTAAAAATTGGTATAATATTAATTATGCTAAATATATAGTTTCCCAAGGCAATAAAATAATAAACTATATTGTTGTAACTCCAGAATACAATATGACTTATGCTGGTGGCGCGTATGGAATCTTGACTAAATACTCTCAGCCTAAATATCTTTCAGGAAACTCTGTCTACAACTGGCATATCGAGATTGTTAATGCAATACTCAATCCAAAATATAAAGATACCTTTAAATATCTAGGTAAACAGAATGTTGATGGTAAAACACTAGATGTTTATGAAAATAGTTTCCATGGCGGATATTTTGCACCATCGTCACAAGATTCGTCAAAGGCTCCTACAATCGATGGTTTAATAGGAACAAAATACTATGTAGATTTTCAAGGAAATAATATTTATAAAACAGAAGATTATATTGACAATAATTTAGTCAAAAGTGAAATAACAGGAAAAACTGAAAAAATTTCACCAGAAAAAAATAATCCGAATAATACGGTCAATTATCTTGATCTAAAAAATATTCCTGTTCGTGCTACGGTAGATTTGTCTACAGCAGATGAAAGTGACATGAGACCAAATGTTTTAAAATGCGCTCAGTCATTTGACTTATTAAATTTAGTAAATGATTCGACGACTCCGACAGTAGCTGAATGCCATCCATATGATACTCCATCATCAAATCAACCAAATTTTAACCCTATACCTAGTAATGAAATTATGCCTATAGCAGACTATTTTTTGGGTACCCAAACTGAGACGTCACCAAAGGAGATTCACTATGATTTGCATGGAAAAGTAACAAGCATAATAAACTCTCATTATTTCGCAATGGTGTATGACAGAAAACCAACTATACAATCCGATTATAAATTGAAGGTTGTCAGAACTAATTCAATAATAATTTTAGTAAATGGAGTAGGCGTGAGTGCTCAATATTATGTGAAAAATGGTGAACCGCGTGCAGCTTATACTGATAGTAATGGATCTCAAGTTTCAGAAAATCCAGGCAGTACAACATACGAAATAGTTTTTCAAATACCAGGCAAAAATCTATGGTACGACATTTATGAAAATGCAGATTACAAAGTTTCAGCTAATTATTTAGTCGAATCGAATCTACAATTCAAGACTTTCAAAGTTAAATAACTAAATCTTAAGATTACTCCAGATATTGATTTTTTTAATGAACATAATTATTATGCAATACAATGTAAAGTGTAGCATAATAATTATTACTGACTTAATGTGGGATAGAAACAAAAAGGACGTGGTATTCACGTCCTTTTGATGCATTAATCAAAAAATCATTATTCTTCAGCAACTCCGCCCCGTCGTCTTCGAAGAAAAGCTATAAGCCATAAAATAAATCCTATTGCAAAACCTAGAGCAAGTAAGATCAAGAAAATAATGAACCAGATACCACTTAAACCACCACCATCTCCGCCGCCGCCATTACCAGTTGTTGTAGTCGTTGGAACTAGAGAAGTAGTAGCACCGATAATAGTACCGGTTATAGTTGTGGTCGTCGGACCTATAGTTGGTTGTGTGTCTTGTAAAGGATTTAAGGCTACGGCGTTCATTTGTATTACAATGCTAATTAAAACCGATTATACCCTATACGATACAATATTGCCAATTGTATTTCAATACAATAGTTACACAAAAAGTTACGGGAAAATGTTATTATTCAATCCAATTGTATAAGTATAAATTAGTCATGCATTTTTTCCTCTCAGACCGAATCCAATAGCTGCCAACTTGCTGCAATCCAAACCGTGTTATCTTTCTACGATATTACAATTTCAGAACTTGAAATTAAAAAAGCTTTACCTAAGCATACTTTTGGCAATACTATTGAGGAAATACCAGAATATTTAACTTCAATAGGAATTAATAATATTCTTCGCGAAAGAAGCGCAGATCTTGAAAATAACATTCAAGATAAACCTATGATTGTAAACATCGATCTAAATAAGATTTTAGGAATTTCAGACAAAAGAATTCCTCTCTATATCATTTTATTAAAAGAAAAAGTTCTGGATGTATGAAGGTAGTCATCATAGTGAAAGAGTAGAAATCACATTTGAGAATATATTCATTGTATGCCAAATGATTAATAACAAAAGTGAGGGTGGAAAGTGGCTATTTATTGATGTCATTTCGAAACCACTTAACGGAGAGAAATCTTTAAATTAACTATAATAAGCTAAATTAAAGATTTCTTGCAGCGCTGCGAAATAACATGTAATTAATTAAGATTACTCACTGACTTCTACTGTAGCCTGCATGTATGGATGTGGCTGACAGTGATAAGCAAAAGTACCGATGGTATCAAAAGTATAGCTATAACTTGAATTAGTTGAGAGCAGCTGACTTGCTGGACTACCTATGTCACCTGTCACCGTATGACTAGCTTGATCTTTATTTGTCCATTTTACGGTTGTACCTTTCTTTACTTTTAATAAAGCTGGAGAAAAGGCATAGTTTGAAATAGTGACTTCATTAGCATTTTGGGTTTGTGTTACCGTCGTAGTAGATGTAGTGTTTGAAGAATTTGACGTATCTGTAGTGCTTTTTTTACTCTGATAAGCCACGAGGATGATACTACCAATAACTAGAACTACAACTGATGCGGTAACTGCGGCAATTAAATTATTTTTTTTCATATTTTTGAAAATTAATTATTGTATTTTTGCAGGATTAGCTGGATCGTATACTACTACTGTAACATAATCATTGGTTATTTTTGTATCTGAGAAAAAATAAGTCCCCACTTGTTTAAAGTTTACTCGGTATCCTTCGTCAGAATTAAATTCTTTTGATTGTAATGAGCTATTAGAATCATGATTATGAATATCTTGCATTCCATCACCTTTGCCCTGAACAATTGTATGTTTTCCACCATCTTTACTATCAAATTCTACTGATTCATTTATTTTGATAGCCAAAGTATTGGGTGAAAACTTATCCGAATACAGATTTATATAAGATATTTTTTCTATACTTGTCGTAGGTGAGTTACTTCTTCGAGTAAAAACAAAAAAAGTTATTGAGGCTATTATTAAAAAAACCAGAATAGGTATGGTTATGCTAAAAGTTTTTCGAGAAAGTATTTTCATTATTTTTAAAGATTAAAAAGAGGAGCGTGTTGCTCCTCCCAATAAAACTAAATTTATTTAAATGCTTCTGGTTTCTGCTTTACGATTGCACCTGCTATTGCGTCAGCAATTGTACCAATCTGTTTATATGCTTCACCCTGTTTAGTATATGAACCAGCATAATCTTTTGCACCATATGTATCTACAGCAGCCTTTAACAACATTACATGATCAGTGATTAATTGTTTCACAGCATCGCGTGGTAAATTTGGATTAGCTGATGAGAAGAAATCTGAGATTGCATCAATGTAACCACCAAGATTGGTCACTGCTTGTGCCATTCCTGCTGAGTCACCTTTTTTTGCAGCTACAGTATAGTCAACAAAGAATCCGATGTGACTTCTCCAAATTTGTAAAAACTTTGCTTGAGCATCTGTACCATAAACGCTACCAATCGCAGTGGCGATAGCTACAGAATTTTTGTCTAAAATATCTGCTGATGCTGCAAAATCTGTATCACCATCAAAACCACGACGAACTGCATTTGATGCAAGATCTACGTGTTCCTTTTCTAAACCATTTAATAATACCCTGAGATTTGCAGCTGGAGTATCTGTTGTCAGTTTTGCGGCAGCTACAGCGTCATTTTTCTCAGTATCTTTTTTAGATAAATTATTATTGTTCGCTACCATAGCTCCACCGATTCCTACAACCAAACCTAATACTAGAGCTCCAACACTCCATGCAGCCATGGTTGAGGTCATCGACATACTTGTCTTTTTTGTATCGTCATTCATAATACTTGATTAATAAATTAAATTACTAGCTAACTTGAATGTACAGCTTGCTTTACATTATAATACTTTGTTCCCGATGTCAAATGTCAATAGAAAATGCATATCATGTCAAATTCATATGATGTTTCTAAACTCTTTCACTATAACCAATGATCGAAATAATAAATGTGATAAAAAATAAAATAATGGAGTTACGTCGCAAACAAGGTCTGACACAAGAGCAATTGGCTGATGATCTAGGTGTAACACGACAAACAATTATATCTATAGAAAAAGGAAAATACGTTCCTTCACTTGCCTTGGCTATGAAAATAGCTATATATTTTAATTTACCTATTGAAAAAATATTCACAAATGAAAAAGCTTAATTTTATCTATACAGAAATAACAATTACTATTGCTCTAATTGGGTTTTTAATAATCTTATCCACTCCTGTCCGAGCAATTTTACCTCAAATGAGTTACGTGATTTTTTTCTTGATAGCTATAATATGGTTTGGTATATTTATGAAATTCTTCCTCACAGGAAAAGGCGAAGATGAACGAGATGAAGAACATTTAAAAATAGCGAGCCAAGTCTCATTTTTAATCGGAGTGGCTGTTTTGATGGTTGCCGTGTTTTGTCAAAGTATAACCAATCAGATCGACCCTTGGTTACCTATTATTCTCGGCACTATTATTTTATCCAAGACTCTGTCTATATTGTATAGACGTTTTACAAATTAAGAAAATATTATGAAAAATATATTTAGTAAGATTAATCCATATCAAATGGTCGTTTTTTGCTGGGGAGCATTCGCATTAGTCGGTTATCTTTTGCAAGATCATTTTATGGATCCAAATATAGCAATTATCACTTGGACATTAGTAATTGCGGCAGCGTCTTTCGTGCAAATATATTTTTTCTGGTCGGAATCAAAACGTATCAAATTATTGAACATTTTATGGGTGAAGATAAACGTGATTGGTGGAATTCTAACTTATCTTTTGTGGACAGGGACTATCTTTCCTGATGCCAAAATTAATGTAATGTGGTTTGTACTTATTGCGTTAGGAATGATCGCTACAGGAATAATAATAAAGATGAAAAAATATTTTGTTTTAGCAATTATTTACTTAATATTCGCCGTAATATTCCAGATGTTAAATTTTGAGCATGATTTAATATTTTCTGGAATAGCTTTTTTAGCTGTGAATGTTTTGGATGGCGTGTGGGGATAATACTATATCCATCCAAAAGCACTCGCCATTGATTTTAATCTTACCGAAGCTGTATTTTTTAGTTCTATCTGTGAGTCTTCATAATGATACCCCGCCCAGTTTGGCAATGCTGCACATGCCTCTT
>Ga0123337_10001660_pt1 | contig 27784 bp, 22 predicted proteins | sample frozenSSSSmetaG_FD_89792 | JGI IMG/M metagenome (GOLD analysis project Ga0123337, IMG submission 89792) | Glacier valley bacterial and archeal communities from Borup Fiord, Nunavut, Canada, to study Microbial Dark Matter (Phase II) -... | ecosystem: Environmental > Aquatic > Freshwater > Ice >...
CACATCCGAAAACAATTGGAAACCCACTTTTTCATTGGTCTTGCCTAGAGTTAAAAATTTTTTTTGGTATCGACGAAATTTTGACGGAATCTAATGCCGAAAGTATTTGGAATACCTGTAATAACTTACTGCAATCTGATACATTTACAACTAGATGGATACTCGAAAAAATGAATGTGGATACTTTATGCACATCCGATGGTTGGTTTTCTAATCTTACCTTGCACAAAACAGCTTCCGCTGCTTCTTTATTTAATGTATTACCTTCTTTACGAACCGATTTTGCTGTAATTACTGATGTTTGGGTGCAAACTCGTTTCTTGGAATTATTATCAGAATCTTCTAAAATTAAGTTAAATTCGTTAACCAATTTTAAAAGTGCTTTATTGCATCAAATAGATTATTTTAATGTTAATGGTTGCCTATTGGCCGATCAAGCACTTGATTCTAATTTTGTATACTTACCAGCAACCGACGAAGAAGCCTCTGTATTATTTGAAGATTGGTTACTTCATAAAAGTTTATCTGGTATGGATAAGATTAAGTTAGAATGCAATTTATTAACTTTTTTAGGAAAATCTTTTGCTGATTTAGGATGGACCTTACAGCTGCATATTGGAGCGCATCGTCACACTAGTTCTCGTTTAAGAAAATTAGCTGGAAGTGCTGGCGGTTATGCAACTATTGGATCTGGTACTGATATCGAAAGCATTTGTGCCTTTATGAATCATCTCGAAATTGAAAATACTCTTCCTAATATTCTTTTGTTTACATTAAATCCTTCAGATAATGAAGCATTTGCTAGTATGACAGGGTCATTTGCCCAAGATGGTATTATTGGAAAAGTAAAATTTGGTCCTGCTTGGTGGTATAACGATCATATGGAAGGTATTAGATCTCAATTACTTTCTTGTGCAAATTATTCTTTATTGAGTAGTTTTGTTGGTTTTACTACCGATTCTCGTAGTATTTTGTCTTTTTCCAGACATGAATATTTTAGACGAATTCTTTGTAATCTAATAGGAGAGCAAGTTGAAAATGGTTTAATACCAAATGACGAATTTTTATTAAAGGATTTAATTACTGATTTGTGTTATGCTAACAGTAAAAAAATGATAGTAAATGGATAAAATAAATAAAGTGGCAGTAGTTACTGGAGCAGGAGGAACATTGTGTTCTGAAATGGCTAGAGATTTAGCAAGGCAAGGATACAAAGTTGCCCTAATTGGTAGAACAATTGAAAAATTAAAAATTGTTGAAGAACAAATTCTTTCTGCTGGAGGGATTGCAATTTCTATTGCTGCAGATGTCTCTAATGAAGCATCAATTCAAGAAGCAAGTAAGATTATTGAAGAAAAATTAGGTTATTGTTGCGTTCTAATAAATGGAGCAGGAGGGAATCAAATGGATGCATTGACAAATATTGAAGAATTTGATGAACGGGAATTGGAAAACAACAATGATGTTAAAGGTTTTTTTAACTTAAAGATGGATGTTTTTCAAAATGTTATAAATATAAATACAATGGGTACCGTAATCCCTTCTTTTGTTTTTGGAAAAGTTATGGCTCGACAAAAAAAAGGGGTTATAATTAATATGGCTTCGATGAACAGTTTTCGTCCTTTGACTAAAGTAGGTGCTTATGGCATGGCAAAAGCAAGTGTGGTAAATTTTACCCAATGGCTAGCCACTTATTTAGCACCAGCCAATATTAGGGTTAACGCAATAGCTCCAGGATTTTTCTTAAATGACAGAAGCAAGATAATTATGTTTAATGAAGACGGTTCTCAAACCAATAGAGCTAATAATGTTTTAGGTCATACTCCTATGAAACGTTTTGGCGAAGCTTCAGAATTAATTGGATGTATGAATTGGTTAATTGATGATAAAGCGGCAGCTTTTGTTACAGGAATAGTAGTTCCCGTTGATGGAGGTTTTCTAGCCTCCTCCGGTGTATAAACCAATTGTGAATTTTACATTATAATAAAAGAATCTTATGAGTGTAGATCAATATAGGAAAGAAGTAAGTATGATGAAATTAGAGAAACTTATAGAAATGCGTGAAAGTATTTCAAAAGCTGTTTTCCCTATTTCAGATAATGAGTTGTTAAGTCGTTTTGAAGAATTATATACTGGCGCAATTAACGATGTTTTGCGTGAATTTTGTTTGATGAATCAAACGCTACCCAATCATATTATTCCGCTTCGGGAATATCGTACTGTAGCTGGTTTTGCTTTTACTGTTAAAAGTTCACCGAGTACGAAAGTATCAGGTGAAATGGAGTTTCGGACCCAAATGCTTGATGAAATGCACGAAAATGCCTTTGTAGTTTGGGATAGCAGTAAAGACGAAGAATCTACTTCTTGGGGAGGTGTTATGACTGCAACCGCTAAAGGAAAAAAAATAAAAGCGGCTTGTTTAGACGGTGGTATAAGGGACACGCATCAAATTCTAGAAGCTGATTTTCCTGTTTTTTATAAATACAGGTCCTCAAACGGAAGTTTAGGCAGGTGCTTAATTGCCGCGTATCAAGTGCCTTTACAAATTGGAACAGCAATCATTAAACCAGGTGATATCATTCTAGGAGATGTTGATGGAGTACTTGTAGTTCCTCGTGACATAGCTTTTAATGTTTTGGTAAGAGCTGAGGAGATTAAAGAAAATGAAAAAAAGATTTTCAATTGGGTTGCTGAAGGCCAAAGTGTAAGAGATATTACAGATAAAGGGGGTTATTTCTAGTTTTTGTAACGATTAAAATGTAAAAATGAAACTAGCTTTTTTATTTTTTGGAAATACTCCTGATGAAAAATGGCAACTTTGTAAACAAATGGGGGTAGATTATGCTATTGCAAAATTAGCTCCTGAATTGACGAATATGCCCTCTATTGATAATTACGAGTCTTTTGAGTATTCAAAGCAAATTTTTGAAAAAGAAGGTTTTAAATTGTATGGGCTTGAAGGAGACCAATTTGATATGACAAGAATTAAATTGGGTTTAAATGGTAAAGAAAAAGATATTGAAAAGTATTGTAAAATGCTTGAAAATATGAATAAACTTGACGTTCGTCTGTTGTGCTACAATTTTATGGCAACCGGATGGTATAGAACTCATCATGCATTAACCGAACGAGGAGGAGCATTAGTTAGCGGGTTCTCTTATGAAACAGCCAAAAAAGAGCCGATTTCTAAATATGGTACTTTTAGTGAAAATCAAATTTGGGACAATTACCAATGGTTTGTCGAACAAGTAATGCCAGTAGCAGAATCAAATGGTATAAAAATGGCCCTTCACCCAGACGACCCTCCAATTTCGCCTTTGCACGGTATTAGTCGGATTCTAACTTCTGCATCCGCAATAGACCGTGCATTATCCTTTTCTGATAGTCCATCACATGGTCTTACATTTTGCCAAGGTACTTTTGTAACCATGAATGAAAATGTGCTAGAAATGATACACAAACACGGTAGAAACAAAAAAATATTCTTTGTCCATTTAAGGGATGTCGTGGGTACTGCGGACAATTTTAGAGAAACCTTTCATGACAATGGCCCTACAAATATGTTTGAAATGATAAAAGCTTATAAACAAGTTGGTTTTGATGGTCCGTTGCGATCAGATCATGTCCCAACAATGGCAGGAGAAAATAATAAAAATATGGGTTACGAAATGAAAGGAAATCTTTTTGGAATTGGATACATAAAAGGATTGATTGATGCCTGTGAGCAAGTTTTGTAAATCTATTAATAATTAAAAATATTTATAGTAATGAATGAATTGTGGAATCAGATTAATAAAAAATGTAAATTAAGAAACAGTTTTTATTTTCAAGTTCAATCATACAAATTGATATGTTGCATAATTTACGGATGTGTATTTTTTAAATTTTAAATGGTCATTTGACAATTTAAAGTAGTATAAACGGTAAAGGAGATTACATAAATTTTGTGTTTTCAACAATTTAATAATTAATTTTAGGTATGAATCAATTGCAACTTTTGGATTATGTAACGATATTGATATACATGCTTTTGATGGCTGGTATTGGTATTTATCTTGGGAAATATATAAACAATATTGGGGATTATTTCAGAGGGGGCAGTGCTGTTTCTTGGATTGCTGGCGGAATAAGTAATTTTATGACAAAGTTCAGCACTTTTGTGTTTGTTGCTTATGCAGGAATTGCTTACTCTGATGGTTTGGTTGCAATAACTATAATGTGGTCTACTGTATTGCCTTCACTAGTTGCCGTTTTTATTTATGCAAAATTATGGAAAAGGGCAGGGATTATTAGTCCAGTTGAGTTTTTAGAGACTAGATTTAATGCTTCGATTAGGCAAATTTTTTCATGGTCTGGGGTGTTTTTAAAACTTTTGGACGATATGATTAAGTTGTATTCCATCGGTATATTTGTAATGGCTGCTTCCGGAATACCATTTACTACAGCTATAATTTATTGTGGAATTGTAGTTTCAATTTATACGGTTTTTGGCGGGTTTTTAGCAGTAATTGTGACAGATGTTGTTCAATTTGTAATTTTATTTTTCTCTACGGTTATATTAGTGCCTTTGGCTTACAATGCAGCAGGAGGGTTGTCTCATATGAATGCTTTAATGCCTGATCATATGAATTGGTTTAATGGTGATCGAGGAATGCCTCTTTATCTTTTTGTTTATTACCTAACTATTTTAATTAAGTATTTGGGTAATTGGACGTTTATTCAGCGTTTTTATAGTGCAAAATCAGAAAAAGATGGTCAAAAAATCGGAATTTTATCGGCTATACTTTTTTTAATTTTTCCTATTGTTTTTTTATTCCCAGCTGTAGCAGCACGTGTTATACTTCCAAATTTAGAAAACCCAGAAATGGCTTATGTTGCATTGTGCTTAAAACTATTGCCTCCAGGAATAATGGGATTAATGATTGCTGCAATGTTTGCGGCTACAATGTCTGTTCTAAGTGCTGAATTTAATGTTACGGCCAGCGTTTTGACTCGGGATATTTACCAAAGAATTTTTCGCAAAAATGCATCCGGAAATGAAACGTTATGGGTGGCTAGAATTATGACTTTATTAGTAGGTTGTATTGTCACTGTTGGAGCATTGTTTATACAAAAATTGGGAGGTGCTTTTCAGGTCAACCAGTATTTATCGGGTATTTTCTCTATTCCTATGATAATCCCTGTAATCATGGGTGTTGTGTTTTGGAAACCTCAACCTTGGGGAGCATTAGCCTCAATGATAATTGGTATTGTTTTAGGTATAATTTTAAATGCAGGTGAATACTTTAGCTGGGAGGTCGCAACCTTGATAGAAGTAATTGTTTGTATTGTAGTGTTTTTAGGTTCTGGATTCTTCCTGTCGAACGACAACGTTTACAATGAAAAAGTGACTGCTTTTTTTAAAAAACTCGCAACTCCTGCCCCAAAAGATAATGAAATGCATTCTTCTTTAAAAAACGGCTTGAGGATGTTGTATGCTGTCTCGTTTTTTATAACTGGTTCAATGTTTGTGGTTATGGGAATACCTTCAAGATATGACTTAAGTGGTCAGTTATCAATAGTTTCTGGTATTATATGTCTGATTGGTTCTTTTGTTTTTTATACTAGCAGAAAAAAGAATTCTAAAACTTAATAGCTTTTTATTAAGACTATTATGGAAAATTTTAAGATAAAAGTGCTTCGGCGAGATAAGAATCAAGATCAGTATAAAGTATATGGTTTTGAAAGGATAAATGAAAGAGGAGATTTTGAATTTTGTTTGCTTGGAAATGATGCACAGTGGATGTTTGGTACTTTTTCAAGCATATTAGATAATACGAAGTACAAACGTTTGCGATATACAGGACTTAGAGATATTAATGGTACGGAGATTTATGAAAACGATAAAGTATCAGCAAAATGGGATAGAGAGCTTTATGTATATACAGTTGTGATGATTGACGGCTGTTGGTCTTTGGTAGATGATTATGAAAAACCGGAACAAATTTATCCTTTATACGATAAACTCCATTTCGATTTTATAATTTCTTAATCTTTATTAATCAGTAAGTTTTCAGCTTACAAAGAACATTTTTTGAACTAAACTTGCACTATAGTTTTAAATACTGTAATGATTGATGGTCTTTAATAATTCATTTACATTTAATGGTTTATTTAATACTTTTTTAATTTTTGAATTAGTGAATTTCTCCTTATTTATTTCTTCTGAAATAGCGGTTAATGCTATAATTGGTATTTCTTTCTTTAATTCACTAATTATTGTTGATGCTTGAAATCCATCCATAATGGGCATCATTATATCCATAAAAATAATGGAAATATCATTTTTTGATACAATATCTACAGCTTCTTTACCATTGTTGGCAATCAAACAGGAATAGCCATTGCTTTCTAATATTTTTTTTGTCAAAAGAATATTAATATGGTTATCATCAACTAAAAGAATTTTTACTTGCTCCTTTGATTTCTTTTCAATAGATTTTAAGGAAATTATATCCTCATTAATACTGCTTTTTTTTAAATCTAACTCAAAAGAAACGATAGTACCTTGTCCCAAGAAAGATTTTATAATTAATTGAGAATGATACAAATTAACTATTTTATCTGCCAAGGCAAGTCCTATTCCAGAACCTCCATATTCAAGATGTATTTTGTCTGAGCCTTGCTCGAAAAGGTTGAGAATGGTATTGTTTTTATCTTCAGTAAATCCAATCCCAGTATCTGTTATAATAAAATCAATTTTTTGGCTTATAGTATTTGAATGTATAAGTTTTATGTCTATGACAATTAAACCTTCTTTGGTAAACTTAAAAGCATTATCAATTATGACGTTTAAAAGCATGCTTAATTTTTCACTATTAAAATAAAGCACTTTTGATATAGTATCATCAATATTTATTTCCACCTTGTTTTTATAACTATAGATGACATTAAATTCAGCAATTATATTTTGTATAAATTCATTCATCTGAATCTTATCTTCTATTAAAATTTTAAAATCTTTTTGGTTTAAAAAATGATACGCAAATATTTGGCTAGTAAGCTTATGTAAATTAGTGATTGATTTTTGCATAATTTCAAAATTTGGATTGAATTTCTCTTTTTCTTTAATTAAATACATTGCATTCATAGTTGCATTTAAAGGAGTTCTAAATTCGTGTGAGATTATATTTAAAAAATTGTTTTTGACCGCTAATGCTTTTTCCAATTCACTATTTGTGTTTTCTAGTATTCTATTTGTTTTACTTTTAAATTTTGAATTTTGCCTTTGCATTTTAATGATAACAAGCAAGGTTATGATTATTAAAAAGCCTAGAATAATGAGTAAATTTTTATTTGCTAAATTTTGTTTAGTGCGTATGTTTTCATTTTTTATTTTGTCAAATTCAAAGGTTAATAATTGCATTTTCTGCTCTTTTATTAAACTTTTGATCATTTTTTTAGACAATTCACTTTCGTCTTTGGTATTGTTATTAATGGATTTATGGAACATAATTGACGATTCTTTGTATCGGCCAATTTTATATAAATATTTCCCGCAGGCATTATAATATGCCTTTTTTACAAAAGATTGATTTCTTTTTGAGAATGGCAATATTTCAATTTTTGTTAAATAACTAGATCCATTTTTTAAATTATTAAGCGAAAGGTATGCTTCAGATATTGAGGCAAGTACAATAGGGGAACTTATTTCATTTGTAATCTTCAAAATAGAATCATGTCGTAAACCATATTTTAGAACTTTGTTCCAATCTTTTTTTCTATAGTTTATTCTATTCAAATTATAATTTAAATCTTTTTGGTCTTCAATAGAGGCATATTTGGTTAAATATTTTTCTGAAAGAAAAATCATTTGGTCTGATTTTTCAGTGTCTAAATTCAATGAATAGGCTACACCCAAAGTCTCGTATAGTTTGCCCATGGCAACAAAGTCATTCCCTTTTTTTGCATAATAGAGACCATTTTTAATATAATAATACGTTTTGTCAAAATTGTAATCCCTTAAAAAAAAGCTGGCACTGTTTCTGTAGAAATCTACAATGTCTTCATTTTTTTTAGATTGTATAATTTGTCTTTCAAAGTTTTTGAATTGCGAAACACCTTCAAAATAGATTTTATAATTGTTTGAATTTATCAGTTTTGTAATTGAATAAAATTTTTCCTGATAACTTTTTTCCCGAAAGGAACATTTAAATTGAGCTTGAATAGCTAGGGTGAAATGGAAAATTAGTATAAATAATAAAACACACTTATTTTTAAATATAGTGTTCGTTTTGCGATTAAAACTTATTATACAATTCATTATTAGAAGTGAATTTAATTTAAGTAAGCAATATATTAATATAAAGAGGTATGATACAAAAGGCTTTTCAATATTTGCCTATTTAATAATTTAAAAAATGGTTAAAACTATACACTTTTTAGCTTTTTGGTTTTCGTAATTCAAATAGTAACACTATAATAATTTGTTTAATTCAAATGCAACACTATAAGTAGTACAATTATGTTTTTTCATGGATGTAACTCATTTTTTTTTTGAAGAGTTACGCACAATAAGAACAGGTTTTAATATAATAGTTTCAACCAGAGTAGTGTTTGGTTTGTTATTTATTTGCGCGAGTAATAAATTTGCAGCTATTTTTCCCATCTCAAAACCAGGTTGGTCAATTGTAGTCAATGAAGGTTCAATAATTGAAGAAATAGGTTCGTTGCTAAATCCTACAATTGCTATATCATTTGGAATTATTATACCTACTCCTTTTAAATATTGTAAGGCACTAATAGCCGCTGTATCATTGGAAGAAAAAATTCCATCAACGTCTTTGGTTTGTGAAAGTAATTTTTTTGCACTTTCTACACCATCAATTTCCATTAGTTTTGAACTAATTACCAAGTTGTCGTCAAACTTAATATTATGTTTTTCTAATGCATATTTGTAACCCTTAAAACGATTTTTATATATTTCTAATGCTTGAGGGCCAGAAAAATGAGCAATATTTTTGCATCCTTGCATAATAAGATGTTCCGTAGCATCAAACCCTCCTTGAAAATCATCAATAACAACATTGCTATTGCCTGGAATGTCACAATGCCTATCGAAAAATACTAATGGTGTTCCGTTTTTTTTAAAAATTTGCAAATATTCACTATCTAAAGTTTCCATTGATATAGAAATAAGAACGCCATCGACCCGGTTTGCCAAAAGTGTATTTGCTATTTTTTGTTCTCTGTTTAGTTCTTCCAATGATTGACAGATTATAACATTGTATCCTGCTTCATAAGCAGTTTCTTCTATGCCTCCAATTGCAGAAGAAAAGAAGTGTCGTGTAATTCGGGGTACAATTACACCTATAGTATTGGTTTTTTTATTTCGTAAACTAGAAGCCAATAGATTTCTTTGATATCCCAATTCGTTAGCCTTTTTTAGAATTTTGTCTTTTGTTTTTTGGGTAACTCTAGAGTTGTCATTTAGGGCTCTTGAAACTGTTGAACTGTCTATGTTTAATTCTTTGGCTATACTATGAATTGTCACTTTGTTGTTTTCCATTTTTAGAATTGGATTAGATTTTTTAAGTTTTCATTTTTTTATGCAATTGCAATTGCATACTGGTGTGAATAAATTTATAAAATTACCGTATCTGAGAAGTATAATTTAAAATTCAATTTACATTTTATTTCTTTTAAAAAGGCTCTCATTTATAGTTAAATGTAATAATGCATCTTTTGTTGCTTATTAATGCTATTTTAATTGTGTAAAAATAGATAAAATTTAAAATACAATCGATTGTATTTATAAAATATTGTATTACTTTTGTATAAAAATATTCTGTTTTAAGTTTTTTAAGATAAAAGCAGTGCTAATTAATAGATAGAAAAACATATAGTTATGGAAAATAATTTTAATGTGCGGTACGCATCTTCACCCCAGGATGTGAAGGCTTATGATACAACAAGATTGCGAGAAGAGTTTTTAATTCAAGATTTAATGCAAGCGGGAAAAATTAATTTCACATATAGTCATTATGATCGCTACATAGCAGGATCTGCTGTTCCTTTAACGCCCTTGAAACTGGAAACCATAGACATCCTAAAAATGCCTAATTTTTTAGATAGAAGAGAGTTAGGGATTATAAATGTTGGCGCTAGTGGTAGTGTAATTGTAGAAGGGGTTGAATATATCTTAGAACATAAGGATGCTTTGTATGTAGGGATGGGAAACAAGGCAGTAATCTTTAAAAGCGACGACGCTAATAATCCAGCTAAGTTTTATTTGAATTCAGCTCCAGCACACATTAATTATCCTACAAAAAAAGTGAGTCTAGCTGAAGCTAATAAATTGCAAATGGGATCAATAGAAACTGCCAATCATAGAACCATCAACCAAATGATTATTGGTAGCGTTGTTACTACTTGTCAGTTGCAAATGGGGATGACCGAATTAAAAACAGGTAGTGTTTGGAACACCATGCCTGCTCACGTTCACGATCGTAGAATGGAAGTGTATTTTTATTTGGATATTCCAGAGAATCAAGCAGTGTGCCATTTTATGGGTGAGCCACAAGAAACGAGACACATCTGGATGAACAATCATCAAGCCGTTATTTCTCCACCATGGTCTATACATTCAGGAGCGGGAACTTCAAACTATACTTTTGTTTGGGGTATGGCTGGTGAAAATTTAGATTACGGAGATATGGATATCTCTAAGATTAGTGATTTAAGATAATATAAAAATAACTTTTAAAATTAATTATTATGTCAATAAATTTATTTGATTTAACTGGTAAAATAGCACTTATTACTGGAGGTGTTCATGGTTTAGGAATGTCTATGGCTAAAGGTTTGGGACAAGCAGGAGCAATAATTGTAGTAAACGATCTTTCACAAGAAGCTATTGACAATGCACTAGTAGAATATAAATCGGTTGGAATTGAAGCTTATGGATATGTATTTAATGTATGTGACGAGAAAGCCGTAATTTCCAGCATTACAAAAATAGAAACCGAAGTTGGCCCTATCGATATTTTGATAAACAATGCAGGTATTATCAAAAGAACTCCTATCATCGAAATGGAAGTGGAGGATTTCACGGCGGTAATAACGGTAGATTTAATAAGTCCTTTTATTGTTTCCAAAAATATTGCCAAAGGAATGATTCAACGCGGTGGAGGAAAAATAATCAATATTTGTTCTATGATGAGTGAGCTAGGAAGAGATTCTGTAAGTGCTTACGCTGCTGCAAAAGGCGGATTGAAAATGTTAACCAAAAATATGGCTACTGAATGGGCAAAATTTAATATTCAAACCAATGGAATTGGGCCGGGTTATTTTGCAACAAGCCAAACAGCACCAATTAGAGTAGATGGTCATCCATTTAATGATTTTATTATCAGCAGAACTCCAGCAGCTCGTTGGGGAGATCCAGAAGATTTGCAAGGTGCTGCCATCTTTTTATCTTCAAAAGCAAGTGATTTTGTAAACGGTCATATTCTTTATGTTGATGGTGGAATTCTAGCTACAATAGGAAAACCGTCCAACGAAAATTAGATTCAAGATGAAAAAACATACCACTGCTTTTGTTTTTTTCTTTGTATTACTTACACAATTTTCCTATTCGCAAAATGTAAAAGTTTTGAAAATAATTTCAGTTCAAAATTCAATTGATGTTGCAAGAGAACATGAAACAGTTGAATTGGATAGAAAATTACTTGGTCTCTCAAAAGAAATCAAGCTTTCTGATTTGTCAATCAGAATTGTAGGTTCAAACGATTTAATAACAACTCAAGCCATTGATGAAAACGGAGATGGAATAGAGGATATGTTATTATTTCAGCCTGTTGTAAAAGCAAATACTACTGTAAAATTCGAAGTTGTTGCTTTAAAGAATCCCGCGGTTAGCGAAATGTACTGTTATTCAAAATTTGTACCAGAACGAATAGATGACTATGCTTGGGAAAATAATAAAGTTGCTTTTCGAACATACGGGCCTACTGCACAGCGATTGGTAGATGAAAAGCAAAATGGAGGAACATTAAGTAGTGGTATTGATGCTTGGATGAAGCGTGTAGAATATCCTATTATTGATAAATGGTATGAAAATTTTATCAATAAAACTGGAACTTACCATGAAGATACTGGGGAGGGATTAGATAATTTTCATGTTGGAGACAGCAGGGGAATTGGTGGTATCGCAATTAAGCGGGATACGGTTTACCATGCCTCTAAAAACTTTGTTTCTTGGAAAACAATAGCAAACGGACCTATAAGAACCTGTTTTCAACTCAGCTATGCCGATTGGGACATTGACGGTAATACAATAACAGAAACAAAAAAGATTAGTCTGGACTATGGAAGTTTTTTATATAAAGATGAGATTACCATTAAAGGAACAAATGCTGTTGCAATTGGACTTACTTTGCATAAGAACACGGGCAAAACAGATTATAATGCAAAACAGGGTTGGATGTCCTATTGGGAAACTTCAGGTGATTCAGAATTAGGGACTGGTGTGATAGTTAGAAACCCAATTCTTGGTTATGACAAAATTGAGAAAAGTAAAAATCCTGACTTATTGAATAGTTACATTAATGCAAAAGTAAAGAACAATAAAGTTACTTTTTACGGAGGTTTTGGATGGAAGAAACAAGGAACTTTTTTGAATAATGAACAATGGACAGATTATTTAAGACAATTTTCAAGAAAGCTCGATAATCCTTTGATAATAAAAGTAAAATAATTTAAAATTAATGTTTAGCTCATTTCATACACCATAATGATTGATCTGAAGGCATAAACGAATGAAAAAAATGAAAAAAAACAATACTATAGGTAATTACAGATGGACAATTTGTGGTTTGCTTTTTTTTGCAACAACTATAAATTATTTGGATCGACAAGTACTAAGTCTATTGGCACCCACCTTATCGGAAAAATTTAATTGGTCAAACACTGATTATGCAAATATTACTGCAGTGTTTCAGTTTTCATATGCCATTTCAATGCTTTTTGCAGGTAGATTAGTTGATAAATTAGGCACGAAAAAAGGTTTTTCAATTGCAATAATTATATGGTCAATCGGTGCAGTTATGCATGCTTATTCAATACAAATCGGGAACTCATTGTCTAATATTTTTGCCGTTGTAGGTTTGGGTGCAGTTCCGGTTTCAGTTATTGGTTTTATGATTTCTAGATCTGTTTTAGGTTTTGGAGAATCAGGTAATTTCCCCGCTGCGATTAAAGCTACTGCTGAATATTTCCCAAAGAAGGAACGTTCTTTGGCAACAGGTATTTTTAATTCAGGTTCAAACATTGGGGCAATATTAGCGCCGTTAACTATTCCTTGGATAGCAGAAAATTGGGGATGGGAGACTAGTTTTATTATTGTTGGTGCAATAGGTTTAATTTGGTTGTTGTTTTGGATTCTTTTTTATGACATGCCTTCAAATCAAAAAAGACTTTCTAAAGCAGAATTGGACTATATTAATTCGGATAAAGAAACCGTAAAAACTGAGCAAGTCGATGCCGAAGAATCAAAAGTAAATTGGCTTAAACTGTTCAGTTACAAACAAACTTGGGCATTTGTTGTGGGTAAGTTCATGACAGATGGTGTTTGGTGGTTCTTCTTGTTTTGGTTACCAAAGTATCTTGAAGTTCAGTTTGGAATGGTAAAAACCGAAATTACAATTCCTTTAGCAGTATTATACAGCATGACTATGTTTGGGAGTATTTATGGAGGTTGGTTTCCAATGTATTTCATCAATAAAGGTTATAATCCTTTTGATGCAAGAATGAAATCAATGTTGATTATTGCTGTTTGTCCATTATTTGTTTTATTAGCACAACCATTGGGATATATTAGTTTTTGGATTCCTGTGGTAGTTATAGGTATAGGGGCATCAGCTCATCAAGCTTGGTCTGCAAATATTTTTACAACAGTTTCCGATATGTTTCCAAAGAAAGCTATTGCCTCTGTTATTGGTATTGGAGGTATGGCTGGAGGTATCGGTGGCGTAATCATAAGTAAAGTTGGAGGAGCATTGTTTGATTATTATGATCAACTTGGATCAATTCAAACGGGCTATACTATTATGTTTGTTTTTTGTGCGTGTGCTTATTTAATTGCTTGGGCAATAATTAAAATATTGGTACCTAAGTATAGACCAATAACTGGTTTGTAGTATTGTTTTTGATTATTTTAGTCAGCAATACCAGTTCTGGAAAGTTATTAAATATTAAATATAATTAAATGAAAAAGATTATCACTTTTGGAGAAGTATTATTACGGCTTTCTACCAAAGATTATCTAAAATTTTCTCAAGCATCGGAATTCAATGCTGATTTTGGAGGAAGTGAATTAAATGTTGCTACATCTATTGTGAATTTTGGAATAAATGCCGAGTTTATTACCCGTTTACCTGATAATGATATTGGAAAATCGGCTTTGCTGCAAATGCGAAAACACAATGTAGCAACAAACAATGTTGTTTTTGGAGGAGAACGATTGGGAATTTATTTTTTAGAAAATGGAGCTTCGGTTCGCGGAAGTAAAATTGTCTATGATAGACAAAATTCCTCTTTTTCAACTATAAAGTCAGGAATGATCAATTGGGAATCTGTTTTTAAAGAGGCAACTTGGTTTCATTGGTCTGGAATTACCCCCGGTATTTCTCAGGATGCTGCTGATGTTTGTTTAGAGGCGATTAAGGTGGCTAGCAAATTAGGAATCACTATTTCGACCGACTTTAATTACAGGGCAAATCTGTGGAAATACGGAAAATCTCCAAGTGAAATAATGAATGAAATGATTTCCTACTGTGATGTCATACTTGCTGGAGATTATGCCTCAGAGCAGTATTTTAATATTGTTCCTACGGGTACTTCAAAAAGAGAATTGGAACTGTCACTTTGTGAATTGTTGATGGAAAGATTTCCAAAAGTTAAAAAAATTGCTGTTACAACAAGAGAAAATCTAAATGCTTTACACAATACTTGGTCTGCTGTTTTATATGCTGGTAGTGAATTGTACGAATCCATAACCTATGATATCACTCATATTGTAGATAGAATTGGAGGAGGGGATAGTTTTATGGGAGCACTAATTTATGGGTTAAACACCTATGATGATCAAAAAGCATTGGATTTTGCAGTTGCAGCTTCCTGTTTAAAACATACCATCTATGGTGATGCAAACTTGGTTACAAACGCAGAAGTAGAAAATTTAATGGCTGGTAATCAATCCGGCCGTGTAAGCAGATAAATTATTATGTCAAAATTTACAAAAATACAAGTATTGAATACGTTACTGCAGCAGCGTATTGTTCCTTTATATTACAACAAACAAGCTTCTGTTGTTATTAAAGTTGTAGAAACATTATACAATGCAGGAATTCGTTTATTTGAATTCACAAATAGAGGAGATTTTGCGCATGACGTTTTCAAAGAGCTTGTGCAGCACAGTAGAGTAAGTTTTCCTGAATTAGCTTTGGGTGTTGGTTCTATTTCAGATGCTGGTACTGCAAGTTTGTACATGCAAAATGGAGCAGATTTTATTGTATCAGCTTCTTTTAGAGAAGACATTGCCATTGTTTGCAATAGAAGGAAAGTACCTTATATGCCAGGATGCGCAAGTTTAACCGAGATTGGCTTAGCCGAGGAAAAAGGGTGCGATATTGTAAAATTATTTCCAGGAAGTGTTTATGGTCCTGGATTTATAAATGCAATTCTTGGACCACAACCTTGGACGACAATAATGGTAACAGGAGGCGTAGATACAACCCAAGAGAATCTTTCTTCTTGGTTTAAAGCAGGTGCTGTATGTGTAGGAATGGGATCTAACTTAATCACAAATGAGATTGTGTCTCAAGAGAATTATGACCTTCTTGCCAAAAAAACAAAAGAATGTTTACAACTTATTGCCGATTTAAAATCTTAATAAATTATTGAGTAAAAGTTATTTTATTTAGATTCTATTTATGTTTTATTTATAAATACTATTGGATTATGAGCTGGTCTTACCTCTTATGTATTTGGTAGTTTAACATCTGCAGATTTTGCAGACAAAGTTGTTTAAGGATGTGCTTGGGAGTTTGCATCACAAAATAATCGCTTTTTTGACTTAATTCGTTTAGAAAAAGTGAAAGAAGCAAATTCATATTGAAATTCACGAGAAACACCACTTGATGCAACTACAATTACTGAAGCGGATTATACTTTTGCAATTCCGTTTAGTGATGTTTTGATAAATCCAAATCTGAACTAAAATTTGTTTTCATTAATGAATTGATGCCTTTATTACTAAAAAGAATAAGGGCACTTGTTTTTATGTGCTATTCTTTGTTTGTATTTCTGAATATGAACAAAGTGATTGTGCTGGGATATAATTTAATGGGGTTACATTAATAGTTGCTGTTTTATATTCGCATACTTCAAAATCTCCAGTTAGGGTAAACTTTGGCTTTAAATCAGTGACTAAAAGATCAAAGGAAACAATTTTGAAGCATCCGCTTCTACTGTTTGAAACCCTTGTAAATATAGTTTTCGGATTTACAGTATTACTAAATTTGTTAGGACTTGCAATAGCGTTAACATTATTTGTAGCATCGTTTGCACTAGTAAAGTACGAAACGGAATAACTACTTCCTAACGAGGAAAAAATAACAGTAGTTTTTTCAGTTAAATCAAATTTAGCAGTTGAAGTCGTTGAACATTCAGTACTATTAGTTGGAGTTCCTGGAACAAAATCATCATAGTATTAAACCAATATTGGTGCATTCCCGGTGATAGTGCTTGAACAGTAATGTCTTTATAAGTTAAACTTACTTCATATTTACCAGGAGCATCAATTATAAGGGTAGGGCTAATTTGACCACAAATGATTGCATCATCTTTTTTCCAAATTATATTGAATTTGCCAGGATCCAATTTAGAATCTAAAACTTTAGTTGAGCCACTACAAATACCAGTTCCATTAGATTTTAATAAATCATTCCCTAAACCAATTGGATCTAAGTCAAAACTTCCAATAAATACAACAGCATCATGACCCCAATCGCCATAAAGTTCAGTAAGGTCTACAATCGCTAATTTGATATGGTATTTTTTCCCTGAAATTACAGAAGAAGTAGCTTTCAATGGTTTTGTGTATCCACTGTAACTTGTTGGACTGGCAAATGGACTCTCTCCAGGTAGAGCAGTACCTCCTGATGTTAAATATTCTGCTACAGGAACAAAATATCTGTCAAAATAGGAGGGATTACTTGAGAGACAATCATCAGTTGGCAGATTTGGATCTACACCATCTACAAAATTATCATTATAGAAATCATTATTGTTAATTGTTGATACAGATTTAGGTTTTGTTGTTCGTAGCACTACAGCAATATTATTAGTATTTCCATTTTCATCAGTCAATAAAACAATGAATGTATCAGAAACTTTGTTGCAATCAGAAATTCCATAGTTTTGAGACGCAAAAACAAAGTTTAAATCTATTTTATCAACAGTTGGTACAAAAACAAAATCAAATTTTGTAGAATACAAAGAAATTCCAGTTAAATTATTGTCTTTCATAATTTTTACAATTAATAAGTATCATAAAAAGTATTTGGATTTTTTCTCAAGTACTCAAAAGTTAGATTTAAATTGGTTGATATTTGCCACCGTTTTTTTACTGATAAGTTATTTTTTTTAACTCGTTACTTGATTTTCTTTTCTTAATCTTTCTCAGAGGGGTACATTTCTTTATTGGATAGTATTTTATCTCTTGTATTTCTTTATTGGATTACAATTTTTGGAATTAAATAAAATCATATTCCTTCGGGATATAGGATCTTTTTGGAGCAAATTATATTGGCAGAGAATTAAAAAAGTATTACAGTGAATGATATTAGTGAGTTTAATGAAATTGAAGAAATAGTTCAATCCAGTAAATGTTTTAAAAACACTAATCTTACTGCAATTGATTTAGCTGAACTCGTTGAGAAAAATCCAAAAATAGTATCACAATTTATCAACCAATAGGCTAATAATAATTTTAATAAGTACATTAATAGATATAGAGTTGAAGAAGCTAAGAAATTATTATTAGATTCTAATTTTGAAAACTTAACAATAAAGGCAATTTCAGCTGAGGCAGGCTTCAAATCTAAGTCAGTTTTTAATACTTTTTTTAAATTAGAAACCGCTTACACACCAAAGGAGTTTAAAAACAATAATGGTTTTCAAGTTCTTAGTGAGTAGCTTTATTTATTATTTAAGTAATTTTCTATTTATCAAACATTTAATGGTTTTTATTGGTAAAAAATGTTTATTTATTGCGGTTGAAAACATTTCAATTATTTCTTCAAATTAATAATTCATTTCTTTTTTCTTTCGATATTTTTAATTTTGTTTTATATCCCTGCTATTGATTGTAATTGTCTTTAGTTAAAATTGTTACTTTTGATATTATAAAGTAGTTAGCGTTTAGTGTAACGTGCTGTTTCATTTTGTTTCTAAATGTACTTATAATATATTTGTTAGCGGTCATTTGATAAATTTTGAATAGTTTTATGATTTATAGTTAAAACAGAATTAAGTTAAAAATGTAACTCTACTATGTATGACCGCTAATTATGAGAAAATCTAAGTAAGGGATTTAAAATCTTATAAATCAAGTTGGTTTGCTTGGTTAAAGCACCAGTAGAAATTGGTTTAATTCTTTTCAAAAGAAAAAAAGGAAAAAAAGAAAGCAAGAAATGTGTAGCTTAAGGCTGTGGAAAGCTATAAGTCCCGAAGGGTGGTAAGTGTAACGGAGCCATTATGCGCTTGTAGCATACTTAAGTTACTACCTTTGCTACACTTTTGTTCTATTTTAGGAAACATTATATTTGATACTCTTTTTAATATTTGTAAATTTTTTTGCAGGTGTTTATGTATTGTGATTCTTATAAATATTATTATTAAAAGGTGTGTTTCAGACTTTTTCGAGACTAAATGATAGCAGTCCGAAAAGATTTGTTTTTTTTAATAATTTATTTAATGTTTGAATTATTATGTTTGGTTATTTTGATTTTTCATTTTGCTAGACTTATTTTGATTATTTTTTCACCACCAAATAAACCAACCCTGGATCATTCAGCAATCGCTCCATTTCAGAATGAATTATATCCTGAATATCCTGTTTTATTTGCAGATAATTCCGCTGTACCATAGCAGTATCAATTTTACGAATAACGGCAATATCGACATAATTATCCTGCTCTTTTTTAAGGGCTTCATGATCATTCAATATTTCAGAATGAAATGTTTTGAGTTCAATTTTACAATCAGGATCATCGGCAACCATACCTACGAATTCACCTGAACTTAAGGATGAAATTTTGGAAGGAGGCACTCCAGATTCCAATTGTTTGGAACGGCTAATGGAAGTATCGCCACTATTAATGGAAAGACTTTCCCTGTCCTGCATAATTTTACCAAACCGCTCCGAAAGTTGCTTGGCAGTATCGCCATTAACCTGACCACTGACGATATTTCCGGTAATATTCATAATCACATCAGCCTGCTCTCGACCATAGTCTTTTCGGAGTTGGCTAAAGTCTTGGATTCCCAGACAAGTCGCTACTTTGTTACTGCGTGCAGTAGCAATAAGACTATCCATATTATTGAGGTAGATGGTTGGAAACTCGTCAAATATCAGACTGCTTTTTTGTTTGCCTTTTTGATTGACCTGCTTTACCAAACGATTTACAAATAAAGATAATACAGCGCCATATATTTGTATTTTTTGAGGATTATTTCCCATACAAACAATCTTGGGTGCTAAAGGATTATTAATGTCTAATGTAAAATCATTGCCTGATAAAACATAATACAATTGAGGAGAGGAAAGTCTTGCCATTGCAATTTTTGCAGACGCTATCTGTCCTTCCAATTGTTCCATTACATCGTTGAGATAGGCATTAACAAATGGATTAATCAGTACCTCAATTTCCTTTTCGGTACGCAGGAGCGTGAATAGACTATCGTAGTCTGCCTGCATGAGTTCTATAACATGAGGCAGTGTACAAAATTCACCGCCTTTGTATTTTTTTAAGTACCAGATGATAGCCGAAAGAAAGTTAATCGGCGATTCCACAAAGAAATCACCCTGCCTTTTGATCCATTCTCTGTTTAATCCTAATAGAATTGTCCGAGCTGATTCGGATGCATCGGTGATGTCGGTCATAGAGGATGGATCCAATGGATTGCATCTGTGACTGCGGGTTAGGTCGTCAAAGTTAATGACATAAAACTTTGGGACTATAGGATAGAGGTGTTTGTATTTGAGCCACGTATTGTAAGCAATTTTTGAAAGGTCATCAAACTTAAAATCATAGATAAACATACTAAACCCTTTGCGAATATGTTGGGTAATCACGTGCCGAATTACAAAATACGATTTACCAGAACCAGGTGTTCCCAAAACCATTAATGCCCGAAACGGGTTAATGATATTGATCCAACTGCTTCTAACTTTATCTTTCAAATGGTATTGAGCTGGCAGGTTAATGGAGTATTCGTTTTCCAAAAGTCTTTCTTCTTGTGGAAAAGTTTCATTTTCTGTATTGAAAATGTCTTTGGGATTGAGTCTGTTTTTTATAATTCTCGATAGCAGTGTACCACCTGAAAGTATTAAAAGATAACCAATAGAAGTGATAACCATATAGACCATTGCATTTTGGACGATTTCTATTTTCAAGTATAATGAAAGACAACTAATAAAATAAATCAGAATACCTGTAATAATATAAGCAAAGGCTGTTTTATAATTCAGTTTTTGATCTTTACGACCTTTAGCGCCGATTAGAGAAATCACTAAAAATCCCAAAGCAAAGAGTTTGGATTTATGAAAATTGCTAAACAATCCTGTATTGTGGATATTGCCTAAAATGGTATTGGTGAAGCCGCTTACAAAATGCCACTCCCTAAAAGCCGCATAGCAGTAATAATAAAAGTGAATTCCTAAAACAACGATACTGATGAGTCTTGTCATATCCAGTATCTTTCTTAATGCCTGTTCGTTTTCTCCAGTCTGCATAGCCATAATTTTAGTTTTTATTGATTATCCGATTGTCCTTTTCTTTTTTTCTTTTTACGTTTTTTCTTAAGCTGGTTTGGAACGTAAGTTGCAGTCTGTTCAGATTGGGTAAGCATATCCAATAGTTGTCCAATAGTAGTAGATGAATCAACAGTTTTGTTTTTTTGAAAGGCACCATCAAACGAAGCTTTATCGCTTATTTGATTTGGAATTTTAGATATAGAGTTTATTGATTTCTCAATAGTTGAACCCGTCATTTTTTGTTCTGACCCTGTGATTAATCCGCAACGCTCCTGTATTGCTTTAGCACTATACTGTTTGCCTAGCGAACTGCCGTTAAAAACACATTTTGTGGTATGATCTACATAGGTAATCCCATAAAGTAATCCTTCGGTATTTTTTCTAAAAACAGTATCAATACCATCTTTTTTCAATATTTCGACTAACTCTATAAGTGATAATTTTGCCCCTAGAAATGCAAGATCAATAGTATTTTTCAACCTGCTCTTAGCGGAAGTTTGACCAGTGGGGCCGGATGTGAATTTCCCTTCTAAAAATTTCAGGGTTGGTCGGCTGTAAAAATCACTGGCTTTTATGGGCACGCCAATTGGTTTGCCGTTTTCATCCAGTATCCGATAGACCAATCCTTTTGCCTTAAATATTTTTGAATTTTCATTGCCCCTGTCTGCCAAAACATTGTACTGTTGCAACACTGCATTGAGTTCTGCAAGGCTGGCATATTTATAAGAAGAAAGCACCTGAGCCAATACATTTTCAATTGCTTTTTTGGATTGAATTCGCCCATATCGAATCTTGCCCATAGCAATAGGCTGGTGTTCAGTCTTTAATTTTTTATTTCGACCTTCTGCCACTACTAGTCCAAAGGATTTTTCGATTTCTTTTCGTGCTGTTTCGGATTGATTTTTCCCAAAATTCTGCATGTCAATCCGGCTTCCTTCCGCCCTTACTTTTATGGAAACTAAATGAATGTGCGGGTGTCCTGAATCGTGATGCTGATATACCAAATACGGCTGTTCTCCAAAACCTATTTTCTCCATATAGGTGTTGGCAATAGCCATTAGTTTTTCTTTTGAATGATTTTCTGACGGATCAAAATTCAATGAGATGTGTACGCTGTTTCGCTTAACATTGTCGTTCAACGCAAGCTGTTTTAAGAACCGGTTCAGTTTCATGGTTAGACTCATTTTATCCACATCAACAGGGTAATTCCTTTCACCGATACACTCTGCCACACCCTGTTTTACCTTGTTCTCATTATAGTTAAAAATGTTGTGTATCGAATGTCCTGTCTTTATGATTGCAACCATTTCTCGGCAATTTTTTGAATCTGTATTTTGATTTCTTCCACTTTGTTTAAAAGAATTTTTTTCTCCAGCTCTGAGCTGATAATCCAGTGCTTAAATTCAGGGATTTGCTGTAGCGTATGCAACTTTTTTACCGCTTGATTGAAGTTGTTTCCCAAGGCACTCAGTTCGCTTCGCAGCCGTATAATTTCCATCATAAATTCGTCAACTGATTGGTTCCGATAATTGGTTGTTATGGTTTCATTCAAAAGATTTTTACGGGCATATTCACTTAGCTTCCGGCAGGTTGATTTACTAAATTTCCGGAATATTTTTTGATATTCATCAGGCTTCAAACGTAAATGAAGCCATTTGGTGCGGTTGTTGTTTTTCTCTTCCATCATCTATCCTTTTCATCTTTTTCAACTCTTTTTTCTCTTTCAATGTCACTGCCCACGAGTTCCGAGTGACCCGGCAGCCAGAATCGGTTGTGATACAACCGGACATCTGGCCGATTGCAGGAACGTTGCAATCTTACTGCTGTTTTAAACGTTTTTTAGACATTTCAACATTTCTAAAATGCGCAAAACTTCATTTTTGCATTTATAGGCTCTTTTTATACTATGTGATATTCCAAGAAAGGTAATTTAGGAATTTCGATAAACTATGCATAGCGTCGATAAAATTTCAATATTTTTTGTAATAGCTATTTCATTATATTTAGAGTACTCAAGGAAAGGGCACACTGCGAATACTTTAGCACGATTGTAATTGAGCATCCATAAAGCCAATTAATCCAACCTATTTCCTTGCAAAAGAAGTGCTCTTTCTAAACAATAAACCAATTTTAAAAACAACAAAGTCCTGACTGTTTTCAGGAAGGTTTTTGGTTGTTCTTTTTGAGGATAAAAGCAATCATCAAACACTTGTTAGGTCGTCTTTTCAAGGCTTCTTATTTACCTTTATCAATCCTTATGGTAAACCGCTTCTTTTTAGACACCACTATTAATTTCATAGAGTATTATTTTTAACTCTATTTATCTCAAATCCCTGTCTATCTCAATGTTAATCCTTTATATCAGCTACTAAGTTAAGCAGGTAGCATGGATTCTACCTATCATGGACATATTATGTCCATGATACTTTAACAATGGCTTTATACCTTTGTGGAATAAATTATTAATTAAAAACGTGAAGAGTATGACAACAAATGATGTGGCCAAGGTTTTTGATACAATATTGAGTATCCCTGGTATGAATGATGTAGTGAAGATTGATTTGAAAATTTCACGAAAAAATGTGCTGTTATTAAACCATGTCATTGAACGTGGATTATCAGCGAAAGACGATGATAAACCATCGATTCTCATGACAAGTGTACCAGAAGATAATCTTCAGGAATTAAAATTGCTAGGAGAGGAATGTTTACAGAAAGCTGGACTTATCGAACTCCGTGGAAAACTCAATACATTTAGCGAAACGGGCAAATAGTGCAAAAGGGAGAATATAGCTAAGGTGGCAATAAACAAATACTGTTTATTGCCACCTTTTTTATTGGTCAATTTTACTTTACCACTACTTTTTTAAAACTTTAACTAAAATAGCGGATTTTGACAAATGGATGCCGTATTTCGGTAACATGTTATCAAACAAACAGCTGTAATTTTGATTCAGTTCTAATTCCAAATAATTAAAAGCAGATGCAAATTTTTTATTTAATTGGATTTGAATAGAATACTGAATTTAGTATCCTTTATAAAAGCAAAGTTGAAAACCACTTTATGAAAATAGCAATGCAAATTATATATGATTTTATAATTGAATAGACTAAAATTTAAAAAATATGAAATGGAATGTAACTACTAAGAATATATTTCTTGAAACAATTTGTCTGTTGTACACCCTGCTTTTTGTCTATGCAGCAGTCAGTAAATTAGTAGACTTTGAAAATTTTCAAGCTCAGTTGGGACAGTCTCCTCTTTTAAGTCCCTTTGCTGATTTTGTGTCTTTTACAGTAATTGCAGTGGAACTGATCATTGCTGTTTTATTGAGCATACCTAGAGTACGATATTTCGCCTTATGGGGAGCTATTGCATTAATGAGCATGTTTACCGCTTATATTGTCATCATACTGCATTTCAGCTCTTTTGTTCCCTGCTCTTGTGGCGGAATTTTGGAGAAATTAGGATGGACGGAACATTTGTTTTTTAATATGGCGTTGCTGCTTTTGGCAATAGCCTCAATTCTATTAGAAGGGGTAAACAATGGCATTATAATTCGCTTAGCGGTTTTAGTTTTAGGCAGTGCTTTTAGTATCATAGGATTATTTCTTTTCTCGGAAGATATTATGCAAAAGGAAAACCCTTTTATTCGACGGTTTCCACAAGCCACGGCTGCAAAGGTGGGGAGTATGGATCTTAGAAATCCATCTTATTATGTTGCCGGAACAGACAAAACTAAAATCTATTTAGCCAACCGTTTGGCTCCACTCCAAATTCTTGAAATTGATTCCAAGCTAAAAAACAAAAAGAAGTATACCATACAGCTCGATCGTGAGAATTTTAAATTTCGGGCAGTTGAGGTTCGGGTTAATGCTCCTTATTTTTATATGTTTGATGGTACAGTGCCTGTCATTTACAGAGGGTTGATTTCCGATTGGAAAGCAAAAGTTATCAGTGAACAAAAGTTTTATTTTTCAGACATAGTGTTTATGAGTAATAAGCAGCTGGCATTTCGAACTCAAAAACCACCAACGGGAGAAAATATTCTTGGGGTTTCCGATGGTTATGACAATCCAAAAGTGAAGTACAATCCGTCGGTATTGCAAAAACAGATGGATGGAATTTTCGATACAGATGGAACACTGCAATACAGTCACACATTGCATAAATTGATTTACACCTACTACTACCGCAACCAATATAGTATTACAGACGAAAATCTTGTGGTGGAGCATCGTGCCAACACCATCGACACCACTACCAAAGCAAAACTAAAAGTGGTTAAAATGAAACAATCCGGAGATCTAAAACTGCGAGCGCCACCGTATATGGTCAACCGTCATACGACAGTGCGGGGGAACCTGCTTTTTGTCAATTCGGTGTTGCGTGGGAAATACGAAAGAAATGAAGTTTGGAAATATGCCACTGCTGTGGATGTGTATGATCTATCAAGACAAATCTATGTTTTAAGTTTTTATGTGTATGACGAAGAGGGTTTTCGAATGAAAAACTTTTTCGCCAGCGATTCAGCCCTGTATGTTATTTCAGGACACTATCTGCTCAAATATGGATACGGAAAAAGAATCCAATCAAAGATTTAATAGAATAGCATAAGTAGATTAAAAAGATACCGGCCGGTGACAGGAGTAACGATCGAAAACCTGTAGAAAAGAGTAGATCATTTTTTTATTAATTCAAATTTTTAAGAGTATGAAAACAATCCTTTTAAGAGCATTTGTGTTGCCGGTGGCAGCATTTGCTCTAGCCAGTGCGGGTGCAGTAAGTACCAGCACTTCGGATGTAAGTAAAGCCGATGTTTTGATTACGGCTTACATTCACAATCCAGCGGTGGACAGTTGTAAAGAAGTTCAGGTAAACTGTGCTACGGGTGGAGGTCCAGTTTGTCTTAGCGGCAGTTTTACCGCCTACGGTGGAACCAAAGAATCTTGTGTCGAACAATTGCACCGCGTGAATTAAACACGCCAATTTTTCAATGAAAGGTAATGCAGTTTCTTAAAAACGGAAACTGCATTATTTTTATATCTATTTCTTATTCAGATGATGTTGCTTTTGATATCCATTCCGGTTCAGGTTCTCCCTTCAATAAATGATCAAACCAAGCCATCATTTGTTTGCTGAGATCTGCTTGATTGTCTTTATTCGCAATTGAATGATCTTCATCAGGATACACCAGCATCCTAGATATAACCCCCAGTCTTCGGAGTGCCAAATAATAGGTAATGCTCTGATTCCACGGAACGATTCTATCGTTTTTACCTGTCCACAGCAGCAGCGGTGTTTGTACATTTTCGGCATGCATAATGGGAGAGTTACGGCAGTATCCTTCTTTGTCATCGTATAACGATTTTCCAATACGCCACTGCTGGTTTTCAAATCGCCACATATCAGATCTAAAATTGCTATTTTTACTGATGTTAAAGTACATTGAAATGATATCGCTAATTCCCGCACCTGAAACAGCCGCGGCAAAGATATTGGTTTGCGAAATAATAAAATTGGTTTCATAACCACCAAACGAATGCCCATTCAAACCTATTTTGCTCTTGTCCACCAAGCCTTTTTTAAGAACTGCATGTACTCCCGCTGTTACACAATCAACGGCTGATATCCCCGGATCACCCATCTCGTAGATGATATCCGGCATTAATACAAAATAACCTCCCAGAGTATAATTGGTAACGTTAAAACCTTCGGGGTTTAGAGAAGAAGGGTTAACATAATGATAGAGATCATCGGACATAGTATCATAGATATGCACCACCATAGGGTATTTCTTTGTGGGATTATAATCAGCTGGATAAAAGAGGGCGGCTTTTAATTTTTGCCCTTTACTATTGGTATAATACAGTAATTCTGATTTTCCAAAGGAATATGCTGCCTGCTGCCTATTGGATTCAAACAGAATTTTGCTGATAGGATTATTCTTTTTCCTGAATTCCAGTCGTGGCGGCTGATTAAAAGATTGATTCTGAAAAATATAAGTACTGTTTTTACTCTTGCGTATTTCATCTATCTTACTCGAACCGTATACCAAGGTTTTTTCTCCTGATTGGGTGTTGTAAATAGAATAGCCCGTTGACCAATTTTCAGTATTTTCCGCTTCAAGTAAAATGTCTTTTGATAGATCAAAAATTACGGGCTTCCTACCATTGTAATTGACCTGTGAAACACCATCATATTCTATTTGGCTTATTCTGAAAACAATATTTTTCTCTCGTCCTTTGGTTAATCTGGAGCAAGAAGAACCATCAATGGCCACTAACCAAATATCATTGGCATCATACAATAAAACGTTCTTTCCATCGGAACTCCAAGCTGGAATACCATATACCATGAATTGATGAGGTACATTAGTAGCACTGCCGTTATCCCAATGAGTCACCACTTTTTGGGTCAGGTTGGTATGTGTTTTGGTGGCAGGATCATAAATCCACCAATTGCTTTCCCGGTAATACAGTATTTTGTTACTGAAAGGATCAAAACCCATTTGGTTCGGGTCACTAGATTGCTTTTTTAGAATCAAATTTTTAGTGCCGTTTTTTATATCTTTAAGATAAAAATCCGCTTCCTCATAATATAGCGACTGCAACCCATAAGAAAATTTGTTGTACCCTATAGCATACTCCTGTTGTCCGCTCAACATAATTTCAGGCAAATCATCGTCACTAAGTTGGGAATAG
>Ga0123337_10001662_pt1 | contig 27765 bp, 19 predicted proteins | sample frozenSSSSmetaG_FD_89792 | JGI IMG/M metagenome (GOLD analysis project Ga0123337, IMG submission 89792) | Glacier valley bacterial and archeal communities from Borup Fiord, Nunavut, Canada, to study Microbial Dark Matter (Phase II) -... | ecosystem: Environmental > Aquatic > Freshwater > Ice >...
ACGGTCAATGAGAGACACGGAACCTGTTGTCGGTTTGCGACTAAGGGCGCCGAACGGCATGGACTTTTAGGGGAGGTCCACATTGGCGGACACGACACAAAGCTTTTCGCAGCTGCTGCTTACCTATGGCCCCGGCGCGATGCTGGACCTGCCTAACCACGCGGTAGTGGTGTCTGGCCTCCAAGGCTGGAACTATTCGGGAGGCTACAAGCAGATCGAGGAGGAGCGGTTGGTTCCGCTGCTGAGGCAGCAGCTGAACCTGGGCGCCGAGTTCACCGGTCTCCGCGCACCGCCCGAGTTGGATGAGGAACGGCATGACAATGCCCGTCCCGCGGTCGATGTGGTCTTGTTTCCCCAATGGTTCACCGTCGAAGACGGAGGCCAGTCTGGCCAGGTTGGTGCTGCCCCAGGTGAGACCTGGCGGCGAATGGTAGAGTTCTCTCAGCTTACGATTACCAACGGCGACCGTATGCGGTTCTCCGACGATGCCGGGAAGAAGCACGACGTGAACCCGATCCGCTTCGTGGCTGCGTGTCCGAAGGGGCATCTTGAAGATATTGACTGGCGAAGGTTGGTTCATCGCACCGGTGACCACACATGCAAGAAATCGATGTTCTGGGTCGAGCGTGGGGTGAGTTCCGACCCGTCGGACATCTCCGTCAGGTGCAACTGCGGCGCCAGGGTTACTATGGCCGACCTCTACAAGCCCAAATTCCTTGGCACCTGTCGAGCGTTCAGCCCGTGGCTGAGGCCTAGATGGGCAGAGGGGGACGCGTGCGCAGAGGACCTTCGACTGCTGCCTCGCTCAGCGACGAACACGTATTTCTCGCAGACGATCACGATCATCTCGTTGACGGCTTCGAGTGACCGGTTGCTTCAGGTCATCGCGCAGCACCGCAGCTTCATCGACGACTTTGTTGATGACCCCACTCTGGTCAGCATACTTCGGCGAAACCGTCAGACCAAAGACGATTTCGCGGACTTTTCTGACAGCGAGATAGAGAAAGCCATCGCCAGCACCGGTAAGGGCGCGGAGGCAGACTCGACACAAAACCCAAGAATTGCGGAGTTCGACACTCTGGCATCCGGCGCTGAAACCATCGGTCACGATGGTGCGGGGTCGGTTTTGTTCGCCGAGACGTTGCCTCGATCCAAGCTCGTGGGCTCGCCGCAGGATATCGTAAAGGCGGTTGTGAAGGTCAATCGCCTTAGGGAGGTGACCTGCCTGTATGGCTTTACACGCCTCGAGCCGCCGCCGAGTTCCGCTGAAAGCGAGCTGGACGAAATTCAATTGAACGTCGATGGCGCGCCACTTGCTCGCAGCACGCAATGGCTTCCGGCCATCGAGCAGTTTGGAGAGGGCATCTTCGTCCATATCGACGAAGCGGAGCTGCAAACCTGGCTGCAGGAGCCGGCTGTTCAAATTGCGGCCAAGCAGATGTATTCGGCCGAAACGGTCGATGCTGCGCGCTTTGGTCGAACCGAACGGCATTTGGGAGCTGCCTACTGGGCAATCCACAGCCTGTCGCACGCTCTCATGGCCGAAGTCGCCATGGAGTGCGGGTATCCGCTGTCTTCTATCAAGGAGCGCATCTACGCCAGCGGCGCGGCTCAACCGGGGCGCTTTGGGCTACTGATATACACATCCACCGCCGGAGCGCAGGGGACTCTTGGCGGTCTCAGCGAAACGGCATTTCGGCTACCGCAGATTCTGGACCGAGCACTGCGCCGGGTAGAACTCTGCTCCAATGATCCAGTCTGTTCTGAGCACACCGTTGGAAGTGCTCTGGACGAAAGGCCACTACATGGAGCGGCCTGCCATGCATGTCTGCTGGTGCCCGAGACGTCTTGCGAGAGCAGAAATAGTCGTTTGGACCGAACGCTTATCGCCAATACTCTTCTGCGATCAGACCTGAGTCTGATTTAGCGTCGTCATGTAACTCAGCCTCGACTGCTCATTCGCTTTATGATGTCGAGCATCGTGCGATCAATCTCTGACGCCTTTCATCCCATCACGTGACCCTTTCCTTGCGCTAACGATACGGCCGAGATGCGCAAGACGCGAAGCGATTAGCTCAGCCGTGACGATCACTTCCGTCACCCTTTTCGGGGAGGCCGTTGACTTGGCCTTCGGTGCCGGGCTGGGCGGCGGATTGAACAATAGAGTGAGCAGGAACCGCGTAAGGCGCCCGGTCCACGCGTGCCCAAGTGCAGTCATATGCTTGTCTTTATTTAGCTGGCTCGCGACCTCGGACGGTTTTCTTATCCCGCTCCGCGCGTAGGCCCGCACAACCGGCATCAGTCGGTCGCAGAGCGCGTCTACCGTGAGGCTCTCATTGTGAAACTCCCGAAATTCGTCCCAGGACAGGTCTAGGGGAGCCGCGCCTCCTGCACTGCGTCCGGTTGGGGCGCTTTGGACCGTGCGATGTGTCGCAGTGCTGTGGGGCTTGGGAACTCGTTGCTTCCGGGTTGTCTTAGGTTTCGCCGGAGGCTTTCCCTTTGCTTTTGCTTTTCGAGATGCAGTGGCCAGTGGCTGTCGAAAACCGTGTACTGTCTTGGCGGTCACCTGAACGCCGCTTCCGGGCTTTCGGCCGGGCGGTACGGATTGGGTCTTGGTGGTGATGAGGTTCGGATACGGCTGCTTACCGCGCCGTACGACGACAACCTTTTCGTCGTTTCCGGGGGTCGAGCGTACGGGCCGCCCAATACCTGGCGACTGCCAATTGCCCGCGACGTTTTCCTGCCCGTTTTCAAGTGCCCTACGTCGTTTGCTGTCCTTCCCCCAGTCCAGCTTCCCGCTCATCGCTCCACCATGAAAACCTTCCTCGCCTCGTCCCCGAAGTGGTTGATTACCTTCACGACAATGCGCTTGCTCGCCGGTTGGGGGAAGGGGGGGGCCGGTGTCGGAGTTGAGCGAACTCCTAGCTTTCTGATAAACTCGCACGCCGAAACACAGCGGGCGCTCGCTGTCCGCATCGTCATCCTCACCAATATGGCGCTCCGGCTCCCGGACTCGGCGAACGCGATTGCTGCCCGCCTCATCCCCTTCATGATGACGAAGTCCTTCGAGGGCAGGGAGGACCGCAAGCTGGCCGAGAAGCTGCGCGACGAACTGCCCAAGATATTCAACTGGGCCGTCACGGGATGGAAGCGCCTGGAGGAACGAGGCCGCTTCAAGCTCGGGGCCACCGCGCAGGGCATTGTCGATGAGCTGCGTAGGACCGCCAATCCCACCCTGCACTTCATCTCGGTGGCCTGCGAGATTGACCCGACTGCCATCACCCCGAAGAATGAGCTCTACACGGCGTATCAGTTCTGGGCGGCCGAGGAGGAGATTATCGCGGCCAGCAAAGTGACCTTCTCCCGCGAGCTGTTCAACGCCTCGGACTTCAAGGTCGAGCAGCACCGGCCGCGCCAGGGCGAGCCCAAGCCTGGTGAGAAGGAGAAGACCCAGCTCCCATGCTTCTACGGCATCCGCCTCAACGCCGAGTGGAAGGACAAGCTGGCTACCACGCCATCCGACTTCTGAGGGCGGCCCGTGTGCTGGGTGTGCTGGGTAGTTTGAAGAGGTCGGCACTCTGTGGGAGAGAAATAACATGAGCGGCCAAGGCCCGTGTGCTGGGTGTGCTGGGTAGTTTGAAGAGGTCGGCACTCTAGGAGAGAAATAATATGAGCGGGTACCACCATACCAAGGCCCGCAAAGGCCCAGGTGACCGTCAAGGGGCACTTCTTGTGCTGGGTGTGCTGGCTAGTTTGAAGAGGTCGGCACTCTGTAGGAGAGATATAATATGAGCGGGTACCAGCCTTATGGGGCTGATGTTGTGGGCCGTACTCCATGCGCTGTCAGCACACTAGTGGGGGCTTGTGTGCACACCCTGTACAGGTGGTACTGTATTACTACGCAGGCGAGAGTAATAATACAGAGATATGTTATTACTAGCCCCCTGAGTACCGACCTCTTCAAACTACCCAGCACACCCAGCACACGGATGGAGTGAGGGGGCTCATCCTCGGCCCTGCCCTGGTAGGAACCTAACGCCACCCCGTGCACATCCAGCACGGGCAGCACACCACCGCCGACCCCAGCACAGCACGTACGCTCGGGTACTACGTACACCACACATCATGAGTCATCGATGGGACTAGATACCCATCGACACAACGTACCCCCAGCACACCCAGCACACCACCATCAGGCTCTCATCGAGTCCATCAATCGTTAACGCGAGGGCCATCGAGTCATCGAGACCCCCCTCCCCTCTCGGGTCCTCCCTGAATGTGGGGCAGCGTGGGGCGGCAGAGGGTCCCACACCGGGAGCAGCTGCGAGGTGTTTGAAGACGATATGCAGTCGGTCGCCCCGGCAGTCTGATCGACTACCTGGCCAGTCGTGTTTATCCCTGTCCGGCGGCCACCCTCCCCACTGCATATCGCCAATTTCAGAGGAGCCGGAGACGCCGAGAAATCGGGATAGCTGGGTGCATATTTGCACATGCACCCATATGGAGTGGAGACGCCCGGTACACCGGACCTGTGGGTGCATTCTCTTGGTTGGCAGCCTGCATCGCAGAAGCCACCCGTCAAGTAGCACCGGCGGCTGGTGGGTCCGGGCCCGAGCTTTCCCGCACGTGGCTCCACGTTGGCTGCGCCTCGGGTCGGAGCCATCCAAGCCCCCAAAGCGAGAGTTCGGCCAACGCGGGCAACGTGGGGCAATAAGGGCGTCGGCCGAATGACGGGCGGGTGGTCGGGGCCGGCAATTCGCCTTGGCCGGTTTCCGATCTTCCATTTTCAAATCATTATTTGAAAATACGAATTTGGCCGAACCGAAGTGGTATCGAGTCAAGTGCTATACCACTACAAATAAGGGGTGCCGTAGCGCCTCCACTGGCACATGCCGCGCCGATGGACCGACCGCCGGGCTAAATTAGGCGGACCACTACAATTTGACTTCGAAACGCCCGGTTTCTGGGCGTCTCCAGGGTAACCCAATAATCTCAGTTTACTACCCAGCACCGAGTGCCGCTGTGCATTTAAGACGACTTAGCCACTCGGTATGAGGATCGCCGGGGCGGTCGGAGTAGTGGTATGCTCCAAAAGTAAGTTCATAGCTGCTTCCACCGCGGGACCCTCTGCCGCCCCGTGTTATGATTAATGCGTTGAGGACCCAGACCCCCCGGGGGGAGGTCTCGATTGTATTTCGCGGCGTCAAGGACCGGATGTAACCTGGCACTGGGGGGCCGATTGCGAGTTGCTTCTCAGAATGTTGCCAAACGCTTGAATAGTTCCGGACGACAACTAATCGCCAAGGTGGCCGAACACAACGTGGATATTGTCGCCCTTCAGGAGATCACAAGCGCCCAAGCCGATGGCTGGTGCGCACTGCTCGCAGCTGAGGGGTACCCACACATTGTCAGAGGCGTTGGATATGGCAGCAAGGGCGGCGCTTTGTTGGCAGCGAGACTGCCGATCTCGCCGACTACGTTGCACACTGGAGAACTCGCCGGCCCAAGGGTTGCGGCGGGCGTGGTTGAGGGATTGCCGATAGCATCGGTATACTTTCCGACCGGGAGCGGACTGACAGGCTGGTCCGCCCTATACGACGACCTGATGCTTCACTCCGAGATACGCCGCTTCGTGTTGGTGGGCGATTTTCAGATGGCGGTCTCCGAACTCGAGATTAGCAGCGGCACGTTTCCACGTTGGCGAAGAGATCCAGCCTACGTTGCGATGGCGGGACGCCTTTCGGACGGTGCATGGCGAGCGCCGAGTTGCCTATTCACATCAACACAACAGTGGCGCGCAATGGCTCAATGACCATGCGTTTATCCCTCCGGAGTTTGCGGTGCTGAGATGTGAACTCGACTGGTCGCCAATCGAGGAGCGCCTATCGGACCACGCATCGCTGATCTTTGAGCTCGAACCACTTCAGCGGAGCAACGCCGGGTGACCCTGTCTCCAGCACGCGTGCTGGCGGTGCTGGGCACTTCGTACCCTCCGGCAAATATCGCTGAGATCATTCGGCCATTAGGCCCTATCCAATCTTCGATCCTTCTTGCGCTGCATAACACTAGACTCCGCCTTCGGTGGTAGGCCATGCGGTAAAAGGCCAGCACACCCAGCACACCCAGCACAGGTTTGGGTCACCAGACCGGCAGTTCCTCCTTCGCCCTGGCCTCCCACTCCGGCTTCAGTCGCACACCAGCGTAGTGCGGCACCTGTTTGCCCTTGTCGTCTCTGGGCCGCGTGGTGCTGACGCGATACCCGCTGGCGACCAGCAACTCCTTGCCAAACATCCCGGGGTCGAACAGCCTTGTGACCCCGGCATCGTTCACCCAATGCTCGAACGCGCGGAATAGGGTGTCCTTGTCTGTCATCGTCATGGGTGCGATTTCGCAGCACTCGTCCAGGAAAGCGTGAACTGGCGCGGCGTGCGAACTGGCGTGACGGTTCATTTCAATACCATCCGGTGTCAGCAGGAAGTGGCCGCGCTCGTTGAGTCTTCCCCATCCCTCAATTGCCCAGTTTAGGATCGCCGGCAGCTCCTTGAGCAACCGGTCCGTCAGCTTCGTATCCTCCTGACCGAGATAGCTCCTCTTGAGTACGAGGGGCACGATACGGTTGATCAGCGCGCCAGACATGTCAGGCATCATGAGGGGCACATTTGACAGCAACATCAGGCGCGCGGAGAGTTTACCCACCCAGTCGCCCTTGAACTTACGAGCGACGTTGATGTCGTCCTCGCCAGATATCCGCAGGATGTTGCCGGTGATCTCGCCAGTGTCGCTGCTGCGGGATACTCGCATGTCGGAAACGAGCATGAGCTGCTTCCCGATAAGGGTCTCCATCCCAAAATCCTTGCCCAGCGCTTTCAAAGACGGCGAGGAGCAGTTGTCCTTGCCTAGCAGCGAGGTCAGTACTCGGCCGATCGTCCCTTTTCCGCTACGCGGAGGGCCAACAATCAGGAAGATCTTTTGCTGGCTCGTATCGTTGGTCAGCAGATAGCCAAAAATCTCCTGGAGCGCTGAAATGCTCTCGGGGGAATCCGACCAGATGTCGTTCAGAAACCTCAACCACTCGACCGGCGGTCCGCACTTCTCGACCGGCGAATAGTCGAATGGCAGTCCATTGTAGGTGAAGAATCTCGGGGTCAGCGGCATCAGCCTCTGGGTCGGAATGTGCAGCAGACCATTATGGCAGGCAACGATTTCGCCTGGGGACAAGTCGTGCGGCTGCGGCCGAAACCACACCGGTGGCGTGTAGGCGTGGCGCTCCCTGAAACACATCCCCTTGAGCGCATCGAGCACACTTGTCACCATGGCGGTTGTGGGTTGAAGTGGCTTGCGTGTCTTGACGTTGAACGTATCCTCCAGGAAGTCCCACATGTCTGAGCGCACGTGGTCATCTTCCAGTTCAACGTAGCAGTTGTGCCGAAAATCAAGCCAGCTGCCGTTGGTGTAGATCAGGTTGCGCCGGACATCCCCCATAAACTCTCTGGCGGCACCACGGACGTCGTCCGGGTCAATTTTGGTGAGTCCTTGCTGCTGGATCTCAGTGTCACGGGCAGCTGTCTCTTGTTCGGCTTTGTTTTGCTTGCCGCGCTGCTTCGCTTCGGACAACGCTTTGTCCACCATTTTGGTCAGATCGCTCTGTGCGGGAAATTTCTCGCTACGCCACTTCTCTCGAAGCGTCTGGTAGCGCGCCGGGTCGAGATGTTTCAGCGAAGCGAGCAGCGCGACATTTTTGGGTGCAAACGTTTCGGCGAACTTCTCTCGCGTAATCTTATCCAGTGCCGCGAAGTTCCCCGCGGTCACATTCGCTCCCTTCTCGGCGGCATCAATGGAACCGGGGACAACGAAGGTCTTGTTCATGGCCGGCCATCTCCGAAGTCAAGATCATCCAAGCTGCGTGGTCCCACAGTGAAGTCGGGCATTTGCTGAGGGTCGTCGAACCGAAAGTTCGGCTCGATCTGCCGAACCAAATCTGGACGACCTGCACGGGCGACATCCGCCAGGACACGCATGTAAGTCGCACCACCGGCACGACCGGAAGTGAAGCTCTCCCAGGTTCGCACATTCCGCGCTAATGCTGTCTCGTCGTATGTCTCGTCCTGCGCAGCCCACGTCGCCCAGACCTCGAGCCCATCACCCGCCGTGGCATCGTGACAGGCCGCAGCAAACGGAATCCACTTGGTATTGTAGTCGCGGTATTCTCGAGGATCGAGCACGGCGAGCAGTTGCTCAAGCTGCTCGACAGCTAGCTCACCGCCGCCATACACCCGTGGAGCTTTGTCTGGCCGCTGCAACATGTCGAGCAACCCCTCCGGCGCCAGAGGCGCTTCGCCAATCGGCGCGCTACTCGGATCGACCGCATAGACTCCACCGGTCTCGATGTGCCGCGAGCCGGGCGCGACGACAAGGCCGCCGGAGGTCTTGATATCGATACCGCGATAGCCGACCAACGCCTTGCTTACCGCCAGGCCAACCGGCTTCGTAAAGTATAGGTGACGCCCGCCATCGCCGCGACCCGACAGAACGGTTGGCACACGAGCAGTATCGATGCCTACGTCGCCGACCAACCGCGCCAAAGGATCGTCGCCGGCGTCGAAATGGCGGGGATCGACGTCGATGACTAACTGAGTTGGGCTCAAACAGATCCCTAGGTTGCCCCCGCGTTTCAGCCAATCGATCAGTTGCACCGCGGTATAGGTCTTGTTCTGCCATCCCCTTTCGCGGGCGTGCTTTGTGCCGGGGGCAAGCGGGAATATTCGATAACCAGCCTCAGCGAATGGGCGCAGCATCGTTTTGGCCAAGTCAATCTCTGGCTGCGTGCGGGGTCTTAGCGGGTTCAGTGGCCTGTCGGTATTTGTTGCAGCAACCATTTGAAAATGTCTCTGCTCACATCTTGATTCGTCGCTAGAATATGCGAGACCACATGCTAAGAAATGCCGAGGTGACGAGGTTACTGATTTGATATCAGGCCAAGACCACACTCGGCAGTTTTAAAACTGGACATCGAATCCAGCTCTTTGCGAACACTTCGTTCGGGAACGTTACCCCGCGATCGCGTTGGCGGACTCTGAAACCTTGCCTACAACGACCATACCGTCCTCGCTGCCCCCGCGCGCCAGCCTGATGACTTCGACCCAGCTAGCTGAATTCCCGGTCGACGTGTCGATAACAGCCAGATGCCCTTGCGCAGGAACCATGAGCCGGATCAGACGCATGAGGACCCTACGACCGACAGCCGTGTTCAGGATGACGACGCTAGCCGTTGCGAGGAACTGCCGCATCTGCTGCTGAGCGAACGTCTGCGGACCGCCTTTGTCGAGGTCGATACCTTCGGCGCGATACCTCCTCCGGTTCCAGTCCGAGTCATCGAACACCACGACCGCAGGGTCCGTCACTTCGAGCGGAGGCCCAGCTTTTTCCGCGCTGATGAGCATCAGCTCAGTTTCACGGGCGCGGGGACGGAAATATACATCCGTCGCGGGCGCCTTGCCGGGCCGCCTGACGAGGAGTTGGTCGAACTCCTTGCCTTCTTTAGTCTGCATTGCATTCTCCCTTCATATTGCCGCTTCATGCGGCGACAGGCGAGAGATGGGACAGGCGGCCGGATGAAAAAATGGACAACTCCGCTAGGAAACTGGAGTCATTGGCAACGCTGAGGCTTCGGTCGTGCCATTCCGCTCGACGTCACGCTTCATGAGCTCGTAGACGCGTGACAGCTTCCACCTGCGAACTTGTACTCGTTCAACGCCGCCGGCCGCTCGACTAAGTGCGGCGATCGAGGCCGTCTTCCCGACAGCAGCGAGTTCGGCGTCCAATCTTGCGGCATTCAACATGGCGTCGAACTGATGTCGTCGCCTAGTCTCCGCGGTCCAGTAGGTCTGATCGAAGCCCATAGTGAGAGCAAGGGCCGTGAGGACAGCAGGCTGAAGCACTCGTCCATGCGTCGAGTGCCACTCTATCATCCAGTATACGGCGTTGCGAACAGATGCCGATCGGGTGGTCCCCTCACCTTCCACTCGTGCGCAGATCTCAAGCGCGATAAAACGAACCTCGGCATGCCACCCGGACTCGCCAACTGGGTCGAGCCAGTCCTCCCCTGGGTATGGAAGTCCGCCTGGACCGACTTTGAAGGGCCGATCCTCTTGAAAGGCAATTCTCGCGGCCTCGAGCTTTACGGCGAACTCGGGGAGCGTCTTCCATCCGTAGACCGTGCTGGCGCTTACCCCGAGCTCGGCGGCAATTGCCGTCCACGCTAACGGCGACCCCCCGGTCTCGGACCAAGCCCGCATCAGGATGACCTCGTACACTTGGATCATCCGCTGCACATGGCCTGTCACGCCCAGTGCATAAGAAAGTGCCACGCAGAACTCCGATGGAACGGCGCGGTCTAGGTCGGTGAACCGCTCAATGACGCGCCCAAGCCACCAGTTTCGTTTGGGTATTGGGTGCCAGTTGGCCTGCTTCCTGTAGTCGGCGATCACCTGCTCAGGCAAACGCTTAGCTATCTGATCCGTGAGCTCGTCGCTACCGCGATCCGATTGAGAGAACCGGAAATGGGGTTCGTCCAAATTGGGATGCATGCCCGTGATTGGCGGATCTGAGATTGTGAAAGGATTTCCGTTCATTGGCCCCACTCTCTTGGGCTTCAATGTGAGCCTAATAGTCAAACAATTTATTGATACGCAGATTTGTATTCAGTCGACTGGACGACAGCGACAGAAGAAGCTTGAGTGCTACTCACCATAGCCCAAATGTTCTCCGTCCGGCCCAGTCCGGGCTCGCGCCAGTGAAACCGGACGAGATCGTCCCGGTCGAACTGACGGAGAGCCGAATGTCCAAGAAAGCTAAGTCAAAGCCCCACGAGTCGCCCAGCGAGCCGACAGCGTCTAAGCAGGACCGAGTACTTGCGCTGCTCCGGCGACAGCAGGGGGCGTCAATCGCGGAGATCTGCGAGGCGACCGGCTGGCAGCCCCAGTCGGTCCGCGGATGGATGGCCGGCGCCGCCAAGAAGCGCCTGGGCCTCGTCTTGGTGTCCGAGAAGGACGAAGGGGGTGTACGCCGGTATCACGTCGCGGCAGTGGCGCAATCGGCATGAACCCGGCGGACAAGATGGCCGACGCTGCCCCCGAACGTCTGCTCAAAATGCGCGAGGTGGTCGACCGAACGAGCCTATCTCGAAGCAAGCTCTACGACATGATGCGGGTCGGGAAATTCCCTCCACCTGTTCACCTTGTCGGGCGGCGAACGGCTTGGCCCGAGAGCGAAGTGAATCGGTGGATCATCGAGAAGGTGAACGCGTCGCGCTCAAGTAACAGTTAGTCACCGTCCGGGACGAACACGGCCGGGTTCCTTCCTCCCGGTCAAGACCGTGCCGAAAGGGGCAGATAGTTGGTCTTTCATCGGCCAGGCCGTGGCTAACGGTCAAGCTCGGGCATGCTCTCAAGAGCGCTCACGAAGGGCGAAGCGACGGGCGGTAGGAGAAGTCGTGCCCACAACGGTTCGGTCGTGACCCGCTTGCCAGCCGCGACCTTGTCGAATAACGGCACGTTGGACTTGCGGACACCGCTTGGATACCGCACATCTTGCTTGATACCCATCGGAGTACAAGATGTCTTCACTAGAAGCGGCGCTAGAAGAACTCGACGGCAAAGTTAAGAATGCCGAGGCGGCCGCGAATGCCCTCGCCAATGCGATTAAGCGGGCCGGTGCGATGTCCAAATCCGGAAATGTAGCGCAGCTGGAACGGCAGCTCTCAGCGCTGCCGGATCTCCAGCGCGCCGTTACGGACGCCGTCGGTGACCTCGATGGCGGCTGGACTTTCGGGACACGCGAACACCTTGAGTCGGGCTATGCGGCGGAACTGCTCGCGGCGGCGCAGGCGGCCGGGTTGTCGCTGTTCGAAAAGGACGGCAGGCTGTTCGCCTTCCCTTACATCGTCCGGCTGCTGCCCGGAGATGGTGCAATTCGCATAGGGCCCGCGACAGAGCGTGCCATACGCCCCAAAGTTGTGATCGAAAAGCTCAAGGCGCTAGTCGGGAAGCCGCATAGAACCAACGAGTCGAGGTTTCTCGATCTACTGTACAAAGCGTACCAACGGCTGACAGGCAATGATTGGAAGAGGGTGGAAAGTGGTAGCGGACCGGAAGTCCGGCTGAGCGATATACACGAGGTCATCACGCTCCTGCCCGGCGCCGACTACTCGCCCGAAGAATTCGGCAAGGACCTTCTGCTGCTCGACCGGCAATCCGACCTAAAGACGCGCGACGGAGCTTCGTTCATCCTAGGAGGCTCGTCGCTGGGGCGGGGCGGCAAGAAGATCGTGATCTACGACGAGGTCGGCAACACGCGAGAATTCATCGCGATCCAGTTCACAAGGGGAAACTGACATGTCCCTCAGCGTCGAGAGCTGGCTCAAGGTCCTCACCAGCGAATATGTCACCAGATATGTTGCCTCCGGCGGCTCCGCCGTTAAGGTGGTGATCGGCAACAGCACCAGGCTTGAGGACGTCGACGCCGGAATCGCCAATGCAGCGCAGCAGGCGGGCCTTATTTCCACCCGGGTCGATGCAGCGCGGACCCGCATCCACCTAATCCAGAATGTGTTCTTCGCGGTTGCGGAGGGCATCGATTGGGAAGGGCTGGCGCAGCGCTGGATGGAAAGGAAGTTTGGCGACGATGGCTATACGTGGCCGCGGCCCGGTCAACGGGTGCCCCTCAGCGAAGTGGCGGAGGCAAACAACCTGACCGAAGCTTTGCTTTCACGCACGATCAACTCCTGGCTGAGCAGCGCTATCGCCCGCGATCCAGCGATGGCGCAGGATTTCCGCAACGGGATGGTGCAACTCTGCCTCGGGCGGCTAGAACCTGACGATCCGATGTCCTCGCCGCCTGTAATTGAGTGGCTGCGCGGCACGCTACGGGCCATCAGCCCGTTGCGCGACGTGCCGATCGGTGCGCGAATCACTCGGAACAACGGCCGCGCCATGCTGCGCTCGCTTTGCCGTTGGCTGAAACTTACGGGCAGCGCCGGCCTCGTCGTGCGGCTCGACCTCAGGCATCTGACCGCAACCGCGCCGGGGCCCAACGGAGAGGCGCGCTATACCCCAACTGCCGTGCTAGACACCTTCGAGGTGCTGCGCCAATTCATTGATGATGCTGAGCTGTTTGACGGGCTGCTGCTAATCTGCCTCGGTGACGACGCGCTGGTTGACGGTGACCCGCGGCGGAGCATCCTCAACTATCCGGCCCTTCGGTATAGGCTCGAGGCGGATGTCTTCGCGCTCAGACATGACAACCCGCTGGCGCCGCTTGTACGACTTGGTGCGGGCGACACCGCGCGGCTCAGCAACGGGCATGACATGCCCTACTCGGAAGAGCGCGTCGCGATAGAGGCGCTGCGCGCAGGGGTGCCGAACCGGACGGCCATCCGCCGTCTCACCACTCACGAGCCGACGCTGGAAGCGGGGTTCATAAACGGCCTCACAGCCTTGCATGCGGCGGCTACGGGTAGGGCGGCACAGCACGGGTTCATGGTGGCAGGCGAGTTCGGCGCGGGCAAGTCGCATCTGCTCGGGCACTTCGCGGAGGTAGCCAAGCAGCGCGACTTCGTCGTTAGCAAGGTGACGATCAGCAAGGAGACGCCGCTTTTCAATCCCGAGCGCGTGTTCGTCGCCGCGATGCGCAATGCCGAACTGCCCGATCACAATGACGACGTGATGCGTGTGGTGGTCCAGCGGCTGCTGGACCAGCCAGAGGACCTCGCGGCGCTGGAAACTTTGGTCAGCGCGCCCAGCTCTGGTTTTTCCACAATCTTCGCAGCGCTTCTACACGTGCTGCCAAAGCGGGTACTGATCGAAGAGGACCGGGTAGCGATCGCGCGGTTCTTCGCCGGCGGCAAGCTCGGCACCCCGCGCATTCGCGGCTGGTTGCGGACAGCCGGCTCGATCAAGCTGTTCGATTTCCAGCACGTCAAGGCAGCGGAACTGGTGGAGCAACGGATGCGCTTCGCTCCGTTGCTGTTCCGGGCCGCAGGCTATGGCGGCTGGTGTCTGTTGATTGACGAAATCGAACTGGTCGCCCGCTACAGCACTCTCCAGCGGGGGCGGAGCTTTGCCGAACTCAGTCGCTGGCTCGGCCTCGATGCGGCCCAAGCGCTGCCGGGGCTGGTTACGGTGGGCGCCGTCACGACGGACTTTGCGAAGATTTTTAACGACCGGCTAGACCCGGAGAAGATCCCAGCGCTGTTCGAGGCCCGCGACGCGCCGGAAACAGCCCGACTCGCCGCCGCAGCGATGGAAGCGATTGAGCGGCAGTCGCACAACTTGTCGCGGCCGGATGACCGCCGGCTGCGCAAGAGCATCGAAGAGATCGGCTGGCTCTACAAGGCTAGCTATGGTTGGAGCGGCAAGAGCCTGGACATCGGCGAAGCCCGCAGCTCGAAGCAACTGCGCGCGTATGTGAAATCCTGGGTCACCGGGTGGGACATCGAGCGGCTCTACGGGGTTGCCGACACGATCGGCGACCGGCCGATCGTCCTTGACAACTCGGAAGACCCCGACTTCGAGAAACCCACTGACCCGGGCGACGAGGATGAGTGACGGCCGCTGGAACAGTGTGCCCGCCTACCTGACTTGGCCGGCGCCACTGTTTGCGTATCAAGAGGATGGGATCGCGCGGCTGATTGCCTCGAAAAACCTTCTGCTGGCTGACGAGATGGGCCTAGGTAAGACCATTCAAGTAATTGCAGCGATCCGCCTGTTGTTTGCCCAGGGCTCGCTTAAGGACGCGCTGGTCCTCTGCCCGGCCTCGCTGGTGCTGCAATGGCGGCGGCAGTTCCGCCTCTGGGCACCGGAACTAAAGCTCTCGACCGTGGTCGGGTCGCCCGAGGAGCGCAGCCGGGCCTGGCGAGCGACGGCCGGAGTGTTCATCGCCGGCTACGAGTCGGCACGCGCGGATATCTGGGGGCGAGCCGCCTGGTCGCCGGGGGTGCGCACCTTTGGTGTAGTGGTCGCAGACGAGGCGCAGCGGCTCAAGAACGCCAAATCCGAGCTGACACTGGCGATTCGGCGGATCAGGCGTGAGCGGTGCTGGACGCTGACGGGGACGCCGCTCGAAAACCGTCTTGACGATCTCTTGTCGATACTCGACTTCACTGTGCCCGGCGGGTTCGACCCGGCGCACAAGGCAGCGGGCTTGCGGAGGCTGATGGGCGAGGTGCAGCTTCGCCGGCGGCGCCGGGACGTACTCCGGGACCTTCCGCCTAAGCACAGTTCGACGGCGCTGCTAGAGCTGAGTTCTGAGCAACGGGGCGCCTATGACCGTGCACGGCAAGAGGGGCTCGTCCGGCTCAGCGCCTACGGACGGGACCTACGGATCACGCATGTGCTAGAGCTTATCCTGAGGCTGAAGCAGATCTGCAATTTCCTGCCCGAGCCCGGATCGGCGTCCGTCAAGCTTGAGCACCTCCGCACCCGACTGGAGGCAGCGGCGGAGGTGGGCGAGAAGTCACTAGTGTTTACCCAGTTCGCCGACGAGCGCTTCGGGGCGGCACGGCTGGCTAACGAGCTTCCGGGACTGGCGCCGCTTGTCTATAGCGGTGCGCTACCACCCTCTCATCGTGCTGGGATCATCAGTGCGTTCGAAGCAGACGACCGGCGCCCTGTGTTGATCTTGTCGCTCAAGGCCGGCGGGTCGGGTCTCAACCTGACGGCCGCCTCGCATGTATTCCATTTCGACCGCTGGTGGAATCCGGCTGTCGAGGCACAGGCCGAGGACAGGGCGCACCGTATCGGCCAGACAAGAGACGTTCATGTCCAAGCCTACGTCGTTGCCGACACCATCGAGGAGCGCATCCAGGAGGTACTGACCCAAAAGACCGTCCTATTCGACGATGTGATCGACGGGATCGACACCGGCGCTTTGGCTCGCCTCGACCTTGATGCGCTGCTTCGGGCCGTGCAGGACTGACACACTTACACCGGGGCAGTGGCCGGTTGCGGCACGAGTAGGGACGTCATCGAGATCGAGCACCTCGGCTGTTCGTAAGGCCTCGCCGATATCCGGGCGTGGTGCAATTGTGTAAGGACATCGATCTTGATTGGCTCGCAGACCTTGAAGTGCCACTCGCGAGTCTCGAAGCTTCGCTAGTAACTTTGGTCGGCCGCAAGCTGTGGGATGCTCTCGACAAGACGTTCGATAGTGAGACCGCCCCGGCACCGCCCGCCCCGTGGCGAACGGAGGGGTTGCCGCTAGAAAGTGGGAGGCAAGTCACAGGAGCCGGCTCGGACAAATTGCATGACCTGAACAAGATTATCTAGGCGTTGCCTAGCTTTGCTAGACCGCTGAGCCGGATGTATTCCGGTTCATCGACCACCGACGGCAGCGCTGTTCGAGCGTCGTCCAACAGCGTTTGAAGATCGGGCGGCACCGGAAAGGCCTTCGGATTAATCAGGGCGCTGGCGAGCCGAAGGAAGGCTAGCGGCTGGGTTTTCACCAGATCGCTGTGCCTGCTTTCGAGGCGGAGCGAATGTGCCAGGTTGTAGAGCTCGTAGGGCACCACGAGGTCCCGGACAGCCTCGACGACTTCAGGAAATGCCTCCCCGCTGTCGAGCGCCATATGTGACAGGTATCTCGACGTGGCCGGGCTGCGGAGCGCGGCGTCGAGCGGGTAAACTGCGGAGAAGTACGGCCCGACCTTCTCCCGCCACCGACCCAATTGTCCGAGTTCGTCGAACGTGGTGTTTCCCATTATCTTCCAGAAGGTGAATGACGCGTTCTTCCTCGACGCAGGTGGGCCGATGGTAAGGACGCGCTTTATCACCCCGTCCTCAAGAAGCATGTCATCGTTGTTGCCGTAGCGGTGCCAAATCCCCACGCTGACAAAGCGATCGGAGAGCGTGGCGAGTTCGTCGTCCCGCAGTTGCCGACGCTGGAATGCTTCCAGCTGAGCATCTTTCAGAGCATTGAAGAGGCCGGCATCTCGCGGGGGGGTTCCGTGAGCGTGGGCGTTCCATAGTAACGGTGCCTCGGCATGTGACCACATGAGCCGGGGGACAATGTTGGTGTACGCCCATTCGGCATCGACCTGGTGAAGCCATGACAATGTTTCGGCGAGCATTACCCTACCGAGTAGCCCGGCTCGTCCACCGGCGGCCATCAGTCGATCAAACCGTGGTCGAAGCACCTCCGGCAACCCGCTCGAGGGTTTCGGTTTAAGAGAACTCAAAGTCTCGAGAAGCGCCCAGGCGAGAACTCCGCCGGGACGATTGAGGGCCTCGTTGATAAGTTGCTCGCCGTCTCCTGCAGCGGTCGACGCCTCAGGCGCTCCCGGATCGTACGCAAGGCTGGCAAGGCGATCCCATAAAGCGAGGGGATTTGTCGCTCCCTCCGCGGGGAGAGTTGACCACTTGGTGCGAAGCCAAGATGAGGCGTGCGAGACCAACTCGCCGAGTGAGCAGTCTGGCATACCGACTACTTCACTCGCGAATGCAGCCTGCAGCGACGCGTCGCCGCTATTTTCGGCAATAGTGAACAGTGTGCGCCAGGCACTCACGTTCCAGATTCCATGAGCAGCTTCGACCGCCAGACCACGTAGCGCGCGGTGAGGGTCGGCATTGGCGATCAGCCGCCAGATGTCTCCCTCCTCGAAGTACCGTTCGCGCTGCAACTCCATGGCTTCTGCAACGAGTTTGTCATCGCCTATACCTGTAAGGAGCTCCGGATGACCGCTCGGTCCATTTCCGGACTCGCTCCAGACGGCAAAATCCTCGCGATCACCGCCGCCATTCTTCCAGTTTGGGTGACGTCTGGAGATCGCGACCAGGACGACCTCGGACTTCGAAGTCAGGGCAAGGCCGGCGGCCTTGAGCCGCCGCAGGCGGTCCTGAATGGCTCGATCGGAGACCGCCTGCCAATCTCCTTCCGATTGAAATGAATCCAGGGGGTACATTTCTAGAGGAGGGCCGCGACGCAAACGCTCTTCCAGCTGGTCGCGGTCCTTAGCCGGGAGCTCTGACCAACGGCCTGCGAGAAGGCGCATAAGCTCGACTTGCTCCGAACGGTCCCAGAACTTCTCGTCGGATAGTCCCCGAATGGTGCTGCTCGCGACATCTGGGGGGAAGGCGGCCGGTTCGTGCAAAGCGAACAGCCCAAGGCGGTGCTGGAGGCGGTACTCCGATCGCAGGTATCCTTCTGCCAGACCTCGTGCCGCGGTGGCGTCACTCCCTGCAAGTTTGGACCAAAGGTCCGCGATCACCCGAACGATCGGATAGAAGCCGCTTCCGTATTGGTTCTGTTCGTGCGCCGCGACGGATGGAACATCGGAGTTGCTGCGATCGTAACCTGCAAGAAAGCCGACGTCCTCAGCCTGCTCCAAGGCTTCCCGCAGACGTCGATCCAGCATTGTCAGCAGCCTGATAATTCCATCCTTGTCGTCTGGCCAGGCTTGCGCAACCTCCACCGGGTCTGGGTACTCTGCTGACTTGAAATCGATGTGCAGGAGTTGGCCTAGACGTTCTTCGGCATCGTCCCCAACTTCGAGCCCGTACGGTCGTTCGATGTGGAACCGGGGCGTCAGTATTTTAGCCACCACGCTTCTCGCCTCGTAACCGGTATCCCCCTCTTGAAGCCTCGGAAGGATCCGGAACCAATCGTCATCGCGATCTTGGGGTGACCACCGGGACGGCGACGCCAAGGCCTCCCAAGCCTGTCGTCGCAGCGGCGAGAGCTGCTTCTGTTCCCTTATCTCCGCCCGGACGAACCAGCGAGTTTGATCGTCGAACAGGCCGATCCTACTGGCGGCCCGGATCATCTCGGGCTCATCAATACGGCTTGCAAACCAGCGTCCTGGGTGGGTCCCGCCGCGTGTGAAGACGTTCTTGCCTACGAGTTCCTCAAACCATCTTGGGTCGGGTGAAAGTTCGCCCAAAAGCGCAGAGGCATCGCCATGTCTCAGCAGGGCAGTGGCGCTTGCTACCTCTGCTGACGTCAGCGAGGAAAAGTCTCTCTCGAACAGCGCTTTCAGCTTGCCGCGTCGCCACGCGGTTGGCTCGGCGGCGTACTGCCGCCAGGCGCTCAGTGCATCGTACAACCGGGAGTGGTCGTGCCCGGACGCGTGGTAGAGGATCGGCGTGGTGACACCTTTGGCTTTCCACCGCGCCGTCTCCAATGCTTCCTGTCCGACTTCGCAGGAACCGAAGGCGTAGACCTCATGCAGGTCGGGATAGCGGGTCCGATCCGCCTCGAGGGTTTCGAGCAGGTAACGGACAGGGGGGTCGTCCGCGCTGTAGCCTACGAGGACAATGGTCTGGGTTCTGGCGAGATCGTAGACATACCGGGATGCCCATCCGCTTCTGATGTACGCGTCGCCAAACTCAGCGCTGGTGACAACGAGGTCAGTCTCGATGAGGCCGAGCTGCTCGTCGGCTAATCGCCCGTGCAGGTGCATAATGCCGGCAAAGCCTGCGACGCGAGGCTGAGGCATCGAGACACCGGCATGACTGGGAAGTTTGGTTGTCCTCGCATTTGCCCAAGCTCGCTCGAATAGCGTATCGAAGTTGGTGGTCAGCAGACGCTTTGCTCCTTCCTCGTCCCTCGACAGTTCAATCAGGTCGAGATGTGAGGAGAGGTCGGGTTGCTCGGGGACGACAAGAGCGGCTCTAATCGCCTTTCTGAAGCGCTCCCGCATGCCACGGTTCCGAGGGGCGTCCGAAGCCTCCAGTCGCTTCTCCAATTGGCGAAGTACCCGGTCGTACTGGCGGTAGAACACCCCGGTCGGATCCATTCCTTCGCTTTCGGCAGGGTGACCATGCCAGCTCTCATGGAGGGCGGCGTAAATGCGCTCGACTAGGCCACCAAAGGAAGGAAGGCCGAGACGCATGGACACGCCAGCACCACAGATGAAAACGACATCGCCCTTCTCTTGGGCGGTTACGAGCTCGTCTGGGACGTAAGGGCCGTCAGCAGTAAACTGCAAATGAAACTCGTTGGCACACGCAAAGTGCGTAAGTCTAGACAATTACTAGAGGTCCGTCTACGAGCTAGACGGAGCAGGCCATTCGTCACATGCGCCACCAACTCTAATATGCATCAACTTCGTGTCCAGGTTCACAATCCAAATCAGCTTCCGGCGCGCCTAGCTGTCGCCGGTCAATCAAAGCAGAACTTGGCCCACAGCTCCATAAGCTCCCGACGCTTGTCGAGAAAGTCGGTACGCCGATACGCAAGCTCCACCGCGTCGCCTGAGGCGTGAGCGAGGCACGCTTCAACGATCTCGCGTGGATAGTCCGTCTGCTCGCGCGCCCAGGTAGAGAACGCCGACCGGAAGCCGTGCACGGTGACACCCGGACCCCTCAGGCCCCTGAGCAACATCAGCATTGCCATGTTGCTGAGCCCGTTCTTGCGCATGCCCGGGAAGACATGACGCGCCTCTCTCGGCAGTTCCTTGAGGAGCTTGACCGCAGCGTCGGATAGCGGAACACGATGCTCGCGGTTCGCCTTCATCCGCTCAGCTGGCAGTACCCAGAGCTTGGCGTCTAGGTCGATCTCGGACCACACCGCGCCGGTCGTCTCGCCGGTTCGTGACGCCGTCAGGATGGTGAACATAAGAGCCTTGGCGGTCGTGGTGTGGTTTGTCTGCAGCTCCTTCATCAGCGTCGGTAGGTCGGGGTAGGGCACAGCCTTGTGGTGCTCGATTTTCCGCACCTTCGAGATGGCAGGCAGTAGGTGGCTGAGCGCGCCGCTCCATGCAGCTGGGTTATCACCCGTGCGGAACTTCATCGCCGTGGCCCAGCCCAGCACTTTTTCTATCCTACCCCTGAGCCGGGTCGCGGTTTCGGGTTTGCTGGTCCAGATCGGTTGCAGGATCTTCAGCACGTCCTCGACCGTGACCCGGTCCACCGGCTTCTTGCCGATCACTGGACCAGCATAGGTTCTGAGGGTGCTCTCCCACTGTTCCAGGTGCTTGGCGTTTTTCCAGCCGTCTCTATGCGCCTTGATGTACTCGTCGGCACAGTGCCCGAAGGTGGGGACGGTGGCCTTGTTGCGCGGCTTCTCGATTGAAGCGGTCTTCTGCCGCTCGGCCATGGGATCGCCGCCACGGCGCACCTGTACCCGCAGCATGGCCGCTTCATCGCGAGCCTCGGACAGTGGCTTATCGGCGAAGGCACCGATGCCCATCCACTGGTTCGCGCCGCTCCGGCTATAGCGAAACAACCAGCTCCTGGTGCCTTGGGGGCGAATCTGCAGATACAGAGATGGAGCGACCCAGTAGACGCCATCGTCCTTGAGGGCAGTAACTTGGGTGGCTGTCAGGGCGCGCTGGGACATGGTACATAAAGTGAGGTGAGCGTTGAGCTCAGACCATCGCTCCACCTGCCGCAACAGTCCAGCGCTGCTGTGGCAAGGGGTTAGCAGCTTGCTTGCAGACGACAGACGATCGGACAGACAGTACGTTGCGGCGGCTCAGGCCCGGAGACTGGGCAGATAGCAACATCCTAACTGTCGGCGAGTCTCAGCGTCTCCGCCAAGCGCCTGCGAACACTGGGAAAATGTGCCGCTGCTACGCAGACATAGCAACATTTCCGCATGCTATGGGTGCGGCGGAGGTGGCGGAGGGGGCGTCCGACGTCTCCGAGGCCCCCAGACTAGAAGTCCGCCGTCAGTCCCTTGATTTCCCAGTCGCCGTAGCGCGCCGGGTCCAGCCCGCCGCGGCCGCCCTTTTCGCCAGCACCCTCGGCCGCCTTGCGGTCGATTTGGGCGCGGCGGGCATTCGCCTCGGCCAGCGCGCGCTCGGCGGCGGGGGGCAGCGGCCTGGTGTCCGGCTTGGCGGCCAGCTTGGTGTCAGACGTCTCGGGAGTCTCGGGAGTGATCTGGTCGCTCATTGCATCGCCCTTGCGGCATTACCCTTTGGACAGCTTCCCTTGCCGGGACCTGCGCGGCGCCCCATCTAATGGGCGGTAACACCAGATGAGGTACAAGACTTACCGCTCATGCTCAACTTTTTCCGGACATCGGTTTTGCTCGCGGCGCTCACGGCGCTCTTCATGGCGGTGGGTTACGTCGTCGGCGGGCAGTCGGGCATGCTGATCGCTTTCGGGGTGGCGGCGCTGACCAACCTGTTCGGCTACTGGAATGCCGACAAGCTGGTGTTGCGCATGCAGAACGCCCATGAGGTCGATCCGCGCCAGCAGCCCGATCTTTACCGCACCGTCGAGGCCCTGAGCCAGCGCGCTGGCATCCCGACGCCAAAGCTCTACGTCATCGATACCGACCAGCCCAACGCCTTCGCCACCGGCCGCAACCCGCAGAACGCGGCCGTCGCCGTGTCCTCGGGGCTGCTGCGCTATCTGGAGCCACGCGAGGTGGCGGCGGTGATCAGCCATGAGCTGGCGCATATCAAGAACCGCGACACCCTCACCATGACGATCACCGCGACCTTTGCGGGCGCCATCTCGATGCTGGCGCAGTTCGGCCTGTTCTTTGGCGGCGGCAACAACCGCAACAGCCCGCTGGGGCCGTTTGGAGCGCTGCTGGCCGTCATCGTCGCGCCGGTTGCGGCAGCTCTGGTGCAGATGGCGGTCAGCCGGACGCGCGAGTACGAAGCAGACAAGCACGGCGCACTGATCATGGGCGACCCGCTGGCGCTCGCCTCGGCGCTCAGCAAGATTTCGCAGTTGTCGCAGCGCACCGTCAACGTCGCGGCCGAGCGCAACCCGGCGCAGGCCCACATGTATATCTTCAACCCGCTCTCGGGGCAGAGGATGGACAACCTGTTCTCCACCCATCCAGATGTGCACAACCGCATCGCGGCGCTGCAGAAGCAGGCTGGCGAAATGCAGGTCGACGACACCGGTCGCCGGGCGTCGCCGAAGTTCAGCCAGCCGAGCTCGGCACCTCGCGAAAACGGCGGTGGCTGGCGGGTGCCTTCAACCGGTGGTACTGAGGCCGACAACGCAACTCGCCGCGGCCCCTGGGGCTGACCGGGCGAGCCAGCACAACTTAAGGGCTTGGCTTGAAAAAGCAGAAGAATCCGCCTGGGCTGGCGCTCCGGCTGCGCGCCGCCGAACGGCTGGACCTGGTGCTCAAGGGGGCGAATTTCGCCCCCTTTTCGTCATCCGAGATCGAGGACGGTCGCGACCGGGCCCTCGCCAACCGGCTGGTCACCACGGCGCTTCGGCGGCACGGTCAGATCAACCTGATGCTGGCCAAATACCTTGAAAAGGGCATCCCGAAGAAATCCGGGCCGCTCGAAGCGATCCTGCGGCTGTCGCTGGCGCACCTGGTGTTCCTGCCCGAGCTCGGTGACCACTCGGCCATCTTCCTCGCCGTCGAGGCGGCGCGAAAGGACACCCGCTCGCAACCCTTCGCCAAGCTGATGAACGCCGTGCTGCGCCGCGCCCAGGGCGAGGCGCACCAGCTCCGGCACCTGCCGCACCAGGCGCTGTTCCCCGAAACTCTCGGGCCGCTGTGGCGCGAGACTTATGGGGCCGACGCGATCGAGGATTTCGCCGAGGCGCTGATCGAAGGCGCGCCGCTCGACCTCACGCTCAAGGACAGCGACCCCGCCCTGATCGAGGCGCTCGGCGCCACGCCCATCCTCGCCGACACTTTCCGCATCGAGACCCGCGACCGCCCGGTCGAGGCGCTGCCCGGCTATGCCGAGGGCCGCTGGTGGGTGCAGGATGCCGCCGCCGCCATCCCGGCCCGCCTGATCAACCTGCAGCCCGGCGCCCGGGTGCTCGACCTCTGCGCCGCTCCGGGTGGCAAGACCGCCCAGCTCATCAAGGCCGGCTACCAGGTCACGGCGCTCGACAGCGACGCCGACCGGATGGTGCGGCTGGGCGAGAATCTCAGACGGCTGGATTACGCGGCCGACCTCGTCACCGCCGACGCCCTCGAATGGCAACCGGCGGAAAAGTTCGACGCCATCCTGCTCGATGCGCCCTGTTCGGCCACCGGCACCTTTCGCCGCCACCCCGAAGTCGTGTGGCACCGCTCGATCGCCGATATCGCCGGACGTGCCGCCATTCAGAAACGGTTCATCACCCGTTCATTGGCGTGGCTGCAAAAGGGCGGCGTATTGATCTACTGCGTCTGCTCGCTCGAGCCGCAGGAGGGCGAGGCGCACCTTGCCTGGCTAGGTGAACGCGACGATGTCGACCTCTCGCCGATCCAGCCGTCCGAACTGCCCGGCCTCGAGGCCGCGGTGCAGCCCGATGGTACGGTTCGAACGCGTCCGGGCCTCCCGGTTCCTGGTGATAATCCGGGGACTTTGGACGGGTTCTTCGTTGCGCGGCTGGTTCGCCGCTGACTATTCTGGGCCGTGGGCATTCGCCGAGGCATGGTACGAGACTTGGCAATTTGACGGCTGCGGCCTATCAAGCGCAGCCGGTTGTCGGTATTTGAGGGCGTCGTCTTGGCTCGTTCGCTGCGCTTCGTCGCCCGCCGCACCCTGTGGTCGCTAGCCGACAGGTTCGTCACCAACCCCGCGATTCGCTGGACCTGGACCGGCCCCTCGAGCGACGAAATCCAGGGTGGATTGCCGGAATTCCGGCCCACCGACCGCGAAACCGTGCTCGAGATGATGCAGGGCCGCTACCTGCTTTCGTCGCGGCTTGTCGATACCCATGGCGTCTCGCCGTTCTCGGTCGAAGTCGAGCATGAGGACTGGCAGGACGACCTGCAGGCCTTCGCCTGGCTCCGGCATTTCCGCGATGCCCGCACCGACGAGGAGCGGCGATTTGCCCGCACCCTGACGCTCGACTGGATCGGCCGCGAGGGCAGCTTCGATCGCAGCACCTGGGCGCTGTCGCTGACGGCACGACGGGTGCTCAACTGGCTGCGACACTACAATATCCTGATGGAAGGCGCGTCGCTGGAGCAATCCCAGCAGATTTCGCGCTCGCTTTCGACGCAGATTTCGTCGCTGAAGCTGCGGGCCTCGCTCGCCACCGATCCGGTCGATGCGCTGCTGGTGGCGCTGGCGCTGACCGGGGTGGCGCTGTGTGCCGACCGCCCCTCGGCCGAGGTCGTCGGCCGCATCCATCGCTGCGAACGGCTGATCGAGCAGCAGATCGACGAGGATGGGCTGCATCGCACCCGCTCTGCCAAGGTGCAGATCCAGATCCTCATCGAGCTCATCACCATCCGGCAGGCGTTGCGCCGTGACTACGAGCAGTACGCCACAGAATTCAACGACATGGCGGAATCGATGCAGCGCTCGCTCGATGCGATTTCGCTCGGCACCGGCGAGCCCGGCTATTTCAACGGCACCGGCCAGATGCCGCACGACCTGATCGTCGCCGTGCAGGCGCAAAGCCCGGCGCGGGCCCGCCAGACCGGGACGCTGGGTGGCTATGGTCGGCTGATCGCCGGCCGCTCGATCGTCGTGGCGGATTCGGGGCTGGTGCCCGATCCGGAATACGCCCAGCACGCCCATGCCAGCGCGCTGGCCTTCGAATTCAGCCACGGCCGCGACCTGGTGGTGGGCAATTGCGGCCCGGCGCCATCGGGCTACGCCGACGGGCTGCTGTTCCGGCAGGGCATCGCCCACTCGGCGCCGACCATCAATGCGCTATCCTCGGCGGCCATCCCGACCTCCGGGCCGATGGCGGGGCGGCTGGTGCAGATCGGCAAGCCGAACGAGATCGAGGCGCATGCGTCCGACGACAGCCTGATCCTTGCCTGCCACGGCTATGTCGAGCGTTTCGGGGTCAGCATCGAGCGACACCTGACGCTGTTGCCCGAGGGCATGAGTCTGGTCGGGCAGGACCGGTTCGTGCGACATCGCCCGCGGGTTTCGGGCGGCGCCGCGATCCGATTCCACCTCGCGCACCAGACCGACGTGCAGGTGACCGACGATCTGATCCGGCTGCGGCTAAACTCGGGCGCCATCTGGACCTTCCTGTGGGAGGGTGCCGAGCTTCGCATCGAGGACAGCGTGCGGCAGTCATCCTATTTCGGCTTCCACCGCACCAAGCAACTGGTGCTCGAAACGCTGGTGGCGGACGCCAGCGAGGTCAGCTGGATCTTCACGCTCGAATCCACCTGAACGGGCATCTTTCCAAGCCTGGCCAATTCTGCAATAAGCCCCTCGTTCGCGCGACTGGCGAGAAGAGATGGGGCACCATCGGGGAACGCGAACGACAGCTGCCGCTCGCCTGGGCCCCCTTCTCGAACCTGTCGGAGCCCCCATGTCCAACGCCATAGTTCCAATCAAGCGCGCCCTGCTCAGTGTCTTCGACAAGACCGGGATGGCTGATTTTGCCAAGAAATTGGCTGGCCTCGGCGTCGAGCTGGTCTCGACCGGCGGCACCCACAAGCTGATCGCCTCGACCGGCGCGGCGGTGCGTGACATCTCCGACCTCACCGGCTTCCCCGAAATGATGGACGGCCGGGTGAAGACGCTGCACCCCAAGGTGCATGGCGGCCTCCTCGCAGTGCGCGACAACCCGACCCATGCCGCTTCGATGGCCGAGCACGACATCGGCGCGATCGACCTCGTGGTGGTGAACCTCTACCCGTTCGAGGAGACCATCGCCAAGGGCGCCTCCTACGACGAGACGATCGAGAACATCGATATCGGCGGGCCGGCGATGATCCGCTCGGCGGCCAAGAACCACGCCTACACCACCGTCATCGTCGACCCCAACGACTACGAGCCGGTGCTCGAGCACATCCGGCAGTCGGGCGGCGTACCCTACGAGCTGCGCCAGAAGCTGGCCGCCAAGGCCTATGCGCGCACCGCCGCCTACGATTCGGTAATCTCCGGCTGGTTCGCCAAAACCCTTGGCTACGAGGACATGCCCTACCGTTCCTTCGCCGGCCGGCTCAAGGAAGTGATGCGCTATGGCGAAAATCCGCACCAGTGGGCCGCCTTCTACACCACCGGCGATGCGCGTCCCGGCGTGGCCACGGCGCGGCAGGTGCAGGGCAAGTCGCTGAGCTACAACAACCTCAACGATACCGATGCGGCGTTCGAACTGGTCAGCGAGTTCCCGGCCGAGACGCCGGCCGTTGCCATCATCAAGCACGCCAACCCGTGCGGCTTTGCGGTCGGGACGTCGCTGATCGAGGCCTACCGGCTGGCGCTCCGCACCGACCCGGTATCGGCGTTCGGCGGCATCGTGGCGCTCAACGGGGTGATCGACGAAGCGACTGCGGTCGAGATCGTCAAAGTGTTCACTGAGGTGATCGTCGCACCCGACGCGACCGAGGCGGCGATCAAGATTATCGCGAGCAAGAAGAATCTTCGTCTCCTGCTCACCGGCGCGCTTGCCGACCCGAAGGGCGATGGGCTCACAGTGAAGTCGCTTTCAGGTGGCTTGCTCGTCCAGTCGCGCGACAACCGCAATGTCGATGACACCGAGTTCAAGGTGGTGACGAAGAAGGCCCCGACCGAGGCCGAGTTGCGCGACCTCAAGCTGGCGATGAAAATCGCCAAGCACGTCAAATCCAACGCCATCGTCTACGTCAAGGATGGCGCGACCGTCGGCATCGGCGCCGGGCAGATGAGCCGGCTCGATTCCTCGCGCGTTGCCCACCGCAAGGCCATCGACGCGGCCGAAGCTGCCGGCATCGACGGCGCGCTGACCAAGGGGTCGGTGGTCGCCTCGGACGCGTTCTTCCCGTTCCCCGACGGCATGCTGGCCGCGGTCGAAGCAGGTGCGACGGCCGTCATCCAGCCGGGCGGCTCGATGAACGATCAGGCGGTGATCGACGCCGCCGACGCTGCCGGTAGCGCCATGGTGATGACCGGCATGC